>Ga0315280_10004037_pt1 | contig 22006 bp, 20 predicted proteins | sample YL17G06_40_MG_FD_203697 | JGI IMG/M metagenome (GOLD analysis project Ga0315280, IMG submission 203697) | Sediment microbial communities from Yellowstone Lake, YNP, Wyoming, USA - YL17G06_40 | ecosystem: Environmental > Aquatic > Freshwater > Lake > Sediment | place: USA: Wyoming | collected...
TTGTAAGTTGCGGTGCGAATGAAGATTTGCGCGTCGCCCGTCCAGCCGAGCCGCTCATCTCGCTGCGGACAGTCGGTAGGCACTTCGATGAAGTTGGACCGCTGCGACCACGTTATGTTTTTATAGAGTTTGTTGACCATCGGATTGGAGCACTCAAACGAGCCGACGACCGGCGTATCCGAATGCAGGACAATGCCGGTGATAGCGTCCGCTCCGGGCTTGCCGGGGTAGCCGGTCACTTCTACGTATCGGAAGCCGTGATATGTAAATCGCGGCTCCCAGATTTCGGTTCCGTCTCCTTTGAGGATATAAGTATCCGTGCAGCGTGCCGCCCGCAGATTAGTGGTGTAAATAGTGCCGTCGGGATTGAGCACTTCGGCAAATCGCAGCACAACCTTCGTTCCGGCTTGTCCATTAACTTGCAGCCGGGCCCAGCCGGCAAAATTCTGCCCTAAATCGAAAACGAATGTGCCTTCTTTCGGCTCGGCAATTTTTACCGGCTCGATTTCCAGTTGCTTTCGCACCGTCACGCCGGGATAAGACTGCAGCACCCCCGGAATTGTCTCGGTTACAGTCACGTCGCCCCAAGCAGAATCGTCAAAGCCGGGCCTATCCCAGCCGGGCATCTCCTTTCGGGCATCATAGGCTTCTCCCATCAAAAAGTCCGCCTCAAGGTGCGGCCCGTATGTAGCTTTCCAGGATTCGTCGGTGACGGAAATCTCTCTGGTGCCGTTGGCGTACTCGACCTCAAGCTGCATGAAGAACCGTGGGTCTTTACCGTAGTGCTCCCTCTTTTTGCCGAACCCGATATAGCCGGCGTACCAGCCATCGGCAAGAATCACGCCCGCAGCGTTGCTTCCCTTTCTAAGCAGGTCGGTAACGTCGTAGGTCTGGTAGTACACGCGCTTGGAATAATCGGTCCAGCCGGGCGTGAAATAATCTTCGCCCACGCGCTGGCCGTTTATACGCAACTCATACAATCCCAGTGCGGAGGCATAAACCGTGGCTCGCCTGATGGGCCGGTAGACCCAAAAGACGTTGCGCAAATATCGCGGCGCGGGCAAGACCAGCTCATCTTTGCTCGCTTTTTCCCCTTGAACATTCACATCGTAGCCGATCCATTTAGCCTCGCGGTGCTTGGGGTCAACTAGACCCATCGTCCAGTATGCCGGCTTACTCCACACCGACAGGTTATCGTCTCTATCCCATACCCGCACTTTCCAGTAGCACTCCACGCGCGGCCTTAGAGGCTTACCTCTGTAGATTATCTGCGCGGTTTGGCCGGAATCGACTTTCCCGCTGTCCCAGAGATCGCCCTGGCCTTTTTTGAGGTTTTCCTGACTGCTGGCGACCAATATCTGGTAAGCGTTCTGCTTCTGGCCCCGCTGGTCCGATTCGATAATCCAGCTTAACCGGGGCTCGGTCAGATCAAGGCCCAGCGGATTTACCCGGTACTCGCAGCGTAGCGCCGTTACCGTGACGTCGCTGTGCCCGAAGGTGTATTGATGGATGTCCGTTAAGGCAGCGCAGCCGCCCAAAACCAGCACGGTCACGACCTGTAGGATTGCGTTGAATCGATTCATTTTTCCTTACCTCCACATTGTATAGCGTAGAGCGTTCAGCGTTTAGCGGACAGTCTATACGCTCCACGCTGAACGCTGTTTTCAGTTTCACGGCTTGCTTGAGCCGCCGTAGACAAAGCGCATCTGGCCGACATTAGGAATCACTGCAAACGGGAATCTGGCAAACGGCCTGAAGCCGCTGGGCCAGTAGACGAATAACGCCCTACCCACTAGATAATCCCGTGGGACTATGCCTTGGCGATAGACGCGCTGGCCGTTGATTCCCACACCCTTTTTGTTCCACAACCTGGCGTCCTCACTGTTAGGACTGTTGTCGCCCAGCACGAAGAATTGATCTTTCTCCAGGGCAATAGGGTCGCCTTGCGATGCCCTATTTGGCGCGTCGGTTTTAGTATAGTGAATGTCCCTGAAGACGGCTATGTGCGACAGCGTAACCTCCGTTTGCGCGGAGGCGAAGATTTTCACCTGCGGTGCAATGTCCTCTCTTATGTTGCCAGCATCGTTTGGGGCTCGCCCCAGCTCGTATGTCAGTTTCTCGCCGCCGACCTGGAATATGAGCTGATGATCAACGTTTGCGAATTCGACCAGGGTCGGCTTGTTGATAATCGATGGTTCGATGGATTTGCTGGTCAATATCGCCTCTTTGCCTTGGGAGATTTTTGCGATGACCATTTTGCCTGCAAGGTCGATCCATGCTTTGTACGTAGTTTCGTATTTGCTCAGGGAGATGCCAATGGAATTTAGAATTTCGAATTTAGAATTTCGAATTTCCGGCCGTGGAGCGACCGGCCCTGCTTGGGCATAGAAACGCACCATTAGATCGCTGGAATAGGGCATATAGCTGTATCGCGAGACCTCATCGTAAGCATAAGCCGTTCTGAAATCATTGCCGATTGTGGTGTCATAAAACAATGTATTGACCTGGTCGGAGGCGTTTTTTAAGCGGAACACAGTTGGATTGTTTGGGTCCCATTTTGAGCCGGGCTCATTTCTGAAGGGCTGCTGCCAGGTGTGGCCATTAAAAGAGCCTTGCCGCGGTTGAACCGGCTGATAGTCGTTGTTGTAGACCGGCATCCACAGCTCGTTCTGGACTTTGGGCGGCTTTCGGGCGATTTCTCCGTTGATATAGATGTCACCATCGATCACCTCCAGCGTTTCACCCGGAAGCCCGACCAGTCTTTTGATGTAGTTTACCGTGGGATCGAGCGGATTTTTGAACACAACCACGTCCCATCGTTTGGGCTGGAAGAACTGATAAATGCACTTTAGCACAAGGATACGGTCGCCGTTGGCTACCGGCGTTTGGGCGGAATTCGGCGCGTAGCCTTGCGGCCAAAAATATCCGCAATTCGGGCAACGAGTCGGTGGAAGTCTGACGCTGCCGGCAGGTATCGTATCCTCGGGATAGCCGTAACTTCGGGGCACAAATCCGTGCTCGTATTTGTAGCCGCACTGATTGCAGCGCAGCTGGAAGTGAGCACCTTTCAGCGTGTCGGCCATGCTGCCGGTAGGTATGCGGAACGCTTCCATTACAAATGCCCGAAAGACAAAAGCCAGTATGAAAGCGGTTACGAGCCATTCCAAGGTGTTGACGATTTCAGCAACTCTATCCTTTTTGTCCTGGACAGTTTTGTTCGAGCCGGTCTTTTCGGGTTTATCTGGAGGCATAAATACTAAATCCCCGTGCAAGCGGACTCTGTTTTCCTTAAGTAACGTTCGAGGCTACGCAGCAAAACAACTTTCTGCCCTCAAAACCGCAACGTACCTAATTATGCCCGCAAGTCGCCAGCGGGTCAATAAAGTATCTGTTCGTTATCGAAGCGAGCTCGACAACCGCGTCGGGTGGTTCGTTCTGCGCCGCCGGGCTAGATACGTGCTGTTGGTGGATAGCAGGATATCGTTAACGCGAACCTTTCGCCCCCCCGACCATAGGTCTTTGGTAACTTGCGCGTATTTGTTACGTAAGTGACAGGCTTGAGGGAGAGATTTTTGTATAACCTATTTGCAGGAAAGATGTTACGCATCGCGGTTTCCCGGCGGACATATCTGTCGGCGGTTGTGGTCTGCACCCCATAGCGGATGCCCCGGACGGGAAGTTCCCGGCAGCAAGCAGGGCGGCGTCAGCAGAACTGAGTCTCTCACGTATCTTGCCGCAAATTGGATTTTCGCAGACGTGGGAAATTTTTTGTATAAAAATTGCTTGCCGAGTAGAAGTCTTTGTTGTATAGTAGGTTGCAGTAAGTACAGGCAACTATTTTGTTATACAGTTTTGTGGTTGGCAGAGAGTTCGGCTGCCGAGGTTATCATTGTATTTCAGAATATAAGCGGAATTCAGTGTGTCTGAACTGCTCTTTGCTGAAGCGAGGTAGTGTATGGCAACGATTACAAAGAAAGAACTCATAGATCGGATTGCAGAAAAAACACAAGCCAAGAGAATTGTCGTCAAGCGCATCATTCAGACATTTCTTGATGAGATCACAAACGAACTTTGTGAGAATAGTAACCGTCTGGAATTTCGGGACTTTGGTGTCTTCGAGACCAAGACCAGAGCCGCTAGAGTTGCTCAGAATCCTAAGACTCTGGAGCGAGTCGAGGTTGCTGCAAAGCGAACGGTTAAATTCAAGATGGGCCGATTGATGAGAGAGAAGCTTGGTGTTCCTACCACCCAATCTGCGGAAGCTAAGAAATGATCCCCAGTACCAGCAGGCATTTCCCAACCCAAGCCTATTCAGCCATCCAGCCTCAGCTACGGCAGATGGTGGCACACAAAGGATAATCTTTTGAGGGTAGTTATTGGGAAGGAGCATTTTGATGCCAGACGGAAAAGTAAAGTGGTTTAATCCAAGGAAGGGCTACGGCTTCATTGCCACTGCTGACGGTCGTGACGTCTTCGTCCATTATTCAAGCATCTCAGGCGACGGATACAAGAGTCTTGTTGAGGGCGATCCGGTTTCTTTCGATATCGTCGAGGGCGAGAAGGGGCTAAGGGCTGAGAACGTAGTTAAAAGTCAGCCGCAGGAATAAACAATGACCTTTTGCAAAGCTACTTTTGTGCCCTGAGAGGAGGCTATACGCAACTCTTATCTTCTTCTGTCTGCTTATCTACCATTCAAGATATGGATTATGATCGGTGGTGAATTCAATTCCGGCCTCGGCTGTAGTGTTCTTGTTCTGAACAAGCATTACATGGCAATTCGCATCGTGGGCGCCAGACGCGCGTTCTCTTTGCTGTTTCGTGACCTGGCGGAGGTGGTCTCTTTCGAGCAGGGCCAATATGCCAACTACAACTTTCAGAGCTGGTGCGAGGTGAGCCGATTCAGACACCGTTTCGAGCCGGACGGAAACGATTGGATATCGACGGTCAACTTTTATGTTGCCGTGCCGCGAATCATCCGGCTGCTATTCTACGACCGTTTGCCGCCGACCGACGTGAAGTTCAATCGTCGCAATATCTTTGCTCGCGACAAGAATAGGTGCCAATATTGCGGCAAGCGCTATCCGACGACCGAGCTATCGCTGGACCACGTCATCCCCCGAACTATGGGCGGAAAATCCATGTGGGAAAATATCGTTTGCGCGTGCGCGGACTGCAACGTTAAAAAAGGCGGCCGAATGCCCCAGCAAGCGGGCCTGGCGCTTATCCGTAAGCCCGTCAAGCCCAGGCACAATCCTCTTATCCATGTCCATCTGGGCCAGGAACGCTACCGCAGTTGGCAGCAGTTCATAGACCATGCCTATTGGTCCGTCGAGTTGAAATAATCCCGAAAAGGTGGGGCTGGTCGCTTCAGTCAACTTGCATTTCGTGAAAAGCCCAGGAGCGATTTGAAATAGCACTTTATCCAGGTCCAGTGCAGAATGATGTGCACGACCATCAGGCCGACAAATAGAACTGCCAGATAGAAATGGATGGCGCCCCATTCGTGGCGGGTCATCGACCAGAGGTATTTGATCTCTGCATCTCCTCGGCCGCCGCGAAAGCCGCGACCGTATCCGCCCGTGCCAGGCGGCAGAACCCACTTCATAATTGATCCGGTAAATGCCAGGCCCAGCAGATTGCAGCAACTAATCAAGTCAACTATGAAATTTACCGTCGGCCGTTTCATTATGCCCACCTTTGCACAGTGCCATTGCCAGTGCGGGATTTTTGCATACTTTTTGCCCCGTGTAAAGCAAAAGTTGCCAGGAACGATTTTGGGAGGTCAAAGGCCGAAATTGTCCGTGCGTGCAGGTACCGTGCCCATCCTACCGGGTGGAACTGCCCCATTATAGTAGGGACTGAGTAAAAAGGTCGGAACTCGGCTATACAAACAGTCGTGTGCGCTAAAACTCTACGGAACGACCAATGCTATAAAAGACCTAGCGCATTAATAGGCCCCCAATGATGCTCGCCAACAACGATACCAAGAAAGCAATCCCAACCCCCCACTTTACCTGTACCATTCTCTTTTGAAACGCGTCATGAATAGGGACCATGTCGCCCCAATAGAAGACGGACCTCCTGACTTTTTCTACAAGCCGAGACAGTGGCCGGAGTTCCACCACTGCAACCACAATTGCCATGCATATCATGCATATTGCACCTATAACGCCGAACGTTGTATCGCGCTTATTGAGGAGTTGGAGGATTCTTTCGGTTCTGTCTTCCATGCTCATCTTTTGGACTTCTTCGAGAGATACATGGGCCCCCAACTTGTACACGACGAGAGAAAGGCCGATCAGGCTCAAGCCCCCTAAGAGCAGAAAGACGACGATGTCAAGCGCGTGGGTTGAAAGCAAAGTGTAGTGGCCTCTTGTAAGGACCCTGTGTATTTGAGCGTCCAGTTCGTCTGCTAGGAGGACGCACCAATCTCTGTTTGTCCCCCTCACAAGGAAGAGTAGAGGGTTTTCACGAGAACGGGTGAACGCCACGGCTGCGATAGCTTTTCGTTCCAACTCTGGTTTGTGGTTTTCCTCTTCCTTGGGTTCTGTTCTGCGTATCTCAATCAATAGGTTAAGAATCCCTCTACCTGGGGCATTGTCTTCTTGGAGAACTTCGTCAACATTTGTCGTTTCAAAAAAGGAATCGTCTTCGAGTGAAACATAGAAATTTATGTAAGTGTCGAAGTCCAACTTCGCAGAGTGTTCCCGCAGCACGTCGCATATCTTGCGAAGCTTTGTTTCGTCAAGCACAAAGTTCTTTTTGTACTCTTTACTTACTCCTGCCTTCTGATTCATGTTTCTGTCCGGCATCTTTACAATTGGTAACTTTTGCCCATGGACACGTTATCTTGGCTTTGTGAACCGGATTATTGCAGAATGGCTAGGAGCTTGTCAAGGGCGAAATAAGTGCTGCTGCCGTCGTTTGCGCACAGATTTGCAGAAAAATCCTTGACTCTGGCGGTGAAATCGCGGATAATTACTTCTGCCGCGGATGTGGCGGAACTGGCAGACGCGCAAGCTTCAGGAGCTTGTCCCCATTAGGGGGTGGAGGTTCGACTCCTCTCATCCGCATTACAGATAATCACTCGCCGGACGTTTTTGACCTCATTTCTGCGAATTATTCAATCATCTAACGAAAATCGTGCCGATAGGCCGATAAATACCAATAAACGCCTAATAAATAGTGGGGTTCTCCGCCGCGGCGCCGTGAAAGCGGTTATGCTTGAGATTCTGCAAAATTTTGAACGGGCGACGCCAAAACTTGCGCCCGTTGTTGTGATCCTGCCGGGATTGGCAGGGGTGGTGGTGGGACTGTTTATCTGGCTCGGCGGCCTGGGCTTCAAAAGACCTTTACTCGGCCTCATCGGCGCGATAGCCGGCGGTATTGCCGGATTTTTCTTAGTCGGGCGTAACGTCGCCTCAATCGCAGCCGCGGCGGGCATAGCTGGGCTTATCGCAATAATACTTGACCGGGTATTTATTGCGCTACTGGCAGCGGCATTGGTAGCAGCTTTCGGCTTTATGGTGCTGGCCCGGCCTTACCTCCAACCGGCATATACCGAAGCAGGAACAACTGAGCCGGAAATCGCCCATCAGAGCCAGCCGGCCACCGTCCAGCAGAGCATAGAAACAGTGAAGGAGTATGCGGTCGATTTTGCCTACGCCGCAAAAGGGTTGGGCTCGCGGATGCCGGTACGTAGCTGGGCGGTATTAGCAGCGGGGGCGGCAGTCTCAGCGGCGGCAGGCCTGTACCTTTGGCGTTTGGTTTGTGCTTTGTGCTGTGCGGCTCTGGGAACGACACTTGTTTTTGCCGGCATGATTTTGTTGCTTTCATACAAAGGCGCGGCGCCCATAACCAAGATGTCGAGCGGGAGTCTCGTTCACGCCGGCGTTTTTCTGGGCATGATAGCTTTTGGCACTGTCGAGCAGTGGCTGCTTTTTGGGCGACAAAAAAGACAGCCAGCAAAAGCAAAAAAGGATCAGCCGGAGCCTGAGCAAGAAAGGCGAAGTTGGCGCGGTATGTAAGGACTGGACTTTTGCAAAACTCTTGTAAGGAGAAAAAATATGGATTGTGTCGCTATCCTGGCACAGGCAGCTAAAACTGCCGGTGGGAAAACGCCGCCAGGCGGAATTATCCCCATAGACTTGATGTGGAACCACATCACGTCACTTGATATAGTTGAAGCGCTGACTTTTATTTCTTTTGGCGCGGTTTGCCTTTTTTACGGCTGGCGTGTGTTCAAGATTCTAGTGACGATATGCTTTGGCCTGCTGGGTCTGTTTGCCGGAGTCTGGGCAAATAAACTACTGATCGGGGGCAATGTAATCTGGCTGGCCATTTTGTGCACAGCGCTATTTGCACTTCTATCTATACCTTTGATGCGGTGGGGGGTCAGTATCTTAGGTGCGGCGGCAGGTGGTGTGCTGACCGGAGGCGGCTGGCTGGCGCTGGGCCTGCCTGAGCAGTACATCTGGGCGGGCGGCCTGATCGGCCTGGTCGCCGGCGGCATGATCTCCTTTATCATCTTCAAAGCAGCAGTGATGCTCTTTACCAGCCTGGGCGGCAGCGCCCTTATGCTTGTTGGCGCTCTGGCAGTGATCTATAAGTACATGGGCGATCCCGCGAGACTGGAAGACCTGGTGTTTAACCAGAAATGGTTCCTGCCTTTGGTTCTGATAGGACCAATGGCGGTAGGGATGATCCTGCAATACAGATTCATTGAGCACGCCAAAGACTGGAACATCTAATATCCTCTGGCTTGACCACCGGGAAAGACAGCGGTATAATAGCCGTGGATTAGAGAATTAGGAAAGCTGCGCGGATTTGCTCCTCATCGCGGATTTGCTGCCGATCAGAATAGCGGCGTGGAGGTAGGACCCAGTGAAGCGAAAAGCCTTTACTCTGATTGAACTGCTGGTAGTTATTGCCATTCTAGCGGTACTTATGGCGATATTGATGCCGGCACTGCAAAGGGTGAGGGAGCAGGGCAAAAGAGTTGTCTGCTCAAATAACCTCAAACAAATCGGTATTAGCCTGCACATGTACGGCTCGGAGTACGACGGCCGGCTGCCGCTCAACCAGTCAGGATACTGGCTGTGGGATATCGCTTATAGTACCACCGACTACATTATTGCGACCGGCGGTGACAGACGCACCTTCTATTGTCCTTCTGATCCGGGGAAAAAGCCGGATATGGCCTGCCTGTGGCAGTTCTCGCAAAACCTTCCATTCGGTACGCATATCGGGGGAGTGGCTGAACCGACCCAGAATCGCGGCAGTTATTACCGGGTTACCAGCTACTTCTGGATGATGGATACCGTTCAGGGAAGAACGACTCATCCACAAGGAACGCCGAAAAAGGACTGGGTGAAAACTTTAATTTGCCAACAACCGGGAGCAACCGACATGGTTACCGATGCCACCCTTAGCACCACCGCCGAGCCGGCGACCGCCAGTTTTACGGAGGTCCGCGGAGGCTCGTGGTCCCGCTGGCAGCTTTTCGATCGCACCAATCATCTGGCCCACGGAGATAAACCAGCCGGTGCTAACATCCTGTTTGTCGATGGGCATAACGATTGGCGGCGATTTACCGAGATGGATATGCGTATGTCGCCGCCCTACCATTGGTGGTAGTACGCGACGCCATCCCGGCGTCCGGCAAATCCGAAGCAAATCCAGCCGCACAATGTCTACGATGGATTTTGCCCTTGCAAAACGGCCCTGCCGGCTTTACAATTCTTATTTGGTCGGGAAGTCTCAATAGCCGGAAACGCGCTGGTAACATCCAGAGAATTTGGGACGATATTGTGTTTGAATCATTAACGGGAAAATTAAACTCGGTTTTCAGGTCTTTGGCCGGCCGGGGCAGAATCACCGAAGCAAATATCTCGGACGCCATGCACGACGTCCGCAAAGCCCTTTTGGAGGCGGACGTCAACTACGAGGTGGTAAAAAAGTTCTGCAAGGATGTCAAAGAGGCTGCGATCGGCGCCGAGGTTATAAAGAGCCTTCATCCCAGCCAGGTTCTGATAAAGATTGTCAACGATGAGTTGACCAAGCTGATGGGGCCGGTTGATACGCGGATTTATTTTGTTTCGCCCGGCCCGACGGTAATTATGTTGGCCGGCCTGCAGGGCGGCGGCAAAACCACCACCGCTGCCAAGCTCGCCAAATACCTGGTCTCGAAGGGCAAACGTCCACTGCTGGTCGCGGATGACTTGCAGAGGCCCGCCGCCATTGAGCAGTTGATTGTTCTGGGCGGGCAGCTAAATATTGACGTCTACAGCGAAGAAAGCAAAGATTCGATCAAGGTCGCCCAGAACGCGGTAAAGCACGCCAAAGGAAACGGCTACGAGGTGGTTGTGCTGGATACAGCAGGGCGATTGCACATCGACGAAGACATGATGGCCGAGATTGAAAACGTCGCCAAAGCGGTAACTCCGCATCAGATTTATCTTGTTTGCGATGCGATGACCGGGCAGGACGCCGTCAATTCCGCCAGAGAGTTTAACCAGAGACTGGAGCTGGATGGCGTCATCCTCACTAAGCTCGATGGCGACGCCCGCGGCGGAGCGGCGCTAAGCGTCAAGGCCGTAACCGGCAAGCCCATAAAGTTCATAGGCGTCGGCGAAAAACTCGACAAGCTGGAAGAATTCCACCCCGAGCGCATGGCTACCCGAATCCTGGGTATGGGCGACGTCGTGACGCTGGTTGAAAAAGCCCAGGAGCATTTTCAAGCCGAAGAGGCGGCCAAAATGCAGCAGAAAATCGCCAAGGGCACGTTCGGCTTTGATGACTTTCTCAAGCAGATGCAGGCCGTCAAAAAAATGGGCGGTTTCGGAGATCTGCTCAAAATGGTGCCCGGAATGGCAGACCAGCTTGATGGTCTGGACCTCGATGGCGCAGAGATGTCACACATGGAGGCCGTCGTGCAGTCTATGACGGCTGTCGAGCGTCGTGAGCCGGATATTATCGACGCATCCAGACGCCGGCGAATCGCCGCAGGAGCCGGTGTGCAGCCGCAGGATGTGTCCGGCCTTGTTAAGACCTTTATGCGCAGCCGGGATATGCTCAAGTCGCTCAGCGGCGGAACATTCGGCGGGCTTCGATCCCTGTTCTCGGGCGGATTCAATGTCGGTGCGCTGAGTCAGATGATGTCGGGCGGCAGAAAAATAAAGCAGCGCTCAAGGCGAAAAAGAGTCATAAAGCGAAAAGGCAAAATCAAACGCCGATGAACCGTCGTGATTTCTTGAAAACTCTGGGTTTAACAGCCACGTCACTGGCAATGCCGGGAAAATCGGTATTTTCTCAGCGGGCCTCTGCCGGAACAAGGCCGCCGAATTTCGTCATCATCTTTTGTGACGATTTGGGCTACGGTGACATCGGCTGCTTCGGCTCGACCAAAAATCGCACGCCGAACCTCGACCGCATGGCTGCCGAGGGGATGCGCTTTACCAGCTTCTATGTCACCAGCGGCGTCTGCACACCATCGCGGTCGAGTCTGATGACCGGCTGCTATCCTCGCCGCGTCAATATGCACCAGAACGACACCGGCTTGTGCGTGCTGTTTCCGGTAAATAAGAAAGGCCTGAACCCGGAGGAAATCACGATTGCCGAAGTCCTGAAAACTCGGGGCTATGCCACCACCTGCATAGGCAAATGGCATCTGGGCGATCAGCCGGCGTTTCTTCCCACACGGCAGGGATTCGATTACTACTATGGCATTCCCTACAGCAACGATATGGGCAGCCGAGAAGGCACCAATTATCCGCCGCTGCCGCTATTGCGGAATGAAAAAGTCATCGAGGCGCCGGCTGACCAGGACACACTGACGAAGCGCTACACTGAAGAAGCCATCAAATTCATAAAGGAAAATAAGGCTCGCCCGTTCTTTATTTATCTGCCTCATACGATGCCGCACGTGCCGCTTCACGTTGGCGAGGCATTCCGAGGCCGCTCGGCAAACGGCCAGTATGGGGACGTGATCGAGGAGCTTGACTGGTCTGTGGGTCAAATCCTGCAGAGCCTGGCAGAGCTCAATCTTGCCGGCAAAACGCTGGTCGTTTTTACTTCCGACAATGGTGCAACCGCCGGGCAAGGTCGAAGCAACGGTCCGCTTCGCGGCCACAAAGGGACGACCTGGGAGGGCGGCCAGCGCGAACCTTGTATAGTCTGGCGGCCGGACCACGTCCCGACCGGCAAAACCTGCGATGAGCTAACTACGACTATGGACCTGTTGCCAACCTTCGCTCGATTAGCCGCGACAGACGCCCCAGGCGACCGCATCATCGACGGCAGAGATATTTGGCCGCTTATGTCCGGCAAAAGTGGAGCAAAGTCGCCGCACGAGGCGTTTTATTATTACCAGATGAACCAGTTGCAGGCGGTACGGTCGGGCAAGTGGAAATTGCACCTGCCGCTAGAGCAAAAAAAGAAAAACTGGGGTGAGCCTACGCCTGATGTCCCTCTGCAATTGTACGACCTCCAGGCCGACATCGGCGAGATAAACAATGTAGCGGATAAGCACGCCGACGTGGTCGGGCAGCTTCTTGCCCTGGCAGAAAAAGCCCGCGAAGACCTCGGTGACGTCAACGGCCCAGGCAAGGGGCAGCGGCCGGCCGGCTGGGTCGAAAATCCCAAGCCGCTACTATTAGAATCCAAATAAACGCTAGGGCAAGGTCGGAGAACCTAATGACTGAAGGTAGTGACATAACCGGCGCAGGCAAGATTACGATTGAGCAATACCTGGAAAAAGTCGCCCGCTTTTGCGACAGCGAATACGGGCAGCAGGTAAGGGGCCAATTCAAAGACATTGAAGGCAGCAGCGAGCTGGCGATGCTGGCGGCTCCGACCGCCGAGGAGCTGGAGCAATTGAAAAAAGCGGTGGCGATAATGACGTCCAGCGAGAAGCAAGCCGCCGACAGGTTGACTGACGAGCAGATAGAAAGGATCGCAGCCGACGCCCGAGTCGACCCGGCTAATTTAGCGATCTTCATAAACGGCTATACCTTATACTGCAAACATGTTTCGCTGTCCCAATAATGTGAGGATGGCGGAAATTGATCATAGAGCATTAGAGAAAGGAAAGACGATGGCAGTAAAGTTGCGACGCAAAGAGAAGATTGGGGTAGACAGAAAAAGCATATTTTCACTGTTTTTCGTTACCTGCATTTTTCTTGGCGTTCATAAGCCCTGTCGAGTTCTTGGAGAAGAGGATAAACTGCCAGGAGGGATTGAATTCAGACGGTACTTTAGCAGTTATAACTTTAGTATAGACTGGGAAGCTTTAGTCGACCTGAAGAATAATCCTATTCTCAATGCCTGTGTGGAGGGAGCAACATCAGCGGAGCTTGAATCCTTGCAGATACCGGACTTGGCGGCTCGTCTGCAAAAGCTACAAGATGGTAACCTGGTTAGAAAGACTGACCAGCACTATCACTTAAACTTTCCAGCAATCATTGGCAAGAAACAGGCTGAGCTTGAAAAACTGGCTGACCAAGTGTCTTTGAAGCTCCTGCCAACAACGCAGAAAATGACTCAGGAGATCGCTGGCCATCTAAAAGGGCATGAGCAGATGCTGTATCATGTCGTCTGGTCGATCGTAATGGATGGTCAGGTTGCGTGGATTACGCTGGATAACGAATTGAAAAAACAGCTCGGAAACGACAATGTCTCAATTACAGGCACAAGTTGGTGGAAGTATCCGAATCATCCCTATAGGGCCGGCACTAATACCTATACTGACCTCCAGACAGGCCAAGTAGAGATCACTTGGAGCCAGAATACACCTATGCCTCCCATCGTCTATGCAGTTATAAAAAGATATGAAAACGAACTGATACAGTCGACGACCACGGGCAAACCAGTCGGAGACCTGAGCGCGAGGCAGGCTTTAGCCAAGTACGGTTTAGTTGACGGCAAAGGCATAGGGCGCGTTTATATCGTTGATCCCAACTCAGAAGCAGCTCACATATTTGGCAAATTCAGCCAGACATTCGGCAAAGAATTTATGAAACGCATTGATGTGCAAGAAGCAGCCAAGACGCTCGCTGTTACACCGGTGCAAGCACTCCTGATAGTCTACCATGAACTTTGCTATGAACTGCTTGGGCAACTTGCTGTCAAGGGGGGCCTTGATATACCCGAAGTCGTGCTCAGACCCAACACAGGAACCGATCAGACTTACCGTTTGATCTCTATTATCGATCTTACCAAGCTTAAGTCGCTGGATCAGTTGAAATCAAAGCTGAATTTGTAAACGTGTTCCGTGATTCGCAGCGGGCGAGTCGCGGAAATTGATCATAGAGCATTAGAGAAAGGAAAGACGATGGCAGTAAAGTTGCGACTAATGAGGATGGGCAGGCGACATCGGCCGTTCTTCAGAATCAACGCGGTTGACGCCCGCACGCCGCGTGACGGCAGAATTCTGGAAAAGCTGGGCCATTACGACCCGATCGAAAAAGACCCCGCTAAACAGGTGGTGCTCAAACGCGAGCGCGTGGAGTACTGGCTGAATAAAGGAGCCGTGCCGAGCGACACCGTCTCAGAAATCTTGCTTGGCGCTGGATTGAAGCACAAATACGCCGAGGAGAAAACTGCCCGCCGGGCAAAGGCCAGAGCTTTAGCGCGGGCTAAAGGCAAGCCCTTTAACAAAGCAGACAGAATCGCCGCGGAAAAAGCCGCCAAACAGGCAGAAGAAAAAGCCAAGGCGGAAGCTGATGCCGCCAAACAGGCAGAACAAAAAGCCAAGGCGGAAGCTGAGGCCGCCAAAGCAGCCGAGCAAAAGTAACCACAGATTGCACAGATTTTCGCAGATTGCACAGATTAAAAGCGGAAAGGGAGAATTTGGCTGAAAGCGATTTTCTGTACCAGGACTTAACCGGCAAGATTATCGGCGCCGCAATGGAATTGCATAGTACGCTGGGCTGCGGTTTCTTAGAAAGCGTGTATGAGGAAGCTCTGGCTGTTGAATTTGGCCTACGCGATATTGCCTTTGAGAGGCAGAAGTCACTCGATGTCTTTTACAAGGGAAAGTTTATAAAACAGTTTGTGTGCGATTTCCTGGTGGAAAAGGCTATTTTAGTGGAGTTGAAAGCAATTAAGGAATTGACCCCAGTGGAGCTTTCTCAATTATTGAATTACTTAAAGGCTACGGGTTTGAAGATTGGGCTGCTGCTGAATTTTGGTGCATCCTCGCTGCAATACAAAAGAGTGATTCACTAATTGGCGAAATCCTATTTCAATCTGTGGTTATCTGTGGTTGTAATCTGCGAAATCTGTGGTTATGCGAGTTGACATTCTCACACTCTTTCCGGAGATGTTTCAGTCGCCGCTGAGTTGCTCCACCATAAAAAGGGCACAGGATGCGCACATAGTCGAAATCGTCCTTACCAACATAAGGGATTTCGCACAGGATAAATATAGAAAGGTTGACGACAAGCCTTATGGCGGCGGGCCGGGTATGGTAATGATGCCCGGCCCAGTTTTCGACTGCTTCGAGCACGTCCAGAAGCTCTCCCCTCAAAAAGGCCGGGTCATCCTGCTCACGCCTCAGGGACAAAAGTTCGACCAGAGAAAGGCTGCCGAGCTAAGCAAAGAAAATAGGCTCATTCTGATTTCCGGCAAATACGAAGGCTTCGATGAGCGGATCCGCGTTAGTCTGAACGCCGAGCAGATTTCGATTGGCGATTATGTTTTAAGCGGCGGCGAATTAGCCGCTATGGTGATTATCGACGCGGTGATTAGATTATTGCCCGGCGTGCTGGGCGATGAAGATTCGGCCAAAGACGATTCGTTTAGTGCCGGACTCCTGGAATATCCGCAGTACACCAGGCCGGAGATTTTTCGCGGCTTAAAAGTGCCGGAGGTTCTTTTAAGCGGCGACCACAAAAAAATCGCCGACTGGCGACACCAACAGGCATTGGAACGCACCCGACAGTGGCGTCCGGATTTGCTAAAAGACGACAACAAGATGTAGGGTATGCTCTGCATACCGAAACGGCACCGGCGAAGTAGCTGTAGCATACCAAAACGGCTGCATACCCTACTCTGTTGCCAACCAATTCTCTGCCAACACCGCAAGGTCGAGGAAGTTGACGCTGGCATCCTGGTTGATGTCCGCTGCTGAATACTTAGGTAGATACGGGTAAGTCTGATTCTCGCCGATCCCCCAGACATTGACGAAGTCCCAGCCGGCTTCAAGGAAAGTGCTGGCCGTCTGCATCTCGGCTGTGGTCTTCCCTGTGCCGCCGGCACCCGTGGCCCGTCCTGAGGTGTCTATATCCCAGAAACTTGAGGTGATCCTCCCCCACGCCCACAAGGGGTTATAGCCCACCAGGCCGCCGACGTTGTAGGTACCGCTGACCGCGCCCGTGCTGTAGCAGTGGGCCACATCACCGCTCTTACCGCTGTTGTACCCCACCAGTCCGCCGATTTCGGTCGCGCCACTGACCATACCGGTGCTGTAGCAGTCAGTCACAGAACCTGAGTTATACCCCACCAGCCCGCCGACGCGCGCTCCACTACCACTGACCGCACCGGTGCTGTAGCACTGAGTCACAGTGCCCTCGAAGTTCGTTCCCGCCAGTCCCCCGACATCCGACGCGCCGGTGACCGCACTGGCGCTGTAGCAGTGGCTCACATGGCCACGAGCGTTGACGCCCACCAGCCCGCCGACGGAGTCTTTGCCGTTTACCGCACCGGTGCTGTAGCAGTTGGTCACGTGACCCTCATAGTTCAACGCCACCAGGCCGGCGACATTGTCATCGCCACTGACCTGGCAGGTACCGGAGCAATGGGTCACATCACCTATCCAGTTGTACCCCACAAGGCCGCCGACGTACGAAGTGGCGCTGACTGCGCCCGTGCTGTAGCACTGGGCCACATCACCGTAGTTGTTGTATCCCACCAGCCCGCCGACAAACCTACCTGAACCAATTATGTTGACATCCACTACTCCCATATTCTTGACCTTGGCGGCGGCCAGATCCCACCCCAACTGGCCAAATAGGCCGAGATATCCCCCACCCTTTATCGTAAGGTGCGAAATGGTATGGCCGCTGCCATCAAAGACACCGGTAAAGGGAGTGCCTTGACCCCAATCCTTTGACGGGTCAGTATCTGGGGCGATGACAGCCTTGTCGAAGATATGGCCTGTAAGGTCGATGTCATCAGTCAGGATGAAGTGCTTGTCGTAATCGGCGGGCGTCTCGCCGAGGGCGACGAGATCCTCTGCGGTAGCGATCTGGTAGGGGTCTTCCGCCGTTCCGCTGCCGCCGCCGTATTTGCGTTGAGCAACGGCATCCAGGCTGAAGATGAAAAAGTCGGCGCTATTGGGCGGCGGAATGGTCTGGCCGATAAGGTGGGCCGAGCCGTCCTGGAGGGTCACCGTGATGAGAACATCGCTGTCGTCGGGGGCTTTGCCAGTGAACTTGATCGAGCCGCTCGGCTCGACCGTGCCGGCCAGCGAGGTCATATTGAATACGTGGTTTAGGTCCAGGGTGCGTTTGAACGGGCTGTCGTCCGTAGCATTGGCATCGACATTGGCGAATGACGCCGTGCCCGCATTCGGATCGACGGTAAGCTGGAAATGCCCCTTGATGGAATAGGTCCAGTGGACGTAGGCTATTCCGCCGGTCTGAACCACTTTACTCTGCTCGGCCACAAATACGTACGTGCTGGTCTTGCCGCTGCCGTACGTAGCCTCGGCAGATTGGCTCAGCAGACAAAGGCCAAGCAACACGAGGGACCGGCTGAGGAATTTGCTTGAATTAAGCATTTTGCCCTCCCTTAACAAAAAGGCATTTGCTGGTTTCCGCACTTACACAGATGTATTATACCATTGGCCGCAATTTCGGCAAGCCCTTTTTCGGTGAATTTGGAAGGGAACCCCCAGTAAAACTGGGGGCTAAACATTTTTGAGATTGCCACGTCGTCCCGACACATCGGGACTTCTCGCAATGATGCGGTCGCTGATAAAATCGTTTGAAGATTTATCTATTTTCTGTAAACTATCCGATTGTATAAAAGGGAAAAAACGACGGATTTCACAGATTACACGAAGTTGGTTTCTAACAGTGTGAATCCGTGTTAATAGGTGTCGATTAGCCCCCGGACCTGTGCCGGGGGCCGGGCGTAAAGGATGAAACATGGCAGAATTTAAGATTGAGCCGGCACAAAGAATAAAGCGTCTGCCGCCCTATCTATTCGGGCGGCTGAATGCACTCAAATCAGCTAAACGCCAGCAGGGCGCCGACATTATCGACCTGGGCATGGGCAATCCCTCGGATGGTGCGCCTCAGATTGTGATTGATAAGCTCTGCGAAGCGGTCCGGGACAAGCGCAACCACCGATATAGCGCATCGCGAGGCATCAAGGGCCTGCTGAAGGAAGTGGCGATAAAATACGAGAAAAAATGGAATGTGCAGCTCGATCCGCAGACCGAAGTGCTGGCTTGCATCGGCTCGAAGGAAGGATTCAGCCACCTATGCCTGGCGATGCTCCAGACAGGCGACACCGCAATTGTGCCGGATCCGGCCTTTCCCATCCATAATTACGCCGTGGCGATGGCTGGGGCAAACGTCATCACCGTGCCTTTGGGCAACGACCAGAAATTCCTCGATACCATCGCGATGGTCTGCGAGCGCTTGTATCCCAAGCCTAAGCTGCTGATCCTAAATTATCCGAACAATCCGACCACAATGACGGTCGAGCAGGGATTTTTCGAGACGGTGGTGGACATGGCGAAGCGATTCGGGATAGCGGTGATCCACGACTTGGCTTATGGCGAGACCTGCTTCGACGGCTACAAGGCCCCGAGTTTTCTTTCGGTAAAAGGGGCCAAGGACATCGGCGTTGAATTTATAACGATGAGCAAGCCCTACAGTATGGCGGGCTTTCGGATCGGCTTTGTAGCGGGCAACAAGGATATGATCGACTATCTGGCGACAATCAAGGGCTATTATGACTACGGCATCTTTCAAGCCATACAGATAGCCGGCATTATCGCAATGCGACACTGCGAGCAGGATATTATTGTTCAAAATCAAAGATACCAATCCCGCCGGGATGTGCTCTGCGACGGTCTCACCAGGATCGGCTGGGAGGTTCAAAAGCCTCTTGCAACGATGTTTGTATGGGCGAAAGTGCCGGAGAATTGCCTCAAGGGCAAAAGCACCATCGACTACGCGATGGACTTGATGGAGCACGCAGATGTGTCAGTCGCTCCGGGCAGGGCTTTCGGCGAACACGGCGAAGGCTATATGCGGATTGCGCTGGTTGAAAATGAGCACCGCCTGCGCCAGGCAATTCGTAATATAAACCGATTCGCGCACGAAAAACCGGTAAGGAAGGCAAAGGCCGGCCCAAAGCCGTAGTTGGCAGATGATGCCCGCTCATTTCTGACAAGATTTTGCCACAGAAAAGCTTGACTTTATCGGGCGGTCTTGCTCTAATTGAGATATATGTAGACTGTGTGCGATGCCTACAATAGTCGCGCGCAGTTCGGCCCAGGACACGGAGAAGGGGTTGGGATGCAAGGCCCTGCCGCGGTATTAAGAGGATGGGAGGCCACCAGAGTAGCTTTCGCGGTTATCGCGGCTGCTTTCTTTGCGCCGGCACAAAGCCAGGCTGTAGATGTGGCACTACTTGTTCAGCAGACGCCGGCCAGTGGCGGAGTAATAACTCCCAGTCCGGGCGTTCATTTCTTTGCCCCGAATTCCGAGATTGTTTTGACGGCGTTTCCGAACCCCGGCTATAAATTCATCTACTGGCTGGGCGATGTTGGCGACCCCACCGCAGCCCGCACGATAACCTATCTTAATAAGCCGAAAATAATAATTGCGCTATTTGAGCCAATCGAATACGGCACTTCATTCATGGGCCGGGGTTCTGTCGGCGGCGGTCGGGTGACCTCCGGCGGTTTGGTTGCTGCAGCAGACTATGGCGGATGGGGACAAACAAGCCTGGCAAGCTCTGGGTCCAGGCCGTCAGAAAGTCAAGCCCCCAAGCTTTATCAGCAAGTCGTAGAGCCGTTGCCGCCGGGACCACCGGAGTATCCTATTTGGCCTGAGCCTGTAACGCCGTCCGAGACGCCCATTCCAGAGCCAGCGACAGGCATTTTGCTGCTTCTGGGCAGCTTGTTCGTCATCGCCAGAAAAAGGAATAGGGCAGTTATACTACTGCTATTTATTCTTTGCCTGGCACCATCACTCGACGCAGGGCTTTTTATCTCAGTCAACGGCGTGATCCATTCACCCTTGGATGAGATTTTGATGCAGCCAGGTGAAACAGCGGTTATTGGAATCTATGGCGACGGTGCATCGGTTAATATGGCTCCTTATCTGCTGGTTGAAGGTCCTGGTTCGATTGAAGGACATACAATGGTTTATCCGGGTTCCCTGTCCGCCTACGAAGACCTCGAAGCCATCGCTGATAGTAGCGGCTTGTCGCCCGAGGATGTTTTAGTTCTTGTCCGAGACCTCACAGGCAGGGCCGACGTTCAAGACATCAGCTTCATGACCATTGCAGATGAGCTTATTCCACCAGCACCCCCTGTTGGATTGTTAGTCGATGACATCATTTTTCAATGCGGCGGCTTCGGCGACGTCAAACTTAGCTTGATGTGGGACGATTACATGGGTATTTTCCCGACTCAGATCATTCATCAAATTCCTGAGCCGATGACGCTTTTGCTGCTCGGCACGGGCAGTGTTATATTGGCCAGAAAGGCCAAGCGGTGTGCATAGCACACCCTACCTGAATCTATAGCCGCACCTGTCAGCGGTAATGAACTCGGACTCGGTTCTCGGATATTTTCTGCAATTGAGCGGGCGAAGCAAATAAATGGTGCAACGTGACTTCCCATCCGGGCCATATCTGAGGAAGGGACATACGTTCGGCAGTTTACAGCACGCCCCACAACGAATACACCGGCCTTTGCGACTCGTAGAAACGGGCAAAATTGAAGTAAAAGTCCGTCTTATTCTTGCCAGCCAGGTATTTCGCGCCGCATCAGTCATAAGCAAATATCAGCCGATACACCATATCACGTACGCCCAGTTGATGCAAAATAGTACCACGGCCAGAGCCCAGGCGATTGCGCGTTCGGTATGTGTCAGATAGACTCGCGCACTCCGGGCAAAAAGTAAGCGCACCACGATAGCGATGAACAATACACCCAACACCGAAAATAGAAGTGGATTGTATAACCAGGCCTGGCCGATCCGGCCATGCAGCAGGCACAATGCGCCGCGAGTGAATCCACAGGTCGGACACGCAATGCCGGTTTGCAACTTGAACGGACAGGGATGGATCGACCGCCCGGTATGGCCCGTCAGCCAAATGATCGTCGCTCCCATCCCCATCCATAGCGACACCAGAAATAGCGCCCACAGCGGCCAGCCGGGACGCCGAGAACTACGCACAAGCTCAATTTTCATCACAGCGTCTGGTTTTATCGGTGCATGGTGGCGATACTGCCGCCTAATATGAGAAGCGAGATAAATAGCCACACTATGGCAAGTATGACGCCGATCATCCCGCAGATCTTGCCGGCCTGAGTCAATCCCCTACCGTCTGGGTCCATCGTTCCGGCAGCCATCTCTCTCAGATCGCTGTTTCCCATCACCCACGCAATGATGCCGCAGATGAAGCACACGACGATGCCCAGGATGCCCAGAGCCAGGACGACTCCGCCGCGATGAGGCTTAAGCGGTAGTTGTGTCGAAGGTTGGGGTCCTACCGAGGCAGTGGGAACCCGCCGGTCCGCTGATGGTGCGAGGGATTGAGAATTTTCTGTCATGGTCGTCTCCTAAGAATCTACGCTGTGGAATTTGGTCGCCGACGAGATAAGGTCCTACAATTGGTAACGCAGAACCGAGCGCCAGTATATCGGCACCCGGCAAAAAGCCAAGCAGAATTTGGGGATTATTTATTGCGGGATTTATCCGCCAGACGTTAGGCGGGTTTAGCTCTGCGTTGCACCGGCGGTCTTGGCGGTCTTTCT
>Ga0315280_10004038_pt1 | contig 22001 bp, 18 predicted proteins | sample YL17G06_40_MG_FD_203697 | JGI IMG/M metagenome (GOLD analysis project Ga0315280, IMG submission 203697) | Sediment microbial communities from Yellowstone Lake, YNP, Wyoming, USA - YL17G06_40 | ecosystem: Environmental > Aquatic > Freshwater > Lake > Sediment | place: USA: Wyoming | collected...
CCATGATCGCCACTACGCACCCGGACGAGCGCCACGTGGACCACCGCGTCGCGAACTGGTTCGTGCTCAAGGCTTGCCACGAGCTGCTGCGCGAGAAACGGATTGACCCCGCAACTGTCGTGCTCACGGACGTCAGCTACGGCGCGGGTGGTTTCAAGCCGGCTCCCTACAAGTACGACAAGGCGACGATTTACCTGAGCGATGAAGCGGCGGCGCTGAAGCAGGAAATGACCTGGATTTACCAGTCGCAGGACGGCAACCTCTCCGAGGGCAAGCGACGCACCTCTTCGGAACTCCCGCGCGAGGAGCATCATCTTCGCATCGTGGACTGGCAGCAGCATGAAGGATGGAACGAGTGATGGGCAGCGGTGGGAAATGGAGACGGAGGAGAAGCACGCGAAACCGGCGGCCCTGAGTGAGGCCTCGGAGCGAACACCCGTTCTCGAGGAGAACGATTCATGAATCCAGCAGGTGCCGCCAGCCTGCCGGAAAAGAACTGACTCTCAGGAGGGAGCGATGCAGTTCCACAACCCCAATTCGGAAGTGTACGTGCCGGATGGCTCGCCGGCAGACCTGGCGCTGCTGCGCACCACGCACCTCGCCATCGGCGCGCACCCAGACGACCTCGAGATCATGGCCTGGCACGGCATCCTCGAATGCTTCGGCAAGAGCGAGAAGTACTTCACGGGCGTCACGGTCACGAACGGCGCGGGCAGCCCGCGTGACGGCGTCTACGCCCACTACACCGACGAGCAGATGCAGGCGGTGCGGCGCGTCGAGCAGAAGAAGGCGGCCTTCGTGGGCGAGTTCTCCGCGCACGTCTTTCTCGACTACGCGAGCGGCGCGGTGAAGGACGGGAAGAACGCGCACGTGGTCCAGGACCTCAAACAGCTCGTCGCGGCCGCGAAGCCACGCGTCATTTACACGCACAACCTGGCTGACAAACACGACACGCACGTGGGTGTGGTGCTGCGCGTGATTCGCGCGCTGCGCGAACTGCCTGCGGACCAGCGCCCGGAACGGCTCTACGGCTGTGAGGTCTGGCGGAACCTCGACTGGCTGAACGACCAGGACAAAGTTGTCTTCGATGTCTCCGCGCACGAGAACCTGGCGATATCGCTGGTGGGCCTTTTCGATTCGCAGATTGCGGGCGGCAAGCGCTACGACCTCGCCACCCTGGGCCGGCGCCGCGCCAACGCCACCTATTGGGAGTCGCACGCCACCGACGTCGCGAGCTCGGTCATCTTCGGCATCGACCTTACACCGCTTCTCACCGACACCTCGGTCGATCCGAACCGGTTCATCCGCAGCTTCATCGACCGCTTCGCCGAGGAAGTGACGGCCCGGATCGCGAAGCTTGCGTGACCGCGCCCCTTACCTCCTTTGTCCTGCGAGCGCGCCGAGAGGGATCCCCTGGGAAGGCGGATTGTTTGACTCTCCGGCGGCTCCCTGCGAATTCGCGCCAGGCTCACATCATCAATTCGCCGCGGATGGATTGCGCGTAGGCGTCGATTCCGGCGAGGGGTTGGAGCGCGATGCGGGCGTCCTCGAGGACGCGCTGGGAATGGCGGGCAGTCTGATCACTCTCCGCCGGCAGACCTTCGACGATGGCGGTGAGCTCGGCGGGCTCTTTCTCGCGGACGTAGCGCAGGGTGTTGGCGAGCACGTGGGCGAGGTCATTGTCGCGCTTGAGCGAGAGCGCGTGGAGGAATTTGAAGTGGCCGTTCGGCCGGCCCTCGACCTGGAGCGGCCGATATCCGTAGTCGAAGGTGAACGGGTCGCCGGCGTGGGTCCACTGGGCGGCGGGGATCTGTTTTTCGAAACGTGGGCTCGCGAGCAGGCCGTGCCGCCCGAGCGCTTCCTTCAACCGCTGCCGGATGCGCATGCGCGTGTCCTGCTCGAGCGTCGCGGCTCGGCGCGCGCCGACGTAGCGTGCAAACAGCGCCGCGAGTTCAGCCTGCGGGTCGGCGGCCAGCACGGCGCGCGGCGGAGTCACCTGGATCAGGTTTGAGTAGCTCTCCTGCATTTCCCGGATGAACTGTTCCAGCGCTTTCTCGCGCGCCTTGATTTCCTCCTCGAAGTGCTCGGGAAGCGCGCGCAGCAGCTTGAGGTCCGCCTGGGGATGGAACGCGCGCAGGCGGCGGAAATCGTCGGCGAACAGACAGTCGAGGTACTCGTCCTGGGGGCTGTAGAGGAACAAACCAATGTTCAGCCCTTCGTCGCGTACGATGTCCGGGACGTAGCGCACCAGAAAAAAGGTGCAGGGTTTCAGTTGTGTTTCGTCTGCCATATCCACTGTGCCTTGTAGCGGCACTCTCCAAGCACCGGACCCAACTGCCATTGTGAGCGCCAGCGAAGAATCTGCTTTTTGATGAAGGGCCTAAGCAACTGCAGACCCTTCGCTTCGCTCAGGATGACAAGACGGCGGTCAGAGACCGCCGCGACAAGCCACCGCACTACCTCCAGTTCGGGAACGGCGCGAGCGAGCTGTCCCGCGCTTCAATCAACGCCTGCCGAACTTTTCTCCGCCGCTCGTAAAGGCGCTCGAGGAGCCGGTCGAGTTCCGCGCGGTGTTCGCCACACCACTCAGCGGGAATTCCCCGCACGCAATCCTCGAGCTCGGACACCTCGAGATTTTCCACCCGCGAGAGGAACGGTTCAAACGATTCGAATCCCTGGACGTCCCGATAGACGACCCGCCGTGGGTAGAGGCTGCGGATGGGGCTGTCGGGAAAATTCCAGTCGCCGTCATTGAAGCAGAAGCCGTGGTCGATGAGCGTGGCCGCATACGACGAGCCTTCCTGGTCGAGCAGGCGGTAGAAGATCACCTGCCGGCCATCGCAATTGCACGTCCACTTGTCGAAGACCAACGCGCCGAGGAAAAAGCTGGGGTGATCCTTCATCACATCCCTCAGCAGGCGATCGGGGAGGAAATCCACCACCAGCGTCCGGCCGGGGACGCCCGGGAAACGCGACCCGAATTGCAGTCCCGGGGCGCAGGGCTCGCGGCGCGCGCCGATTTCAAATTGCAGCAGCGGACTCGCGGCGATGAGCTCGGAAGGAACATCGACGAAGGCCAGCCTGGGCACCGGCAGGCCGACCAACAGCGCCAAACGGCCGGCCAGCATTTCGTTGGCGAGCACGCGCACGTGCTGGGGATTGTTGCGGAACTTGACGACGTAGCTCGCGCCGTCTTCGCAACGCAGCAGGCTCGGCTGCGAGGCCCCGCGCATGCGCCGCACGAACTCGACGGCGCGCACCGTGGAGACTGCAACGGGCTCGATGGGAAGCGCCGACCCCGGCTCCTCCGCAATCTCTGGAACCCTGCGGGAACGGCCTCCCTCACCTGCTAACATGGTATTGGACAGCCCTGGACCAAAGATGGTTGATGGGGGCGCGCCTCGCAGCTGACGGCGCGAGGCGAGAGAAGAATGCACCAAGACTCCGGCGCAACACCGACCTCAAGACTACGCGAGTGGACCTAGGCGTATGGGTACACCCCTGCCCCGCTGTCCGGCGCGAGGAGCCTAGCGGCGCCGGGCCTTCTTTTTCTTCGCGGCCGCTTTCTTGGCCTTGCGCGGCTTGGCTGCTTTCTTCGCCTTGCGTGCCGGAGCTTTCTTGGCTTTGGGGGCCGGTTTGGCCGCTTTCTTGGGCATCGCCTTCTTGGGACGGGCCTTGGGTGCAGGTGCGGCGGGCTTGGGGGCCGCTTCACGCGCCGGCGCCGGTGGCGCGGGCGGCTCCGGAGGTTTCCCCACCGTCACCGACTTTTTCTCTTCGTAGGAAACTTCCTCTTCGAGTTCTTCGCCTTCTTCCCCGGCCAGTTCCGCCCCTTCTTCCCGATAGTCGGAGGAGAGCTCGTCTCCGTAATCCTCCAGGTCGTCGCCGGGCTCTCGATCATCTACGTCAAACGCCATGAGTCCCTCCTCGCCAGTTCGTCAGCCTGCGAACAGAAGAATCTTGCCACGGCTTCTGCATTCGCGCCTGCAGACCTGATTCTGACGGGCATTCAGCGAGGCAGATGTATACCACGCCATTTCGCATGTCAAGCGCAATGATAGCGGGTTGGTAGGGAGTCAGCGGGAAGCGATGGAGCCGGACGGGACGGCGCCGGAAGGCGATTTCGAGTCGGCCTGGGACCCCGAGCCCGGGGCTTTGGCAGTCTTTCTCTTCGTCCGGCTGGAAGAGGCCGAACTCCTGGTGCGCCGCGAGCGGGAGGAACTTGAGGTGGAGTGCGATCCCGCGGCAACAAAGATCCTGAGGGAGCGGCCGGCAACGAGCTTCGAACTTTGCAGCTTGTTCCATCTGCGGATCTGGTAGGGCGTGACGTCAAAGCGGTCGGCGATGCGGTCGAGCGTATCCCCGGCTTTCACCCGGTAGCGGATGGGGCGGCGCGGCCCGCGCTCGCGTACGCGGGCGAGCGACGCCTCGCTGCCCGGAGCGAGCGGCAGCAGCAGACGCGACCCCCCTTCGAGCGGCGCGCCGGGCTGGAGGTTGTTCGCTCCGGCCAGGGCCACGGTCGAAACGCGGAACTGGTGCGCCACGCTCGCGAGCGTCTCGCCCTCGGCGACTTTATGCGCCCGCCACCAGATGCGCTTGTCGGGGGGGATCAGCGCGATGGCCCGTTCATAGGTTTCCTTGGTTCCCGCCGGCAGGCGGAGGGCAAACTCGGGGTCGTTGGCGGGAGTCGTCCAGCGCAAGAGCCCCGGGTTGAGCCGAATCAGTTCCTCGACCGGGTGGTCGATGATCTGGGCGATCAGACGAAGATCGGTCGGACCACCCACCGCGACTTCGTCGGCCTGGACGGGTGGGTCGGGCTGGACGTCAAATCCGTAGGCTTTGGGGTTCTTGGCGATCAGCGCCATGGCAAGAATGACGGGGACGTAGTTCTCCGTGTCCACCGGCATGGCATGGAGCTTGTAGAGCGTCCAAAAATCAGCGTAGCCCGTCTTCTCGATGGCGCGCTGTACGGCCACCGGGCCGCAATTGTAGGCTGCCATCGCCAGGTACCAGTCGCCGAACAAGGAGTAGAGGTCTTTCAGGTGCCGGACAGCCACCTGCGTGGACTTGAATGGATCTTCGCGCTCGTCTACCCAGCGGTCCCTCTTCAGGCCGTATTCGATGGCCCGGCTCAGCATGAGCTGCCAGATGCCCTTGGCTCCGGCGCGCGAGAGCGCAAACGGGTTGAAGGCGCTCTCCGCCGCGGCGAGATAAACCAGGTCCTGGGGTAAACCCTGCTGGCGAAGTTCCTCGGCAAAGAGCGGCTGGTACTGCCCGAGGCGCGTCAGCGCCCTTTTGACGAAGCCCGAGCCTCGGCCCTGCAGGTAGGTGATGACACCGTCCACGACGTCGTTAGAGACCAGCGGCAGGTCCGAGCTCACCGACCCGATCTCCTTCTGGACGCGCTCGTGGACCTTGGGATCGACGGGGAACGTGAGGCCGGAAAACGATTCGATGGGCGCAGGCTCGTACCGTTGCTGACTGAGCACGTCGCCCCGTTCGACGGCCGCCACTTCCAGGCTGTGGATGTTTTCCACCAGCTTCTCGAACTCATTGCGCAGGCGCTCGTTGCCGGCGAGGTCCTCCGTGGATTCGAGGAAAAGGGTCAGAGCCTGGTCGAAGGCCTGTCGGGCTTTCTCGGGGTCCCCGGCACTGTAGTCCTCGACGCCGGCCGCGTAGAGCTGCTCGGCCTTGCCGATGAGCCCATCAGCGGGGTCGGGCGGAGGCGGCTGCGGAGGACGAATGACCGCGGCAAGGGAGGGAAGAGGCAGTTCCGTCGGGGTGTAGGCTCGCGGGGTCGGCTGGAGACTTACCCGGCGCCTCGCTCTGGTCCCACAGGAGGCCAGGGCAAGCATGGCCATCAGCAAGCAGAAAGCTTTCAACCTGCCGCCCAAAGTTCCCCCCTCACCCCAGGATTCCAGCTCTTACCCGCGCCCTTGCGTGTCTAGGCGCGGACTCGGGGATTGTACGTTTTCGTCTGGAGAGGGGTCAACCCAAAATCACTGCCTGATCGCTATCCCGTGCGGTTTCAAGGGATCGTCTGATCAAGCGTCCCGCGCGCACCGACGCCGTCGGCTACGGCGAACGGCACCCTCCTGTGGCGCTGGCTCCCAGCCGGAGTAACCTTTCCCGAGAGCAAGGATGGTGGCGCTGTAGCTTCGGCGCTAGCTGGAATCGGGCTGGTTTCGTGATGCGGGCGCACGCAGACGACGTTTTGTCCGGGGCTGACCCTCGGGATCTCAGAACGGCTTTCCTCTAATCATCTCGGTGCAATTGCGGGCTTCGTCAGGTACGTTCTGTCGTCGCATGAGGTACAATCTGCCTGCCGGTGAGGGATTGTTCCGGATATTTCCCCGGCAATGAACCAGCAGTGGTAAGGAAGGAATCTGCCTTTTCCCGGAGGTGCTCGGTCTCCAAAACGCTATTTGTCGTCATACTGTCTCTTTATGCTACTGCCTTGCGCGCGGTTGATCTGGAGCCGCCCAGCAGCGCGGAGCTTTGTGGCGATTGTCACCGCGCAATTCACGACGGCTGGAAGCGGTCGGCTCATGCCGCCGCCATGGAAAGCCGGCTCTTTCAGGACGCTCTCAAGCTAGCGGAATCCGATTTCGGCGTCCAATCGCGCAAGGTTTGCCTGGCTTGCCACTCGCCCATTGCCGTGCAAACGGGAGATTTGGGGCTCATCAAGAAGGTGTGCTGGGAAGGCGTGACCTGCGATTACTGCCACTCCATCCGCGACGTGACGATGACGGGCGGGAATCCCCGGGCGCAGGTGGAATTCTCGCTCGTCAAGAGTGGGCCTTCGAAAGAGGCGGCCTCCACGGCGCACGGGACGGCCTATTCGGCGGTCCATACGTCGTCGCTCGCCTGCGTCGTCTGTCACGAGTACCGCAACTCGCTGGGATTCGCCGTCCTCACCACCTACTCGGAATGGAAAAACAGCGCGTACACGGGCGGGGAGCAGAGTTGCCAGTCCTGCCACATGTTTCGGGTCCAGGGCGATGTCGTTGACCCGCGGGTAAAACGCGGCAGCCATTTGACCCTCAACCTGCACGAAATCCCCGGCAGCCACTCCCTCGACCAGCTCAACAAGGCGATCAAAGCGCAGCTCTCCGCCGTGCGGGAAGGCAACCAGGTGCGGGTTTCGGTGCAGGTCAGCAATCGCGGCGCAGGACACGACGTGCCCACCGGCTCCCCGTTGCGCCAGTTGATCCTCGAGGTGCGTGCGGACCGTTACGACGGCAAACACTTCCACCAGGAGCGCGTCTACCGGCGCACGGTTGCCGACCAGCAGGGTACGACACTCGACCGTGAGCACCCGGTGTTTCTCCGCGGCGCGCGCGTCGTGGCGGACACGCGCCTCGCTCCGAACGAGACCCGAAAAGAGACCTTTACCTTCCCGGCGCCGCAGGGAGTTCAGACTCAGGTGGAGGCCACCTTTTACTATTATTATTCACCTATGGCCAGCACCGAAGCGCAGCAGCAAGTGAAATTCCTGAGTCTGCGCCACCTGGTCCCATGAACAAATCTCGCAGCGCGGCTTCGCCGATGCTGACGGAGCCTTTTACGACGGAGAAACGTTACTTGACAACCCCGATGACCTTGTAGATGCGCTACCCACGGATCAACGGGAGGGTGCCGCAGTCACAAACGTGATATCAGCCTCAACAAACGGAACGTGCTCCGGGTCGAACTCGTGCATTTTGCGGTCGCCTTTGATCACGAGCCGGCCACTCACCTTGCCGTCCTTGGGACCGCTGAGCGTGAGCGTCGCACTGCTCGTGTCCAGTTGCAGCGCGCGTTTGCCGCGCGGCAAAGAGATGCGCAGCATCTCGGCCTTGCCGCCTTGTCCCGCGACCACAGTAACCAGCAGCGCGCCCGCTTGCACCATCTGGTCGAGGGCTTCGAACGGGGGATCGAGCTTTGCCAGGGCCTGGGTGTCGAAAGGCTTGTCGCTGAGCGCGACGGCGAGCGCCTTTTTCCATTTCATCTTTTCTGGCCCGGCCTGCATGTCCGCGGGCGACATGGCGTCGAAATCCGGGGTTTTCATTTGAAAAGCGTAGGCGTGCTTGGGCTCAAAGCGCTGGTCGTTGAACTGGAACACGGGGCCTCCTTCGCCGGCATGCAGTAGGGCGCTTGCGAGCGCCAGCAGCACGGCGGTCACAGTGAATCTCATCATGGCGAGCCTCTTCTCTTGGTTGAAGCAAATGTGCCAAACACGCTGTCCAAGTCGCCGTACGGCCTCGGGCTGAGTGGCTCGGCGGAAGCAGGCAGCGCGGCCTCACGCTAGCACATCTCGGCAGGCAAACCATCCCCGCAGGCGTGCCAGCATGTGGGGCGGACTTGTTCTCCCAGTCCGCGGCTTGTCGGTTGAACAATAGAGGGCCGCAGAGTCATAAAGCAACTCTGCGCTGCGTGCTAAGCCGTTGTGGGCGCGGCAAGGATTTACGAACCTCAAGAAACTCGCCGCTCCCCGACGGTGTCAACTGGGTAAAGTGTCTGGCTCGAGGCTGATTTCTCGTCGAGATAGCCTAACACATAACGCTACGAGTCCGAGTGTTGCGGCAACATAGAGGATCCAAGTGGCAGCCAGGATCGGTACGGTCAAGAAACCAGGTTTGTTGATCTGGAGCCGCTGGAGCACAGAGAGCGGTCCGACTTCGGCGAGCTGACTGACGTGGAATGACCCCAGGTGGCCGTCCGGTCTGTGCGCGATGAGGCCGACATAGTACGGGATAAGAAGAAAGTTGGTTGCGTAGAGATCCAAAAGAGCAAAGCCGGATGTAATGGTGGGAAGGATCACCCTGCGCCACCTGACCGGGAAAAGAGCAAAAAGGCCCAGGGTCACTAGCGTGACTTCAGGAACGACTAGGGCGTAAAGGTACCAACCCTGGGTGGCTGCCAGACCTGTAATTGCCCTTAGGACCAAGACGTGGTAGGCCAGTCCCAAGCAGAAGAAGACATAATACGTGATCAGAACGAACAAGTGTGCGGGCTGAAAGAGGAGGGAGGATTGCTTTCCGCGTTTCCCCAGAAGCCCCCCGAGCAACTTCAGAAGCCCGACGCCTGCCAGGAGCGCAACGAATTGAATCGTGTGGTACATCCAAGACCGCACTTGAAGGAAGCTCCAATTTCCAAACCAGATGTGAGAAACACAGACGGAGTCCAGGACCTCCCGCCAGTCAACGCGAGTGATGGAATGAAGGAATTCGATAAGCGGAAGATTGCTATAGGCCTCTCCGCCCGGTTGCCAAAAGATCGCACCTGTCAACAGATAATTGCGCCAGTACCACCACCCGGCGATGGTGGTTGCCAACGCAAGGGCTCCCGCGCCCCGGAGGAGAATTCCTAGGCGTCCACCGCGTGCGCGCCGCAGATTCCAGAGGATGAGCAAGAACACAGTGGGAAGAGCCGCAAGAAAGTAGGCTTTGGTCAACAAACCCAAGCCCAGACTCATGCCCAGCAGCCATATTCGCCTAGCTTGCTTCTTGCCCTCAGCGAGATTCAATGAAAGATAAACCATCAATGTATAGAGGACGATTGCCAAGCACTCGTTGGCGACACGACAGATGTCAATCATCAGTTCTGGCATCACCGCAACAACGGTCATCGCAGTCAAGGCCAGCCCGTCATGGCCCAGGACCCGACGTGTCACGAGAAAGCCCAAAGGTATGACCAACGAACCCAACGCCATGCTCAGCAGACGGAGTGAAATGACGCGCGCGGCCAAGGAGGCGCCGTCAAAAGCCCTCAGTGGCAGAGATAATAAGGCGTAATAGAGAGGCGGGTGGAGCGCCTCGTAAATGGTGTGATTCTCAGTTGAAGGTTGCGACGCCCATTCCTGTGGCAGCGAGGCCAATTGTCGCTGGCGTCGCTGCCGCTCCTCGGGGGTTAGTGTCCAATAGGTGTCATGACTTACGTGGGGGGGCGGAAGCCTGAGCATCCGCGGGAGTGGAACGAGAAGTAAGGACTCTTGCACTTCTCGCGATATCCTTGTTTCCTTGACGAGAGGCAACTCCCCGTGGACGGCAAGAAACTGAACGTAAGCGAAGTGGGAATATTCATCATAGCCTTCCCACAAAGGAAACAGAATCGCGTAGAAGATCCCGCGCATCCAGAAGCATCCCCAGACCAGCAGAAGCACGCGCAGAGCAGTCCTGGGTGCGATTTCCATGTTGAGCTTCTCGCGTGGCCACGAGCATCCGGCGCCTATGGGCTGAGGGACGTCACCTCACCGAACGCCGCAGCCCGCTCGCTTGTGGTTCGAGTAGCGACGCGCTCGTGGAATGTCTCCCTACCTTCCGCCCCACATTAACACCGCACCGATGGAAAGGCGAAGGTTGTCAGAAGGTCCAGCGTTGAAAGAGGGAAAGCGGGTAGCGCGGCCTGATCCTGAGGGTCCGCAGCTTTTCGGTTGCGAGGCAACAGACTGCCGCAGGCTTAAGGAACCACTCTGCGCTGACCGATTGGTCTTCGCCTTGCCCGTGCTAGACTGGCGCTCCGGGCGGCAATCGTGACGAAGGGGGTTTGGAAACTTGGAAAAGCGCAGCGAAATAACAGGCCGTAACCGTTTGATGGACCGTCGGGAATTCTTGCGAACTGCGGAGCTGGTGGGCGCGTTGGCGATCGCAACGCCAGCGACGAGCAAGACTCGTAGGCCCAGCACGGCGCGCGTGCCGGCTTTCGAGCTCGAGGAAATCTCGATTGCCGAATTGCAGAAAGGAATGCAGGCGGGCCGCTTCACGGCGCGCTCTCTCACCGAAAAATACCTGGAGCGCATCCGGCAGATTGATCAGCACGGTCCGGCGGTCAACGCGGTCATCGAGATCAATCCCGACGCCCTCGGCATCGCCGCGGTTCTCGACAGGGAGCGTCGAGAGAAAGGTGCGCGCGGGCCGCTGCACGGCATTCCCGTTCTCATCAAGGACAACGTCGGCACACACGACCGCATGATGACCACCGCGGGTTCGCTGGCGCTCGCGGGCTCGATCCCGCCGCGTGATTCCTTTGTGGGGCAGAAGCTGCGAGAGGCGGGCGCGGTCATCCTCGGCAAGACCAATCTAAGCGAGTGGGCAAACTTCCGCTCCAGCCATTCGACCAGCGGCTGGAGCGGTCGCGGCGGACTGACGCGCAATCCCTACGCGCTCGACCGGAACCCCTGCGGGTCGAGTTCCGGCTCGGGCGTGGCGGTCGCGGCCAACCTCTGCGCCGTCGCCGTGGGAGCCGAAACCGACGGCTCGATCGTCTGCCCATCGTCGGCCAACGGGATCGTCGGCATCAAGCCCACGCTCGGGCTCATCAGCCGCACCGGCATCGTTCCCATCGCGCACAGCCAAGACACGGCGGGGCCCATGGCGCGCACGGTGGCCGACGCCGCTCTGCTGCTGAGCGTCCTGGCGGGCGCCGACCCTGCGGACAGCGCCACGGCCGCGCCCCAGGGCAAGGCGGAGCGGGACTACACGCGCTTCCTCGATCCGCGTGGATTGCGGGGCGCGCGCCTGGGCGTCATGCGCCCATTCTTCGGCTTCGACGAACACGTGGACGCGCTGATGAACCAGGCTCTCGAGGCGATGAAGCATGAGGGCGCGGAACTGATCGACCCCGCCGAGTTTCCAAGCAAAGAGCGCGTGGACGATTCCGAACTCGTCGTGCTGCTCTACGAATTCAAGGCCGATCTCGATGCCTACCTTGCGGCACTCGGCCCGGAGGCGCCCGTCCATTCCCTCCAGGAAGCGATCGAGTTCAACGAACGCCACCGCGACCGCGAGATGCCCTATTTCGGTCAGGACACTTTCGTGAAGGCGCAGGCGAAAGGCCCGCTGACGAGCAAAGAATATCTCGACGCGCTGGAGAAGAATCGCCGCCTGACGCGGCGGGAAGGCATCGACGCCCTGATAAAGAAAAACCACCTTGACGCGCTGGTGGCGCCGACGGGCGGCCCCGCCTGGATCACCGATCTTGTGAACGGCGACCACGGCACGGGCGGATGCTCGACTCCGGCGGCGGTGGCCGGATACCCGCACATCACGGTTCCCGCCGGTTTCGTTTTCGGGCTGCCGGTGGGCCTGTCGTTTTTTGGCCGGGCTTGGAGCGAGCCCGTGTTGCTTCGCCTGGCTTATGCCTTCGAGCAGGCCACCCGCCTTCGCAAACCGCCCCCCTTCCTGCCTGCGGCCGATTTGAAGAGCTGAGGCGACGTGCGAACGCCAGCCGCGAGCCGGCCGTTCCAACGGCGCGCCTTGGAGTGCGGCGGTCTCTGCCGCCGCTTTTGTGCCGGAGGGGCTCTGCTCGGCGGCCTCGTGAGAGTGGACCTCCCGAAGGGCAAGGCGGAAGCAGAGACTTCCGCACTCCACAGCCCATGCGGGCACGCTGGCTCAGGCGCCGGTGGAGACGCCGCAGGTATCGGTAGCGCAAGGTCCGTACTCTGACCTTGCGGCCTTTCGAGGTTGGGTAAACCCAGGAATTGAAGGGCCGCAATCCCGCCTCGCGGGAAACGTTGCGCTACAATGCGCCCATGTCGCGCCTGCGAAGGTGGTTTGTCCGCGGGAAGGTTTTCTTCATCACCTGTAATCTACTCTGCACTCGCACGCGCCTCACAGACAGAGACTTCGAAGCATTAGCCAGCGCGATTGCTGCGGTTCGCAAGCGGCGCCGGTTTCTCTTCACGGCCTATGTCTTCATGCCGGACCACTGGCACGCACTGATGATCCCCGGAGCGGGAGACACCCTCCCTCGTCTCATGGATGCGATCAAAGTCGCCGCGACGCGGCGCATCAACGCGCGCCACCGGACGCAGGGGCGGGTCTGGCAGTTTCGCTATTACGACCACGTGATTCGTACCGTGAGGGAATACCGCGACCGCGTCCAATACATGCATCTCAATCCGGTGCGAAAGGGTTTGGTGCGCAAGCCGGAAGACTGGGCGTGGTCGAGCATCCATTCTTATGGCGGACCGGGGCCGATTCGCCTGTCGGTTGACCTTCTCGGCCTTCCCGCCGATGAAAAGGCGCCCTTGTAGCGCAAGGTCCGTACTCTGACCTTGCGGCATTTCCACATCGCGGGGGTTTTCGTAGCGCAAGGTCCGTCCTCTGACCTTGCGGCAATTCCAGGTTGGGCAAACCAAGGAATTGAAGAGCCGCAATCCCGCCTCGCGGGAAACGTTGCGCTACATCGCGGGGTTTTCGTAGCGCAAGGTCCGTACTCTGACCTTGCGGCATTTCGAGGTTGGGTAAACCAAGGAATCGAAGGGCCGCAATCCCGCCTCGCGGGAAACGTTGCGCTACATCGCGGGGTTTTCGTAGCGCAAGGTCCGCACTCTGACCTTGCGGCATTTCTACATCGCGAAGGTTTTGGCAGCGCAAGGTCCGCGATGTGATCCCGCAGGGCGGGACGGCAATTCAGCGGCCTCGAAGCTTGACAAACAGGGGACAGTTGAACCGCAATCCTGCCCTACCTCTTACCTCATGAAAAGACCCTTTGACTTTCCCGTTACTTGCCGATATTGTCCGTAGATTGCTGTTGGTCGCTTCTGTTGGAAAATCAGATGGTCGACTGGCTTACCATTAAGGACTTAGCGGCCTACCTGAAGATGCCGAAGTCCAGCCTTTACAAGCTTGTTCTGGGCCGAAGGCTACGCGGATACAAGGTCGGGCGGAGTTGGCGATTCGACCGAGAGGAGGTGGACAGGTGGGTCAAGTCACGAGGACCGGCAACATTGAAGCGCGCCGGGCGACGAACCAGGCTGCACTAAGAGACATTCTGGAAGCCGCTCAATGCTCAGAGCCCGTGTCCGGGCTCACGCACAACTTCTACCGTTACCCTGCTAGGTTCTCGCCAGCCTTCGCAAGAGCCGTAATGCTGGCTTTCAGCCAACCGGGCGAAACAGTGTTCGATCCCTTCATGGGAGGGGGAACAACGCTCGTGGAAGCCGCGGTCCTCGGTCGAAGGGCAGTCGGAACAGATATCAACCCGCTCGCCGCGTTTGTGACGCGAGCAAAAACAACGTCCCTATCGGACACGGATCTGGCAGAAATAGCGCACTGGGCAGACGATCTAGTACCCGCTCTAAACCTGCATGCCGCCGCACTTCGCGCAACCACCTGGGCAGAAGATGGCTATCAACGGAACATTAGCGGCAAATCGAGTTGGCCCATTCGGAAGGCCCTCGAACTGGCGCTTGGACACCTGAACGCGCTACGCAGCCAGCGCCAAAGGCGATTTGCCCGCTGTGTGCTGCTGAGAACGGGCCAGTGGGCACTCGATTGCCGATCTACCATCCCCTCTGCAGAGCAATTTCGGCAGCAGTTCCTCAACTACCTGGTGGAAATGATTGACGGAGCCAAGCAGTATGCCCGCGCTCTTGCCGGTCGGAAATGCTCATCCCTGAAGGAACTGGGCGCGAGCAGCCTTTGCCTTACACGGTCTGTTATTGGAGTTGAAACTGATCCCGCGCTTGCAACGAGCTTCCCACCAGCGCTGATACTAACCTCGCCGCCTTACCCAGGAGTTCACGTCCTATATCACCGTTGGCAGGTGCAAGGGCGCAGAGAAACTCCAGCGCCCTTCTGGGTTGTGGGCTGCCCCGATGGCAATGGCGCGTCGTACTATACGTTCGGGGACCGCAAGCGGCCTGGATTGACGCCTTACTATGACAACCTGTCGCGCGCGTACAATTCGCTCGCACGCATTGCGGACAAGCGCACGATGTTAGTCCAGATGGTTGCCTTCTCGGACCCCTCCTGGCAATTGCCGAAATATCTGGCCGTTCTGAACGACGCTGGATTCAAGGAAATAAAGTTCGCGTCGATTGCTAATTCGGAGGATGGTAGGGTCTGGCGTTCCGTACCGCACCGAAAATGGTACGCCGAGTCTCGCGACCGGACGCTATCCAGCCGCGAGGTCGTCGTGTTTCATAAGCCGGCATAGAGTCTGCACGCCTGCTGAGGAACCTAAATCTGTGCGGCAGCTTTAGGACCCTCTGCAAGTCGCCGTATCACCGGCACTATCACTGCGGCGATTCCACACGACACTTTTCCCGCCAACTTAAAGTAATCGATTTTCGGGTCATCTTCCGTCTCATCCTCGGCCTGCCGCGAGCGAGTCTCTTCTCGCCTTCTGTTGTCATATATTAGGCCCAAGGCCGTCAAGTAAAGTCCGTACTTGAACCAATACCGGATGAGCTGCTGGTTCCCGGGATCACTTTCACGCTTAAGCTCACCCAGAAGAAAAATGTTGTCCATGTTCACAAAAACGTCAAACGAACTGTTCTCGTTGGGCACGATCTCTAAACCGGAATAGTCATCAAAATTGCGCGCCGCCCACCCGTTTCTGAAAACCTCACTTATCTGGGGCATACCCAACTCCCCACCCCCTTTCGGCTGCCGCGGCGGACCTGACGGCGAGGGCGGCCTTTGCAACGGCGCTTGGACTCGAATCATGAAATCACACACGAAGGGTGACACTCTAGTTTCGTCTGTTACTTGAACCCTCACTGACACCGCTTCTCCGATGTTTGCACTCCGTGGTACATGGAATGCCGCGGCCACGTTTCCGTTCCAGAGATTTCCGGGTGCGCCACAATCGGGCGAACATGTGAACTCTCCAGGCGACTCCCCCCGAGAAAAGTAGTCGTTTTCCGCATCCGTCTCAAATTCGACACGGCATTTCAGATTGGCGGGGCAATCCTTCACAAAGCCCCCTTTAGGTTCGTTCGCAATTCGGAAGTAGGTTGGGAATCGCTTCCCAACGTAAGGACTTACGGGTTTTTCTGGACCGAACGGTTTCTTAATCTTCGACCCAGGGATGAGAAGCTGAGAAAGGGTCGGGTCAGCGTGAACAAGCTGCTGCATTATTCTGGCAGGTTCATCGTCAGTAGTTGACTGTTTGACTTGTTGTTCCCTCCTGCGCTGATTCATCTCGCGGAGTCCGGGGTGTTCTCGAAGCCTCGGGACCAGCTCTTCCTCAATTCTGTCGTACGCATCGCAATCCCTTAGGCGGTCGCGTGACGCCATGAAGAAGTCTTCCCTGACATCGGGAGCCATGCCGGTGCAATCTACGGAAACCAATAGGTCCCGAGTGAGATAACCAAAGCCGAGCCTCCTGGAAATGAAGTCCGAGGGCATCTGGCCATGAACCTGACCGTTGACCGTAAAGCAGACACCATAAGGATTGCGGCGCTTCGCCCCGTCTTCTGTAGGTTTGTAAACCACGATCCAGACGGGCAGCTTTCCAATGCCTGGGATATTGACTCCGCTGTCAGCAGGGAAGCCGAGCTCAGTAAATGAACGCTGCTCACGGTCATCTTCTATCGTGACCGAGCCTCCCGAGACAGTTGTGCTGAAGTAGTGGGCTTGGTAACTGCGCGCCTCTGTGACGCGGATTGGCAGACAGAGGGTATGAAGAAACCTTTCCAGTTCATATCTTGCTTCTGTCGTAGCAATTGACTTTGCCCTCCATTGATACTCGTAAAGCTTGATGCACGTACCCCAGTCAAGCGCTTCGTCGTATGGTTTGGGCGGAGCCGCCGACTTGGTAAATCGTGGGAGGACGTTGACGCTCCTGGCATTAAACGACGGCACCTTCCCGTTAGGTGCCAGGTACACGTACATGGAGTTCTTCCTCCCACTGCCTACCTCAGGACGGAGCCGTCTTACCAAGGTGAACCCCCAATCTTTCCAAGTCCTGTCACCAGGCATAATTCTCAACCCCGGCTGACGTCGCGAGATAATCAACTCATAGTTCTTTTTCCTGCCGCAGAACTGTAGGACTCCAGTGCCACCCGCATTGTATTTGCCTTGCACAAACGGGATGCGAAACTTGTTAGATTTTGCCAACGAAAGGAAGGTGTCGGGGAAACTCAGCGGTGTCTGACCTTCACCTTTGTCAACAATTAAATAGGAGGGCCTTGTCTTCTCACCCACAGCTATCAGATGAAGGTTGTCGGCGAGTTCGGTCCGCTCAGAAGCGTCTAGGTACTCTAATCTGCCGTTTCTCACGTGGAAAAATCTCTCGGCAGCCTCAGCCATTGATTTGGGTGCTGCTTGCGATTCGGGATCGATACCTTCTCTCAGGCAGGCCGCAATGAGCAAGGCATCAACACCGTTGATTAGCTTCTCCACTAGAGCCGCCGTAGCGCTGCTCTGCTGGTTTCCAACGAGTCCAAAGTGGTTCTCGATATCTCCCAGGGGCCTCCATTGGGTCGGGTCATCGCGATCAAGAGCGTACTCCGATAGAACCTTGGAAACTTCGTCTTCCAACTCCGCATGCAAAAGCTCATCAAACAACGTCTCAGCGTCCATGATTGCCCGGCTCCTTTCTGAACCTGAGTAAAACACAGAAGCAAACAAACAAGAACCTCGTCAACGACAGTGCGCTCACGATCGCACCACTTGCATCGAGCATACGAGCCTCAGACCCAAATGCTTTTGACAACGCCCCCCACATGTTCAAAATCCTTGTCACTGGTCACTAACGCGGCTTTCCGGGCCTGGGCGAGGGCGGCGGCGAAGCAGTCGGCATAAGGCAGGTTGTGCTCAGCCTTGAGGCTGGCCGCCAGCTTGGCCAATTCCATATCAACGTCGATGACCTGGATGGGAAGCTGGGCGATCTCGCGGAGCTTCGCGCTGGCCGCCTTCTCCCCGCGCGCGCGCCAGACCGAGTAGTAAACCTCGCCCCAGTTGACCACCGACATCAAGAGCGGGCGTTTGGTTTCCGCTGCCTTGGCAAGGAGCTCTTCAACTTTCTCCGCCCCCGAACGGTCCTCGAAGAACGTCATGAGGGCGCTGGCGTCCAACACGTAGGTCTTCATTGGAAGAACCGTCTGTGGTAGGTGGAATGTGGCATACGGGGAAAACCGTCCCCCAACTGTCGAGTTTCGAACTTCCAGCTTCCAATTTCGATTTTTTAATCTCCAGTTTCCCTTTTTGTCATAGCTGGCGTTCTCGCTTGCGCTCTTCAAGCAGGACTTCGAGCGCCGAGGGTTCGCCTTTCAGGGAGCCGCGCAGGCCGCGAATGAACTCGCGGGTGACGGGCTGAACGATTATACGCCCGTCATCCTCTATGAAGGTAACCATCGTCCCCTTTTTGATACCGAATCGCCGGCGCAGGCGCGCGGGAATGACCAGTTGTCCCTTCGTGGTGACGACGCTGGTTTCGATCTTCATGGGGCACCTACCATGACTAAAATCTTACTATGTGGCGGCAAGTAAGTCAAGAGATGCATTTCCTACAATTGGGATTGTGTTGGATGAGAGGCATGTCTCCAGTCCATCATCGGTCCCTCTATGGCCACTTGTACGCCGCGTGCGGGCCACGTTGCAGCCCTGCCGTACCGGTCAGGATTTGGGATTCTGGCCGCACGAGGATGCCCGCGCGGCCGCGAGCAACCGCAGAGTCCCTGGCTGGCCGGAAACCGTGGGTGCCCCAGGCCGCGACGCAGATTCGGTCACTCGCGAACGGGGAGCCACGCCGGTCACCCAAAGACGGCGGTCATAGACCGCCGGAGCATGTCACCCTGACCCCGCTCTGCGGGGGTCTGACGTTGCCTGGGCACGGGACGCAAAAGCAGATTCTTCGCTGGCGCTCAGAATGACAGGTACAGCCCAGCGCCGAGGCGCCGACGCATAGGATTGACGCTACCGACCGGTCGGGAGGCAGTGCATCCCCCGGTCAGGCCCGTCCCATGGCGCTATTCTGGGCGGAACGACCTATCACGGAACGCCGGCGGTGGGGATCGAGCGCAGGGCACAGCCGCCGCAGCGGTGGGGAATCGCTGCGGCGGGTGCAGGTCAGTCTGCTACTTCTGGTAATACTGCGCGTTGGTTTCGGTAAAGGCCTTCCATTTTTCCGGCAGGTCGTCGAGCGGGAAGATGGCCGAGACCGGGCAGACGGGCACGCAGGCGCCGCAGTCGATGCACTCGACCGGATCGATATAGAGCATCGGCACGTCGGCGAAGTTGGCCTCGTCCTTGCGCGGATGGATGCAATCGACGGGACAAACGTCCACGCACGCGGTGTCCTTGGTGTTGATGCAGGGTTCAGCAATCACGTAGGCCATTGGAAAAACCCTCCTGGGAGTGGGGTGCTGCCCCCCAGTTTCCAAGCTATCCGCCGACGCATTCCAAGGCGACGACTTAAGTCGTGCGGCGCATCGCGCCCTGGGGATGGCATCGGCGCCCCCTGGCCGCGCCCGGCGCGATGCCCTTGTCCCTCAGGCGGCGGACATATAGGATGGGAGTGTGGACCCGGTCGATACCCTTCGTCGCGTGCCCTTCTTCGCCGTGCTGCCGGGGGAGGAGCTGCGCGCTCTCGCCGCGCACTGCGTGGTGCGCCGCCTCGCCCAGGACGAAATCCTCTTCGCCGAGGGCGACCCTTGCCAGGGTCTTTACGTCGTCCAGGATGGTGTGGTCAAGCTCTTTAAGATGGCGGACACGGGCCGCGAGCAGGTGCTGGTGATCGAGCGCGCCGGCTCGACGGTGGGCGAACTGCCACTCTTCGACGGCGGCACGTTTCCGGCTTCGGCGGCGGCGATGGAGGATTCGACGCTGTTGTATCTCCCCAAGCGCGAATTCCTGGATTTGTGCCGGCACAACTCCGAGGTCACGTTTGCGGTCATCCGCACGCTCGCCTGGCGCTTCCGCTACATGACCAGCCTGGTGGAAGAGCTCTCGCTCAAGGAAGTCAGCCACCGCCTGGCGCGCTTCCTGCGCGACCGGGCGCTGCGCTTGGGCATGCGCACGCGGCGGGGCATCGAGTTCCCGTTGGAGGAAACCAACCAGGAAATCGGCGCAGAGATCGGGACGGTCCGCGACCTGGTCTCCCGGAACTTGCGCCGCTTCGTGGACCGCGGCATCATCCGGCTTGAGCGGCGCAAGGTGATTGTGCTTGACATGGCGGAACTGGAAGCGCAGATCGCCGGCACCAAGCGCGCCTCGCTTGCGGAGTCGCGGTAGTCGAGTCCCACGCGGGTAGGCCTGGTCCTACGGTGCGCGCCCTGGTTCCGGAAGCTACGGCCCAGGAGATCTGACCAACCAACAGGAGTAGAGCATGGCCAGCCCAAGAGACGCCTTCATCGCCACCCAATTGCAGGCTCGTCGCGAGCGGCTGCGGACTGCCACCGCCGAGATTGCCGAGACGGCCCAGCTCCAGCAGCTCCTGAAGGAGGTGGATGGGGCGCTTGAGCGCCTCGAGCAGGGAACCTTCGGCATCTGCGCGGCGTGCAACGAACCGATTGAAGAACAGCGCCTCATGGCCGACCCGCTGACCTGTTTTTGCCTCGACCATCTGACGACTCAGCAACAGCGCGCGCTCGAACAGGACCTCGAGCTGGCCGCGCGCATTCAAAGCGCCATGCTTCCCCAGCGGCACGTCGCCATCGGTGGCTGGGAGGTTTACTACGATTACGAACCCGCGGGGCCGGTGAGTGGCGATTTCTGCGATCTTCTCACCAGCACGACGGACGGCGACAATCTCTTCTTCCTTTTCGGCGACATGGCGGGCAAAGGCGTTGCCGCCTCGATGCTCATGGCGCATCTCCACGCCATCTTCCGCAGTCTGGTGGCCGTCGGCATGCCGGTGACGCAGCTCGCCGAACGAGTCAACCACCTCTTCTCCGAAACCACGATGGCGACCTTCTTCGCCACACTGGTGATTGGGAAAGCTGACCCCTCGGGAGAAGTGGAGATCTGCAATGCCGGGCACTGCCCGCCTTTCTGGGTGCGAGAGGGTGAGGTCGCGATCATTGAAGCCACCGGACTGCCCCTCGGCATGTTCTCGACGGCGCAGTACAGCGCGAAGCAGCTCCGTCTGCGGAAGGGCGACGGTCTCTTCCTGTACACCGACGGGCTCATCGAGGCGCTCGACCACTCCGGCAGGGAGTACGGCGAGGAGCGTCTGCGCAGGTATCTGGCTGCAAATCGCGCGCTCTCGCCTCCGGCGCTGGTCGGCGCCTGCATCGCGGACCTTGAAAGTTTTCTGGGCGGAGCGACCAAGACCGATGACCTTACCTTAATGGTCCTTCGGCGCTCGGCTTGAACGACGAGGTGTGCCTGGTCTCTGCACGGGCCGAGATTTCATCTGTAGCGACGTGTGCTGGGCAGTGGGATTGTAACGGCCTCGACCGGGTTTTTGCGCGGGGTTGAGCTCTGCGGAGGAGCTGTGGCGTGAACGAGAGGCGCAACGCGGGCGGCGGAATCCGCGAGGTCACGAGCGCGGCAAACCCGCTGCTCAAGGTCTTCCGTCGCGCCCTCGCGGAAGGGACCGCGCGCGGAGGGTGGCTGGCGGTCGAAGGGCCTCACCTCGTGGAAGAAGCGCTTCGTGCGGCCGAGCGAGCGGCTGTGCAGAGCGTTATCGTTGCCGCTGGTGCGCGCCAGGAGTTCCGAGGTTTGCTGGCCCGACTGCCCTCGCAGGCGGAAGTCACTCAAGTTCCCGACCGGCTGTTTCGCCAGATCGCCGCGACCGAGAGCCCGCAGGGAATCGCCGCGCTGGTCGAACTGCACCGCGCGAGCTTCGGCGACTCGATAATGCGGCCTGATGCGCTGGTGGTTGTCGCCTGCGGCCTTCAGGATCCGGGGAATCTGGGGACGATCGTGCGCAGCGCGCAGGCGCTGGGGGCTACGGCGCTCATCACGCTGGAAGCGACCGTCAGCCCGTTCAATCCTAAGGCCCTGCGGGCCTCGGCGGGCGCGGTGTTTCAGTTGCCGGTGTTCGCAGGTCAAAAGACGCGAGCGCTTTTCCGGCGGTTGCACGAAGCGGGCCTGCACATCATCGCTGCGGACCGGCGCAGCCCATCAAAGCTCTCGGACGCCGATCTGCGCGGGCCGGTGGCGTTGCTCATCGGCATGGAGGCGGCGGGACTCGCGCCGGAAATCGCCGCCGAGGCGGACATGCTGCTGAGCATTCCCATCCGGCCGGGCATGGATTCCGTCAACGCCGCCACGGCCGCGAGCATCTTTCTTTACGAGGTCGCGCGGCAAAGAGGATTCAAGTATTGAGTGATTGTGTGATTGAGT
>Ga0315280_10004039_pt1 | contig 22000 bp, 15 predicted proteins | sample YL17G06_40_MG_FD_203697 | JGI IMG/M metagenome (GOLD analysis project Ga0315280, IMG submission 203697) | Sediment microbial communities from Yellowstone Lake, YNP, Wyoming, USA - YL17G06_40 | ecosystem: Environmental > Aquatic > Freshwater > Lake > Sediment | place: USA: Wyoming | collected...
TAGAGTCAAACGGTTCCTGCTTTTCACGGTCTATATAGTCACGCTTTTGTTTGTTATTTCGGCGCTCGTGGGTTTGCAGCTAAACGGTATGAAGCTGAAGTCCTTCGGGTTTGTACCGGTTTTTAATCAGCTGGCTCTAATCTCACTTTTGTGGTCTTACTCCCTTGTACTCGCTAGTCTGTCTCATTTACTAAAGAGCTATAGGAACTGTCAGCCTACCGAAAAAAAATGTCTTGCTTACGTAATCATAGGCACGGTCATCTACCTGGCAGGAACAATAAGTGACATTGTGCCTCCACTGGGACTGTCTTCATACCCACTTGGTACTACAGCCAGTATTATCTTCTGCTTCCTTTGTACGGTCTCTATTGTGAAATATAACCTTCTAGGCATCGGAGTCTTGATCCGAAAGGGGTTAGCTTACACTCTTGTCAGTGGACTGGTGGTTGGTGCTTATGTCCTATTGGTCTTGCTGATAAACCGCACTTTTCATCTGCAGGAAATTAGTTTGGCCATCAATGTAGTATTGACTTTGGCGATTGTCATAGTTCTTCAACCAATGTTGCGTCTAGTGCAGAACGTAGTGGACAAGTGGTTTTACCGTGACAGATATGACTACCTCAGGGCTCTGCAAACCTTCACCCAGCATACTCAGAGTTTAACGGACTCCGTCAAGTTAAGTTCTATGATGGTTAAACTAGTTGCTGGCGCATTACGGTCGTCAACTGTTTGCTTCTTTCAACCGCTTTCCCCTGGCGGTGATTACGCGTTAACGTCCTCTATCGGAGTGAACAAGCCTGCCGACCTTATCTGCTTTAGCCGCCGGGCTGCTCTGGTCAGGTGGCTAGAGCGTGCTGACGGTGTACTATCTTACCAAGACCTAGATATCATTCCGCAACTACAGAGTATTCATCCAAGAGAGCGAGAGTATCTAAAAAAAATGAGAACAGAACTTATTGTCCCCCTGAAGACACGCGGTAGCGGTTTATCGGGACTGCTCCTCTTGGGACAAAAACTGTCACAGCTACCGTATTCCACTGAAGATAAACAGTTGGTCCGTACCCTAGCTGGGCAGGTGGCTATTAACTTAGAAAACGCACGCTTATACACCAATGCCCTACGAGCAAGAGAGAGCCTAGAAACATGGCTAAATAGCATGACCGATTGCGTAATGATTGTAAACACAGACTACACAATAAGATTTATGAACAAAACCGCGGTAGAAAATTTTGGTGGCAAAGCTAGTGGGACATGCTGGAATTCCTTAGGGAAAGACAACAACTGTCCTAGTTGTCCTATCCAGCAGTATCTCTGCGGCAGTAGGGAATCTTGCCACTTCCCCAATAGTATTAGAGGTAAACACTATGATGCAGCGATTGCTCCGTTGCTAAATCCTGATGGTAGCATGTCAGTCGTTGAGGTGTTAAGAGACGTCACTGAGCGCAAGCTTGCGAAGGAGAGAGAAAAGCAACTACAAGAAGAGCTTAACCACTTCAGTCAACTAGCGTCCATTGGTGAGCTGGCAGCCGGTGTTGCCCATGAGATAAATAATCCTCTCACTGGTATAATCGGATTCTCCGAGCGCTTATTGAGAAAAATCGCTGACAAAGATGTTACCCGCGACTTAGAAAGGATTCACAGCGACGCTTGGCGGGCAGCTAGGGTGGTGCAAAATCTGTTGACTTTTGCCCGTCGCCGGGAGTCAAAGAAGGAATATGAAGACATAAATGATATTCTGCGAAGGACCCTGGAATTGAGGGCATACGAGTTGCAAACGGGTAATATTGAAGTTGCGTTAGACTTAGCCCCTGGCCTTCCTAAGGCATTGGTCGATTCTCATCAGATTCAGGAGGTTTTCCTGAACATTATCTTAAATGCTGAACAGGCCATGACTGAGATAAAGGGTGGGGGAAAGCTCAATATCAAAACTGAAAACCTGAAGGGCTATATTAGAATTTCCTTCGCCGATGATGGCCCCGGAATTTCAGCAGACCACTTGGACAAGGTCTTCGACCCCTTTTTCACCACTAGGGGTGAGAATGGTGGCACAGGCTTAGGCCTTAGTGTCTGTCATGGTATTGTGACAGAGCATGGTGGCAAGATATATGTTAAAAGCAAACCTGGAAAAGGAGCTACATTCTTTGTCGAGTTGTCTCTGGCAAGAGAGGAAAAAGACAGGAGTAAGGTTGTACATAAAGGGAGTGCCTATCTTAAGAGTAAGCACAATAGACTCTTGCCTAGCTAGCCTCGCTTGAACCTTAAATTATGATACAGTTCCGACTATGAATTGCCTGTCAAGTAAGTCGATATATGTATATTTAGGGGCCTTGGCTATATCTCTTTTCTTCAGAATTACGTTGATTGCCTCATTGGCAGCCAAGATTGAAGCTAGTCCCGCACCTATGCTAGTGGTCGGTGCTGGCATTTCCCCGGTAACGATTTTCTTTATGGTATCACCCATAACAGCTGTGGCATATGAAGGGATGATAGGTAAGATTCTTTCTAGAGGTATCCTCAGCCTTTCGCTATCGTTCAAGTCTACATTTTGGGGCAGTTTATTATACTCCTCTAGAGTAAGACCTCGGGGATCAAAGATTACCACAAGAGCGCCAAAACCTATGGCACTAGCGAAAAGATAAGGTACGCCCCTTTGCCGAGCTGCCCTTTGTAAGAGAATAGACTCCCTGAATAGTCCAAAGTCCATTTCGTCAATCACTAAATCGCAATCGCTGACAAAAAGATCAGCGTCATTTTCGTTTGTTATGCCGGTCTCAATGCAATATATTCGTGCCTCCGGATTGATGTCTTTGATTTGCGTAAACACTACTTTAGCCTTATTTTGACCTAGATTAAGCATAGAGGAACAAAGCTGCCTGTTGAGATTACTTTCTTCAAAGGTCTCTGGGTCAGTAATCTTCAGTTGCCCTACGCCGAGTCTTATCAACCTCTCTGCTAGCAAACCGCCAACCCCACCCATCCCCGCAATCGCTATAGTGGATGTCTGAAGCTTATCCTGCTCTGATTCAGTAAAGAGTCCTACATTTCTAGAAAAGATTGCCTTGTATAGATTGTCCATTGCCCAATCCCTGGCTTGGCCCTAGGATTATTTCACCTCCTTCCAGAGCATCTTGTTACCAAAAAGGTACTCACCATCAGCACTATTGGCACAACCCCACAATTGATACTTTAAGTAACTCAGCCGTCTTTGTCAACAGCCTAGGTGAATTGAACATATCATCGGATTGTGAGCCAACAATTCGCTAAATCGTGCAATAAGGTAGGGATTCAGACTTTCACTTTCACGCAGCAAGTAACGCTCTTGGTAATTGTTGAGCCTGGGTGGCTTGGTACACAAAGGATTCTGAGTTCTGGCCGCTGCCTTTCCTGGGAAGTCAAATAATCCCATAACTCTTCATAGTATTCTTGGTTGTGCTTCCGATAAAAATCCAGTTGGACGAAGTTCAAGAAAAAAGCATTGAGGACATTGTTTGGCAGCTCGGTAAGTTTCCGAATATCCCAGTTAGCCCTATTAGGTGGCACTCTGGTTTGAATTAAAGATTGCCAGATTTGGCTTGTCGGTACCCCCAGTTCACACAGACCATTCTCTGCTCGAATATCAACAGTATGCTTAAATTGAACTTTATGGCTGCCATTGACCACTCATGGTGAAGTCACCATCTACGATATAACCAACGTGGCCTTCAGGGGTGGGTACGAAGATGACACACGCATCAAAGTCACCATTGCCTCGCGCTCCTTGAGTAAACGTCCACCGGCCATTGAATATTCCCTGGTAGAGAGGGATACCTGGTGCGAACCACCCAACAAACTCCGCAGGTTGGAGTTCTCCGTTCACCTCGAGCACGTATGGACTTACTTCCAGTCTGCCATGAAGATTGCCTGCCTGTGTTTGCACAGACTCGACATTCGCCTTATAGGTCATGGTGAAATCGCCGCTGATATCCCCAGATAGGCTACCGGTTAGCTCACGCTCAGCCACTACCCATCTGTCGCTTTTACCCGCAGGGAATACCGTACCGGGTGAGATGTAGGTGATGGTTCCGCTGGCATTAAAGGATGTAGGCTTCGCTGCTAGAGCTGTGGCTGGCATCAGGGTGACCAGCATAACGGCCAGAATCATGCTGATGAACAACAATCTCCTTTTCATCTTTGTGCTACCTCCTTTTCCAATTAGCAAGCACGTACCGAGCTAGAATGCATCCTCGCTACCCCGCTATTCCCTACGGGGTCGGCCCGGCAGCCTAAGATTAACTGAATCAATTCCTGACTGTCAAGTCGCCCTCTAAGGGGGGTGTGCCAATTCCTCGGGGAGAGCTCACCCGCAGCTTGGTTATCCTCCTCGTTACACAATCCAGCTTTTGTTACTCACATGCTGATGAGGCCCTGATTCTTAGCCCTACCGCACTATTGACATTGTATAAGGAAATAGTTTATTGTGAGCACCGAAAAGAGAGGTAAGTAAATGCAAGCGTATTGTATAAAGTGTCGCAAAAAGAGGGAAATGAACAATCCCAAGAGTATAACCATGAAGAACAAAAGGCCGGCGACTCAGGGGGTATGCTCCGTATGTGGAACCAAGATGTTCAGGATAGGTAAGAGCTAAAACTGCGAGTATCAAGTACTAGTGAAAGCCAGGTATCTTAGTGCAGATACCTGGCTTTTCTATTGGCGACCACACAATTAGATTTCCTAATAATTGTCAAGGGTCATTCATTTGACCTCCCTGTATCTCTGAGTTAGACTTATTTTCGGGAGACGGCTTGGACTGGTACAGGTTGAGGAGCTTCAGCTGCCTCGTTTGTCCTGTAAGTCGCTGTCTCCCTAGCCTTACTGATTTTGCTATTGCGCCGGCGTCTCTCGCGCCGTACGTCTTCTGACACATGGTATTTGGAGAGGATAAGTTTCCTGGCATGTTCCTTGCTGATGGGATTGTCCTCAATATCTCTGAGTTCGTATGGCCGATCCACCTTCAGTACCGTCAGCACCCTGGCCCCAAGGTGGCTCATCACCGCTCCCATGGCCTGCCTGTGATTCTTGCCGTGATACACCATCTCGCGATAGTAAACGGCGGCAAGCTGGGGATCCCAGCGGCGGCCTATGTCACCTGCCTGATAGAGAGCCATCCTCATGATGGATGGCCCGGCTTTGGTCATTCTCAGTCCCTTGGCCTCCACATTGGAGGATTGCCTCGCTCCCGGCACCACCCCTTCCCAATTAGCAAAAGCGGACTGGTTTGGAAAACGTGCCGGGTCGCCCACTGCTGCTAGGAAGATCGGCGCCGTATGTTCCCCAACGCCCGGTATGGTTCGCAGATTGTCCGAGGAGTGGAGTTTCTGATAGAGTTCCGCAATGCGACGTGCTAGGGCTTCAGACTCAATTTCATCTGCTTCCAGCATCCTTAATTCCCGAGCTATTTCATCCTGGAGATCCATGAAAAAATCCTCGTTGACTGTTCCAGCCGACTCAGATAGCTTACATACAGCAGCCACGCTCTGACATGCCAGAAAAACCAATCTGGTCTGTGCCTTGCTCCATTTGCTATGGTAGCTGTTTTTACTCAGGAAGGCATGGAGAGCATCTTCCCCATCTCGAACTACGATAAAGGGATTCAGCCGGGACTTCAGGAAAGCCCTGATCGGAGAAGACCAAGCATCATTGAAAGTTCGACGTACACCTGGCAGGTATCCATCGACGATGGCAGAAATCCTGACCTTGCGACCAGTGATATCCTGTTCTATCCGCTTCCGCTGGCGTGTAAGCCGTTGCAGGGCATGGATTTCAGCTGGAGGTAAGTAAATCTCGTCCATTTGTTCCGGGTCGATGAAAGGCATTTTGGCTAAGGTAAGGGCATCGAGACGATCGCTTTTGACTGGTCCTCGCAGATACCGCCGCAAGGCGGCCACTTTCTGTGTCTTGGCTTTCACCAGACGGCAATCAGGATGGCAAGATCGTAAATAGACAGCTACCATCAGCCATGGTAAGCCCGCGGGTTCAAGGACTATGATGGGATTAGCCCCGTCCCGGAAAACATGTTCTTCCAAGGTGGTCAGTCCCTCCGGTGTGGTCTGAAAGCTGAAGCTATCACAGGGTTGTGCTCTCTCATCCAGACAGCGCGCTCTGTGCTGCCCCTGATGTAAGTCGATGCCTACACTGCGAATCATATTATTTCCCTCCTCAAGCAAAATTCGGGCTCGGTTGAAACTTAGCCGGACCCTTTGCCCATTCATGCGCTTGATGCGGGGCTAGCCACTATGGACCCCCCAATTTCCTGAATCGGGCCACTGCAGGGCCGGCAGGCAATCAAATTGACGGGGCAGATCATACTCCCCAACGAATTGTGCACCTCACCGGAACCCGTTAGGCTATATTTTAGCCTAATTAGAAGGAGTCTACAGCCTAGAAGTAATATACATGAGTATTTGTATAACTATAGTCGATTTTGCTCAACTATTACTGTATAAACGAACGCGAAGCTATCAAAGATTAACCCAATCACCATCTGTGAATTTCAATAGTAGTAGATCACTATCAGCGTGATCTTTCCAGTTTTTGGGATGTGGAATAAAGGCAATAAATATTCGTCCAGAGCAATCGTTAGCCACCGGAATCAACGCCCTGAGAATTTTATCACAGTTCTTGCTTGCCGCAGCTATGAATAACTTGTGAGAAGCCGAGCCCATAATGAGCTTACTGAAATCAATAACAATTTCACGAGTATTATTGGCAAACTCGGACTCAACCTGCCAAATTGCCTCCTTGACATACGGTATTTCTTTGTTGTGAACCGCTGCGTGAGTATATCCGAGGCGACAGACAACTACATCGTAAAGAAGTTCATTAAGGCCAAATTCCATTCTGTTGCAGTCATCATGTTTTGAAAATACCCTAATATCGTTATCTGTAAATTCAGACTTAAACCTTTTGGCAAGGCAGTCTACCCAGTTTCGGGATCTGTTATGGTGTCTTACCTGATCTGAAGTACCTTCATCGGGCAAAGCCTTTGCTTGTAAAAAACTGTCCCGAATAATATCGAGAAGATAGCTTTCTGGTGTTCGTGACATAGACTTTATTCCTTTCTATCTAAATTGATAAATAATTCAGCCGCTCCACAATCTTGACCATCCCCTCGGTGTCCATTTTACAGTAGGCAAGCAACTCTTCCCTTATCCTTGCTGCCTCTTCTGCCGTCACGTCCTCAAAGGTGATGGTCAAAAAAGCCAGGCTGGCATCATCCCCACTGGCTATCGGCATTTCTTCGTACCCCTGCCCGGTTATCGCGGGAAGCACGCTTTTCAGAGAAGCGCTGCCCTTCTGCGAGGGATGGTAGTAATGGAAGCCGCGGAAAGGGACGATGAGGTCCAAGAGCCTGGAAACAACACCTGACGCCCAGCCAGCGTACTCGGGAAAGGCTTTCCCCAAATCGAGCAGCACATTCTCCTCAAAAGACTTGTTGTAGGCGACAACACTGCCGCTATTGCCGATTATCTTGCTCAGTGATGCCATAAGCTCAGGGCGTGGGTCTCTTCTCCCTTCGGCAAGAAAGGCAAAATGCCTCACTTCGCCACTGGCTGTTTCCTGAACGTGGAGCGAGAACTGGAAGGGGATATTCTGGTACGGCCTCGTACCATCAAACAGAGGTATAACGGTGCCGATAGTCTCGAAGTCGAGGAAATAGAGTGGGTATTGGAGGTCGGCAAGGAACTGCCTTACCGCGTTTTTGTCCACGTAGGGTGTGCCACTGACAACACAGGCGCACTGGATGCGCTGTTTATCGTTCAGTTTGTAGCCGGCAGGGATGTCAGCGATACTAAGCACCCCGCTGCCATAAAGCTCATGGGACTTCTTGCCGCCGTAGTACAGGGTGAATACGTTGTGCTCCGGAAGTCCGTTCCAACAATCGGTAAGCGGGCAGTCGTAGGGATTGCTGCAGTGCGGGCTGATGGTCACTTCCGGGCACGATGGCGCGCTGATGACATCAAGCATCTGGGCAATCCTGTCACGTATACCTTCGCCAGCAATGGCGACTTCGTCGGAGATGTCCTGAAGAATAAAAAACTCTTCTGGATTAATCTCACCGTTCCTTACGTATTGATTGTTGATGTAGGCGAGGTAGCACTTTTTTATCTTCAACCCGCTGTCTTCCCAGCACAGTTTCTGGAAGGAGACATCATGGAGGTTAACCTCTTTCACCGAGGTGGAGCTCTTGACCTCGATGATATCCCACTCATCTTCATTCACCGAGTTCAGGATATCGGCTTTGGAATAAATTTTGCCGGACAATACGCCGGCTTCGAACAGAGGCCTTCTTTGCCGGAGGAGATCTTTCGTCATGGCGATATTAGTCATGAAATCCTTGGCCGGCACGTCTATTCCTCCGGGGAAGAGCTTCTTGGCCAGTTCACCTACTAGGTGCCCCTGGTCGAAGATATGCTGCGTGGCGGCATCCGGCTCGGGTATCCTATCCGGTTCGTTTGAGGCAATCCACAGGAGCCTGGGGCACTGCAACCCGTTAAGGTAGCGCGACTTGGACAGCATTACCGGTGGCATTATTATCTCCTTACTGTTACTTCAGACTATGCAGCTGAGTTACCCCTGCGGTGTCACTTCAATTTCTCAACTCGTGCCCAAGGTAGCGAGACACCGTTCTGCCAGTCTATCCATTCGCTACTGCTGAAAGGCTCCCGCCAGCGGAAATACCCGCCCTCATCTATGAATACTAGATATGCCAATTCTGCCATACCTCTGCTGACAAACTCGCGGATGCGTTCCATATCTTTGCCTACCCCATTCTCCCAGAAAACGACCGGGAGCTTGGTAGGCCAAATATCTGATAATTTACGGTCGTGTGAAGGTTCATATTTAAACTCGGCTACCACTTCGATAGAGTTATCCTGCCTCAAAATCGCCAAGTCAGCTGTTTTTCCTGGGAGGACCGGGAAGTTGTGAAAGATTCGGTAGGCCAAATCTTGTTTCTCTATCAACTTAATAATATGAGTCTGGACAGTCCAAACTACGTCCCGCTCAGTGAAAAACCTGAAATCTCTGTAGTTCTCTCGAAGCCATGAAATAGCGTTCTCAAACAACCCAACTGCCTGCATTTACCACGCCTCTTTCTCATGCTCAAAGACATTGATTGGAGGTTGGCAGAAAGCGGTCACGCCTGCCCTGCTACGGGGTTGCATCCCCCGCGCCTTGACCCGCAGATTGAGAGTTTCTCCGCGGTATCTGTCAAGCATTCATTCTAGCACGCTTGATTTCGTAATGGAAGGGACAGGAAGTAGTCAGAGAGCCTACTCAAAAAATGACCAAACAGGCGGAATTGAACAATAGTCAGTTTTGTGCAGCGATAATTCGGCGCATCACACGGGGTGCTATTTTGTTGGGTAACCCTATACTAGATTGTTATCGTGCGGAATGTAGTTACGACAATTGGGAGGAAGTGGTGCTACAGACGAATCAAATACGAGGTTTCGAATCGGATAGAAAATGCAAGACTTACTAGCATTGTATATGTAATTATTGGACCGTGATTCCAGGCAATTTCAAGAAACAACTAAGATTACAAGGCCTCTCATTCTCATGGCTATCGAGCTGTGATTTACTTGCTGAAAAACTCACTTGTTTTCTTGCCCGTGTTACAGCTACATAAAAGACACTTAGTTCCTCAAGAAACTCCCTCTCAATTTGCTGATTGATTATCAGTTTACAGCTAGTTCTACAAACACACTTGTTACATAGACTATAGTAACTGGGAAACCGGTTTTGCTCCATGTCACAAAGCAATACGAAATCCCATTCTAAACCCTTTGCTGCATGGACTGTTGAGATTATTATGTTAGCATCTATAAACTCAATGTACTGTTTAAGGGTATTATATTCAAAAGTATCCCTTATCAATAGGATTTTCTCCTCATTTGACAAGAATGAAAAATCGGTGAAGACTTTTTTCCAGAATATTTCTAGAAGGATTATCAAGGAATTATAGAGGGGAGACGTGTTGGCATTGTATGTTTTCTTAATTTTATTGATATGCAAGCTACTTACAGTTTTAGTAATCCTATCATTTCCTTGGATTAAATGCATGAAATCAGAGAGGCATTCACTGTGAAACTTAACGTAATCTATATCTTCATCGGTGAAAAGACCATAAAAATATGGAATATTGTTTTTGTCAAATATTTCAGTTATCGTATTAGTATTGGGGCCGCGCTGTCTGACGAGGATTGCAACCTTTGAACCTGGATTATCCTCAACAAGAGTACAAGATTTTTCTAAAATATGTGACGACTCTGTGATTTGGTCAGTTACTATTTGGAGATCGATTAAAGCGTCTTTCCCTATAGCGGGATTAGAAGGGTTTTCCGCATTTCGTCTTATATTGAAATCTAATTGTAGCATTTGTGGATTTGATGCAAACCTGTGGTTCTTATTAAGCTGAAATTTGGTTAGTCCTAATTTTTTCTCAGAAATTGAAAGCAGGTCAGGAACTGCTCCTATAAAACCATATATCCGTTGCAGAGAATCACCAAGGAGGATAACCTTTGTTTTTTCAGCAATTAACAGAGTGACCAGCTTGTAACCCAAGATATTAGTGTCTTGGTATTCGTCAACAAGAATAGCAGCGAAATAACTCCGGTAAAAGTCGAGTATCTTAGGATAATCAGTGAAGAGTTCAATCGTAAGAGTCAGTATTGCATTGAACGGTATTGCACTTTTGGGTAATACATTTTTGACGACAATCTCATTGTATTTACTGAAATTGTCATTTAAGAATCTACCATTAATGTTCTTTATCGCGGCGTTAAAATCAGACAGTAGAATGGCATCATTGTAGATTAAGCCCTCAACGGAGCCCATCACTGTTTGTGCATCACTATCGTCGAAAGCCCAAAGCTTATCAATTTCAAATAGTGAGGAATGAAATTTATAGCCATATTTTTTCAATACTCTTCGGCAAAATCCATGATAATTTGAAACGAATACTTTATCACCTATGTCAATATTAGAGCCCATATCTTGGAGCAACTTGGGGATCTGTTGACTGACATCTTTTTTGATTTTATATGATGCGTTTACACTGAAGGTAAGTGCTAATAAGCGCTTAGGATACGGGATTTGTCCTGTTGCGAGCATGTAAGCAATTTTGCTCACCATAGTATTGGTTTTACCGTAACCCGCCGGTGCTTCCACCAATATTCTTTCTTGAGGCGAAAATATGACGTCAAGCTGTGATCGGTCACCTGTATGTCTATCGGTGACGTTGTTTTTTATATTGTCAATCGGTGAACTAGACATTTTGAACTAATTTGAGCGCCTCTGTAATAATATTCTGATAGGGGATAGGTATCTCGGCTTGAGAAAGAGTCTCACCAATGAGCTTGCCTAATGGATAAGATTTATTAATTGAAAACCACGTCAAATAAAATGCTTTCAGGTTGATTAGATCAGTGATAGTAATGTCTGCTAACTTTAAATTATCTGTATACTCCTTAGAAACAACAGAATACGTTCTCAGGGCCCATTTATTCAAAGCCTCAAATTGAATTTCTCTGTTAATACCTTTTGGGTCATATGTTGAGACTACTTTCCTCAGGGTGGCCTCTCCATTTGCATTTATGATATTGACAAGTTCTTCTTCGAAATTTCTCAAATTAGTCTGATAATGATTGGGAAGAGTGGGTACAGTTGACCCGCTATCCTTATCTGTAAGTCCAACGGATGGTATGCCAAATAGAGAAGCAAGTTCAATCAACTGAGGGATAGAGTCCCCATGTGCCTGAATAACGCATATTCCTACGTCATCAAAATCTACTGGAGTTGGACGCTTTTGTGCGAATAATGGCAAGCTAGCATATTCGGAATCACCTTCTACAAATATTGTGCAGTGCGAAAAGAAAGATTCCTTGATAAAAGGGAAATTAAGATAGAGATGCTTTTGGAGTTGTGCATTGAGTTTCAACTGCGCTCCTGAGACGATCTTTAGTGAATTATTGTCTAGATAGAACCTAATGATCTGTTTGTGATCATTCAGAATAATGTTTGGAGATTGAGTGACAACAATAATCTGCCCAATGAAATTGTCGATGTCAAAAAGTTCCTTGATTAGTGATTTAAAGTCTTTGTTTTCGTTATTGATGACCGCACAGAGGAATCTTATAAGTGCCCTCTGCATATAAGGGTGCAGATGGATCTCCGGTTCATCGAAGCCCAAAACCAATGAGATTGCTTTTTCCCCAGTTTTCTCATTCTCAAAAATACCACGGTCTTTACGCTGTTGCATAATCGCTTGAATCTTCTCAAGAATGGAAAGTGTTACCAATATCAGGAATTGAACACCATAGCCAGCTTTAGCAAGAACACCACCTGTGCTATCTTTTAGAACAAGCACTTTAGACAGAAGGCTTTCTACATCATCGTCAGGTACAGCTGAAATTCCGAAATCTTTGAACGACTTGATTTTTTGTAATTTATCATTAATTGCCTTTATAAAAGCGTTTACCTTACTAATCTCAATGAAATCCTTGTCTGTGACCTCATTATCTTTTAAATATTGAGAAACCAAACTATTTAAAAAACGACCTACACCCCTACCTCTATCAAATCTGATTTCAGTAATAGGATTACGTAGAGAATCATAATGTATGTAATTGATGCATCTGACAGTGGACGGTTGTATATATGTTGTTGTTTCTAAATGAAAAAATTCAATATTATCATCCATGTTGGTCTGCTTACAGATGATATTGATAGTGCTATAGTCATCAATATCAAACAAGTCCTGAAAATGACCTACTTCCATCTCAGTTAGCTTTATACGCAGGAATATTTCTATAGGCTTTGTTACGTCTTTGAAATCTTCGTTCCCAAATGAACGATGCGAAAAAAGGATATTTAGTAGATGAAGTAAGTTAGATTTGCCAAGATTGTTTTCACCAACGATGAAATTACAGTCGTCATCAAATAAGACTGTAACTCCGTCAAGGTTTCTGAAGTTATGTATTTCTAGTTTCGTAATTTTCATATCTGTATCCGGTATTCAGATAGCTAAAATATACTCATGAACTACTTATTACAGTAACACAAAGACCTATAGGGAACAAGCTGCATCTTCGTCCACCACCGGCTTCAGAACTTAACACACTGACGAAGCCCCAATTCAACAAAACGCCATCTTGTTTGGCATATTGCTTTTATTTGCCTATAAGTGCTAGAATGATACCAACATTCAACAATGTCAGTTTTGCGGGGGGTATGTTCATGGTAATTACGAAGGAATGGTTTACAGTGGAAGAAGCCGCTGAGTACCTGTGCGTTTCAAAGAGGACTATTTATAAACTGACCAAAGAAGGTAGGCTACCGGCTTTCCGTATTGGCAAGGAACGTCATCGCCGATTCCGCAAAGAAGACCTGGATAAGGTGCCCCGTCCGGGTGAGGAGACCGCAAATGTAGAGGCGCTTCTAAAATTGTCTGCAAGAGCTGATCCGGTACTAGCCGAAGTCTGGGACAACGAAAGGGACGCTGCGTATGACCGAATATAGCCGGGGAGATGTCGTTCTGGTTAGTTTCATCTTTGCCGACGAGACCGGAGTCAAACGCCGACCGGCTGTGATAATAAGTTCAGATGCTTACCATACCGGGCGGGATGAAGCCATAATTGCCGCCATAACCAGTAGGACCGATCGTATATTAGTGGGCGACCATCCCATTGATGACTGGCAGGGCGCTGGTCTTCTTTTCCCGTCGGTGGCTACCAGCATTATCAGAACAATCAAGCAGGATATGATAGCCAAAAGACTAGGCTCCTTGCCGACACCAGATATGAAGGCGATAGACAGCAAATTGAAGCTGGCACTTGAGCTTTCCTAAAAGGATGGTATTTTGGATTATAGACAGGGGAGTGCGAATTGTCACCTATAAATGAGCGGCAGTTCCAAGGAAGGGTTCTTCAATGGACAAGCGAACTATTGAAGAAGTATCCCGATTTGCCCTTCAGCAAGGTCGAGCAGGAGTTTGAAGTCTTGGTCGACGGCAAGACACGCCGGTTTAATGACCTTACCCTATTTGATAAGCAGGGTAATCCTATCTGCGTATTTGAACTAAAACTCCCTGACAGAAGTGATGGACGTTCACCCAGGTATCTACCAGTGGTAACCAAAACTCATGATACGGCGGATGCCATGGGAGCAGATTACTTTGTCACCTGGAATGTCAACAGCGCGGTCCTTTGGAAGACTTACATTCCAGGCCGGGCACCCTACGAACGCTCATTGATTCAATATCAATCCATCACCGCCATTCGTGTTTCTGAAGAGCTTGATCTTCCTGGCGTAGAAGCATCGCTTAGGCAATGGGTAGAAGATTTCTTGCAGGCGTTTTCCCGCATCGTCAGCGGGGTCGTCCTTGTGCCACCGCAACCGCTGGATGAAGGATTTATCCAAGCCATACAGAGCTATCTGGACCCACTCTTGGTAGGATTGGTAGCCGCCGAACTTCAGAAGCGCTATAAGGCAGACCGAATGTTCGCAAAAGGCCTGAGAGAATGGGCGGTCCGGGACCAGGGATGGACCTGGGATGACAGCGCGCAGGCTCTTCCTGAAAGTCTTTCCCGAACCGCCCGACTAGCCTGTTCTATGCTAGTTAATAAGGTCGTGTTCTATGAAGCCATGCGCAAGGTTTACCAGGGTCTGCCGGCATTGAGTGTGCCCACCACAATCAAAACGGGAGAGCAACTGCGGATACGGTTTGGTGAAATCTTCGCCAAGGCGATGAAGATAGACTACGAGACTGTATTCACCGAGGAACTGGTAGACGCGGTTCCGTTTGTGGCTGATGAAGCGGTAGAGCTGTGGCGGGAAATGGTGGAGGATGTAGAACGGTATGACTTTACGCGCTTTGACTATGAAGTAATCGGTCGTATTTTCGAGCGACTAATCGCGCCTGACGAAAGGCATAAACTGGGGCAGTATTTCACTCCCTCCTATGTCGTAGACCTAATTAACGCTTTTTGCATCCGAAACGTAGATAACGTTGTCCTTGACCCGGGCTGTGGTGCTGGCACCTTTCTGGTGAGAGCCTACAGCCGTCTTAGAAGGCTGGATTCTGGCAAGAACCATGAAGAGCTACTAGAGCAATTGTGGGGCATAGATATTGCTCGATATCCGGCTCATATGTCGGTCATTAATCTAGCTGCCCGCGACCTTGCTTCTACCGAGAACTATCCCAAGATCATTCACGATGATTTCTTCAAGGTGATCCCCCAAAGAAGTCAATATGAGTTTTATAGACGCTCCTACAAGGTAGCCGGATTATCCACGGAAAAGGTGCAGACAGCCGTGCCTCTCTTCGATGCCGTAGTAGGTAATCCACCCTACACTCGCCAGGAGGAGATGGAAGACCTCTTCCCCGGTCTTAAGGAGCGAGCCCATGCTGCCATACAAAAAGATTGGAAATTGGTGGTGTCGAAGCGCTCCAGCATCTATGCGCTATTCTTTTTGCATGGAGCTGTATTCGTTAAGGAGGGCGGTTATTTGGGACTGTTGACCCATAGCTCCTGGGTTGATGTCGATTACGGAAAGTACCTGCAGGAGTTCTTCCTTAAACATTTCAAGATTATAGCTATTCTGGAGCCTCAGGTAGAACACTGGTTCCCAGCAGTTGACGTGAATACCTCTATAACCATTCTTCAAAGATGCAATCATAAGGCTGAACGTTCAAATAACGTGGTCAAGTTCGTTCAGATGAAAGCTTCCCTCTTAGATTTCCTGCCCAAGTATGGTGGCGAGGGTGAGCGAATGGCTGCTTTCGAGAACCTAGTCAGGCGAATCGAAAGCACTGATTCCTTACAAGAAGATGACCTGTGGCGTATCTTCCCGGTCAAGCAGTCTGACCTGTGGCAGGAGGGCCTAGATGAAGAAGGCACCTTTACCGGCTCGAAATGGGGCAAATACCTCAGGGCGCCAGATATCTTCTTCCATATTTTGGACCGTGGCAAAGGAAAGTTTCGGCAACTCCAAGATGTGGCAACCATAAAGCGAGCTTTTACTTCGGGCGCAAATGACTTCTTTTACGTGATGGACGTGACAGATGACCTGCCAGAGGTAGAGCTTAGGCAATATGGCATCTCTTCAACAAAAAAGAGGCAGCTAAGACTAGTGGAAGCTGGCGATGGTGGCCGCTACGTCATTGAAGCCGAATACATGAAACCTCTTGTGAAATCAACGCGTGATATTAAATCCCTGATAATAGATGAATCCATCACCAAATTCCGGGTACTTATCGTTTCTGATGAAAAGAAAGCACTGGTTGGTAAGCATGTATTGAAATATATCCGTGCAGGAGAGACGCAGTCTTTCGGCGTTGGACCGCGCGCTGGTGTACCGGCCAAAAAGCCGACATGTGCTAATCGAAGCCCTTGGTATTCTCTAGATGAGAGAAATAGAGGCAAGTTCCTATGGTTCATGAATATAACAGATACCCATTCCGTCCCCTACAATCCTTCTGAATATCTTGCAGATGCTCGATTCTACAATATCAATCCTCTTAAACTCGACTACAATGAACTGCTTTTCGGGCTCTTGAACTCTATGTTTACATTCCTCTGCGCAGAACTGTGGGGCAGGCAATTTGCGGGGCGTGGCATTGACTCTATTGACATTAAGGTTTATGAAGTAGCTCAGCTTCCTTTCCTGGATCCAGGAGCCATACCCGAAGAGGTTGGGACAAAGATAATTGATGCTGTTCGCAAAATTGCGGATAGGCCAATTCTGCCTGTGCTCGAGGAGGTCAACCAGCCCGACCGCCATGCTTTGGATGACGCAGTTCTGGAGGCAATCGGCTTTGATGATCCGGAGGAGCGGGGGAAGGTCCTATCAGATCTACACGCTGCGGTTTGCCAGCGAGTTGAGTCCCGCTTTGAGCGTGCCCGGTCTACCCAGCATCCTGGAGAAAAGAGAGCTCGCCCGAACGCGGAAGCAATAGCCGAGGAACTGTATAAAGAGCTAAGCCCGAACTTCACTAAGAAGTTCCCCGATGATTTTGTACCTGCCGGAACCAAAACTAGACTTTTACAACTTCCAGAAGAGATAGAAGATTTTGAGCGGGTGACATTTAACCGCCTCAGGATTGGCGGCAATCTGATGGACTTCGATAATCCGGATGAAGCTGAGTTCATTCAGTTCGCCATACAGCAAGGAGCTACTGCCTCAGTAGCTATTCCCGCCGATTCAGAACTTGTACACGATGCTGTAACCGGTTATAGAGATTATTTATCGGAACTGGCCAAGCGGATAGAAGAACTCGCCTCTTCCCGGACTCAGGATCGGAAACTTAAGCAGCGCATTATTGAAGCGCTGAGGCAGAAGCTGGGTTTGCGCTCATTGCAAGCCGATGAGACAGCTAGGCTAATGTAGGTGAACATGAATGCTGGGATCAAACAGCCGGGGAGTGCCAATCAGGCTAAGAGCTGGTCAAGTCGGTCATCGGAAGCATTCGGGAGGTAAGATATGAATACTATTGTTTTGTGCATTGAAAGCCTTCAGGCCAAGTTGGAAAGACACAGAAAGGATGACCTGAAAGAGCTCCCAACCCGAACAATATTTACAGACGTATTATTACAAGCCCTTGGTTGGGATGTCAGGGACCCGGATGAAGTAGAACTCGAGTGCCCAACTATAGATGGAAAGTCCGTTGACTACGCACTCAAAATAGACCGCAAGCCAGTTCTATTCGTGGAAGCGAAACCACTGAATGACCCACTTACAGATGTCAAATCGATTACTCAAGTGGTTGGCTACGCTGCCAATGCTGGCGTTGAATGGTGTGTCCTTACTAATGGTGTCACATACAAAATCTATCACAGTACCGAGAAAGCGGAAGCTCCTGATAAGTTGCTCTTTGAAGTGTCTATCGACACAAAAGAAAATAAGGGCATGTCAATCCAACAGGTTACAGAACGCTTTTCGCGTTTCTCACGGGATGCAATGGCGAAAGGTGTTCTTGATGAAATTGGTAAAGAAACATTCACTATGGGGAAAATACGAAAAGCCCTGGATAAGATATTTGCGGAACCTCCAAACGCCTTTGTCAGACTCATACGTTCAACCATAGGAGATGACACCATTAAGCCAGCGCAAGTTAAGAAGGCTCTCAATAGGCTCTGGGCCCGGACATCGGAGGTCGAAATTACTTCAATCTCTACACCGAGCGTGTTGCGCACAACTACTGAAGCAATGAAACCAAGAGGTAAGGAGTCAGGTGATAAACGAGTGCAACCGCCGGACAGTATTGCAGGAGTCGACACAATTGTAGTGCCAGCACAAGAGGACGGCTTCCGAGAGACTTTCCTGGGAGAAAATAGGTGGTATGCAATCCGTATGCATGAGAGCATGATTCCTCGAATAAAGTATATTGCGGCATATCGAGTAGCTCCGATTTCTGCCGTGACTCACTGGGCACCAGTGAACAACATCGTGCCTTGGGAGGATACCGGAAAATTCGTGGTTAATTTCACCGAGCCAGCAAAGGAAATAAATCATATTAATCTGGTGCCGAAGAGCAGGGTGAAAGCACCACAAGCACCACGGTATACCTCTTTTAGTAGACTACAACAAGCCAAGACTCTGGACGACTTATTCTGATATGCACTCTTTGAAGATATTCCAGGTTCCAGCAGGCACAAGACAAACATACTGCGAGTAACTTTTCGTCAAAAAGTGCAGGGCAATCAATGGCGTTTGACAAAGCTAGGTAGCGGACTAGAGTATCCATAAATAACTTGTGGCATAAGTCTTGCATCACACATAAGAAGAGGAACCTAGTTGAGAAAAGTAGCTATAAGGGAAGCCGCTCAAGTGCTTCCCGCGAGGCTTACGGTACCGGTTGGTGCCCAAACGAGCCCAGATTCTTGGCGCGGCGCTCCTAGTGGCTAGCTGTCTCTGACTAAAGCTCCAAATGGTTCAACAAGAGGGTGCGGGTTTGGCGGCAGTAGTATAATCACTCGCTCCCTAGCACGAGAAAGAGCCACATTCAGAAGGCGAGATAGCTCTTCAAATGGCTCTTCCTCGTCACCAAAATAATCATCATCATGGAAGATATGGATAACGACATCTGCCTCGCGCCCCTTCGTCTGGTGGTAATTCATAAGACGGATCCTGCCACGCTCCGAATAGTCAAGATCGATGAGAGCCTCAACTCGACTACGTTCGACTACCTCGCCAAGACGTGTAGCAGTCACAGCCGAAACCTCCTCATTCCTAAGAGGATAGACTAATCTTCTGAAGTGGCTTGCCGCCCGCTGCCAAGATTTGGAACCCTTTGTAATTCGTAAACCTTGCCACGAACGCATTGCAACCGAAGCCAAATCACTCATCGTGCCATTGGCGGCGGCTTTCAGGGCTGTTTCCAATTGACCCATAGCCCCCTCAATCTCCCCAGGTAAGGGTACTCGACCGATTAGTGCGTGCGCTAGATTAGGAGCTCGGCGCCCTCGTACTGTAGCAGTGAGAAAAACTGCTAGAGCAGCACGCACATCTTCTGAAGTGGCTAGACCAACAGCATAACCACATTGAGCGCTCATGGCGGAGAGAGCTTCAGCGTGAGCTTCAGGGATACCAACCAACACATGCTCGATATTTGCCTCAGTAAGCTGGTCTGCCAATTCGGCGACGGCAGCGTTTGAATGAGCAAATATACCTATTTCTTTGCGTGCATTATGCGCAAGTTGATTTTTAATTAGTCTCTGAAACTCAAGCTCGTCATAAGCTCTAAACACAATGAGCCGCCCTTTCTCCAGCGCTTCTAGAACGGCTGCATCGTCAAACCGACGAGCTCGAATTGCCTCAGCTAAAGCAGGAATTGCCCCTGACGGATCTCGATAAGATACCGGCCGTAGTTCAATCACTTGATCTACAGAAGCACGTATCTGGGCGAACCTTTCGGGTGAGACGCCTCGGATAAATGTGTAAATCATTTGGTGCGCATCACCTAAAAGGAGCAGCTTGGGCGGAGATAAAATCTTTAGTAGCTCCCATTGTTCTTCATTCGTATCCTGAACCTCATCACAGATAATAAGTTTCCACCTAGATGATATGAGTCTCCGAATCTCAGGGTTATCTAATAATCTAATGGCGCCCGGAAGCAAATCATCGTAGACGAGTTGCCCCGTGGTTTCACCCAACAATTTTCTTCTTGCTTCAGACTGAATAGATAGCGGTTCCCTGCCATATCCAGCATACCTACCAAATGAACGAAGCAAGCGGTATGCCAGAGCGTGAAATGTTATGATTTCCACATTATCTTCATACCCCGATATGATACCAGGAGAGCGCCGCATGATCTGACTGACTGCAGACCGAGAAAACGTCAAAAAGAGCACTCGTGTTATCGCGGAGTCAACAGACTGTTCAAGCAACTTCCTTGCACACCAAAGGGCAACGGTCGTCTTACCCGTACCGGATCCGCCAAGTACTAAAATCTTACAATCTCTCTCTAGGACAGCCTTTATAACATCTTCCTGTTTATGGTCAAGGTCTTCATACCTCATAGTTGAATAACCCCGTTGAGCTGTTCCCTGGCCGCTAGTATAGCTTTCTCAAGCACTTGCTTCGCCAGAGATGGTAGGTCTCCGAAAGGAAGGGCTTCAATGAAAGCCGCGTGCAATGCGTTTTTCTTGATGAAGGCGATTGCTTGATCCTCAACCTCCTTCGCAGGCATCTTGTTGAGATTCGGAATTGCTGGTAGGTTTAGCGCTGCGCAGGCATCGCCCAGCGCCTGACAAATTGAAGGTGTTGGAACATCATGAACGATGGCATACTCAATGGCTGCGTTGCTAGGAAGCCTGATTAACGCATCAGCATCATTAGAGTGAACTATAAAAAACTTTTTAGCATCTGGAGAAACGTCACCATCAATTATGCCTATTGCCCGGAGTCCCATTTCCCTTGCTGCAACTGTCAACCTCATGACGGTTGCGTAACCCCCTGAGCCTGTAGCACCAGCGCTGATAATAGCTATACTATGCGCCGCTGGCAAACAGCTACCCCTTTCATTACACAGGCGAATTGCCAATGCGTGGAGGGCTGCTAAATCATGCGGCCCTTCTACTGCAATGACCGAATGGTAACTGAAAACCGGCAGCAAATTCCGATGCCAATGTTTTGCAGCAATCGCCTCAGACTTTGTCGTCGGCGCGTTTCCTTGATGAGCGATCCGCGTACCATCAAAAGCACGGCTGAGTCGAATTACCTCACTGGGCTCGAATATCTCAGCAACCGAAGGTAATCTCGTTGTAATCCATGCTTGCCCTGCCATACGGCGTATGATTGCGGCGAAATGAGTCGCCGATGCAGGATCCATGCCGTTGCCGAGATCATCAATTGCCACGATATTCTCGGAACCCGATGAAAGCGCCAGTGATTCTCCAAGGCGGAACAGGGCGCCAACCGTCGACCCTTGGCGCCATACCGGAAGCATTCCTCCGCTACCGCCTAAATCAATCGTAGGGCCTAGAGAGCGGAGCAGGCCGCTTGAAGATCCGCCTTCAGGAGAAAATTTAACAAGCTGGGACGCAGCCGATGGTTGTATTCGTAAAATCTCGTGTATAGATATCATGACATCATGTAACGCTAGCTTAACCTGACTTGAAGTAGTGAAGTGAGCTGCTGCGTCAGCTACTTCCTGCACATATTGAGCAAGTGCCGCGGCAAAATCACCGCCAGACGATTTGTTAACAATCTTACGAAACGCACCACGTGTGCTCAGATCTAGGATTCTTCCCGATTCGTACTGCAAATTAACAACATACTATATTGCTCTGAGTCAATGGCTCCAGCTTAATTCTTTTCTATCCCTATCTCACATCGGTGGGCAGACCCACAGCCTCTTTTCACCTGGCTCCCAACTTAGCGGTTAGATACGGGATCACTTCTCAATGGAAGGTCCCATCATACCTCATACGGGTTTGGCCAGGAGGGCAGGGGCACC
>Ga0315280_10004041_pt1 | contig 21986 bp, 7 predicted proteins | sample YL17G06_40_MG_FD_203697 | JGI IMG/M metagenome (GOLD analysis project Ga0315280, IMG submission 203697) | Sediment microbial communities from Yellowstone Lake, YNP, Wyoming, USA - YL17G06_40 | ecosystem: Environmental > Aquatic > Freshwater > Lake > Sediment | place: USA: Wyoming | collected...
ATCCTCAAATAAAAAAGGTTCATTGGAGTGTCCCGACTTGTTGGGACTAGTAAAGTAATGTCATGCCGAACTCGTTTCGGCATCTCCTGAGAAAGAGAAGAGATCCTGAAACAAGTTCAGGATGACACTAAAGTGTCAGTTCAGGATGACACTAAAGTGTCAGTTCAGGATGACACTAAAGTGTCAGTTCAAGATGACAGAGAAAGAGAGATGCTCATACACTCCAAGAGTCTATTTGGAGTGTCAAACGAAAGTTTGACCTATTTGTAAAATTTTACAATTTTTTTACAAATTTTTTACAAATCGATAACATTAGTAGGATATACTATTGGTAAAAGATATTTCCGAAAAGGCAAACCCCGAGAGATTGGGGGGCGCAAAGCTCAGGGACCAATGCATAAAGGAGATAGTTTATAACCTCCTGGTAGTGATGGTTTCCATTGAGTCAGCCGGGCTGCCGATAACTAAAGTTATATGACGGGTCGGCTTTTTTATTATGTCAAATGAATTTGGAGTGTAACCGCGTAGGGGAGACCGCAATTTATCCCGATGAAAATCGGGACGGTCGCCCAATGGTCAAACTTTCGTTTGACACTCCGGCTCTTTCTGTCATCCTGAACTTGGTTCAGGATCTCGTTCCTCTGTCAGGAGATGCCGAAACGAGTTCGGCATGACATTAATTTACAAGTCAAACTTTCGTTTGACACTCCTTTGAGTATCATAAATTTTAGATGAGAGGACGGTGATGTGAATGGAGAAAAGAAAGGGAAAAAAGCAAAAAAAATTTTCGAAACAGGAAGGAGGTGAAAAAAGATGAAGACAAGGAGTTTAGTTATTTTTGGTCTTGCGATTGGAATGGTGGTAGCCTGTTTTGGGGTAGCTACTGCTGCTTTTACCACTGTTAAAAAATCAACAGTGACAGCCCAGATTTTATTTGCCGGGCCTGGTTCTGGAACGATGACAGTAGCTCTGAAGAAGGTTAGCGATGGTAGTGCGGCAGCTGAGCTTTCCTGGACTGGTGTGACCCCGGGTGCAACTGCGTGGAAAGCAGCTGACCAGTATATTGAGGTGACCAATACTTACAATGGAACTGGTTGGGGCATCCAGATTTACACAGATAACTGTGCGGCAGATGCTGACCCTCGGTTCTACATTGTCGAGCCAAGTTCAGTCAACCCTGCCGGTCTGTTAGCGACTGACAATAAAAAGGACGTGCTACCTCTTGCCTGGAGGATTATGGGTGATACAACCACCCAGGCTTACCTTGGTATACGAGAGGTGTCTGACCCTGTTGTGCCGGACAAGCATCATCTGGAGTCAACGACCGGAGCTTCAGGCTATTATCCCTGGCTGTGGATGAAAGATGCCAAGACACCGAGCATTCTCTCGCAGTATACAACGGCGTTTGTAAATGGAGAAGATTATGTGACCGTCTGGAGTGAGAACGGCGTTCATCATGCAGAAGGTCCACTCGACTACTATGCTTCTCCTTCTCCAAACTATGTCTATATTGGAGCGAGGTTTACCACGGCTACAACACCGAGGACATACAAGACCAGTAAATTGACTGTAGAACTGTTCTACGAGTAATCAGATAACTCTCTACAATATTTTTATGGGTGGGAGTTATGCTCCCACCCATAGGAGGGTTAAACTGGCCGGAGTCCAAATGCTCAAAGATTTTGGAGTGTAAAGCGTCCCGAGAGAGGAGTGTAAAGCGAAAGCTTTACTGAATTACGGGACGACACGGCGGTCGTCCCCTACGGGATTGAATGTAGGGGTGGCCCGCCGTGGCCGCCCAACTGGTCAAACTTTCGTTTGACACTCCGGCTCTTTCTGTCATCCTGAACTTGGTTCAGGATCTCGTTCCTCTGTCAGGAGATGCCGAAACGAGTTCGGCATGACATTAATTTACTGGTCAAACTTTCGTTTGACACTCCGGCTCTTTCTGTCATCCTGAACTTGGTTCAGGATCTCGTTCCTCTGTCAGGAGATGCCGAAACGAGTTCGGCATGACATCCCTTTACTTGGTCAATGCCGAAACGAGTTCGGCATGACATTACTCTCGTTTGACAGTCCAAACAAACTTTTGGAGTGTAAAGCGAAAGCTTTACAGAGTAAAAAGCTATGAAGAGAAAAAGTCTTATCATACTATTTTCTCTGTTTTTGACAGGGATATCTATATCCGCGGTTAGTTCTGTCCGTGCAGACATATATAATGTTTATAATGATATCGGGATTCCTGCAAATTCTGAAGTCTGGACCTGGCAAGGTAGTGTGGCTTCCTTCAATGGAGATTATCTCGACAGTACTGCCCCGGAAGGTTCCAAATCATTTGAGGTTGTCAATAATTTTTGGGCAGGCTGGGGCGTCTTCTTAACGTCTCCCGTTGACCATACGGTAAATTTATCCAATTACGATAGTTTAAAATTCTGGTTAAAAACATCTAAAGTTCAAACCTATCTCATAAAAGTTGAAATTCAACAGACTGATAGAAACGGAACAAAATCATATCCTATCTATTTCAGTGGTTCTACTGAATGGCAAGAAATATCCATCTCCAAGAGCCAGTTTAGTGGAGTGGACTTTAGCAAAATCTTCTGTCCATTTATGGTGACAATGAATTATCCCGGGACATTCTATATTGATAATGTTCGCTGGACAAGTCCAAATTCATCACCAAATCCGCCCAGTGGACTTGGACCGACGCAGTATGTTAATGGGAGCTGGGGGAGCAACAACACGCCGACACTATTGTTTACTCAATCAGACCCCGACGCATCGGACACATTAAAGTATACGATACAGATAGATAATACTTCCTCCGATTTCTCATCTCCGGAAGTTAATTATACATCTGGTCTATTAGCTCAAGGACAAGTGAGTTATACACCATCAGCACTTGCAGATGGTACTTACTACTGGCGGGTAAAATCAACAGACAATAAAGGAGCAGCGAGCGACTGGACGGTTGCGCGGGGCGGAGCAGTGGCGTTCGGGATAGATACAAGCAATCCCTCGACTCCAGTGGTGACAGATGATGGGGATTACACATCATCAACGAGCCAGCTTCATGCCACCTGGTCTTCATCTGATGCTCAGTCAGGAATAGCAGAATACCAGTATGCTATTGGGACGACAGTGGGAGGGACAGATGAGGTTGGCTGGACATCAGCAGGGACAGCGACCTCGGTGACAAGTACAGGATTGAGTTTAGTTAATGGGAAGAAATACTACTTTGCCGTGAAGGCGAAGAATTGGGCAGGGTTATCGAGCAGTGTGGGGAACAGTGATGGGATAACAGTGAATACAAATGTTCCTGCCTCTCCACAACTGGTATCTCCGGCAAATGGTAGTGCCACAAATGATACTACACCCACATTCGACTGGAGTGATGTGACAGACCCCTCAGGGATAACTTACTGCATACAGGTAGATAATAGCGGAAGTAGTTTTCTATCACCTGAGATAGATAAGAGCGGATTGACATCATCAACCTATACACCGATAACTGCCTTAGCAGCAGGGACTTACTCGTGGAGGGTGAATGCCAAGAATGGTGTAGGGACTACAGGGGGATGGTCGGCAACCTGGCAGTTAATTATAGACACAACTGCACCAGGGGCGCCGACACTGATAGCACCAATTGATAATGATGTAACTAATGACACCACGCCCTCTTTTGACTGGAGCGATGTGAGTGACCCAAGCGGAGTTACTTATGAAATTCAGGTGGGAATCATATCCAGGAGCGGGCTTACTTCATCTGAATATACTCTCGATACCTCGTTAGATTATGGAACTTATACCTGGAAAGTAAGGGCTAAAGATGGTGCTGGTAATGTGGGCAATTGGTCTCCAAGTCGCACATTAACAATTGCCAATCTACTATCGTATAATATATATACTGACCATGGTTTGCCTTACCTTCCCAATCCCTACAGGTCAGACATCTATAAATGGAGCGCCCAGGGACCCGATGGCTACAAGCTGGAAGAGATAGAAAGTGCTTCAGAGGCTCCGGAGGGAATTAAATTTTTAGAAGCAACTGTTCCAGCCGGAAATAGCTCGGCTGGTTGGGGAGTATTCTTCTTTAATAGAGATAATCCTAATGATAGATATGGAGAAAATCTTTCAAATTATGCTAACGGTTATCTTAAGTTCTGGGTAAGGACAATGGTTGACCTGAAGGTGGAAATACAAAACACGGCTGGAATTACAAAGACAAAGTACATCGGGAATTATGGCTGGAATCAAAATTTCGTCTGGCAGGAGATTTCTATTCCCATAAGAGATTTTACCACTGATACGATTTTTTTGAGCAATATATATTCTCCTTTTTCCATCACTGTCCAGACAGATGGAGTAGTCTTTAAAGTTGATAATGTGAGGTGGGTAAAGGTAGTAGAGATGCCGGGAGCCAGTAGGGTAAGGGTGGTCGGTCGGCAACTGTTTGTGAATGATAACCTATTTACAGTGAAAGGAGTCTGTTATAGTCCCACTCCAGTAGGGGAATCTTCTGGCTATGACTGGTCAAGTAGCCCCGATAATTACAGTAAGGACTTTGCCCTTTTGAGGGCAATGGGCTCTAATACAATCAGAATTTATAAACCCCCTGCCCAGATAGCGGCAATGGATGCACTATACCTTAATGGAATCTATGTAATTATGGATTATCCAATTAGCTGGGGCGTCAATGTCAGTGACCCGGCCACAAGACAGAGTATAAAGGATGGATTTCTGGATATGGTGAACACCTGGAAAAACCATCCAGCAGTTTTGATGTGGAATTTGGGAAATGAGATGAACGGTCATGTCTCTTCCCTTTCTAACTGGTATAGTTTAGTAAATGAGTGTGCTCAGCTTGCCCATAGCGCTGACCCCAACCATCCAGTTACTGCTTCCTGCCAGGATGTTGGTGGAGGTATAGAGGGAGAAATTGGAAGTTACAATAGTTTAGTGCCATATATGGACATCTGGTCAGTTCAGCTATATCGGGGCAGTTCTTTCGGAAATCTATTTACCAGTTTTGCAACTAAAAGCTCCAAGCCGCTCTTGTTAACAGAATTTGGCTGTGATGGATATAATGGGAGTATCGGAAGCGAAGACCAGAACACCCAATCAACATATTTAGATAGCCAATGGACAGAAATTAAGAATAAGCTAAGCAGCACCGATCCAAGCAAGGTCTCTATTGGTGGATGCGTTTTTGAATGGAGCGATGAGTGGTGGAAACATTCAGGTGGTTCAAATTCTTTCCACGATATGGCGACCGACTGGACAAATCCCAATTATAGCGACCCAAATATGAATGAGGAATGGTGGGGGATTGTGTCAATTGCTCCCGACACTTATCACAAAGCGCAACGCCGGGCATGGTATACTTTACAGGGATGGTGGAGAACCGCTCCTTTATTGACTGTGACTTTGAAAAAGATTAGCGATAATACTGTGCCACCAGAGCAATTGCTCACCTGGACAAATGTTAATCCAGGAGGAGATATATGGAAAGTTGCCGGCCAGTATCTCCAGGTAGATGCAGATATTTCTTTTCCACAGTGGGGAATTCAGATTTACACAGATAATCGCAACCTGGGAGGGGGAACTACTCCAGACCCTCCCTATGAAGGTCCAGAGGATACTGACCCCTGCGGCTTAATCGCCACAGATAATCATACAAGTCGCATTCCTCTCTCTTGGAAAGTTACAGATGAGGTCTGGACTGCAAGCAGCCCACCTCCCGAGCAAGGGGGTCCTGGTCCCGGCCCACAAGACCCGATAGAAGTTCCCGACCCTCTGATTCCCAATGCTTACTACTTTAGTAATAATTATCTCTGGATGAAAGACAGGGATACTCCGGATGACCCGATGACTCCTAAGAATTTACTGGATGAAACTTTTGTGGATGGTGAGTATTATGTGACAGTCTGGGACCAGAATGGCATCCAATGGGGCGGAGACCCTTCAGAGCATAGCGGGGGCTTGTCATCCCCTAACTATATTTACATTGGCGGGAAATTTATCAATGCTACAACGCCGCGAATATACAAAACTAATAAAATAACCTTAGAAATGTATTTTCCGTAAGCTATTTCCTCTCCCCAAAGGGGAGAGGGAGGGGTGAGGGGGAGCGGAGTGTCAAACGAAAGTAATGTCATGCCGAACTCGTTTCGGCATTGACCAAGTAAAGGGATGTCATGCCGAACTCGTTTCGGCATTGACCAAGTAAAGGGATGTCATGCCGAACTCGTTTCGGCATCTCCTGACGACGAGATCCTGAAACAAGTTCAGGATGACAAGGAAAGAGAGATGCTGATACACTCCAAGACTTTGTATGGAGTGTCAAAGGAAAGTTTGACTCTAAAGGATAACAAAATGTGGAAGAGAGTCGGGAAATTTCAAATAAAGTTATTATGGTTTTTGACCGTTATCTTTTGTTTGTTGCCTGTTAATTCTCTATTTGCCGGGATTTCAGTTGAGCCAGTGCGTCAGGAGATAAGTGTTGTTCCAGGAAAAGAGGCACAGGGAGGTTATTTTGTCTATAATGTTGGCAAAGAGCCGACTCATGTTACTGTTGGACCACGGGACTGGTTCGTATTAGAAGAGAATAGAGGCATAAAAGTCGATTCCTGGCTGAAGATTATGCCACAGGAACTCGACCTTGAACCCGGGGAAAGGAAGGAAGTAAAATATGAAGTCGCTGTTCCCACAGGTGCTATTGGTGAGCTGGTGGCTATGATATCCTTCGTTCCCCAGGCTGAAGAGGAATCAACTATAAATGTTGTGTTTAGCGTTTCTCTCTATGTTATGATTGAAGGGACAGAGATTTTGAGGGGAGAGATTAGTAAGGTGGATATAAGAAGATGGGAAAGTGAGGGTTCTTCTGACTTGAGGTTGGCAGTTCTGGTGGAGAATAGAGGGAATGTCCACCTGCGACCAAAAGGAAAGATAGTAATTGAGGATATGAAAGGTAAAGAAATTAAGGAAGTGGAGTTAACTTATGGCTGGCCGGTCTATCCTGGCAAGAATCGTGGCTACTTTGGAGACTGGAAAGGAGCAAGACTTGAGAGCGGAAAATATAGAGCTATAGCAACTGTTGATTATGGAGACCCCGAGAAAATATTGAGAGAAACAGTTACATTTAAAGTGGATAAGAAGGGGAATATCGAAATGGGCGAGAAGTGACAAGGAGTGTCAAACGAAAGTTTGACCTAGTGAAGGGATGTCATGCCGAACTCGTTTCGGCATCTCCTGACGGAGGAGCGAGATCCTGAACCAAGTTCAGGATGACAAGCAAAGACGGAGTGTCAAACGAAAGTTTGACCAAGAGGAAAGAAAATGGCGAGGAAAAGCCACAAATTAATTGAATTATCTGCTTTCATTTTATGCGCAGGGATTCTTATGTCCTCTTTGCCCTTTTCCGCGGTAGGCGAGTTCACCTCAGTGAAAAAAGAGATAATTACTGCCTCGGTTACTGTAGAAGCCCCTGAGGACTATATTGAATCGCCGGAACCAATCGGGCCTCCTGGAGGTTCTCTATACTTAAGGAACGGCACCGGGGTTGTGATTCCTAAAGGAGCGTTGACCGATTCGTTCTGTTTCTTCATTAGAAGGATAAAAGGGAGTGAGTTAGAAAGTCTTCCTATAGGAAACAGGTCTGCTATGCCTGAAAAGCCCATTTCGGCATATGAGTTTGGTGTCAAGGAGCTGAATGGTAAAATGATTGATAAGCTTATGTTTAAGAAGGCTGTAACCATTATCCTGGCATATGAGGATGGGGAGGGAGTTTTAGAGGAGAGATTGCGCATTTTCTGGAGAGACCTTCTCGATTGGCGGTTGAGCGGAGGCAAGGTGGATAGAGAGAAAAACAAGGTAACTACAACAAATGTGATGCATCTCTCCAAGTTTGCTCTTTTCCCGATAAGATTTGGCCTTTCTCTAGATGCTTATAGACCGGTGAGAAAAATTATTACTCCAGCCCTTAGGGACGGTATGAATGATGAGGTTGAATTTGAGAACTTAACTGGTGAGTTTACCATCAGGATTTACGACATCACAGGCAAGAGAATAAGGACTCTGCATAGCTATCCTATCTGGGATGGCACTGATGATGACGGAGACATTGTGGAGAGTGGCATATATATCTATCAATTGAAGGTTGATGGCAAGGTGGTTAGTGGTGTAATAGCAGTGGCAAAATAAGAAGTCGGAGTCCTCCCGAAAGGGAGGAAAAGAGTTTTGTAGGCACAATTTCAAATTGTGCAGGATTTTGAAAATTGGGGGAACGAAAGGAAATGTTGCAGAAAGAGAGTAGTGAAAGGAGAAAATTTACTCGCTTTGAGGTTAACATTCCGGTAGCGTGCAGACCAATTGCGCGGGGAAGAAAGCGTGTGGGGAGCGAATTGGTCTATGGCACCATCAAAAATATCTCAAGTAATGGGGTTCTACTGGGATGGCCTGTAGAGTCTAAACTTCCTGACTTCTTAAAGTTGGTAATAAAAATATTGCCTATCTCAGAAGCGATAGAGTGCATTGCCAGGAGAGTCTGGGTTAAAGAGATGAAGCCTCAGGTCAAGGGTAAAGAAGAAAAACCCGAGCGATATGATGTGGGATTATCCTTTGTGAAGGACGAATATAGCGAGGTTCCCAGGCTGATTTCCCTGGGAACCAATTTCTACTGGCAGATTTTTGAGAGAACAGGCTATGTTGAGGCTTACCTCTTGCATAGAGGAATTAGTAAGGAAGGTGAAGGGGTTTCCGATGATGGTAAAGATGCTTAAGAAAAAATTATTCTTATTACTTGTTTTAGTCTTCGCTATGGTAAACGTGGTGCATTACACGTCCGATGAGGTGTATGCTGCCTTCAAGGATAGTGGTTGGGGAGCGAGGTCAGCAGGAATGGGCGGAGCTTTCTGTGCAATTGCCGACGATACCAGTGCTCCTTTATGGAATCCTGCGGGAATTACCCAGGTCAGGAGGCCGGAAGCCAATTTTATGTATGCTAAGCTGTTTGCCGGACTGGAAACCGTCAATTTGGGATTAGACTATTTCTCTTTCGTCTTTCCCAGGAATCGATATATGGGCGCCTGGGGAATATCCTGGGCGAGTTTCTCTTGCCCTGACCTGTACAGAGAGGATACGGTCAGCATAAGTTATGCTGAGAGATTGAATGATTTCTTCCCTCGTCTGATTCCTGAAGTCTCTTTAGGGGCCAGTCTAAAATATCTAAGCCATGGCTATACTCTGGACGAATATGCCAAACTTGATACTGATGTCTTCGGTGAAGGCACTTCCAAATATGCATTTACTGGAGATGCGGGGCTACTGGTCAGGTCAAATCCTGGCAAGGAGCCGTGTATTTCCATAGGTGCATCTGTGAAGAATATTGTTGAAGCAGATGTTGGATTGAGAACAAAAGATATTGTTCCTATGGAAACAAAATTTGGCATTGCCTACAGGATGGGAGATTTCAAACTTTTGAATGCTCTGGCGATGGAAGATGTCACTGGAGCGTTTGATGTTACTTTACGGGATAAAGATTGGAATTACCATTTAGGATGGGAAAGCTGGTTTAAAAGAAGGACATTTGGGCTCCGGGCAGGAGGCAACGACAGGGAGGTAACTATTGGGTTCAGTTATAATAATGAGCTTTTGAAAAATCTTGGTATCCAATTGGACTATGCCTTCATATTGCCTTTGCAAATAGAAGAGACCTGGGGTTCCCACCGTATTTCCTTAACTGTGAGATTTGGCAGTTTAGGAAAGTTTTAGCTTCTTTCAAAAGAGTTGGTCGTCGATTCACCTACCAAAATTTTACAAAAATTTTACAGTTTTTTTACATATCTGTAATATTGACATTATATACTATAAAGTGTCAAGAGATTATATAAAGAGAAATCGACGACAATCAAGTTCTTTGGAGAGAGTTTAATATACCGAAAGGGCAAACCCCGAGCAATCGGGGGGCGCAAAGCCTCGGGGTTACTTAGATAGGCCACATTGCAGTTGAACCGGCCGGGCTGCCGATAACGAGTAGGAGAACCCGTTATGGGTAGTCCGGCTTTTTTATTATCCCCTCACCCTTACCCTCTCCCCCGTGGGGAGAGGATGAAGGTGAGGGGAATATTCCCCTCACTATGAGAGAGGATGTAAGGTGAGGGGGCAGGAGAGAAGATGGTAGCCTGGTGGTATAGTAAGGCAAATAGAATATGGCTTAGAATTGTGGCACTGAGTGTAAGTTGTATATTTCTCTTCACTCAGGTAGTGGGAGCCTCTGTGCCAGATAGAAGTTTCTGGGCAGAGAGGCGTAAGGCAAGGCAAGAACTCCTTGCTTCCAGGGAGAAGCCTCACCAAAGAGATAATCAAAAAGTTTTGGGAGAAAAGCTGGAAGAGAAAGATGTAGCAGTTGAAGTATCCTCCCTTATCACTCCTCAGAATCTATTCACCGTTCCTTCCGAATACGGCACAGTAAAGGAAGTTCACACCGAAAAAGGCGACAGGCTGATTATTCACATCCAGGATGCCCATTCCAGTCCTCTATCCCAGCTAAACAGCGCAAATATCCTGAAATATTTACAAAATAGTGTAGGGCGAGAGTCGAATCTACCTCTATTGATTTGTGTTGAAGGTTCTTCTGGTCTTATTGACACGACACTTCTCTCCAGTTTTCCGGAGAAGAAGATTAAGGAGGAGGTAGCCAGTGAGTTTCTTGAGGAAGGGAAGATTACTGGAGAGGAATACTTTGCCATAGTTAAAGGGGAGAAGGCGCCAGTTGTAACTATTTATGGTGTAGAGGAGAAAAGTAAATATGAGAAGAACCTGAAAGCGTTTGAGGAGATTCTCTCTTCACGAGATAAGGTGAGGAATTACTTCCAGGAAGTTGGGAAAGAGATCAATCAACTGAAAGGTCGACTTTATAATAATAAGTTGAAAGAGTTTGAATCGAAGATAGAAGCCTACCAGAAGAAGAAGATTTCTCTCACTCAATATTGCCAGTATCTTTATGGTCTTTTGAATGAATATGGGGCGGGTTCGATGAATCGAACCCCTACAAAATTAGGTGTTGGGACGGCACAGCGGCCGTCCCCTACGAGATTGGTTGTAGGGGTGGCCCGCCGTGGCCACCCAAATGTAGGGGCGACATTTATGGCGCCCGATGATGCCCCTCTCCCCTCGGGGGAGAGGGTTAGGGTGAGGGGGAAATATCCCAATTTTGAGTTATTTGTTGAGGCATCTAAATTTGAGGGAGAGATAGACTTCTCTAAGGTAGATTCTGAGAGGACAAAATACATAAAAGAGCTGAGCGAGAAATTGACTAACGAGGAACTATCAGACCTATTGATTAAGAGCCTTGACTACAGATTAGGGAAGGTGACATCAGGTGAGTATTATTCTTATCTTCAGTCTCTCTCATCCAAGATGGGTAAGGGAGTGAGGTCACAAGACCCCAGAATACTTACTGAGCTTGTGACTTCTAAGGAAGGGAGGGATGAGTATCCCAACCTCAACTTATACATCAAGTACAATAAACTCTATGATAAGATAGACCAGAATAGACTATTCTCAGAGATTAGTGAGTTGGAGGAAGAGCTTAAACAGAGCCTATGCGAGAGAGAAGAGGAGAGGGAATTAGTGAAGCTTTCCAGGATGCTCGGTGTTTTAAAGAATCTGGTGAGTCTTGAAATATCAAATGAAGACCTTGCATACTATTACAAGCACCGTGATGAGATAACTCTGGAGATGTTTTCCCCCTCACCCTTCCCTCTCCCCTATGGGGAGAGGATCAAAGGTGAGGGGAATGTAGCTGTAGAGCGAAGCTCTGCTAAAGGGGTAGCCGCAGGCTTCAGCCTGCGTCAAGAAGACCTATCTAAATTTGAAGAGTTTTACAGGATAGCATTAAAGAGGAACGAATCGTTAGTGGACAACACGCTTTCCCGGATGGAAAAAGAAGGGGTGAAAGTTGCAGTTCTCATTGCTGGAGGATTCCATACTTCAGGGATTACAGAACTTCTGCGAGACAAGGATATGTCGTATGTAGTGGTTACTCCCCGGCTGGGAAAGGAGTACTCTTCTGAGCTTGAACTTTCTCCCAGGAAGAAGAGAACAGAGCTGGAGAAAGCGATAGCGGGGATTATCGGGGCATTAAGGCCAGCGAGTCTGGTGCCAGACCAGTCATTCCAGAGATATTTTGTGATTCAGCTTGATGGAAGGTGTTTAATTCTCTATTCTCAATTACCTCCAGCGGAGATAGAGAAGGCGTTTAATCGGCGAAGGGAGAACTGGGAGGCTGGACTTAGACCAGAATTGAAGGAAGTTATAGATAATGTTGAGTTTCTGCCGATAGTTTTAACGAGAGGGGGAGAAACATTTGCTTTAGGAGTTGCCAGAGGAAAGAAGAGGGGTTTACCATTTGTTTTTCGGTATAATGGAAGAGAGAATAGAGTTTCTGAAATTATCGTTGGAGAAGCTAATTGCCGGGAATTTATCCTTTCAGGTTCTTTTGACAATGGTCAAATGATTGGTCAACTCGTTTACGACCGACTACCAGAGCTCTGGAACATCCAGGATAAGGATAAAGTATTATTAGCCAGCACTCTTGGACTTCCTGTCCAGTCATCAAGTAGACCAGAAATACCTGCCGCCTCCGTGGCACCAACTACACCTGTGGAGCCGACCCGAGTTCTTCTCAAAGAAAGAGTATCCTCAAGCATCGCTCGGGTAAGAGAGGGACTGTCTAACTTAACTGCCCGAGTTACTCTCAAACCATTGAAGGGAATTCCCGTCTATGTAGTCGCAAAGTATCGGTCTTTCCAACCAAGAATTAAGGTTGCGCCGGTTGCGTGGCTTGAACCGTTCCGTTATATTGGACTCGGCCTCGGCATTATAGCAGGAGTTTTTATTGCAACCAGTATGTTATTAGCTTACATAAGTACAAGGCAGTCGGCACGGAAAACAATCGGCACATTCTTAAAAGAATGGGCAAATGCATTAATTGCACCTGTAAAGACAATTGGAGAAATACTAAAAACAAGAAGGTGGAAGATAGCGGACAGGATAATAGATTCTAAAAGAAAACAACTCACAAAAATTTTAGAGGACAGAGGCTATTTCCCTATAGAGAGTGGAAGAGCTTTAGCACAAGCGCTGGAAAAAGAGATAAGGGCGCAAGAGGAGCTTTTAGCTAATACAGTGGTTAGGTCCGATTTGGGCTCGGATTATACTATTGCACGAGAAATTCCTTCATCTCAAAAGTTGATAGAAAATCAAGAGGTTACGGTTAAAACCCTGGAGGATGGCAGGGTTATTAGCGAAGGTCCAGCAAGTGCTCGATTTGTTTGGGGTGATTTTATAAGATGGGTCCTCTGGGAAAAAGGTTTTCATGGGAAAGACAAGTCCATCGATTTCAATACCTATGATATGTCAGTAGGTATACATACTAATTTATTCACTAAAGGCCCGTTGGTTAACTTACCCGCTTACTTAAGGGCACTTATTAGGGAAAAACTATCTAAACAGGGAATAAGAGATGAAGGATATGTATTGTTGGAGACGGAGAGGGCATTACGGCTCATTGCTGAATGGTTCCAGGAGCATCATCATGGGATAGATTATGGGATTGGATTACTCAGTTTGTATGTAGGAGTTTCGAGTAGAGAATTAGAAAATTATCGACAGGCCTTGGCGGAACGAGGCGTTCCGGCGATCAGACCTCCTCGTCCACTCGCTCGGCCAACCACCTTCACCAGGAATGTAGTTACCTTGTTTGCTATTTCAGTAGGGGCAATAATCGCTTCATCTATCTTTTTCTTCGCCGCTCCAATTCTGTGGTTGACAACCTTAGTGGGAATTCCTGTCCTGAGTTTTGTGGGCTTCGATGTCTTAACCAGGCTTAATCAGGGTATGTACTCTAACTGGTTAGCAGGAAAGAATCTGAGGAGGGCCGGCTTAAGCCAACGGGAGATGGACGAAAGGGTAGAGGGCATATTAAGGAGTAGATTAGGAAGCGATCTGGATTATGAAATAGTTGAAAATAATGATGGTACATTAGATGGCAAGCCGATAGTTCTTTCTGGAAGAAAAATTCTTATCTCCCGGAATGTAGCCCAGACCAAGTGGGATTGGCAACTTGCCTGGGCACTGGCACATGAGATTGGTGAATCGACCCAGCCCGCAGCTGGCCTTGACGAAGACACGCGGGAAAGGCAGGCCAACCTCCACGCCTTCTTCTACCTTATGCCGAGATATTTGCTGAGGAGAGCTGGACCGAGTATAGGTGAACCGCCCGAAGTGGGAGTTGGTGTTCAAATTCCTGAAGGGATGCTTTCCCGTGAAGAGTTAAGAGAAATGGCAATAGATGCCATTGCAAAAGGAACAGGCGACCTCATTGCTCTGGGGGATATGGACGACCTTGGGATGTTGAATAAAATATATGGTAAATCTTTAATGAATATCATTATCAGCGAGATATTTAAGATAATTACTGAAGAAGCGAGGAAAGATGGGCTATTGGTATCCCGCTATCTGGCTGGAGATGAATTTGCCATTCTTCCTCTCGCGCTTTTGCCTTTAACGAACGATGAAGCGGAGAGGATTCTTAATTCAATTCGGGAAGCTGTGAGGAGGCAACTGGAGGGAAAGTATGGAGTTGCCATATTTGATAGCCCTGTTGATTTTGAGCAGTACCAGAATATCAAGGGAGTCGCCAGACACGCCGGGAAATATTATGTTCTATTTGAAGTGGGAAAAGAGGGATTGGATGAGAAGACAATAGGAGAACTGGGAGGAAGACTCCACTGGTTTAATAAAGGTTATTTATGGACTCCTTCTATATCAATTGGGGCAGTCTCAATCAACGATGTTAGAAAGGAAGTGGGGGAGAGTCTTCCAGAAGAACTACTGGAAATGGCGGTGCAGAGAGCAAGTGATGGTTTGAGAGTGGCAAAGGGGGAAAAGAATACCGTAAAAGTAGGATTAGTTCCAGTTCATGAACATAGGGGAGAAAGTGTCCTGAGGACAAAGATTGCAATACCTCAAACTCGAGAACTAGAAATTGGAAAGCGTGATAGCCTTACTGGGTTCTATTATGAGGGAGTTTTCCGGAATATTGTAGAAGAATCTGTGAAAAGAGGTGAACAGGGGGTACTTATAAAACTTGAGCCCTTCTATACCAGTGAAAAGTTTAGTGGATTAAGTGAGGAAGAAAGAAGAGAGTTACGGGCTAATAAAAAACTGGGTTTTGGATTTAAGGCAATCAATGAAATTTTTGGCTACCAGGCAGGAGATGAGGTTATTCGGGAAATTGCTTCAGCACTAGACATAATAATGCCTGAGGAGTGGAGGGGAAAAGCCTCCTTAGGGCGGTCACCTCCTGACGGAGTATTTATTTATCTTCCAGTTCCTTCCGGCAAGACCTTTCCTTCATTCTCCGAAATTGCCACCTACCTTAATCGTGCTCAGGTATTAATTAACGTTGAACTTAACGGCATTACTGTTAATCTGCAGGCCTCAGTTGCCTCCACAAGAGATGCCAGAACTACTGGTGAACTGTTCAGATTAGCGGATGAGACGAGCCAGGCTGAGAGGAGCCTTAAGGGTGAAAGAACAGAACAGGGGAATGTCGTTAAGATGTTTGACCCTAAGAAAGCAAAATCTATTGAAAGAGAGATTTCTGGTATAGAGGAGCGCGCAGCCGTAGAGGCAGCCGAATCATTAATGGCAAGAGAAAGGCTCAGAGTTGTTAGACTCGGCGCTAGGGCTTTGGGTAATTCACTCTATGGTCCATTACAAGGAGTGGTTGGATATGCGGGGGCGGCTAAGAATCTACTAGGCCTGCACGGAGGCCTCGCAGAGTATATGGAACAGGTAAGGAGAGAAGCTGAAAGGACGAGACAAGGCATAAGAGACTTCTACGAAGCGAGGAGGATTATCCAGACTACCGACTTGGGTTCTACTATGATGCTCGACCTGAGAAACCCAGCCATAAAAGAGACGCCATCTCCAGAAGAAGCTATAAGTCAGACTGTGGCTCTTAGTGCCCTGGAAGCATTGAAATTAACCTTAAAGAAAGAGTGGGAAGACGAAGTTAATATAGAGATAAGAAAAGGCAGAGCAGAAGTTCATCTTATCAGGATAGAGCAAGCTCTCAGAGAAATCCAAATCTTGGTATTCAGAGACTTTAGCCTGCCTGAGAACCAGAAAAAAATAGTTAGTCACCTCTCCGAAATCGAAACATCTTGCCAGGAAATTTCTCAGGCGCTGCGAAGAGTAGAGAGCATCAAGCGAGTTAGTTTTCTCCAGACTCCAGAAGCTCAAGTCATTGAGCTTCCGGGTGGAAAATCGGGTCTTTTGATAGTCTTGTTGAAGATTTCAGACGGGTTACAGACAATGGAAGGGGCGTTAAGGCATCAGTTTTTGCAACTCAGAAAGCCAAAGAGAGAAGAAGTCCTTCTGGAAAGAGAATTAACTCATCAAGAAAAATTGAATAGGACCATGGCTATTAGAAAGGTAAGAGAGGATTTCCCGGAATTGGCACCTTTCCTGGAAGAGGATGAATCTAACATTAGAGTCAATGAGAATATGAGGAGGCTTGCCCGCTACAATCCTGATGGGACAATTGACTTAGATGTGACTGCACTTGGTAACAGGACAGCAGCAATCATTGCCCTTCTTGAAGAACTATTTCATGCCCGTCTGGAGAAGATTCTCCTTGAGGCGAGGGCGAGAGGAGCAATTCCAGAGGAGCCGGCAAGGCTTGAGGATTTTGCGCAAGAAGTATGGTGTCTCGAAAAAATTCTGGAATACCTCACCAGCGGAACTTTTGGCAGAACTGCCCTCCGAAATTTTCTCCAATACCTCGTCCAAACGAAAAAGATAAATGGTATTGCCTTCATCAAACTTTTCAACGATTATCGCAGCAGGCGAGATTTCTACCGCACCCACCCCGATAGACTTGCTATCCGCATAGCCACTTACCTGAAGTCAAGGTTAAGACTTGAAGAGCCCACATTCGCCTTACCCGAAGATTTGAGAAGGAGGGAGATAAGGAATGAATTAATATCTGTCCTTTCATACATTAATGAAGCTGCAGGCGCCATGCCCCAGCTCTTCAGTCTCGCTCCGGGCAATCTTGGAGATTTGATAAGAGGGTACCAAAAAGATAGAAATCTTGATAATGTCATAGCATTTTTTGAAAGGGCATTCGGTGCTTCTGAAGGGAAAGTGCTGCGTGGCTCGCAAAGAAAAGGTGCGAGCCACTTAATTGATGGTAAGATTGTTTCTATGGGGACAAGTGGTGGAAAAACATATATGTTTAACCTTGGGGCTTTCCTGCGCTATGTTATCAGCAAAGCTGATGGAAAGGATACCCAGCCTTATGTTATGACTACATCAGATTATTTAGCCAGGGAAGGAGCGGAAAGTGCAGCCAGAATCCTGGGTCAAACGGGATTGAGGATAGGATTGGTGCTTGAAGAAGGCAAAAAAGCAGAAGTCTTTAATCCAGCTACTCGTAAGTTTGAGGAGGCTGATCCGAAAGATGTTTGGAGAGAAGCCGATATTGTTTATGGAACAAAGCCATCATTCATATTTACTCTGGAACAGGAGAGAGTTGCAGGTTCCCTGGCAGAAAGGGCGCTCCTTAAAAGACAACATGCTCTATTTATAGATGAGGTTGATAGACCAACTGTGCAAGAAATTTCGGAAACTCACCTGATATCTGGTGACGAACGAGATACTGATGTTGAAGAAGTTCAAAGGAGAGTAGATGGAATTGCACGAAGTTGGCTGAATAGGACTGACTTGTATGAAGTGGTAAATCTCAGGGATGTAAGGCTTTTACCCAAAGGTAGGAGAGAGTTAGAAAAAGAGGTCGGCGAGCAATTGAAAGGATTAAAAAGGAATGAGCGTCCTGCAGTTCTTGCCAGATACGAATACTATTTAACAATTGCTCTTCAGGCTTACAAGTGTTATAGCCCAGGCACAGCTGGTGGCTATACAGTCGGCGAGGACATAGTCATAACAGATGAGGCATCGGGTGAATCAAAACCAGGGTCAGAATGGACAGACTTACATAATGCTTTGAGAATAAAACACGGGATAGCTACAAGGAAAGAGCGTTATACCTTAATAGCTATGCCTATTACTACAGTTCTTCCTCGACAAGGCGAAGAATGCCAGTTGACTACAGAAGATGGAAGACCACTTGTGGAGATGTGGGCTGGAGCGACCGGGACAGATGCAAAAGAAGAGATGGGAGAAATCTATGGCAAAGAGACAGAGGACGTTCCATCTGAAGCTGCTGCTGAAAGGATAAAGCAGGTTATTGATATGGGAAGAGGTGTGGTGATACATGCAATTAGCGAAGAGGAGGCAGAGAATTTAAAAAGAGAGGTAGAAGGTTTTGGTATTATCCCCGAGGGCACGGTGGGGATAGTTACAGCAGATAGTGAGGCGAAGGCACGAGCTATTGTAGAAGAAGTAGCTAAGGATAAATCAGTAAAGATTGTAATCATTGAGAACAATGAAGTGATTGGTGGATTCAGAGAGGCTGTGGCAAGATGGGTTCAAAATGGTCAAATAGAACTTGTGGGGAGGTTAGAGTTCAGGTCTTACATTTATAGGACTCATGAATCGAGATGGGCGGCAGGCGTCACGAGAGTCTTCGAACTTTATAATGAAAGAGATGGGGATAGGAAACTTCGTTCTTGCATAGTAAGGACAAGAGAAATTAGAGATGGGGAAAGGCTGCGTGAAGACTTAACTGCAAGAGGAGTGAGAGAAGAGGATATAGTGATTATAAATGCCGAGAAAATAGAGACCCCAGAGGACCTTCAGAGAGAACTTGATGCGGTATTAAGAGAACCTGGTAAGGTAGCAATTGTGGCTGGAAATATCTTGAATAGAGGTGTTAATACGAGGCTTATAGAAAGTGTCCAGAGAGCTGGGGGTTGGATAGTTGGTATCAATATGTATTTTGATAGATTTTCTGCTGAAGAGATACAATATAAAGGTAGGTTTGGAAGGGCAGGAGATGCTGGCGAGTGGATAAACTTCTTCAGCGTGGATGACCTGTTCAGTATGGTGCAGGAAGGCTCTGAAGCGCACAAGGTCTTGATGGCTTTAAAGCAAGGCAATGAGGTTGAACCCCTGGATGAGGTGAAGACGCTTGAGATATTCAGTGAGATTAGAGAGAGAAGCAGAAAGAGAAATATTGATAGTGCCAGAGAGCAGATGAAATTTGACCAACTCTTCCACCAGGCGCATAGAGACCTTACTATCACTGTAAGAGGAGTGGAAGAGAGAGTCTCCATCTGGGAGAAGTTCTTTACAATGAGGGAACAGATTCTTAACGGTGAATTCTTGAGGGCATTTCTGGATGGCAATGGTGGAAGAAATAGAAAAATTTTACAAGGCAAAGCAAGGGCTGTTGTGGATTCTCTAAAGGGGAAGGAAGATAGGCAAACAGCATTGGCAGAGGCACTGAGAAGAGAGTTCAGTATAGAGATAAAGATTGATAGGCAAGAGGCAAGGGAATATCTGGATGAGATATTAGGGGCTATAGACCAAGAAGGAGCAAGGGCGGTGGAGAGGTATATTGAGAATTACTTACAACAGGAGAGTTTGCAGATTGCCGATATATCTTGGCAGAGATTCTTTACCAGTATTCAGGATGTAAGAAAGATGATGGATAAACTTGGCTGGGAGAGGAGCGCCACCGGGTTTGACTATTTTACAGATTATGCGGCTACGCTTGCTGAAAAATTCAAAGGTTCACTTATGGGTCTTGGGGCAGACATATCGAGACAATTGGCAATGAGGTTGGGGGAGGAGACTCTGGAGGCTGTAACTGAAGAAGAAGCTGTCCAGGAGAGAAAAGTTGGCTTTGCCGAGACCATACTCAGGAAGGGTCTAATACCAGCTATATTTACTTTGCTTTCTGGAGTAGCCTTGTTTGGGGCATTCACCCATTCCTTGCCGGTATGGAGTGCGCTGGCTGTAACCCTTGCTTCTTTCGTCACAGTGGTGGGATTCTGGAAATCAAACCTCAAAATGGTATTTATAGGTTTAATCAGCGGAACAGGAATATTTGTAGCATTTAAGGGCTTGATGGGGTTACTCAGTATAGAGTCGCTTATGGGCGTTGGAGGTTGGCTGTCTACATTTTTGGTTGCTCATCCGATAGGGCTTATTTTGCTTGCCACGGTTTCAATCATCGTAAGCGTTTCTCTAATGCCATATGTGAAGAAGATACAGATGGAGGATAGAAGTAGACAGGAGATTGGACGTTACATCGGTGGTCATCTTTTTGAAAGATTAGCAAGAAGAATTGCCAAGCCATTATCCCAGCAATTGTTGGGTATAACCAGCAATTTACTACCACTCATTGGCGGAACAGGAATCGCCGTTATGGCAGCCACTGGCGTGCTCTCATTGATTGGCATTCCCGTAGCCGGGACCACGGCTTTGAGTCTTTTATCTGCAGTAACAGGGTTGTCTGTTCTTGGTTTGGGTTCAATAGGCATCAACATAGGTCTCAACAGAAATATCCTTAAGAGTGGAAGACCGCTGGAGATGAAACCTTTCCAGAGGTTTACATTATCCTTTACAAAAAGTTTCATCATGCTTGTAAGTGCCATATTTGTCCTTCAATTGACCGATGTGCCTCTGGCCATTATGGCGATACCAATAGTTGGGCTGGTGGGAGCTATCTTCATAGCCAAAAAGGTTAGTATGAAAGAGGGCGCTACAGTTGATAAAAGTGCCCAAAGACTGGGTATCGTCACCAGCATTCCGGGATTTTTAGGACTGATGGTATTTCTCTCTCTTATAGGTGGGATAGGCACCTCGTTCTGGGCTGTGGGATTCATCTCTGCCCTTCTATTTAGCGTAAGCGGGATTATGAATATCCTGGGGACGCGGGTTCTCACGAAAAAATATAGAGACGCTCAGGCTATAGCCGGGAAGGAAGCAGAAAGTTTTGATTTCTGGTTCAGGCAGAACTTCCTGTTTAACCCAATGGGATTCGCCCAAGCACTCATCGGTCTCATTGGCATGCCTCTTGCTCTATATGTTGGAATTAAAGTAGCTGGAGTAGCGGCAGTGGGATTATTCGTTGCCACGACCTTTAGTTTTATGGCTGGACTAATTGTTGTAGGAGCAACAGGTTACGCCATCTATACTTTAAGTACTAAACCAGTATTTAAACGGAAACTGAATACTGCAATTAGAGAAGTCAGGGAAAAGAGAGCAGGGCTTCTCACAATAGTAGAAGAAGCCTCTCGACAATTTAAGAGTTTACCGAGAGCTCAAAGAGCATTGGCTGACCGGATGGAGATTATAAGAAATGCCATAGAATCAAAACAGACAGATGACAACTTTATTTTAGAAGAGATATTGGAGACTATTCGTCAGCCGAGGGCGCCAACACCTAAAGGAATGAAGTATTCTCTCCAGGACGCAAGAGATATTATTTCCCAAACGCTCACCAGACTGAAAAACGAAGGAAAGATAACTGAAAAAGAAATTTCCCAACTTACCGCAATTTTACTCTCCTTATTTAGAAATCTAAATCTCATCGCCAGCCCATTAGATAATCTGCTATATACACTCCATAATCCAGAGAGACTAATTCAGGCCACGGGTTATGCTACCGGTCTCAGTATTGTAATACCTACTGGTGTTGGTATTACTGTGATGCAGGAGAGGGCAGAGGCTTCAGAAAGGATAGCTACTGTCTCCAATATGTACATCCCTACGGGTATGATTGCCGGTGCCCAGGCAGCTGCCAGGAATATAATTCAAATGCTGAGCACAGTCTCTGCTAAATGGACGGAAGAAAAGCCAGCGCCCAGTGTATCTACCCCTGAAAGAGAAGCAAAACCTGTGGTTGGTCAGCCTGACCGTAAGGGGGTTCAAGAGAGAGTAAGAGGGCTACTAAAAAGTATCCAGGAGAATATTGGACGGCTTCTGAAGAAAATAACCAAGGCAAA
>Ga0315280_10004043_pt1 | contig 21982 bp, 14 predicted proteins | sample YL17G06_40_MG_FD_203697 | JGI IMG/M metagenome (GOLD analysis project Ga0315280, IMG submission 203697) | Sediment microbial communities from Yellowstone Lake, YNP, Wyoming, USA - YL17G06_40 | ecosystem: Environmental > Aquatic > Freshwater > Lake > Sediment | place: USA: Wyoming | collected...
GTCAAGCATTTTGTTTGAAAATGCGAAAATAGAAAGGGTTCGGCGGATAGGGGTGGGCGCTGCTCCTACAGGCGGGGTTTCTGGGCCTCGTTATCGTCACCTATCCGACGATTCCGAAACTGCTGGCCGGTTCGCCGGTTCAGCCGGTTCACGGCTCGCTGTGGTTTTTCGGTCAGCCGGGTGTGAACACCCCGGGGAAGAAATGTGACACCCCGGCGATCTTGTTCAACTCCCCGCTTGCTCGCTTCTGCGAACTGTTGCCGACCCACTGGGTGGCCACGCTGTACGGCCGCATCAAGGCCGACATGGCCATCACCGGCGGCGTCCATAGCGGCATGGATGTGCTGAAGTCGATGATGGCCGGGGCCAAGGCGGCCATGATGACCTCCGCGCTGCTGCGCCACGGCATCCACCACGCCGAGCGTGTGCGCCGCGAGCTGGCGCAGTGGATGGAGGAGCACGAGTACGAATCCATCCGCCAGATGCAGGGCAGCATGAGCCGCAAGGCGGTGGCGCAGCCCGAAGCCTTCGAGCGCGCCAACTACATGAAGGTGCTCGGTTCGTTCACCTACGGCGCCACGCTGTAGGGTCGCTGGCGTTTCAACACAGAAGCACGAAGACACAAAGGCACGAAGAAGAGTCCAGCCCTTCTGTGTGCCTTTCGCTTTTAGACGCGCCGTAAGCCGCGCCGACGACGATGCTTTCCGGCCCCTTCGTCCAGGGACGTGCCCTTTCCGGAGGCCTGACCCCAGCCCTGTTTCGAACCCCGCGTGAAACTCATGTACGTATAGAAATGTATTGACAGGCGTTTATCGGCGTGACATACTGTCGGAGGTTTGAAAGCCGGAGATGAGATTCGACTGGGACGAGCAGAAGAATCGGGAGAATCGTCGAAGGCACAGAGTCTCCTTTGAGATTGCAACTGAGGTATTCAGCGATCCATTTTGTCTCACCATCGCGGATCAGACGGTAGATGGCGAGGAGCGGGTGTGGACGCTGGGAAGTTTGGAGAACCTGACCATTCTGGTTGTCGTTCATAGCACCAGGAGTGAAGAGGGCGAGGAAGTGATCCGCATCATTTCAGCTAGAAAAGCGACTCCTCGGGAGAGAGCGTTTTATGAAGAAGCTGACACCTAGGCGACGCCAAAGAGAGCTTGACGAGATTGCTGCCATACCAGACGAAGAGATTGACACATCAGATATTCCAGAGCTCACCGACGAGCAATTGAGCCGAGGTGTACGCGGGCAGATGTACCGACCGATCAAGAAGCCCGTAACCATCCGACTGGATGCCGATGTCATTCACTGGCTCAAAGCCCAAGGGCGAGGCTACCAGACCAGGGCGAACGGGCTTCTGCGCACAGAGATGTTGCGGGCGCTTGCAGGATCAAGAAGCCGGCGGGGAAGCAGGCACTGAAGTCGATGATGGCCGGGGCCGAGGGGGCGGGTGTCGAGCAAGTCGCGCTCTCTCATCGCCGCGCGCAACAAGCGCTCGACAGCGGGGCCAGAGAGACCGTGGTCCTCATTTTGATATCGTAGCGTCACCTGTTTTGGTGTCACGGTGCGCACGAGCTTTCCGGCTGGCAACGGTGTTAGAATCCGGAGTTCCATAAACCGCGGAGATGTAGAGAGCGCAGAGAATGTCTTTTCTCCGCGTTCTCCGCGTTTCTGCGGGGAAACAGGAAGCATGTATGACCTCTCACTCGATGACACGACGGGGTTTTGTGGCGGCCATGGGCGCGGCAGGATTGGCGGGCGCCGCCGCGCAGAATCCGCAACCTAACATTCTCTGGCTCACCTGCGAAGACATTGGACCGCAGATCGGCGCTTACGGAGACCAATACGCCGACACGCCCACCCTCGACCGGCTGGCCGCGCGCGGCATGATCTACCGCAACGCCTGGTCCAACGCGCCGGTTTGCGCGCCGGCCCGAACTCAGATCATTTCCGGCATGTACGCCAACTCGACCGGCGGCGAGCACATGCGCAGCATGACCCGCCTGCCCGAGGGCATGCGCATGTACCCCTGCTACCTGCGCGACGCCGGCTACTATGCCACCAACAACTCGAAAGAGGATTACAACCTGGAGCACACCGGCAAGGTGTGGGACGAGTCCAGCGCCAAGGCGCACTGGAGGAAGCGCGCGGCAGGCCAGCCGTTTTTTTCGGTTTTCAATTTTGTCACCACGCACGAGAGCCAGGTGCGCAAGCGCCCGCATACCTGGATCCACGACCCGGCCAAGGTCCGCGTGCCCGCCTACCATCCCGACACCATCGAGGTGCGGCAGGACTGGGCCGAGTATTACGACAACATCACCACCATGGATAAGCAGGCCGGCGAGATCCTGAAACAGTTGGAGGAAGACGGCTTGGCCGACAGCACCATCGTCTTCTTCTACGGCGACCATGGCGCGGGCATGCCGCGCTCCAAGCGCTGGCCCTATAACACCGGCCTGCACGTCCCGCTGATCATGCACGTCCCGGAGAAGTTCCGCCAGCTCGCGCCGAAGGAGTATAAGCCGGGCGGTGCGTCGGACCGCATGGTGGCCTTCGTGGACCTGGGCCCCACGGTGATCAGCTTGGCCGGCGTCAAGCCGCCCGCGCACATGCAGGGGTCGGCATTCGCCGGAGCTTACCCGGGGCCCGAGCGGCAATACAACTACGGGCTGCGCGGGCGCATGGATGAGCGCTACGATTGCGTGCGCTCGGTGCGCGACCGCCGCTACGTCTACCTCCGGCAGTACATGCCCCACTTGATCTACGGGCAGCACATCTCCTACATGTTCGAGACGCCGACCACACAGGTCTGGAAGCGCCTGTATGACCAAGGGAAGCTGAAGCCGCCGCAGACCTACTTCTGGGAGCCGAAGCCGCCCGAGGAGCTGTACGACCTGCGGAACGACCCGGACGAGGTGAACAACCTGGCGAAATCGCCCCAGCACCGCGACGTGCTCGAGCGCCTGCGCAAAGCCGAGCAGGACTGGGTGCGGAGCGTGCGCGACGTGGGGCTGCTGCCGGAGGCCGAGATTCATGCCCGCTCAAAAGACTCGACGCCATACGACATGGGGCACGACGAACGGCGGTACCCCATGGAGCGGGTGCTGGCTACGGCGGAGCTGGCTTCCTCGCTGAAGCCGAACGCCCTCCCCGACCTCGTCAAGGCACTGGACGACACCGACAGCGGCGTGCGCTACTGGGCGGCGATGGGCGTCTTGATGCGCGGCGCCGAGGGCGTCCGCGGGGCCGCCGCGCCGTTGCGCAAGGCGCTGGGCGATGCCGCGCCAAGCGTGCGTGTCGTGGCTGCCGAGGCCCTGGGACGTTTCGGCGCTGCCGAAGACCTGGACCAGGCGGTGAAGACGCTGGTCGAGCTGGCGCCGCCCGGCAAGAACGGTGTCTACGTCGCCATGGCCGCTCTGAACGCCATCGACCGGCTGGGCGAAAAAGGCAAAGCGGCGCGCGAGGCGCTCAAGGGCATGCCGGCCACCGACCCGGCGGCGCCCAAACGCACTGCCGAGTACGTCCCGCGTTTGCTGAAAGACCTGGCGAGCGAGAAGTAAGCCAGACAATCCGCAAATTACGCAGATTTCGCAGATTCAATCAGCCCAATCGGCGCAATCTGCGGCTAGACCATGCGCGTTCCGCTGGAAATTCTGGCTTGCCCGAAATGCGCATCGCCGCTCGGAACAAGCGGCGAGGGCCTGCGCTGCGCGGCCTGCGGCGGCGCTTACCCGGTGGTTTCCGGCGTGCCGCTGCTGATGACGCCAGAAGACCGCGCGAGGTTCGGCGTGCGGCTGGTCGAGCCGGGCGGCGCGGGAATGGCGGCGCGCTACAGGGAGCGGGCCGGCACCTCATTGGGGGCGCGGCTGAAGCGCATTCTGCGGCCGCCGCTGCCGCTGGTGCACAATCCCGCCGAGCCGGCGCTGCCCTGTCCGCCCGGTTCGCTGAACCTGTATCTGGGCGGCGGCGGCCGCACGGTGCCCGGTTTCTTCAATCTCGATATCGGACTGTTCCCGGGCGTCGATCTGGTGGCCAACGCCGAGCGCCTGCCCTTTGCCGAGCAAGCTCTGGACGGCATCGAGTGCGACGCGGTTCTGGAACACGTGGAAGCGCCCGAATCGCTGGCGCGCGAGGCGCTTCGGGTGCTGAAGCCGGGCGGGCTGTTCCATGCCGTGGCGCCGTTCTGCCACCCGTATCACGCCTATCCGGCGGATTACAGGCGGTGGACGCAGGCGGGCCTGGGCCACTGGCTTGCCGGCCTGGGCTTCGAGATACTGGAGACCGGCGCGCGCACCGGCCCCACCGCCACCCTTCTCACCTTTCTGTTGGAATACGTCAAGCTTCTGTTTGGCGGAGGAAGAGCCGGAAAGGCTGCCTATGCGGCGGCCGGCTGGCTGTTGTTTCCCTTCCGCTATCTTGACTGTTGGCTGAACCGCAGGCCGGGTGCTGATCTGCTGGCCAATCACGTTTTCGCGCTGGCCCGGAAGCCAGTAGGCAGTAAGCAGTAGGCAGAAGCCGACAAGGAAACGGGCTTGCCTACTGCCTGCCGCCTGGCCCGAATTTCTGAGTACGGTTCCGCTGTCGGGAGATGTGTCGAACGAGCAGATCACCCGCATCATCGGCGATGTGTCCAGCTTGGCGTTCAAGTGAACGAAGCCGCTGACGGCGAGCGGGGGCGGAGATCGATGTTGAGCGGCGTCGCCCGACGTCGCTAACTCGTGTGGGGAAGACGGGCATAGTCCTTTCCGCTGTCAGCTTTCGGCTGTCGCACGGAAGCGATTGTCGCTACTCTGGGTCGAACTGGTACATCTGGACTCGCTCCGCGTACGGCATTTCCAGCGTCTGTACCATCGCAACGCCGACCGGGAGCTGTTCAACGATGCCGGGCATGTCGGGGCCTTTGCGGCCGCGCAAAAAGCCCGCGACCTTCTTGGATGCAGGATAGTTGGTGCGGAACACAATCTTCGTACCGGCGTTCCCCAAGACCTCCGGATGGAAGTCCGTCAGGTTTTGGCTGGCCGATATGACAACAACACCGAACTTCCGGCCCTCTTTCATGATGCGGGGCAACGTTGTATCGCGCGCCACGCGATGAGCCTCGTCCAACGCAATCAGCAGGCGTGGCCGCTCGGTTTCGCCCCAGCGGAACATGTCCTTGTACACCTTCCGGAGCAGAAAAGCAGCAGCGGCAATCTGAACGTGCTCGAGCTGCTGCTTGCGCAGATCAACCACCAGGCCGGGCTGACAGGCCTGAAGCAGTTCCCAGGCGCCCGTCCGGGTGGTCTCCTTAAATATTCGGAAGTCGAAGACGGGCTTGCACCGCACCAGTACGTTCTTCACACCCTCTCTCTTCTCGTGACGCTGAATCTGGCGTTCGAGGTCATCCATGGTGGGCAGCGGACTCTCCTCATCAGACTCAAAGCCCGCGCTGCGGTAACACTCGCGCATGGCCTCATAAATGAGGCCTCGTTGGATATCGCCCAGCTCGAAGATGTATTGGAAAATCTCGGCAACCGCGAACGAGTTGGTCTTCCAAAAACTGGCGGTGTCTCCCTGGCTGCGTGATGCCTCAAACGGGGTGAACGGTAGCCCATCGGCAGCATCCCAAACGCGCGGTTGTACTGTCCTCCTGTAAATGCTGTCCGGGGCTGAGAACTGGCCGTGGAAGTCGATGATGAGAGAGGGCAAGCCCTGCGACGCGGCCTGGCAAACGAGCCGGTTCACCGCCACCGATTTGCCTTGTCCCGGGATTCCCAGGATGAAAACGTGGGGACTGCCAACGACCGAACACTTCCAGAGAACCTCAGCGCCCTGCGATCGCCCCAATGGAACGGTTACGTCGGCTTCAGCAGGCGCCGCACCCCCGTGCTGTTCGTTCTTGCCGAGGCTCTCGGCAGTATCCAAGGCCGGCTCGGGGCGTTCCTCTTCCGGAAGTGTTGGAGTGGCCTGTATTGAAGATGCAGGGCCCTCGCTGGCCTTGGGGGCGGTTCCATGAGCGGGCGGCGGACCCACGGGGCGAAAACTGGTGTGCTCTTCGAAGTCGGCCGCTGTCAGTATGCGAATCTGGGCGCAACGGTGGGAAATGGCGGCTTGTCGTTTGCCTGCAAGATTGACTACATATCCACGCTGGGCCGCTTGAAGAAGAGAGAGCCCGGACTCCAGCGAGTCCAGACGGCCGAGTGTTTCTCTGAACTTTTCTTCGCTCTCGAAGAAACCATATCGCCAGGCCCGCTGGGCATAGAAGCGCAGCAGTACGGCCAGCCGGGATCGCTGCAGAACATGGTCCAGGCGGTTCTCGGAGTCAAAGAAGAGAGTGCGGAACCGGTCTTCGCTAGCCTGGAGCTGATCACACATACGGTCCAAGACTTCCGTAAGGTGGCCTGTATTGCTGCGGCTCTTGACTTCGATGAAAGACGCTTCCAGTTTTCGTGGCGTCACGCGCACCTGGATGAGATCGCAGCGCAACGCCCCGCCGGGTTGGCCCGCACGCTCCACAGGGCTTTCACTCTGTTTCTGACGCTCCCCGCTGTCAAACAACTCCAAATGAGCGTCCACGGGAATCAGGATGCTGTTGAGCAGGTCGCCGTGACTCTTCATCCAGGCGACGGTAACCGCAAGAGCGACAGCCTCGATTGCCCGCGAGGTTTGCCGCGCCAGCCGCAACGCCAGGCCGCCGGAGACGCTCTTGAGGTGGTCGAGGGCCTCTCCCACGCTTTCCGTGACCGCGTCAAAGCCCAGTTCCCGGAGACCGTCGCCAAGCAGATGCTGCACCTCCTCCCGCCAGGCGGTGGTTATTACCATGCGGTGCCCTAAACCCTCCTGGAACTCAGGGGCGTAATCCAGCAGATACTTGCGGCTCACTTGTGCCAGATAGGGGTCGCGCGGAGCGTCAAAGACCTCAACGCCGAGAAATCGATCGATCAACAGCACCCAGTCGGAACGGTAATGGATCTGGTCCAGGCGGTTTCGCTGCTCGTGATCGAGCGAGACGACCAAGGAGAGCGCATGATCCTGGTCAAGTGCCGGATCGCAGAGCTTGCCGATTGCGCGCAGATATGCGCGCTGCCCGTCCAGCAACTCGGTGCTCAGGCCGGGGATCGTCGGGTGCCGGTCGCGCGGGGAATCGTGGGGCAGGACAAGCTGGTGGACCCAGCGCGCATGAGAATCCGAGCTTTCAAACCGGCTGCACAGACGGGTGATCAGACCCAACAACGAGGAGCCATTTTCGCCTTCCAGGACGGACGCCAGCTCGAACTTAGGCTTGGACCAGTCAAAGAGCAGGGTGAGGTGCAGATCGCCGCCGGGCAGTCGGGCGAGATCCTCAAGCTTCCGAAGGGCGAACTGGCACCTCGGGTGGAGGTGCGTCGTCTGACCGCCCCGCTCAGCCAGATAGAGGGTGTCGCGCAGCCGGTCGAGTCCCGGCAGTCCGATCGGCAATGGGGGAGCACAGTGGGCGATAAGGTCCAGCTCGCCAACAGGCGACTCCGTGTCGGCCTGTCTTGAATCGGCTAGCGAGTGCGAAATCGCCTCTGCCAGACCGGTGGCGTCGCCGGGATTGGCGACTCCGATTCGCAGGGCTCGCCGGTCGGGATGCAACTCCAGGTACTGCGAGACGGCCCGGGACATTCGCTGAGGGGTCAAGTCGCTGTGCCCGCTGAGCTCGGCCGGAAGACCCAAGAAGCTGGCGAGCGTTGCAACGGCTCGCCCCGGCTCTTGAACATCCACGGGAAGCGCAATGCCCAGAAAAAGGCCGAGATTGCGACAGAACAAGTGCACACCATCATCGTCCCCTGGAATAAACGCTGGCAGATTCTGGGGGCTTAACGCCCGGACGAACTCCAGTTCCACGCTGCCACGCTTCGATCTGGACGGCAGTTCTCCCAGCTTCTGGCGCCATGATTCCAGCAACAGGGCGTAACCGGCATACCAAAGCAGGCGCAGGGGTTGGAGCGGGAGAATCACGGTGGCCTTGAGATCCCGGCCGCCGGGGAAGACCACCCTGATTGCCAGGGTGTCCGTCCGCAAGGCCCAGCGCAAGGACTCCGCTTGCCCGTTTTCTGACAGCGCCTCTAGAAGTTCGCGATAGGATCTTGCGTAACGTCGCACTTCGTCAGCCAAAGAGTCGTCCCACTCCAGACTCTCCACCCTGGAGCGCGTCTCACGGACGCGCAGCGTCTCGAAGAGCGCTTTCCGCTTCTTGAAAAAGTCGGCCCATGCAGGAGCGTTGGCGAATTCCTCCGGAAGGGGATCTGGTTGTATATCGCGCGCTTGGACCCCCGTGTCCGGCTCCACATCTGCCGAGTACCAGGCGGAACGGGGGTGGCACAGCATCCGATCTTGCAGTTCAGCCAGCGCCCGGCTGGCGATAATCCGTTTTTCTTCCCTGCCATTCAAGCAGACATGGAAATAGTAGAAGTCCTTGGTGTCCCATCCGGGCGCGCTTTCCTGGATGCCGGGGCTCTCGTCTGGCAAGTTGAGCGTCGTTTCGATTCTGGCGACGGCCAAGGAGACCTCACTTCGCACACGTTTTCGCTCCCCATCTCCGTCTGCCGGGCCGGGGTCAGACGTTAACCAGAATTCGCCGGAGACACTCTCGATCACTGAGCCGTCTTTACCGCACACTTCCCCACCGCGTTCGTCAAGAGCCGTTACCTTGATTTGGACGGCCCGGACTCCGGCTTCTTCGGCGTCAAAATCCAGCGGCAGATTGGCGGACTTCTGCGCTGTCGCACCGGCCTTTCGAACCCTAACAGGAAGGTCCGCGGGAACATCGTCCGTATATTCGTCTCGCGACGGAATCATGGCTACCCGCCAACTCGCCACGCCCTTCGGTGTTGCCGGTTCGCTCGTCCAGCGCACCGTAACTTTGCTCCTGGCGCCCAAGGGGGCCTTCAACTGCTGCCCCGGTGCGTCCTGATCCAGGTGGCAATACGTCTGCACCGTCCCATGTTCATCCACGAACGGCTGGACAACGATTACCGAAAGGTCAGAACGCGCTCGCGGCGGGAACTCCCATCGGTCAAAGGAGAACTCCGCGAACCGGGCGTCTCTGGCGATTGGCTCCTGCCAGGCTTCCGTTTGGTGGAGCGGCCTGTCGGCCAAATAGCGGGCCAGCCGGTTTGTGAATCCGCCTGGGGCCAGGCCGGCCCGTAGCAGGCGCTCGCGAGGAGGACTTTGAGGGCGAAGCGGCCTCGCAATGGCCTCGACCGCTTGTCGATTCTCGGGGAGGCGCGAGGCGAAGCCGGGATCCAGGTCCGGAACGAGGCCCACCCGCCACAATTCTCGTCCCGCGCTTTCCGGCGTGGGATCGTCCGAAAGCTGCAGCAGGTACTCGATGAAAGCCTCGGTCGAGACAGCGGCACGGCTGCGCAGCAACGACTTCAACCTGCGAGCCACGTCTCGAAGATTCGGCGGCAGCTTGGTGATCAGTTGCTCCCTCTTTCGATCGAGGAAGGCGCGCACGTCGAACCGAGCAAAAGCGTTCTCCAACGATTCCGGCACAAGATCGCGCAGTTCGGAAGGTACGATGAGGCAGAGCGGTTGGTCTTTACGGTCCCGCAATTCGACCGCCTGATCCAACCGAATTTGACTGAGCCCGGTCGGACCTAGGGCCGCGACGAAACAATCAAACCCTCCGCCGTGCCCCCTAATCCAGGAGCAAAGGATGGCCCCTTCTTCTCGGCTGAGATCGTCTACCCTGACGCAGTGCCCTGCCGTTTTGCCACGGAAGTCGGCAATGATCGCGTCTGCAAGGTCGTGCAAAAGACTCTCAATCATGCGCAAGCACCTCCGCTGGCCGTTGCCGCACTCGGCCGCTGCGCCGGCAGTCTTATGAACAACGCTCGTTGTGCATCAGAAAGATCCTGGAGGGCCCCGGCTTGCCTAAGCCTGCGCTTCAAGGCCGCGTAGTTGTCAGCAGCCGCGCGAACAGCCTCAATCGAGTGGTCAAAAGACGGAGGACGGTTTATCAGGAGACCAAAGCTTTCCGAAAGCCAGCGGACAAAGTCATCGAGGCGCATCCGGTCGCGCCACCCGCCGGCGGGACAGTCGGCCAGTGCCACATGAACCAGCGTCGTCAGAAGATCGTTGCTCAGAGAATAACGGAGAACTCGCCTCCGCCCCTGCTCACTGCCAGACAACACCCCATACGACCGATTTAAACCGCCCACCGAGGTGAACCAGTTTGCCAGGTTCTTTAACGCGGATTTTTGCTGGGCTTCATACAGAACCTGAACGGTGCGATCGACCGCCGAGATTTCTGTGTTCTTCTCCGAGTCTCGCAGATAAAGGGCCGCCTCGTTTTCGCCCCTGCCCTCTCCGTCATCCTCGTTAGCCTGCCGGATCCGCAACCACTCATTGCGTGCTTGCGCCTTGACCAGGGGCTCGTTGCAAATGCGGACCAAGTCGCGTAGGTAGGCAGCCAAATTGTTGCCTGGGTCCTGCATAGCCGGACGGAGTTCTGGATCGGCGCCATAACGGTCCAGTGTCCTCAGAAAAATCAGCGATCTTGCGTACCGTTCGAGGCTTTCAAGATCCCTTTCCGCGCATCCCCGGGCGAGTAAATCGCTGTAGCTTTCTGCATCGCCCGGGCAGTCACAATATATCTCCAGAGCTTCCGTTCGAGGCGGGTCCCCCTCACCTTTAATGATCCATTGGACCTCGTGAACCAACCGCAAGGTGTAGATCAACAGGTGAAAGTTGATCAGTGCCATCAGCGTGGCGGTAAGGAGGGCCGTGGGCACATGCCCGCCATAAGTCTGGATCAATGAGCGGACGTGCCGGGCTAGCATCTGAGCGCGGTCGGCTGCCAGGTGAGCGTGCGGAGAATCCGGCTTTCCGTGTCCCACACCTGCAGGCGCGAGAACATCCAAGAAACGGAGACAGAGCAGCGTCTCGACGTCCAACTCGGTGCTTCGGTCGTAGGTGCCGTTGAAATCGATTGAGTCAGGGGGCAACACCAGCCCGATACCAAAGGTCTGGTGGAAAAGTTGCTCCACCGCTCCCGCGTCGCCAAGCTCTCTCTTCAATGCCTCATATACAAAAGAGTGAACGCCGCGCAAGCGTGTTGTGTCTTGTGGCCAACCCGCTTTGTAGGTGAGAAAAGACAAGGGGTAGAGAAACAGGATTTGCTCGGCCTGGCGGCCCCGTCCCCGGCGGCCCATACGTACGACACTCGTCTGCAACCATAGCGAGAGGAGGTTCCGTGCGGGTCCCGACTCAAATCCTCGCAGACCGCCAGACCGCAGCAGCTTGTCTACATATTCGTGAAAGAGAGTGGGGTCGTTCGGCTTTCCCATGCGGCGACCGCGAGTGCGTACCATATGGAAGAGAGCCGGCAGCAGCATCTCCACGCTGAAATCGTTCATATCGATCGGCGTGACCCGGTCGAACTTAATGCCCTTGAGTTCCTTCGGCAGCTTGATCTTCATTCCGGCCCTTTCTAGCCGAGCACACCGTGCTCTTCCTTCCAACCAATAACGCCGCCTTCGACCGTCACCAGATGAATCCGGGAACGTCCCTCGAGCAAGAACACCTCCTGGGTCTTGTAACCGACCAGGGCGGCTTTGAACTCCCGAAGATCGAGACGGAAAGCTTCGAATTCACGGGCATCGGGGAGGTAGCCGTCCGCCAGCCGCGACAACAACTCGAACATGTCCAGGCCGACCACCAGGGTCGGGGAGCCCGACATATGGAAAAGTTGCAGTGTATCGGGAACCGCCTCCACGGCCGTGCCTGGGTGAGGGCGAACGCGGCAGCGGAATTGGTCCGCACCGAAATGCTTGATGACTGTCATCTTCTCGTCCCGCTTCTGATTCAGGGCAATGGCCAAGCCCCCGTGGGTCGCCTGTGGCGGTACCCGTTCGGATTGTGAAATCCCGCGCAGCAACCGTGCACGAATCTCTGGCTCCTCGGCCTGCCCAACTAGCGCACGGCGGAAATCGTCAAGGTACCAATAGGGGAGCACCTGCTCCGCGAACGGCAAGTCCCAAACGTCCTGAACGTCGCCCGACGGCGAACCCTCAAAGTAGAGCCTTCGCTTCATGGAGTTGAGCCAACGGTCGGGGGCCAGCCGCCGGTGCAACGGCGCACGGCGGGGGGGTTGAAGGCAGCGCCGCTCCAGTTGTTCGTAGTCCTGCGTGATCAGGCAGAAGCTCAAAAACCGTTCCAGGCGCGGATGGACGCGCCGCGCCGCGTCGAGCAGGGATAGCTCAGACAGCATCTCGTCGTTTCCGCCCGCGCCGTCGAAAACGGCGTTGAAGTAGAGCGCGCTTGTCCAATCGGGTGGTGTCTCCGCGCGGAGGCAGGCATGGATCATTTCGCAGGTACGATTCGCCGTCAGGCACCAGGAGAGGGCTGAGCGCATGTCGCGGATAGTGGCCCGTCGCTCGCGTCGCCAGTGCTGCACAAGGAACAAGAATTCGAGGCGAGCGGCGATTTCCTCATTGCTCAAGCTATCCACGTTGAACTTGATGGGACAGTCACTCCGTGCAACGCAGCCATCGCACCCTTTCCATTGGGCGGGGTCGATTAACACCCGCAGCATGCCCTGAAACACGCTTCCGGCCTGCCTGGGCAGCCCCGCCAAGGCGCGCCGTTTGAGGTCCACCACCGAGATTCGGGGATGCCCCGCCGCCTCCCCGAAAAACTGGCTCTCGACCTGCGCTCCCAGCCAGGGGTACTTCTCTCGGTGCTGCTCGAAGAAATCCAGCAGCCGTCCGTCGTTAATGGCTACCAGGACCACGGGCGAGCGGTCGAAGTCGGGTTCAGCCACGCCTCTGAAAGAAGCCAGGATGCGGTCCAGCGCCGTATCGGCCGAAAGTTCGCCCTGGGACTCGGAGGCGTCGTACAGCGCGACATACTGCCTGCCATCCTTAACGCATCGCCAACCGTGCTGGTTCTGCGTCATCTCCCTCGTCGGAAGGAGTGCGAGTGCCTCCTGGACCTTCACGAGAAACGCGGTCTTCCCGTCTCCTGGGTTCCCCGTGAGAAACACGAGGTTCCTCCGTGCTGCCAGAATCTCCGGCAGGAGCGTTTCATCCAATCGGGTCTGGACGTAGGTCTGACGAGCGAAAGTCGTGTCCAGCCCGCGATTGTCGGCATTGCCAACGATGCTGTCCCGATAGAGGCCGGTGATATGTCGGACCCAAGGTAAGTTCACCTGTTCGCCCCCGACTCTGGGCTCCGGTACAGCTTCCGCAGTGAATGCCTTGAGGAAAGCCTCCAAGAACTTGCCGCCGTCGGCGTAGCGCTCCCCCGGTGACGGAGCAGCACCCTTTCGCAGGCACTTCAGAAGCGGGCCTGGGAGCTTTGCCTCCGGCTCTTGCGGGAGCGGTAGGAGGCGCTCCTTCTTGGGGATGCCATCGCGACATTCAAAGGGCAGCATCCCTGTCAACGCCTCGTAAAGCACAACAGCCAGCGCATAGACATCCGCAGCGTGCGACCAGCCCGACTGCGGGATTTCGGGCGCCCTGTAAAGAGGTGTACCGACTGCGGTCGTGCGGCTCTCATCCACCGCCGTGGCGAGGCCAAAATCGATCAAACAGCACTGCCCCCCGCTTTCGTCAGGAACGATTATGTTCCTCGGGGAGATGTCCCGGTGAAGCAGACCCTGATCGTGCAGGTACGACAGGGCGCCTATGATGGCCTGCCCCAATTCGTAAAGAGCATCCGGCCGGAACAAGAAGCGGTCTCTGTAGTTCTCCAGGGTGGAGCCCGGGATGTATTCCATCTTCAGATGGAAGTCATCGTCCCGTTTGCGAATGTCATAGATTCGCCTCAGGTTGGGGTGCTGGAGATCCTTGAGCAGTCTAAACTCACCTCCAGCAAGCCTGCGCACCGCCTCCGGGTTCTTGATCTTCTTGAGGGCATAGTACCCTCCGTATTCCTGATCCTCGGCCAAGTAGGTCACTGAGCTGGCGCCCTCTCCCAGTTTGCGGATGATCTTGTATTGCCCGCCACCCAGCGTCGCCGGAACTTGGTTACCTTGCGTAGCTGTCTCTCGCTTATCCATCTCAATCAACCTGTCAAGTTCTGCTAGAATCTGGCCAACGGTCGGTCGCTGGCGCGGTTCCTCACCTACGCAGGCCGTGAGCAGGCTCCCAAATTGTTTGGAAATCCCTCCGGGCCAAGAGCGAATAACCGGCTGCAAAGTTTGGTCTGCCCAGGCGCCCACCGCGCCCGACTCAACGCCTTCCAGAACCGGCTGTGCTCCGCTCAGATGCGTGATGACCGCCAGCGCCAGGCCATAAACATCGGTGGCCGGTTCGGCCAACGCGAATCCGATCCGGCACTCTGGGGAGAGATATGGATCGTCCTTTTCGAGTTCGTCCAGTTCCGCCGAGACCGTCTGCCGCTGGTCCACCCGGCAGAATAGGAAGTCGGAGAACGTGACCCGCAAGCCGGCGTCGCTCTCTATCAGGTGAACACGGTCCGGCCCCAGCGCACGGTGAATCATCCTCAAGCCGTGCAACATTTGCAGCGCTGCAAAGCAGGCGCGAGCCGCCGTCAGGGCGTACTGAGGAGAGTTAAGGGCGCCATCCGGAGGTTGTGCGCGCAGAGGTTTGCCTTCGGGCAGGTGAAACGGAACTGCCAGGAACCGATCATCGCCCCAGAAGAAGTAGGGATCAACGCCGGCGGCCAATCCCTTCAGTGCCGCGGCCTGGACAGCGTAGTACTCCCTACTGATGAACTCTCGCGGCTGGTCAACCGGGTCCAGTTCGTAGAGCTTGATGATGCGTTCCGCGCCGCCTCGGTGGCGCGCCCGGAAGGCCCGATAGCCCCGTCCGCACTGCAGCACTTCCAGGATTTGGTAGGCGTTGATCTCGGTCGGGAATTTCGGACGGCTCCGGAAACCCACCAGTTCGTCACGGATCCGTTGCTTCGCGGGCGCCAAACTTATGCTCTTTTCGGCAGCGTCCCAGCGAGTCAACTCCTCAACAGCTCCGCTTAGCGGAAACACCGACTGACCGACCCGTGGGTCGTGAACGTCCAGCCGCGCCTCCGGATGGCTGAGAATGACAACCGATCTTACGAAGTGTTGATTCTTCGGAAGATCGTGGAGGTGGGGGATACGACCGCGAAGCATCCCCGCCAACTGCCGGGACGCGTGTCCAAGCTTTGCCAGAGGGCTCGGGCGGGATTCGCCGCTGGGCAACACCCATATGTTCTCGTTCCCTCTAATCACACCCTTCCATCTCTTTTCGTCAACGACGAAAACCAGATGATCCCCGACGATGATGAAATCCAGCTCGTAAACGAAGCCTGAGGGTGAAACGAGTTCTTTGTTGCATATGACGAGCCACGAGGCGGGCAGACCTCGCAACGTGGAAGCCGCCTCACGCTCGGAAGGCGTTACGAAACAAGAGGTTTGGATCAGTTCGGCCATGACAGGTCACAATCTCCGGACCTATGCACCATCGGGCCGAGTAGTTCACTAAAGGCAGGGATCGATGCCTATCGGTACTCCCGAAGGCCAGCCGCGCGATCGCCATCCGCACTGTGTTGGCGCAACCGCTTCGACAGGAACGAGCACAGTTGCGGCGCCTCCACCGTCTCAGAGCGCCCAACTTTCACACGGTGTGCGACAGAAATCTACTTCATCGCGGAATGTTAGGTCTGCTCTCGCCAGAAGTCAATAGAGACAGAAAAATGCGCCTTCACACCCGCCAACCGGGGGCGACCGGGATAACCCCGGCGCTGCGCCCGGCAGGCACGCAGCGCGCCTGAGGCGGTTGTCGAAGAAGCAGGATTGCGGGCGGTTGTCCTGGCAGGGCCGTCAGTTGGCGGCGGCGTGCGGTTGGCTGCCGTTGAACTTAACCGAAACCAGCTTCGAGATGCCCGGCTCCTGCATGGTCACTCCGTAGAGCACCGGCGCCGCTTCCATCGTCTTCTTGCTGTGGGTGATCACGATGAACTGCGTGCTGGGGCTCATTTGCTGGACCAGCTCGGTAAAGCGGCCGATGTTGCTGTCGTCCAGCGGCGCGTCCACCTCGTCGAGCACGCAGAAGGGGCTGGGGTGGTAGCGGAAGATGGCGAACAGCAGGGCCAGGGCGGTCAGCGCTTTTTCGCCGCCCGACAACAGCAGGACGTTCTGCAGGCGCTTGCCGGGCGGCTGGGCGATCACGTCGATGCCGGCATCGGCCGGGTTCTCGGCTTCGATGAGACGCATCATGCCGAAACCGCCGCCGAACAGCGTCCGGAAGGTCTCCTGGAAATTCACGTTGATGGCCTCGAAGGCCTCGTTGAATTGCCGCTGGGAGATAACGTCGATTTCCTGGATGGCCTGATGGGTATCGCGGATGGCGTCCAGCAGATCCTGGCGCTGGCCGCTCAGGAAGTCGAAGCGGTGCTGGGTTTCCTGGTACTCCTCCAGGGCCATGACGTTCACCGGACCCAGCGAATCGATTCTGGCGCGCAGTTCCCGGACCTGCTCCTCGGCTTGTGCCAGCGGCTCATCAGCCAGCAACTCAGCGGGATCGACACCCAGCTCGGTGACCGGCACGCCGAGTTCGTTCTGGCAGTTTTCGGAGAGGTGCGCCATGTCGCTCTGCAGGCGGGCCAGAGCCACCTCGCCGGCCGACTTGTGTTCGCGGTGCTCCTCCAGGCCGGCGCGCGTAGCGCGCGTCTGCTCTTCGAGTTCCGCCAGGCGCTGCCGGCCTGCTTCCAGCGCCTGCTTGATCCCGGCGGCCTGGACCTCAGCCGCGGTCCTCTGCTCGGCCAGTTCCACGGCGCGCTGCTGGGTGGCCTGGTTGTCGCGCCCCAGCCGTTCCAACTCGGCGCGGGCGAAATCCAGTTGCCGCTTCAGCTCGGCGGCCTGAACGCGGGCGTGCAGCACGACATCGTGTACGCGGGCCACGGCGGTGGCGGCCGCGCGGCGCCGCTCCTCCAGCGCCGCGGCGCGGGTGCGGGTCTCGGCCAGCCTGCCGGCCGCCGCTTCGCGCGCCTGGCCCAGCCCGGCGGCGTTCCCGACAGCGGCGCGCAGTTGGGCCTCCTCTTGCTGCTGGGCTTGCTCGCGCGCCTCGATCTCGCCGCGCAGCCGGGCGGCATGGGCGGCTGCCCGGGCCCGCTCGTTCTCCAGCCGCTCCAGTTCCAGGCGGGCCACCGAGAGGCGCTCGGCGGCACGGTTGAGCTGCGCGGCCAGTTGCTTGCGTTCCTGGTCGTTGGTGGCCGCGAATTTCTCGCCCTCGACCTCTTCCCTGCGCAGCTTCTCCAGCACCACGGCCAGGCGCGCGATTTCGTCTTCGACGGTCCTGAGGTTCCCGGCGCAGGCTTCGGTTTCCGCGGCCAGTTCCGCGGCCCGCCGGCCCGACTCGCGCAACTCGCGCTTCAGCGCCAGGGGGCCGGCGCCGGCGCGGCGCCCGCCGGCCAGCGTTGCGCCATGGAAGCAATCGCCGTCGGGCGACAGGAAGTAGCAGGCGGGATGCGCCAGCGCCAAGTCGCGGGCCGCGGCCGCCGAATCGGCCACGTAGCAGGCGGCCAGCTTCGGCAGCAGCGCCTCCACCCCGAGCGCCATTCCGTTGTTGAGCCGGACGTGGTCCCTCAGCCGGGTGAGACTTCCCGGGAATCCGAACCCGTGGGATGGAACCCGCGCCGGCGGAGGCTCGGGGGAATGCACCAGGAAGGTCGCGCGGCCTTCCACCTCGGAGCGCAGCAGGTGCACGCCCTCGTGCGCCGCCTCCCAACTCTTGACAACCACGTACTCCAGTTCCTCGGCCAGGAAGTCCTCGACCAGGCGCTCGTACGTCGGATCGACCTCAATGAAGTCGGCCAGGATGCCCAGCGGCTGAAAGGCGCTGCCGCTGCCGTTGATGGCAAACAGCTTCTTGACGGCCTCGGCGGTGTAGGCGTGATGGGACAAGATCTGGTCGAGCGAATCGCGGCGGGCGCGGGTTTCGGCCAGGTCGGCGCGCAGTTGCTCCAGGCGCCGGCTGATCTCGCCCCCCTGGGCCTTCAATTCGGCCATCCGCTCTTCGGTCGCGCCCCGCTCGGCGGCCACACCTTGTAGCTCCAGTTGCTGGCGCGCGATTTGCTCCACCAGCGCGCCGTGCTGCCGGCGCAGGTCGGCTTCTTCCTGCGCCGAGGCGGCCTGCTCGCGCGCGCTGCGCTCGCGCTGCCGCTCCAGGCCGGCCAGAAACTCTTCCACCTGGGTGAGCTGGTTGCGCAACTCGGCCAGCTCGCCAAACAGGGATGTGAGAGAGGCGCGCAGCCGGTCGCGTTCCTGCTCGCAAGCCCGCTGGTTCTCTTCGGCGGCGGCCAGCTCGGCGGCGCGGGCCGCCACGTCCTCCTGGATGGAGCCGCTCTCCGTCTCCGCAGTTTCCAGCCCCAGCCGGCACCCCTCGTATTCCTGTTCCAGCGCGGCCAGCCGGCCGTCCACCTGCGCGGACTGCGTCTCATCTTCCTTGATGCGGGTCTCGAGCTCGGCTGCCTGCTGCTGCTGGTAGGCGATCCGGTTGCGGGCGCGGTCCAGCTCCATGGCCAGCGTGGCCAGGGTCTCGCGCTGGCGGCCCAGCGCCTCCTCCTGCTCGTACCCCGTCTGGCTCAAGGCGAAGTGCTCCTGCTCCAGCGCCTCAACGGCCGCCGATAGCTCTTTCATGCGGTTGGCCGCCACACTCAACTCCACGGCCGCCTGCACCGCTTGCCGCTCGGACTGGCTGTGGCGGCTGCCGACGGTCACCCGCAACCGGGCGCGGAATTCATCGCGCAGCTCGGCGTACCGGCGCGCCTTCGAGGCCTGCCGTTTCAGCGAGTTCACCTGGCGGGACACTTCTTCCAGGATGTCGTTCACCCGGTTCAGGTTCTGCTTGGAGCTTTCCAGCCGGATTTCGGCCAGCCGCCGCTTGGTCTTGTACCTGGTGACGCCGGCCGCCTCTTCAATGAGTGCGCGGCGCTCGTAAGGCTTCGAGCTGAGGATTTGCCCGATGCGCCCCTGCTCGATGATGGCGTAGGACTCCGGGCCCAGACCGGTGCCCATGAACAATTCCTGGATGTCGCGCAGCCGGCAGACCTTGCCGTTCAGCAGGTACTCGCTCTCGCCGGACCGGAACAAGCGCCGGGCGACCACCACCTCGCGGTGCTCTCCGTTGTCGCGGTGCGGGTAGCGGTGAGGGATCGCTCCGCTGGTCCCGTTGCTTCCGCCGCCTCCGTTCGCCGGGGCCGCCTCGCCGCCTTCGATGACTGCCACGGGTTCGAGCGCCGTGGCTTCGCCATGAGGTTCCTCGTGATAGTCCGTGTCGATCAGAGTGAGGCTGACTTCGGCCATGCCGGTCGGCTGGCGGTCACGGGTGCCGTTGAAAATCACATCCTGCATGCTGCCGCCGCGCAGGCTCTTGGCCGACTGCTCTCCCAACACCCAGTTGATTGCGTCGCTGATATTCGATTTCCCGCAGCCGTTCGGACCAACGATGGCGGTGATGCCGCCGCCGTTGAACAGCAATTCGGAGCGGTCGCAGAACGATTTGAACCCGACCAGTTCAACCTTCTTCAGCTTCAGCAAGGTCAACCTTCCTTCATCGTTTCCCGATCCGCTGACCCCTCAGGCCTGGGTCATGGGGCGATGGTACCGCGGGTGACCGGGTTTGTAAAGCGGAAAAACTACGCTATCTAGCGCTTTTTTGCAGCCTAGCCCCATATCTAGTAGTCCTCCAGAAACGCCTGGAAAGACCTGAAAATACATAACTTAGCGAAAATGTTTTTTCAGGAAACCGGCCCCGGCGGGAGCACCTGGAGGCAGGCTACCCCGCCGCCCCCGGCCGCGTCAAGCGAAAGAAGCCCCGGTGTACCTGTTTAGTAACTACCCTCAGGGATGCGGCAGTTCGCCCCGGCTGGCCGGAAGCGGCTTGCCGCGTCGCGCTGCCGGTCAACCGATGGTATCTTTGGGGTGGAGGCTCCTGCACCCTACAGTCTCCAGCCTATCTCATGAAACCGACACACTGGGACGAAGAAGGCCGGGCGCGAATGGTGGATGTCAGCGAGAAGCCGGCCACGCCCCGCCGGGCGCGGGCCCACGCTTTCGTCCGTATCTCCGGCGAGGCCCTAGCGCGGTTGCCCGACAACCCGAAGGGCAACCCGCTGGAAATCGCGCGGATCGCCGGCATCACGGCCGCCAAGCGTGCCGCCGACCTGATCCCGCTCTGCCATCTGCTGCCCATCGCCCACGTTGATGTAGAGGCGCGGGTGTGCGAGAATGGCATCGAACTTTTTTCATCCGTTTCGACTACGGCCGCCACCGGCGTCGAGATGGAAGCGCTCACTGCGGTTGCGGTCGCCGCGCTGACCGTCTACGACATGTGCAAGGCCTTGGACCGCGCGATGGAGATCACCTCGCTGTGCCTGCTGGAAAAGAGCGGTGGCCGCAGCGGACATTACCGGAGGAGTGAAAAATTAAGAATTAAGAATTAAGAATCGGCGGCCGAGGCGCCCTGCCGAGGGCCTCATTCTTCATTCTTCATTCTTAATTCTCAATTCTATGGCGTTGAGATTGATGCTGGTCGATGACAACGCGCTGGTGCTGGACCTGATGCGCCGGGGGCTGGAGGCGCACGCCACGGTGGAGGCGCTCAGCGACGGCGCCGATGCGCTGATGAAGGCGGTGGAGTCGCCGCCGGACCTGATCATCTGCGATTACCGCATGGAGGGCCTCGACGGCCGCCAGTTGCTGGAGAAGCTCAAGGCCCGGCCCCAGACACAGAAAGTGCCGGTGGTGCTGCTGGCCAGCAAAGCCGACGTGGACGAGCGGCTGCAGACTGTCGCCGACCAGGTGGAGGACTTCATCGTCAAGCCCTTCTTCGTGCGCGACCTGACCAAGCGCGCCAAGCGCATCCTGGACCGCATTTACCTGGAGAAGATACAGCATGAATCGGCGGCGGCGGGCGGCGGCCTTGCCGGGCGGCTATCGGAGATGGGCATCATGGACTTGTTCCCCACGCTGGAACAGGGGCAGAAGACCTGCGCCCTGATCATCACCAGCCCCGACGGCAAGCAGACCGCCACCATCTATTTCGAGAACGGGCAGATTCATCATGCCGTGATGGACGACGTCAAGGGCGACGCGGTCATCAACCACATCGTGCACTGGAGCGACGGCGCCTTCCAGATCGACTTCAACGCGCGCAGCAGCGAGCGGACCACCACCACCGGCTCGCAGGGACTGCTGATGGAAGCCCTGCGGATGCTGGACGAAGAGAACAAGTAACGTGCGCGCCGCCGTGCTCACCGTCAGCGATTCCTGTTACCGGGGCGAGCGGGAGGACCGCGCCGGCCCGCAGGTGGTGGCGCGGCTGCGGGAACTGGGATGGGAAGTGCCGGCAGCCGGCCTGGCGCCGGACGACTGCTCCGCCATTCGCCAGGCGCTGGAGGTCTGGGCGGCGCGCGACGACCTGGACGCCATTCTCACCACCGGAGGCACCGGCATCGCCCCGCGGGACGTGACGCCGGAAGCCACTCGCGCGGTTGTCGAGCGGGAACTGCCGGGGCTGCCCGAACTGATGCGGGCCGAGGGATTGAAGAGCACGCGGCGGGCGGTGCTTTCTCGTGCCGTCGCCGGGGTGCGCAACGGCAAGCTGATCCTGAACCTGCCCGGCAGCCCCCGCGGCGCGCTGGAATCGCTCAATGCCGTAGCCGACCTGCTGCCCCACGTCGTTGAGGTGGCCCAGGGCCGCGCTTCCCCGCATTAGCGACTGGCAGGTTTCGCAATGAAATATGAAGTGATCATCTATTGGAGCGAGGAGGATCAGGCATTCATAGCCGAGGTGCCGGAGTTGCCCGGCTGCATGGCCGAGGGGTCCAACTATCGGGAGGCCCTCGCCAATGTCGAAGTGGTCGTCCAGGAATGGATTGAAACAGCCAAGGAACTTGGAAGACCCATCCCGGAACCCAGGGGCCGCTTGATGTTCGCGTAAGCGCCCGTCAAGCAGCAGGCAGGTTGTGGGGACTTTGTGTCCGGGTAAGTTGGTGGTGAACTTCTCAATTCGATGACCACGGCGACTTC
>Ga0315280_10004045_pt1 | contig 21979 bp, 21 predicted proteins | sample YL17G06_40_MG_FD_203697 | JGI IMG/M metagenome (GOLD analysis project Ga0315280, IMG submission 203697) | Sediment microbial communities from Yellowstone Lake, YNP, Wyoming, USA - YL17G06_40 | ecosystem: Environmental > Aquatic > Freshwater > Lake > Sediment | place: USA: Wyoming | collected...
GGTCGCCCCGGTGCTTCTCCACCAGCCGCTGCACCAGCGGGAACTTGGCGGGGTTCTCCATCGCCAGGCGGTAGCGCGCCCGCACATCCGCAGTGGCATAGGCGATGCGCAGGTCCTTTGCCATGCTCACCCGGATCTCGGTGCACTTTGCCTGCGCTATGTAACCCTTGCCCTCCAGCTCCTTCCACGGCACATCGTATTTCTTGGGTCCAATCAGGCTGAAGACATCAGATTCCAGCCCGTCCTCCCGCACCAGCGTGGCGGTCAGACCGAGGCGGCGGCGCGCCTGTATCTCGGCGGAGATGCGGAAGACCGGCGCCGGCAGCAGGTGCACCTCATCGTAGATGATGAGACCCCAGTCGGCGGCGTTGAAGATGCCAAAGTGGATGAATTCGCTGTCACGGGTCTTGCGGTAGGTGAGAATTTGATAAGTAGCGACGGTGATGGGGCGGATGTCCTTCTGCTCGCCGGAGTATTCCCCCACCTGCCCGACGGTGATGGTGGACTTGTCCAGGAGTTCATCCCGCCACTGGCGCACTGCAGTGATGTTGGTGCAGAGGATGAGGGTCTCGGTCTTGAGCGCGGTCATCACACCCATGCCCACCATGGTCTTGCCCGCGCCGCACGGCAGCACGATGACGCCGGAGCCACCCCCCACGCCGCCGCCGGCATGGAAGGCATTGATGGCGCCCACCTGATAGTCCCGCAGCTCAAAGGGCAGACCGTGGGTGGTGACGGGGCGGAGGGAGAAGTCCAGGTGCTTGCCATCCACATAGCCGGCGAGGTCCTCTACCGGGTAGCCCAGGCGGATAAGCCCCTGCTTGATGTGCCCCCGCGCCACCTCGGCGATGGCGATTTCCCGCGGATTGAGCAGTTCCAGCATGTAGGTGGCGAGCTTGCGGTTGCGCCACACCTCGGCGATGAGGATCTCGTCATCGGAGGAGAGGATGAGACGGTTATCCTGGCGCAGCAACTTAAGCCGACCATAGCGCCCCATGTATTCCCGAATCTCGTGGCGGACATTGGCGGGCAGCTCATAGCGGGAAAAGCGCTCCATTTCCCCGATGACATCCTGCCAGGTGAGACCGGCGGAGGCGGCATTCCACAGGGAGAGCGTAGTGATGCGGTAGGTGTGGATGTATTCGGGGGATTTTTCCAGCTCGGCAAAGCCCAAAAGGACATCACGGGCGGCTTCAAACAGCGGGTGGTTGACTTCCAGCAGGACGGAGCGGTCGGACTGCACGATGAGCGGACGATCGGAATTTGCCAAGCTGACTCCTTCGGTGGATAAACGAACTAGTATAGCACTTTACGGATTGAAAATTAACCACAAAGGCACAAAGGAGCAACTGGATAAAAACGAGAAGCAAGAATAAACCACAAAGAACGCAAAGGACGCAAAGGGAAAAGAGAGTAAAAACTAAAAAATTATTCTTTGAATTGAAGTTCGCAGGACTTTGACATTAAAGTTTATTAGCAATGCCAGATGTAAGTTTGTAACTTTCAGATATGTAATAACCTGTGCATTAAATATTGGCAACATCATTTCAACCGATTTCAACTCAACTATCAATTCCTTACCGACGAGAAAGTCTAATCTCTGATCTCCAATTGCTCGACCTTTATAAGAAACCTTGATAGCTTTTTGTTTTTCGTAGGGGATGTTTCTTAGATCAAATTCTACTGCTAGAGCATCTTCATAGAGAGATTCCAATAGTCCAGGACCTAATGTTTTATGAACTTCTATCGCCGCCCCAATGACCCTATTGCTCAGTAGATTCAACTCTTCACTGATTATCGTGTTTTTCAACATCATTGTATTTCTTTGCGTTCTTTGCGTCCTTTGTGGTTAATTTTGTATTAGCTTAACTCCCAATCTCTTAATCGCATCCAGCGCTAATGGTGTTACCTTACCGCCCTTTACCAGCCGCAGCTCGGTGCCCAGTTTAGCCGCCTGCAGCACATCCCGCTCCGTTATTAGCTTAAGCGCAGGTTGACCATCCGGTGCTGGGGATGCCTGTTCATCAGTAGCGGCAAATATCCCGCGCCCGATGGCTACCACATCACCGGTGACCAATTGTGCGGCGTTGCCCTCATCGGCATCCAGATGCAGTTCCAACCTGCCCCAGTCCGTCACCCGTGCCAGTATTTGCCCGAACACTACGGCTCGCGGTCCCCCTACCCAGGCGGTCAGCATCTCCCCATCGGTTATAACCAGGCGCTGGGCTTCCTCCGGGCTGAGATGCAGGTGACGCAGCGCCAATCCCACCCCCGTCTTTAGCTCCACCGTGCCCGCCGGACCTACCAATACCGCCCCACCTGTATCCTGCGGTGGAGGGGGCAGCACGATGCCCAATGCCACCCCATCGCTGAAGCTCAGTTCCAGCGCGGTCTTCTCCCGCAGCGGACCCAGAATGCGCACCGCGGGCAGGGCGTTCTTCGGTCCCGCCACCACCAATCGTTCCTGCGCGGCAAATTGCCCCTGCTGCTTCAGTTCACGCAGGACGGTGAGCTCTGCATTGGGACCAAACAGGGTTTCCAGATCGGACTGGCAAAGGTGGACATGGCGCAGGGAGACCCCCACCGGGGCATCGCAGATGAATTGGGGCGGTTTACGGAACGCCCGAGCCGAAGCCAGCGCCTCCCGCACCGCCCTTTCTATAGATTCCTTGTCCATTTACCCTATTTGGGAGGCTTGGGCAGAATCTCCTCAATTTCATCATGCGGGCGTGGGATGACATGCACGCTGATGAGCTCGCCCACGCGGCTGGCGGCTGCTGCCCCTGCCTCGGTGGCGGCTTTGACTGCGCCGGTATCGCCCTGCACCATCACGGTGACCAAGCCACCGCCTACAAACTCCCGCCCCAGGAGTTTCACATTGGCGGCTTTGACCATGGCGTCGGCTGCTTCTATCGCCGCTACCAATCCCTTCGTTTCTATGAGTCCCAGTGCTTTTTCAGCCATCTTTACTCCTTTTGCTGTTAAGCCTATTATAAACGAATTTATCCCCTTTGCAAGTTTTATCAGTCCGGGGGATGGAGATGCAACAGATAGTCCCTGCCCAGCGAATAGATGTCCCAGCCGCCGGGGCGAATCTTTTCGGCAAGTTGTTTGAGTTCGCCCAGGGAGTAAAAGCGCAGATAGCACTGCCGCAGCAGGCGATAACGCACCCAGCGCTGCGGACTGAGAATATGCCAGCGCACGGGGAAGCTCGCCAGCACGATGGGAGCAAGCTCGCGCATGCGGATGAGATGCGGTCTTGGATCAGTCTGATAATCGTAGTAGCCGAGCGCCACACAGGCGTCAAACTCCCCCACCAGCTTCGCATCCATGAACTCCGCCTCCACCAACTCCAATCGGTCGCTGACTCCTAAACGCTCTGCCCGTTGCCGTGCTGCTGCCAGCATCTGCGGCGCAAAGTCCACCCCTGTCACCTGCGCCCCACCCCGCAGCAGTGCCATCGCCAACCGCCCGGTGCCTATCCCGATGTCAAGTATCCTTTTACCCGTTACATCCCCTAATAGCTCTATGGTCATGCTTTGGCGCAGGAACATGGAACGGCGCAGCATGCGATCACAGCCGCCGGACTTCTCATCGTAGTGGGCATCAAACCCCTCCACATAGCGGGAGAAAAACCTTTTTACCTGTTGGCTTTTGTCCATGCTTCAGCAATCTCCTTGCAGATGTGAAACTGATGCAGCTTGAGAAGGGATGCAAGACGGCAGGGATATGATTTAACGCCCCAGCCGGAGATGAGGCACCTTTTCCACGACAGACCCTCCAGATGCGGCATGGCGTCATCCAACTCGCGGGGATGCATCAGCACCACCGCCGGAATCCCTTTAGCATTGAGCCGCCGCCACCAGCGCCGGATGAGGAAGCCCGGCGTGATGCGCAGCCTGCCACCCGCCCCCCACACATAGACCTTGCCTACCACTTTGACCGATGCCACAGGCAATTCTACGATATTACCGGCGCAGTATGGTTTGGTGGGCGCCCCTTGCCAGCCGCCGTGTTTGACCCGGGCAGGGACGATGCTGCTATCGTAGAGAAAGCCCAGCTCGCCGAGGACATCAAAAGCCCAGGGGACGGCAGGTGTGATGCTATAACCGGGGGCACGGAATCCGGAGACCGCCTGCCCGGTTACATCCTCCAGCAGGGACTTGCACTCCCGCAGGTCGTCACGGAACTGAGCGGGAGTAAGCGAAGTGACGAGGCGATGCCACATGCCGTGGCAGGCTATCTCGTGCCTGGCTTGGGCAATCCTTTTCACTATATTGGGATTGCGCTTTGCCTCCGCACCCAGCACAAACATGGTTGCTCGGATGCCCAACTCCGTAGTGATGTCCAGTATCCTACCCATGCCGACCTCGGTGCGGCTTGGGAGTTTCTCCCAAGAGGACGGCTCATCGTAGGCGGAGCCTATAATATGGTAGAAGTCCTCCACATCCACTGTGAAGGCATTATAGACGGGTGGAAAGGAATCAGGCATAGTGAGAATTGTAGCAGAAAACCAGATTAACACGATAGACACAAGTTCATTCTTTTTCTATCAATACAGATTAAAAATTAACTCTAGTAGGTTAGATATTCGGTGGTAACAAACCTAACCTTTACTAAACTTATAATTAAGGAAGGGGTTTTATGAAAATACTGATAATTGTCGGATTTTCTTTAGCAGTTTTCTGCGGTTGCGAAGATACCACATCTTCTACGCCGCAGATGCCCCCACCTATTCCAGGTGCTACATTCCTAACAGCTTGGTTGCCGGCAGAATGGGAAGAAAAGGAAGCAAAATTAGCGTATGCTGATGGTTTATTTTTCTATATCACAGAAAACCAAGATGGCAGTGTAGATTGTGTTAATGGACAGGAGTTAAATTCGGATTATGCTTGGAGTTGGATTGCTAGTGGTTATCCCGGCTGGACAAGTCTAAGTCAATTAAAAATCTATCCTGATAATGATCACGCTGTAGTGGTTTGGAGTGGGCATAAACTTACACGGGAATCTATGTACATTGCTGATAGAGTCGTTCTCTCGGCATATGGTTCTCAAGGTGTTCACCCAAGAATTTCACCAGATGGATATTGGGTAGCTTATGTTGCTGATTACGGACAAGGGGGCATTTTTAGTTCAAGTAATGTTTATGTTGTTGATAATCTTGGGGAAATGGCTGGTGAAATTCGTCAAGTTACCAATTTCGTAACGATGCCACATGCGGAAGTAACTGTCCGCCCTGTTTGTTGGCTATCTGATCATGAACTGGTAGTAAGAAAGAAATACCTCTATTCCGGTAGCACAGGATACAATTGGCAATATGATATGCTTAAATACGATATTAATAATCTAACAGCTCCGCCCACACTTCTCACAACCACTAGCAATAGTCAATATCAACCCATGGGTTATGATGAGGTTGTTTTTTTACCTGGTAGTTTTTACATTACTAATTGTGGTGACGCTGGTTTCCGCTATGCCAATATGTATAAGTGTCCTTTAGGTGTTGCCGGTGATTATGGTCAGCAATTAACCACTGGCGGTAATTTTGACCTTCCCTGTGATATTTCACCTGATGGAACAAAGCTTCTTTTCATCCGCTTTTACCGTTATGGTAGTAATTATCTAACAGGTAACTCGGATATTTATCTTATGGATTTAAATTCTTTAGAGTTGACTAAACTTACAGCAGAATTCGCATCATCAGATTAATGATGATGCCGTGCGGTGGGGACTATCTTACGGGCGGTTTCCTGCAGGACCTTTATCACGAACTCCGGTTTGACCCGCTCCCGGCAGTCCCAGGTGCCGTTGCAGCAGGTCCTGCGCCCGGTGCGACCGCAGGGGCTACATTTGGCGCTTCCCCACACCGCCTGTGCCCGCGGTCCGAATGGGGCAAACCCCAGGTCCGGTGATGTGCCGCAGAAGACAGCCACTGTGGGCACATTGAACGCCGCCCCCAGATGTGCCGGCGCGCTATCGTTGGAGACTAGCAAATCGCCCAGCGAGACCAATGCTGCTAGTTCCCGAATATCTGTCTTTCCCCCCATGTCTATGCAGGTGTCACCTTTCCGCCCCAGCATTACCGCAGTGTCCTTTGTTTCTTCTGCACTGCCCACCAGCACTGGCAGGAATCCTTTCCCCGCGTAGTGTTCCGCCACGGTGGCAAATCCCTCTGCGGTCCAGGTCTTGGTCGCCCAAAAGCTGCCCGGCGCCACGATGATCATGGGTTGGTTCATCCACCCTGCACTCTTCAAATCACCCTTGACTTTGTCCACTATTTCCGGCGCTGGCTTGATGCCATAGTCCAACTCGGTCAGGGGTAGGCTTAGAGGTTGGGTGAGGGAGAGGACGCGCTGCACCTCATGGCTGGGGCGATGGTAGGAAACCAGCCGGGTATTCAGCCACCAGCCCGGCTGCCTGGCAAATCCGACCCTATGCGGTAGCCGCGCCCAAAACGGGATGAATGCAGCTTTAAGGATGCGGTGCGGTATCAGCGCGATGCGGTAGTTCTGCGCCTTGATTTCCCTAGCCACCCGAAGCAGTTCACCAAACCCTTTGTTTCTATCCCATAGATGCAAATGGTTGACCATCGGCACATCGCACAATAATTCCCCTGCACCTACCCTCGCCACCACACCAATCGGTTCTGCCACCGACTTGCCCAGTAGTGTGATCAAAGGCAGAGTGAGGATCAAATCGCCGAGGAAGGCGCCTTGCACAATGAGTATACCTTCCCGCTTCACCTGAGTTCCTCCGGGAACTCCAGGGGGCGGAAGCCGGAACGGTTGAGTAGTATTTGCGCCGCCCGGGTCACCATCTCGGCGGTGGTCTGGTTGAGACACTCCAGATCACGATGGTAACAGGGACCTTCACCGTGAATGCTGCACGGTCGGCAGGGGATCTCGCTCTCAAAGATGATGCTTTGTGGGCGGATGGGAGCGAATCCGAACTGGCTGGCTGCGGGACCGAAGATGGAGATCATGGGGATGCCCAGGATGTAGCCCAGGTGCATGATCCCCGTCTCGTTGGTGATTAAAAGGTCAAGTGCGGCGATGGTGGAGGGTAGGTCAGCAAGCGAAGTCTGTCCTGCCAGATCAATCGCATTTGCCACCATCATTTGCCGTATATGGTGGTTGATGTCGCCGTCCTTCTCCCCCCCCAGCAGGATTATCCTTGCCCCGTAATGCGCCACCAAATCATCCGCCACCCGGGCAAAACGCTCGCGGAACCATTGGCGGTTGTGGCGCGCCGCCCCCGCCATTATCCCTATCACCGGCGTGCCCCATCCCACATCCCAACCCTGCCTGATCTCATCAACCCGCCCCAGTTGGGCAAACGGCAGCTCTATATGGTGCTCAACCCTCTTCACCTGCAACCCGGCGCGACATAACGCCAGCCAGTAACGCTCTATCACATGCACAGGGACGCCATAGGTATTGACACGCAGCCACAGCAGGGTGTAGCGCTTGATGGACTGTTTATGGTAGTGGCTCTTGTGTGGCGCTTTGATGGCGTGGGAGAGAAATCGGGTGCGGATAACGCTGTGGAGGTCAACCACATGGGTGTAGTTCCCGCTCAGGCGAGAGGCAAACTTCCCCAATCCGGCAATCCCGCCCGACCTGCGCCGGTTGAAAGAGATGATGTTATCAAACGGGGCGGTGGCTGCGATGGGCGCTAGGTCGTCCCGCACCAGCAAATCCACTTTGGCACCTGGATGATAGCGCTTGATGGCAGCCGGCAGAGGCAGGGTCAGGACAACATCGCCCATGCTGGAAAGGCGGATCAAGAGAATCCGCGACGGTTCTTGCGATTGGTGATTCTGCGCCATTGGGAGTATTGTAGATTAATTCTGCAAATAGCGAAACGGATATGCTAATAACCAGTGTGAATTTTATCTGAGAATAGCTTTTCCATGATAAGACTTCATTAAGGTATTTTTGTGGTATGATGAATATGAAAAGATGAGGTGATTGGGATGAGGTTCTTTCTGATTATCAATATACTTTTTTCTCTTGTCTGTTTATCTTATGCTCTTTGGTTGCAAATCCCCAGCCCCACCACGAATGACATTAACGACATTGAATTAAGAAGCCCCACTTACGGTTGGATGATCGGCTATGATAATTCCGCCAGATTCAATGGCGGCGGCTGGACTTCTTTCCCGCTGTCTTCACCTTACAATGTCCAGGGAGTCAGTGCAGTATCTAATAATTCGGCATGGGCGGTAGCACCTAATGGAATAGTATTGAACTTCACGGGAACCCAATGGCAGCATGTTGCGACGCCGACTCCACAAAATTTGAATGACATCTATCTAACAAGTAGTCTCAACGGTTGGGCCGTTGGTGATCATATTCTATTGCATTTTGAAGGCATCACATGGAATGTTGCAATGAATCCGCCATGTAACCTGCTTTGTATATTCGGTAATAGCAACGGGGATCTTTGGGTGGGTGGAAGTAATGGCATGATTTACGGATATAACGGATCATCATGGATGCCCCATCAGAGTCCCACCAATGCCACTATTACCGGCATTTGGTTCACCGATAGCACACACGGCTGGGCATGCAGCGATGCCGGAGAAATTCTTAGCTGGTCGGGAACCCAATGGAGCATAGTTCCTCAGCCTAATACCACACCTCTCAATGGCATCTGTGTTCCAGCTTCCAATTTGGGTTATGCGGTTGGGAACAATGGAAGGATAGTTGAATACTATAATTCCAATTGGACGATAAACAGCTCACCAACAACACAAAACCTGAACTCAGTTTTTATGCCGTCAACCACGACAGGTTTTATCGGTGGCGATAATGGGGTATTGTTACAATTTTACTTTACGCCGGTAGAACCAATAAGTGTTGGTAACATCAAAGCGTTTTATCATTAACCAATCATTTTAGCCTACACTGGCGGTCAAGCTGACCTTGGCTCCAGCGCACCGGCAGCCAGCACGAATTGCCTATCACTGATTGAAACCAGCTCCTCGTTGTGTGTGACGATGAGAAACGCGGTGCCCTGCTCGCGGCAGATGCTGCGCAATAACTCGTGGAGTAGGAGGGCGGTGGGTTTATCCAGATTCCCGCTGGGTTCATCGGCAAGGACCAGGTGTGGTCGCAGTGCTAATGCCCGTGCAACCGCGATGCGCTGCTGCTCACCGCCGGAAAGCTCCCCTGGCTTATGCTCGGTACGATCGGCTAAGTCAACAGCGGCGAGGCACTCCCTTGCGCGGCTCAGAACTTCACGCCAGGGTTTATGCGCCACCAAAAGCGGCATGCAGACATTCTCCAGCGCGGTCAACTCCGGCAACAGGTGGTGGGATTGAAACACGAAGCCGATAGTCCTGCCCCGTAGCCGGGTGCGCTCCCCATCGCTCAGTTTGAAGACAGACTTCCCCGACCAGAATACCTCGCCGGCATCAGGCTTTTCCAGCCCGCCCAAAATGTGTAGGAAGGTGGATTTGCCTGCTCCACTGCGCCCCATGATAGCCACCATCTCACCGCGCGCCACATCCAGATCCACTCCCAGCAGGACTTTGATGATCTCCTTCGCCTTCTCAAAATCCTTGCGAATGCCGGTGGCACGCAACAGCACATCGCTATTCATAGCGGATAGCCTCCACCGGCTCGTAACGCGCCGCCATCAGCGCCGGACCCAGCGTGGCGATGAGGGCTATACCCATGCTAGCAAGGCAAATCAAAAGTACATCATATATACTCCAAAACACCGGCAATCTATCCACCAGGTAGATATCGGCGGGCAACTCAACAAATTGATAACGTCGTAAAAGCTCGCAGCCAAAGTAGCCAAGTACCGCACCAATAATCGTCCCCACCAGCCCGATCATCATCCCCTGCCCCATGAAGATGCGCATGATGCTGCCCCGACTTGCCCCCATGGATTTGAGGATGCCAATCTCCTTGCGCTTCTCAATCACTATCATAATAAGGGTGCTGGCGATGTTGAACGCAGCCACCAGCACGATAAGGACAAGTATGATAAACATAACGGTCTTTTCCAGCCTGAGTGCTGAAAAGAAGGTGTAGTTGAGATTTATCCAGTCGCGGGCGAAGTATGGGTATCCCAGCTTATCGTTGAGGTTTTTTGCTACTTCATTGGCTTTGTAAATGTCATCAACCCAAACCTCCACACCGCCTATCATGTCCTTCATCCCGAACATCTTCTGCGCGCTGCCTAGTGTCATATAGACGAGCTTGGAATCATATTCGTAAAGCCCGCAGGAAAAGATGCCGGTGACCACGAATGTTTTGCTGATGAAAGGATCTTCACCAATCTTTATGCCGCCGATACGGGAGGAGATAAGCTCTATTGGATCGCCGACTTCCACCATCAGGCTGCCCGCCAGTTCGGAGCCGATGATTACTCCTTCGGCATCCACAAACTTGCCGGTTTCCTTAGCATCCTCCAGCTTGCCCGTGAACTCCCAGCGCCCGGAGATAAGGCTGCGGCTGGTTTTGGCGACCGAATCCTCCAGCTGGGGGTCTATGCCGCGAATCATGATGCCGATGGTGTCGCTGGGGGACGATGCCAGCCCCTCGGAGAAGATAAACGGCACCGCGCCTTTTACATGTGGCTCGCTTTGCACACGAGTTAGAAGGTCTTCCGAGTTTTTGATGGGGGAATGCGTCTGTTTGTGGATGACTATGTGCGCGTTGGTACCCAGAATCTTGGTTTGCAAATCCCGCTCAAAACCGTTCATCACCGCCAGCACTATGGAAAGCACGCCCACGCCCAGGGCAACCCCCACTACCGATATGATGGAAATGATGGAAATGGCACGGCTACGGCGCTTGGCGCGCAGGTAACGCACCGCAAGGAACATTTCAAAGCGGCGCCACTTGGTCAGGCTGAGGACGATGAAGACGGCAAGGAAGGCAGCCATCAGCAGTTCTGCGATGGTCAGAATATTGCTGCCCAGGAAATCTACGCCTTGTTCGTTCATCGGGCTCGCATTGGGCTATTCAACGGTGACCGATTTAGCCAGGTTGCGGGGCTGATCAACATCGGTTCCTCGTGCTATGGCGGCATAGTAGGCGATCAATTGCAGCGGGACAACGGCTATTATTGGACGAAGGATTTCGGGACATTCGGGTAGCTTTACGACTTCGCTGAATTTTTCCAACTGGCAGGTGTCGGTGCCAATAGTCAGGGCAAACACATGCGCCTTGCGTGCGATAACCTCCTGGATGTTGCTGATCATCTTCTCGTAGATGCTGTCCTGAGTTATGACGGCAACGATGGGCGTTCCTTCTTCTAAGAGGGCTATGGTGCCGTGCTTGAGTTCACCCGCAGGATATGCCTCGGCATGAATATAGCTGATCTCCTTGAGCTTAAGCGCACCTTCACGGGTGATGGGTTCATCAAGATTCCGCCCCAAATAATAGCAGTGTTCGCTTTTGGCGATCTTCTCACCTATTTCCTTAAAACGGTCTTCCAGCTTGAGCACCTCTCGCACCCAATCGGCAAGGTGACGCAGGTTGCTTATCGTCTCCCCAAACTTCTGGGGTGAAAGCTTGCCGCAAGCCATGGCAAACCGTGCCTGCAGGAGCACCAATGCAGTGAGTTGTGCCGTGAACGCCTTGGTGCTTGCCACCGCGATTTCGGGTCCCGCCTGCGTGTACATGATGTGATCAGCCATGCGTGCGATGGTTGAGCCCCGCACATTGGTGATAGCCAGGGTGCGCACCCCCAGCCGCTGTGCCTCCTCCATGCTGGCTATGGTATCTGCCGTCTCGCCGGACTGGCTGACCACCAACAGCAGGTCATCGTGCCACATGATGGGATTGCGATAGCGGAACTCGCTGGCGATATCAAACTCGCAGGGGATGCCCAGCGCCCGCTCCAGGATCTGCTTGCCATACATGCAGGCATGGGCGGCGGTGCCACACGCAACCAGAAAGATGCGTCGCAGCCGGCGGATTTCATCGTCGGTCAGGTTGACCTCCGGCAGCCAGATGCCCCCCTCTGGCGCAAGGTGTTTGAGCACGGTGTTTTCTATCACCCGCGGCTGCTCCATGATCTCCTTGATCATGTAGTGTGGATAGTTCCCTTTGGATACCTCATCAGGGTTCCAGTCCACGATGGTGATGGAGGGGCGGCTTGCCGGTTTGGATTGATCCACACGATCAACATCAATATCCCGCTCGCCAAGGGTGACCAGATCGCCATTTTCCAGCACATAAAACTTGTTGGTATCCCTGAGCAGTGCCGGGATATCGGAAGCGATGTAGTTCTCGCCGGTGCCTATACCCACAATAAGCGGTGCGTGACTGCGGGAGCATACGATCTTCTTCTCATCGCGGGAGATGAACGCCACGGCAAACGATCCACGCACTTCTTGTAATGTCTGTGCCACCGCGGCTTTCAAATCCCCCTGGTAGTACTGCTCAACCAGGTGGCTGAGCACCTCAGTATCGGTCTGACTGCTGAACTTATGCCCATTGGTTAAGAGCTTTTCCTTTATATCCAGATAATTCTCAATTATCCCGTTCATGACCACGACTATGCGCCCGCTGCAATCGGTGAGGGGATGCGCGTTTTCGCGGTTGGGTATGCCGTGCGTCGCCCAGCGCGTGTGCCCGATGCCCATGGTGCCGGGAAGTTCCCGGTGCTCCAGTGCCTTCTTAAGCTCGGTAATTTTGCCCGCCTGCTTCTCTATCTGTATATTTAGCCCGTCAAATACCGCTACACCCGCTGAATCGTATCCCCGATACGAAAGGCTTTCCAGCCGTTCCATTAAAAAGGGGAGGGCTTGCTTGCGTCCCACATATCCAACGATGCCACACATAGATCACACCTCACATACTTTTTAACACAGATTTGGATATAAATCTTCTCTTTTTACGCTCTCATGCCAAAAATACAGTGACTCATCTACTATGCTATAGTTGCCCGTGAGCAAGATCATTCTCCATGTCATCGCAGATGACTTTGGCACCTGCGCCGCGGTGGATGAAGGGATTCTGCGATGCCGGCATGAGGGCATCCTCACCGGGGCGAGCATAGCGGTCAACGGTGACACTGCCTGTGCAGCATTGGTGGAAGCACAAGCAGCAGAGTTAAACCTTGGCGTGCACATCAATCTGGTGGAGGGAAAGCCTATCAGTCCACCGGATTCTATAAGCACTCTGGTTGATGGTGACGGCAGGTTTTGGAGAACGGCTGCCCGCTTTTTCGGTCGCTGTTGGCGTGGGAAGATCAACTTCACTCACATTCGCCGTGAAGCCGAAGCGCAGATCAGATGGTTGCTTGATCGCGGTATTCAGCCTACCCACATTGATTCCCATCAACATATTCACCTTTGGTCTTCGGTACTACCACTTTTCTTGGAACTGGCGCAAAAGTATGGCATCAAACGCATTCGACTGCCCTCACTCCCCCCCGAACCAGCAAATGGAAACATAGGTTGTTGGTTCAAATACGGCGCACTGTGTTACCTGGGGCAGATGGGCAGGGCAAAAGCCGCTCGTGCTGGAATAACCTGCGCAGATCGACTGTGGGGGTTGATGGAAACAGGTGCGATGGATAGGGATTATCTGCTGCGGATGCTGGATCACCTCCCTATTGGAACCCACGAGCTTATCTGTCACCCCTCGGTGAAGAGTGATGAATGTGGCGGGGAGTTATGGTGCCATCGCGGATGGGAGGAGACAGAAGCTCTGACCGACCCCGAGGTTAAGGAGATAATTACACGGCGGGGGATTGTTCTGGAGCATTAAGGAATTAAAAAATAGTAAAATAATACAATACAGGAAGAACCAGGTATTGTAGGAAAGGAAATTCCAATGGCTTTTACTGCGGCATTTATCGCTCATGCCCCCGATGCCGACCCGGTTTTGCATAAAAGCATCATAGATACCGGCAAATACAAACTGTTCACTGTGGTGGTGAGAAATCAAGAGCAGGCATTGCAGGTTTGTCGGCGACTTGTTCAGGAGGAAGGGGTACACTCCATTTTACTATGCCCGGGGCACACCCATGCCGATATCGCGGCGATTCAAGCCGCGGTGGGCGCCGGGGTGTCGGTGTCGGTGGCGCGGGGTGATCCGGCGGGCACCCGGGTTGCCTTGGCAGTGATGGAACGGGAGGGGTGGTTCAGGAAATAGCTTTGAAATCACAGAGTTTGCCGTAGAGAACCGCTGTTGTTGACGAGAATCGTAGGGGCGAACTTAAATGAGCGTCCCGATCTTTATATCTCAACTGGATGTATTAAAAACGAGGCAGACACACGGATTTGCCCCTACGATTTTCTGCTTTCATCCCGTCCCGTAGCTGTGCAGCCCGCCTAGAATGGTATTGGCGAGCAGCGTTAGAATGGCGAAGATGAACACCAGGATGGCAAGAATAGCGGTACGGGTGCCCTTCCAGCCCCGGGATAACCTTGCATGAAGATAGAGACTCGCCAACACCCACACCACGAAGGCGCCGGTCTCCTTGGGATCCCAGCTCCACCAGGCGCCCCAGGCAATCTCCGCCCATATCGCACCCGCCACCAACGCACCGATGGTGAACAGCGGGTATCCCACCGCCATGGCACGATAGGAGATTTTATCCAATAACTCCACATTGGGCAGGTTCCCCTCGGGGTTGGGCTTTGCCTTGCGTAACGCCAGATACATTGCAGAACAGACCGCCGCCACCGCAAATGCACCCTCACCCAGCGCTGCCAGCGTCACATGTATCTCCAACCAAAACGACTGTAGCGCGGGGATGAGCTGGGCTTCAATCTCCGATGGGAAGAGCGACGCCGTCACCATCAGCAAAAGCGCCACCGGATTGGCGAGCGCGCCCAGCAGGGGCAGCCGCCAGATGGCATAGAAGACCACGAAGGCAATCATCACGGTAAGGGCGGTAAGGCTCAGATATTCATAGAGGCTGGTGACGGGGAGATGACCTGCCAGCACGGTGCGGATGATAAGGGCTAGCAGCAGCAGGATAGTGCCCAGGACGGAGAGGATGAAGGCAGGTATCCGTAGGGATCTGACACCCAAAGCGACCACTACGAAATAGACCAGCGTCGCCAGCAGGATGACCCAGAAAGCAACGATGGTAGGGTCAAAGGTCGCGGTGAAGCGTTCCAGCGAGCGGTTGAACCCGGGCAGACTGTTCTGCGGAAAGGTAGCGTTGGCTAATGCCGCCAAATCGCCAAGGGCATAGGTGTAACCTTTGGTATCGTGCTGAGCATAAGCAGTATTTAGCGCGGTGAGTTTTGCCTGCGCCTCTGTTCCCTGTTCCATCACCGTGTTCCACTTAAGCCCCTGTGCCGGGGGGAAGATGAGCAGGTTCTCCCAACTCAGCCCCGCCAGAATTTCAGCGCGGTTGGCAAGCTCCATCGCCGGGCGCATAAGGGCATGGTCATCGCTGCTCATGATAAGGGTTAGCTGCGGCATCAGCGTCGTGCGGAACTCTGCCAGGCTCAGGAAGCGCCCCTTGGGGATGCCCAGCCGCACATTCTTATCCACATAGAACACCCGGGCATTCTCCCGATAGTTCGCATCGGTCAGAATCGCTAGCAGGGAATGGACAGGATCGGGGAGGAGGTCGGAATCGGCAAGATTGCCCCTACCGCGCAGTGCGGTAATGTGCCGATTGGCATAGGTCCCGAAGAGCTGGGTTACCGTCCCCTTCACTACGAATTCATCCAGCGCCGGGGGCAATTCCACCGTGCGGAAAAACTCCTTCGCCTGCTCTACACCAGCGGTCGTGGGTTGAACTTCCGCCGCATAGCCCAGCACGGCGATCATCAACATCGCAATCGTCACTATCCAAATAGACCTCATTTTGCCCCCAGTCTCTTGATTCGTGCAATCAATTTCTCCCTCTTCTCGTCCATCGCCATATCCGACCTTCCGCTGACCATCAGCAGCCAATTACCCTTATCGTCTTTACTAAGCCTGACCCGGTGGTAGAAGGGCAGGAACACGATGACCAGCCCCAAGCTCAGGATGACACATGCCGCCCAGAACAACTCCATGCCGGCGGGTCGTTTGAGCGTTAGCCCGGTGATGATCGTCTCATTGGGTCCCAGATACCACAGATCGTAGTCTCCACGCGGGGTTGCCACCTTCGCCGATTTGCCAATGGAGAGCGGCATCATGTTCCCACCCACAGATAGCAGCGCCATCTTGCCGGAGAGGTCGCGCGGGTTCATCACCTCTATGGCTATGGGCATACCCCCCAGGAAGAAGGTTGAACCATTAAGCACTGTCAGATCGGGTGTGGTTGGTGGCTCTGCAGAGATAGAAGCAGGGCGGGCTGCCAGCCCCAGCCCCAAGCCATCGTCCTGCATGTTTGTTTGGTAAATGGTGACTCCGGCGACATCCAGCGGGTGGTTGACCCGGATGGTGCCGCCTGCTATCTCCTCCCCCAGCGCATAGACCTTCATTTCGGTGCGATATTCCAGGATGACGCCGGTGTTAGGATCACGCACCAGTTCCGCGTTGCTGATCTGCGCGGTGGCGCCGGGTAGCAGCTTCTCGGAAAGGAACACCTCGGGACCGGGCGCCAGATTCACTTCATCGTGCTCCGAAAACTTCCAGGTGAGAAATCCGCTGAGGAGGAAAGTGAGCAGGCTGATATGGATGAAGACGGAGCCCCACAGATTCCACTTGTGCCGCTCCACCACCGCCTGCACCGCATCGCCGCGGGCACGGTAGCCCAGCTGGTTCAGCACTTCCATCGCGCTGGAGTTGGTGGGAAGGTCTATCATCGTGCCCGATGCGGGGATGCCCAGCGTAGGCTTGCGCAGCAGCTTTTCCACCTTGCGCCAGGTGCACACGATTAAACTAAGCGCCAATGCCAGCAATAGCCCCAAAAAGTAGAATGAGGTGAAGAGTCGGTCAAATCCCAGGGTGGAAGCTATGCCGGCGAAGGTTTCTCCCAGAAAATCCCTCAGGTTGGTGGCGAACGCCTCATCCATCCCCGCGGGGATGTCCGCCGGGCGCTGCGGCACCACCGTTCCGATAATTCCCAGCGCGCCGAGCATTATCAACACCGTTAGCGCGAAGGAGACGGACGAGACGAGATCAAAAAGCCCCGCAAAAAAACCTTTCCGAGGCGCTTGATCGGACTTTGCAGGAGTTTTTGCCATTACATGCCGGGCATGCCCATGCCGCGCTGCCGCATCTCCTGGGCGGCTGCCACCTGCGCCTTCTTGTTCGCCTCGTTGACCGCCTGCTTGATCAGATCCGCCAGTTTCTTCGCTTTGGTGGGGTCAATCACACGCTCTTCTATCACTATCTCTATAATTTCCTGCAAGCCGTTCATGCGCAACCGCACCGCGCCGCCGCCCGAGTCAACCTCAACCTCCACATCGCGCAGAAGCTTCTGCAACTCCCGTGCTTGTTTGATAGCGTCAAATGCCTTGCCCAGTCCCATTATTCCTCCAAATCTATGTTAAGAGACGATTTCTCCGTCAAAGCGGGCGATTTCCCGCTCTATGCGGGGGTCAAGCCCGGATGATGGTTCCGGCAACAACGCCGGCTCTCCCACGGGCGCCTCGTCCACCTCCGCCTGCGAGACCGCCAGCCTGACCTGTTCACCGACTATGCCTGCCAAATCGTGTTCCAGCGTGGCGATGTTCGGCTTGTCCATCAGCACTGACAAAAGATAGTTGTTGCGTTCCTTCAGCTCCAGTGCGATCAGACCCTTGACCGCGGGGCTCATCGTGCAGGCGCGCACCGCCATCGCCAGGGGCATGTCGCCGCGGGATTCCAGCAAGCCTATCAGTTTGCCGTGGTCATTGTCGGGCAGCCCGTCCAGGTCGCTGAACATCGCCATGCCGCCCGATTCATCCACCGGCTGGGGCGGGACAAATGATGGCTTGGCTACCGGCACCGGCTTGGGTGCTGCCACCGGCGCGGGATTATTCGCCCGGGGACGGGGGATGGCTGCAGGTGCAGGCGCTGGCAACGGTTCGGGGGAGCCGCCCTGACGCCGCTTGAGCACGGCAACCAGATCACCCAGATTGATCACGCCGTGCATACGCGCTGCCATCAGCGCCGCCAGCTCAAAGGCGGGACGGGGCTGAATGATCTTGAACTGCAGCGAGCCCTGCTCCACCAGCACCCGATACACCAGCAACAGATGATCACTATCGTATTCGGCGGCGGACTGGCGCAGCTCCGCCCATTGCTCCTGCGTCATCTCGGTGAACGCCGTCGCGTCCTCCACCACCCCGGCGATGGTCAGGTGGCGGAAGTAGCCCAGCAGCTGTTTGAACGCCTGCTCCATGTCCGCCCCACCCGCATAGAGCCCGGCAATTATCGCTAGCGCAGTGCCGCCCTCACCCTTGAGGATGGCACCCGCCAGTTCCCCTATCTGCACCGGGGAAATTTGCCCCAGTATCTGGCGCACCGCCTCGGCGTCTGATCCGCCCGCCGCCACCACCTGATCCAGCAGCGACAGCCCGTCCCGCAGCGACCCCGCCGCTTCCACCGCGATCGCCGCCAGCGCGTCGTCGCCGATCTCCAGCTTGTCCTGCGCCCGGATCAACTGCAGGCGTCCCAATATCTCGTCTATGGGCAGCAGGTGGAACGCCAGGTGCTGCACCCGGCTTCTAATCGTGTCAGGTACATCATTGGGTTTGGTGGTCGCCATGATGAAGATGACCTTCTCCGGCGGCTCCTCCAGCGTCTTGAGGAGTGCATTCCACGCAGGTTGAGTGAGCATGTGCACCTCGTCAATCACATAGACCCGATATCCACCACGCGCAGCTTTGTACGCGACTCTTTCCCTTAGCGATCTAATCTCGTCTATGCCGCGGTTGGAGGCGCCGTCTATCTCTATGACATCCATATCGGAGCCGGCGGTAATCCCCACGCAGGAGGGGCAGACGCCGCAGGGTTCGGTGGTGGGACCGTTGACGCAATTGAGCGCCTTGGCGAGGAGCCGCGCCATGGTGGTCTTGCCCACGCCGCGATGCCCGCTGAAAAGGTAGGCATGGGCGATGCGCCCGAGCCGGATGGCATTGGTGAGCGTGCGCACCACATGCTCCTGACCCACTATCTCGTCAAAGCGCTGGGGGCGCCATTTGCGTGCCAGAACCAGATAACTCATAGGGGCTATTTTATCCTAGATGGGGCGTGGGGGGAATGAACTTTTTTCCCAAATGCCGGAGAGATGATGTCATCCAATCAATTTGGAGATTGCTTCGTCGGTCAAAAGCCGCCTCCTCGCAATGACGCGATTAAGATTTGGTGTGGATTAAACGATGGTAATGAATCAAAAAGTATGTCATTACCTTAACGAACCGCCCCTCTCTGATTATCGGAGAGGGGTTGGGGGTGAGGTTTAGAGATTTAAAAATCAAAACGCCAGGCGCCGTCCTCCACTATCATGGCGACGATGTTGCCCTTGCGGGTGGTGAGGGTTGCCCGCTCTGCGCCGGCGTCAATGCTCTGGATGGATTCATCGGGGGCGAAGGCGGCGAAGGCGGGGTCCTGGAGGAGGTTCTCTATGAGGGTGGGGACATCGGTGACCGACATGGCAAGCCCGAGCTGCGCCAGGCGGTCGCGGGTTTTGGAGGAAAGATAGGTGTAGCAGCCGACGGTATCGCGGGCGGTGACGGCGGCGTGGAAGTTCTGGTAGGTTTGGGTGGGGGTAAGCCCGGGCGGGGGTGCGACATTGTAGGCGCCGGCGAGGGGACCGAGGGACTTGCTGGAAAGCTCCGGGGTGGCGGGATTGGCGATGACGGGACCGGCGGTGTCCAACCCGTCGTTGAGGGCGCACCCGGTGCAGAGGGATGCCGCCGCCCCCAGCGCCAGCAGTGCGGTGACGCACCAAGCCATTTTGGCACTATACATAGACGGGTAGTTTAGCATAGGGGGGACGGGTGGGGCAAGGGGAAGGGAATTATTGTTGAACGTCTAATCACCACAATGACCAAGATCTTTTAAAAGCTTGTCAGAACGACTTGAGTTATGTTCACTTATCCTGTATTGTCCTCGTCCCTCTTCTTTTGATCTTCTGCAATAGCATTGCCCACGTGGATTATTGAATAATTTCTCATTTCTGATGTCATCTATTAATGCACTATCATTACTAACAATTAACCTGAATCCAGCTAATCTCATCATAGCTACTATAAAATCATCCCTTTTATTTTTGCACAAAGATTGAATAGATTCGACCTCTTGTTCTAATTTATCTTCCATTTCTGGTGATAATCTTATGTTTCTACCAACATCATCGAGAATATCATAGATATCTTCTAAAAAATTTGGATAACGCTCATACCTTTTTCTTAGTTCTCTACTTGTCCCAATTTTGCCTTTATCTAAGAGCCACTTCACCAGCACTGGAAATTTTCCTTCTGTTGCAACTAGTGATGCACAATCCTGATCTATTACTACTGCCAATTTTAATTGTCTCCACGAGTTAGTTTTTTAATTTTCTCTTCTCTGAAAAATTTCCTGTATCCTTCAGGTGCGTTTATGACGTCACCATTCTCGTTTAGGTTAATTGTATAATCTTTTAATGCTCTATTATCAAACTCAGTATAGAGTAACTGAACGTCTGTGTTTGCAATCTTTTTTTTTGCAATTTCCATACGAATACGATCTATAATATAATCACTATGTGTCTCAATGACCAATCTTTTACTATCGTGTTTTATTGCATAAACAAATAAAGATCCTAGAGCTGCTTGTGCTCTAGGGTGTAAATGAGTTTCTGGTTGTTGAAAGGTTACTGTAGCTGCCGGATTCCTAATGAGAACTTCTACGAGTACGGGTAGAGATTGAGAAACGCCGAATCCTACGTTTAGTAGATTATGTTTATGCCCTTTCAATTGCACAAGGATTTCAAATCTACTCCCTACTGGCTCACCATACCTCTTAATATCAATCAAAGTGAATAAACCACTCTTTTCTCCAAAGTCCTTCAAAGCTTCAACAAATAAATCTCTTGCATGAATTGCATATTCCATATCTTGCTCTCTCATGATATGTTCTAATTTAGTAGCATAATATGATACAATATCATCTCTTTCAACTTCATAAGAGTGAAAAGTCTTTAGTGGCATATTTGTGTAAGGAGGTAGATTAATTAACTTAAATCTTCTAACCAAAACTAAATTTTCGATCTCTACATTAGTAATATATGTAAAATCTTTATAGTTACTACGTCTTTCTCCTATTTCATGAGCTAACTCAAAAAATGGATCAAACCTATCATTAATAGCACTAAGAACACGGTTTTTGTTATCACTATCATTCATAGATAATGAAGAAAGATGCTTCATGATTGTAAAATCATCATCATTGTCGCTCAAACTGTCTTCTTGTATTTGATAAATCCAATATTCTTTTTCCTTTATAAAAATAGTAATAGTATTTTTATAACGTATAACTACATTATTAATTTCAGGTTTGCCATCATTATTATGATACTTAAATACAAATTCCAATAAACATGAATAATCAAAATCTGATACTAGCTTTAATCCCAAGCAAAAAGTATCGTCGCTATTATTTCTTTTAGTTGTAATTATTTCTTCAAATCTTCCAAACTCAAATGGTGGAATGTTGAATTTTGCATCATTTAAATTGAACATTGAATATTTTAAACTTGTAAGTGCACCAAGAATTGTTGATTTTCCCGTGCTATTTTCACCGACCAATATAGTTATCGGTTTAATTGGTATAAAATGAGGACCAGAGAAGCATCTGAAATTTTCCAAATACAATCCGATTACAGCCATTTTATTGCACCTCGATTCAAGAAAATATTTTAACAGAATTTAGACTTCTCACAATCTAAAAAGGAATATAAGCTGGTGATTCCAAAAAATAGTTTCTTCTCTATCAAAACGTATTTTTTTCGTCAATCCCCCTGAACGAACTGGGACATAGGTAACACTTTAGACCGAAGAGATAGGTGACAATCCTCTCCTCGGTTTAAGGTCATAGGTGCTAAATACTTGGTTAGTGATTTTATCAAGAATACCTATGAGCGTGGA
>Ga0315280_10004046_pt1 | contig 21965 bp, 18 predicted proteins | sample YL17G06_40_MG_FD_203697 | JGI IMG/M metagenome (GOLD analysis project Ga0315280, IMG submission 203697) | Sediment microbial communities from Yellowstone Lake, YNP, Wyoming, USA - YL17G06_40 | ecosystem: Environmental > Aquatic > Freshwater > Lake > Sediment | place: USA: Wyoming | collected...
GAAGCGGTCGGATTCCAGTCATATCGAGAGGAAGTTTTCGACGCAAGGAAACGTCTGGATAGCGTGATGAGCGAGGAGCACTCCTTGGCACAAGTACTGGAATCAACGAAAGAAACCCACGACTACTGGAAGCGTGAGTACGAACGTTTCCTGCAGAAGCGGCAGCTCGAAACCAAGCTCGATGCCCTGAAACGTGAACTCCTCTGGACCAGAATTCAAAAGCGGAATGAAGCGCTCGCTAGAATTGAATCTAGAATAGAATCCAAGACAAGAGCCCTTGGATCAATTGAAGAGAAGATACAGGAACTGGCCGAATCCAAGAAGAAACGTCAAGCAAAGTTTGACGAGATCAACCTTGGCAGAATCGAACTTGAGGACAAGCGAGTCGAGCTGGAAAAAGAGGTTACAACGCATCAGCTGAATGTGGAATGGGCAACGAACCTCCTGCAGAACTTCCAATCTGTGGAAGCTGAACTTGGAATAGCACCGGGCAAACCTGAGCCGCAATCGCTCAGCAAGTTGAAGCATTCCTGGTCTGAAACCGCCGAGGAGTCTGGAAGGAAACTCGGTAGAGCTAAGGACAAGATCGGACTGCTGACTGAGAAGATGGCTGACACGAGCGGGCGCCTTGAAGATGCCTTGACCAGGCTAATTGACACGAATGTTGAATACGAAGTCTCTGGGTTCAAAAGAAAACTGCTTTCTGAGGAGGTCGCAGACCTACAAGCACAGGTGCGTCTTGCAAAAGAAGAACTCGACCCGATGATTGCTTCCGCTGAGAAGGCCGGCCCCCGCACGGAGTCTGCTCGGAAGATATTCGATGTCATGCTCGAAATCGGGGCAGTGGAGGAGCAAATGAAGCCTCTGGCCTCAATATCTGAGGACGTGGAACGAATGTACTCGTCTTACGCCAAGGTGTACGAGGAACTTCGACAGAAAGCGGACCAAGTCGCCGAGGGCAGGCAGGAGGTATTGACGGAGCTAGACAGACGGCTTTCGAGGTGGCGGGATGTGCTAACATCGTTCCTTGAGGAAATGACAGGCCGCTACAATGAGATTCTCGGAACTGTAGGGGCCATAGGAGCCGTCCGCATAATTTCGTCTCGAGACATCGAAAAATGCGGACTGGAGATAATGGTGGGATTCAAAGGCAACAAGCCCACTCCCTTGGACGCATTTACTCAAAGCGGTGGAGAGAGGAGCATAGCCATGATGGCTTTTCTACTGGCACTCCAGCAGCACATCACATCCCCATTCAGAGCCATAGACGAATTCGATGTGCATATGGATCCGAAGAACCGCGAACTCATCACGAACCTAATTATGTCAAGTTCACAAGGCATGACAGAAGGTCAGTATGTTGCGATAACACCCGGGCAGATTAACGTGACAGATAGTAGCCACGTTATCGTTGTGCAAAACATTCAAGGAACATCAGTGGTTAGTGAGCTGAAGTGACCTCGACAGAGAAGACGAAAGGCAGTCGCACTGGTTTATCCTCAGGTCGAAAAGAACTGAAAGAGATCATTGAGACCTGTGACTCGATCTCAGAGAGAAAGTTCAACCCATTCTTCTTAGATGTCAAGCTCGGAGTGGAAACACTTCGCCAATACTTCCCCTTTTGGGAGACGTTCGAAGATCATTGCCTTGACGCACATACCATCAACAGGCTTTCAGAGGTCGTGAGACTACAGAATACCCAGCTCAAGTTCCAGTCTAGCGCGCTCTATGTCGACCCTGAGTTTGTGACCAGAAAAGTAGAACGCATGAGCGAAAAGAAGCTGGCAGAGGTATTCCTTCAGAGCTGGCACCCGGTAACTGAACTTGAGCAGCTGACAAATGGAGCGGTTGCAGATGCGCTCGACTACTGGAACCTGCTCTTACCAATCAAACAACGATGGAAGAGAAGGGAGTATTCGCAGGGCAATCGACCGGAAACCACGGACTCCGACACGCTGACCGGATTGGGAATCCGTGGAAAGGAGTTTGGTGAGCAGCTAATCGGCTTATGGAACGATCTTCGTCAGTTGTACAGCGTCGAGAAGAGACCTATCGACTACTGGAAGTTTGTTAAAGGGGCCTCGTATCAAGAAACGGTGCAGAGAGCATACTACGTCAGTTTTCTGGTCACCTACGGGTATGCAAAGCTACAGCCCGATGGAGATCAAATGGTTCTCGTGCCGAACGATGAACCTTCAGAGAAAACTGCTTCGGGAGCAGTAAGTTTTCCGATACCTATCCCAAGAGGGAGCTGATGACGCTTGGAGACTGAGACTCAGACAAAGAGCTTCTACTCTGACAAATTGAAGCGTGCCGTGCATCTTCTACTATTCCGTCGAGGGAAGATACCGGGCGCCAGAGAATGGGAGTTCAAAGAGAAAGTAGGAAAGAACTACGAACAGGTCCTCGCACAGCTTAACGAACTCCTCTCTGAACTGGATCTCGAAATCAAAAAGGTCACTGAGCCACGATCTGAGGAGATGACGACCGAGGGTGGTCGTGCCAGTCTTGAAGAAGCTCGATACTTCGTAGCGTTGAAGGGTACGCTTGGCGTTAAGGAGGCCAAGATGATTGGATGGCGCATAGACAACTTGGCCGCACTTAGTGCCTCAGTCGCGTATCTGGTTTCCAAGCAAGGGAAAGCAGCTCGTGAGGATCTGGAGAAGCTGTTGGCTCAGAAATTCGGGCGTTGGAAAGCCATCACACTTGTTGACATTTTCCTTAGGACGGGGTACCTTGAAGAAGATGATGCTGGCACTATGTCTTTAGGCTGGCGAACGCGCTCCGAGATTGACCTACGAGCCCTAATGACGAAAATGGCCGAGGCTAAAGTCTAGGCGGACTCTTCTACTGACTTTTCTACCTGTTGCAGGAAATCGTTAGGATATTTCTTCTCCGACACGAAATCTGTGGCGTTTCCTGCCTTAATGGCTTTGGATAGTCCCAGAAGTTGTTCGCGCTGGGCATAGTGGTCGTGCACCTTGCTTCTGCCGAGAACAGTCAGGACTTTCCCAAGAAAGAACGTTGGGAGTCTCTGTTTGTTGCACATGGGGCAGGTGCAGTGCAATCTTGCTCCGTACTGCTTGTCCCACTCTTTCCGCTTGAACACACCCCAATTGGTCGAGTCGAACATGTTGATCTTGTCCTTCGTCAGCGGGACAGGCGGCGGTGGAACGACCCACCTGTTGAAACTGTCAACACCAAACAAAGGCAACATCATGCCCTCTGAGCAGCGAAGTAGGCTTCGTGCAAAGCGTATCTTCGGTGGAACCTGAAACGCGTGGATCCAGAGATCAGGGTCTTTCCTCTTGACGTCTTCCAATGATCGAAGAGCCTGATAGTAGAAACCTCCCTTCATGTCGAACCCTAACAGTTTCGTGCCGCGTTTCAGAATAGGTTTGAGTGTCTCTTCGAATTCCTCCCTCGAGTTTCCGGGTGCAAGAACTGGCATCAACGGCTTGTCTAGGCCCCTATTGGCGAGCCATCTTTCAGCGAACCTATGCAGGCCTAGGAAATCGCTTGGAGACACACCTGGGCTTTGTTGGACAGTGATAACGTCCATGTCCGCGAAGTATTGAAGGTCGAGAATTGTCCGTAGATCATTGGGTTCCGTGACTGCGGCCTCGCCCTTTAGAATCAAGAACAGGACACTCATGGCATTCTCATGAATCGAAGTCTCACGAGCGAGTCGCCTTGCGAACTCCTTGAGAAAGTCCTCTTCGCTTAGAACACGCTTGAGCGTTTCAGGGTACATCAGTTTGCCAGCTATCACAAGTTCTGTTGGGAATTCCTCCTTCAATCCAACTAGTCTGGTTGCGTTGAACTCGGTTGTTGTAGCAAACTTGTTGGGTACGGGAACCTTCGCGTTTGAATATGTGAGCAACCCAGTTGTGGCACCCGTATCCTCATCAATTTCGATGTTCTTCTTGACAAGTTCAGGCATATTGAACGTTCCTCGCGGCGATTCTCACTGACGGTACTTCCTTGATGTTAGATTAAAACGAAGGGATGTCCCCCGGAACAATCTCAGTCCCTGATGATTATCTCGATCACAAGCTTCTCAGGTTGCGATGATATGGCCATTGATTGAATCGCGTAGTCTTCCTGCATTCGGAGCAGCCTATTGATGATTTTCACTTTGTCACCTGGGAGTAGCTGGTTCTTGACCTCCTGAGTCTCTGTCAAACATGTAGGACAGACCCAGTAGCTATTCTTGATAAGGCTCCCTGATTCCTCAGGATTCTCTTGATAGCGAACCTTGTGGCAGACCTGCTCGGTGAAAACTCCGCACCTTGGGCAATACCGTTTCTCACTGATCTGTATGTGTCTTCCACTACTGGTTATCATTTGAGACCCAATTGGAAGGGGGGAACTTGTGGGATTTATCCTAGAGAGTCAGGCAAAACTACCGGACCAAGTCTGATCGACTGAATAGCCTAGAGAAAAAGAAACTGGACTAGGATCATGGTTTCGTTTGCTGAAATGCTTAATTAGTCGCCGCCTCATGGCTAGACACGTTCGCGAGTTTTGAAGGCGTCAGTTTTGGGTGAGGAAGTAGAGCTACCACCACAGATTCAAGAGCAGTTGGTTCGCCTCCAACAACTGCAGCAGACGCTCCAATCAGTTGTTACGCAGAAGCAGCAATTGGAACTTGAGTTGAATGAGACCGATAAGGCTCTTTCAGAGCTTGACAAATCCACTGATGAAACACCGGTCTACAAGAGCGTGGGCAGCATACTGGTCAAGTCCAACCGACAAGTCCTGCTCGGCGAACTCAAAGAACGAAAGGAGCTCTTGACGACGCGGGTTACAGTTCTTGGAAAGCAAGAAGAACGAACCAGGGAGAGACTCAAAGAAGTACAAGAGAAACTCCAGGAGAGACTACAGGGGCCAAAGACCACCTCCCCCTAAACCACCCTCATATCTCAATCCCCAAACTCGTTCGTCAGGCGGCATTCGCAATGGGCATTGAGTTCAAGAGAGAACCTACAACCGAGGAAGTTGAGCAAATTTGCACCGCCGCTGAGGAGGCCGCGAGAAAACATCTTCTTTCAAAGGTACCCCTAAAGCGCGTGAGTGACCTTGACGTGACGGTGGATGCCGTGGCCGATAAGCCTCTTATCGTGAGCGTCGACGTAGCCATCGAGCTGACGGGCGACGATCAGGACCCACAGGCTCTAGTCGATGAGGCTACTGAGCTTGCATTTTCAGCGGCGGAAGCAAAAGCTAGGGAGCTTAAGCTTTGCGTGGATATGCCCACTTAGCTAAACTCCTGAGAAAGGCAAGTGCCATTCTCATAGTAGGCCATCAAAACTCTGACCCCGATGCGATTTGCTCCGCCTACGCCTTTTCCATACTGGCACGTCGGATCAATCCCAAGCTCAAAGTCACCTTCACGTCCCCTGACGGCATAAGCAGGTTGTCGAAGCAAATCCTCAGCGTAGTCCCATTGCACGTTACTGATCAGCCTGAACTGTCAACAATCGATTTGATCATAACTGTGGACACGAACACGCTTCAGCAACTTGGACCGCTCAAGGAACCTGTACTGAACTCAGCGAAGCCGCTTGTGATGATTGATCATCATGCGCCTCACCCGGAAAATGTGAAGACAGCGGCAGTAGTGCTGTGTGATGAGAAAGCTACCTCAACATGTGAAATAGTCTTAGACATGTATCAAAAATTCCGCGTTTCACTTAGCCGCGGAGTGAGTCAAGCTCTCATGATTGGGATGCTGGTAGAGACCGGGCATATGTCAATCGGTACCAGACGGACGTTCAAAGCTGCCTGTTCATTGATCGATACTGGGGCCGACCCTGAAGCTGCATATGCACTAACACGAACGACGATGGATGACTCCGAACGCATAGCACGAATCAGGTCGGCTCAACGAGTCAGACTAGAGCGCGTAGACAAATGGTTGATCGCACTATCTGAGGTCGGATCCTACCATGCGTCAGCCGCTCGCGCGCTAGTTTCACTCGGCGCGCATTTGGCGATTGTAGCTGGCAAGAGAAACGACGAGTTGACCCTAAGCTTTCGTTCAACTCGGGATTTCACGGAGGGCACAGGGATGCATCTCGGCTCGGACTTGGCAAGACCTCTGGGGAGTAGAATGGGTGGAATGGGAGGAGGTCATGCAACCGCTGCAGGTGCAAATGTGAAGGGCGAAGTGAACAAGGCTCTGAATACCGCCCTGAGCATCGTGAGGGATTTTGTGTCACGTTCCCCAAAGCATAATACAAACGAGACTGCTTACGCGCAGGCTTCATCTCAAACTGGAGTAATTACGCAATAATGAGATGAAAACTTTCGGGAAGGCACCACCCATTGGCGGCTATCTCAGCTCGAAACCTCTCATTCACGTACGCGGGCGCCGAGAGGCCGTCGATGGAGAACGTCAGCATGTCCATCGAGAAAGGCGAATTCGTAATTCTCACCGGCCCAAGCGGCTGCGGAAAGACGACTTTGTGCAGATGCCTGAACGGGCTTATCCCCAATTTCTATTCCGGAGATCTTCAAGGAGAGCTGAGCGTCGACGAGATCAATGTTAGCGGAAAATCCACCGCGGAGCTCGCAACGCACGTCGGCTTTGTTTTCCAAAACCCCGAGAATCAGCTCTTTTCGCTGTCAGTTGAAAGGGATGTCGCCTTCGGTCTGGAAAATCTTGGAATGCCGCGAGAAGAAGCATTGGAAAGAGTCAGATGGGCGATGGAAGCAACTGGAATACTCGATCTGCGTGACAAAGCTCCATACGAGCTCTCCGGAGGTCAACAACAACGGGCAGCCATTGCAGGCGTTCTCGCCATGCGCCCCAGCATCCTCATTCTAGATGAACCGACTTCTTTCCTCGATCCCAAGTCGGCGGAGGAGATAGTTGGAGTAATCGCGAAGCTAAACAGCGAACTTGGTCTCACCACCCTCCTCGTTGAGCATCGACTCGACATAGTCTCGCGACACGCCAACCGAGTAATCGTCATGGACAAGGGGAAGATCGCGTTGGACGGGATACCGTCGCAAATCTTTGGCGAAAATGCGCGCCTGATCGGAATCGGGATGCCAAGAGTAACAATGCTATTCCATCTTCTACGCCGAGACGGATTTCCAGTGGGAACCAATCCCATCACCGTTGAGCAAGCCTCAGAGGAACTGAGGAGACTTCTCAACCAATGATCTCAGTTGAGAACGTAAGCTTCCACTACCCAGGAGGTGGAGAGGTGCTGCGAGATGTCAGTCTAAAGATCAATGACGGAGAGTTCGTTGCGATCATGGGCGAGAATGGCGCAGGCAAGACAACGCTAGTGAAAATGTTCAACGGCCTCCTCAAACCCACCGAAGGAAAGGTCTCAGTAGATGGCGTGGATACCAGCGAGAAGTCAGTGGCTCAGCTTTCAAGAGATGTTGGTCTAATATTTCAAAACCCTGACCATCAACTGTTCGCCGAAACCGTCGCCGAGGAGCTGAGTTTCTCGCTAAGGAATTTTGGCTTCGCGGAGGACGTGATAGAGCGTAGAGTCACCACGCTTCTGAGCACTCTCGATCTCGACCGCTATCGAAGTTCCTCCCCTTTCATCTTGAGTGGAGGAGAGAGAAAACGTGTTGCACTCGCTGCGATTCTAGTCTGGGATCCTAAACATATCATAATGGACGAACCAACCATCGGCCAAGACTATTTGCAGAAGGATCGATTGCGTAACTTTATCGTGCAGCTGGTTTCGCAAGGAAAGACGATCGTGACTGTTACGCACGATGTAGAGTTTGTTGCAGAATGTAAACCGCGTGTCGTGCTTTTGTCGCGGGGAAGGATCATTGGGGACGGACCCGCCGTCAAGATTCTCACAGACGCTTCACTTGTGGAAAAAGCCTCGCTCGTGATGCCACAAATCTCCAGCTTGATGAATAGGCTGGCAGATCTTTCGCCTCCCGCAGGCATAATCGACGCGTATTCTGCCCGGGAATTTCTAGCTGCAAAACTGCGAAGCTCAGAGAGGGCTCAGACAAGCCTGCAAAAACGGTGAGAATGGTTTGTCATTGAGATTTGTGGAAGGCTTCAAGTTCACTCGAATGGATAGCCCAATTCACAGGTTGGATCCTCGTTCAAAATTCATTCTCACTTTGGGATTCTTTGCAGTGTCGTTATTATTCACAAACATCTACGCGCTGCTGATCACCTTCATTGTCCAAATCCCAGTGGTACTACTGGCCCGAAGCATCAATCGCTGGCTACGCTCCATGCGCGGCGGACTATTCTTGGGCTTCTTCATTTTCGTAATGAACGTCATCTTCGGAACGCCGATAGTCTCATCACTTGCCTTCACAACTCGATTCTTCGCCATTATGTCAGCCTTCTCTTTCTTTTTCATGACCACATCGGCCGACGATCTGGGCTTAGCGCTAGAACAGATACACGTTCCTTACTCGATCTCTTTCACCTTCACCACAGCAGTCAGGCTTGTTCCAACAATGGCAATAGATGCACAGACAGTCGTGGACGCTCAGCGTTCACGAGGTCTCGAATTGGACAAGGGCAATTTCATCAAAAGAATTCGTAACTATATCCCGATTCTTATTCCGTTGATTATCTCAGCCATCAGAAGAAGCGTGGAACTCGCGGAAGCACTTGAATCTCGCGCCTTTGGAGCCACCGAAAAGAGAACCGCTATCGTTAGGCTCAGATTGCGAGCAGCGGACTATTTTGTCATTCTGACAACAGTTGCTGGCTTGGCGCTTGCGGCCTACGTGTACTTGTACGTCAAACTACCCACTCTAGTGGTGCCTTTCGAAATGCCACGCCTTTTCTAGCGGACCTCAGGCTTAGAGAGTGCGCGTGGGAGCGTGCTAATGGTTCTAATTAGAATAGTCGCAGACGTTAGGGAAGACGCCTCAGGAATCCCTAGGATCCTTGACAAAAAGGGAGTCTACGTTGAAACGAAGACGCTTGATGTCGGAGACTACGTTGTTGGTGAGTATATTGTAGAGAGGAAGACGGTTCGAGACTTCCTTGCATCCCTTTATGGAGGTAGGATGTTCGAGCAGGCACAGCGTATTTCACAGACCTATAGCAATTACCTGCTGATCGTTGAGGGTGATATCCAAGAAGTTCTCGCGGATTTGAGGAATCCAAGAGTCTTCTGGGGCACACTGCTCACTCTGGGACTGAACTTTGATTTCAAGGTGTTCTTTACTCTTGATCGGCAGCAGACTGCGGACTTTCTATATGTTCTGGCGAGGAAAGCTCACCGAAAGGGAACCACAATTCGCCCATTACTTGTGAGGAAACCTCGACTGGCGACGATGAGGGATCGACAACTTTCAATTCTGGAGAGTCTACCGACAATAGGTCCCAAGCTTGCTGAAAGACTGCTGCAATCGTTTAGTTCAGTCCGGCATGTGTTTACGGCCTCGTCAACCGAACTCGCCGTGAAAGGTGGTATAGGTCGAGCACGAGCCAGGAAAATCCAAGATGTGCTCGACGCTGAGTATCATCGCGCTGGACCGAGACAGATTGAACTGCCGCGGATCTAGTATTCCAGTGTCGGAGCTTTTGAGTTACTGCCAAGAACCCAGATATCGCTTCTGATCCTCTGTGAGTTCATCAATCCGCATTCCATGACTCACGAGCCATAGGCTCGCAATCTCTCTGTCCATTTCTGAGGGCACGGTGTAGACTTTGGGCTCAAGCTTCCCTTTGTTCTTGACCAAGTATTCCGAGGCGAGGGCTTGGTTGGCGAAACTCATGTCCATGACTTCAGCAGGGTGACCATCCGCTGCTGCCAGATTCACCAGACGACCTTCCGCAATCAGATACAGCCGCTTCCCGTTCTTCATCCTGAACTGCTCCACGTTCTGCCGTGCAACTTTGACATCCGCCGCCTTATCATGAAGCGCTTTCACATCGATTTCCACATCATAGTGCCCTGAGTTGGCCAAGATGGCTCCGTCCTTCATCTCTCCAAAATGCTCGTCGGTTATGATACCGCTGCATCCGGTGGCAGTGAGGAATATGTCGCCGACCTTGGCGGCTTCCTTCATTGTCATGACTCGATAGCCTTCCATCGCCGCCTCAACAGCCCGAACAGGGTCCACTTCGGTTACGACTACATTGGCGCCGAGCCCATCCGCTCTTAGGGCAATCCCCCGTCCGACCCACCCGTAACCTGCAACAACTAACGTCTTGCCAGCAATGAGCAGGTTGGTTGACCGCATGACACCCTCGAGCGCTGACTGTCCTGTCCCGTGTTGGCTGTCAAACAGGAACTTTGTGCGAGCGTCGTTGACTGCGATAACTGGGTACTTCAATATGCCATCCTTCTCCATTGCTCTGTAGCGGTGAACGCCAGTAGTCGTTTCTTCGCAGGCTCCAATTACACGCCCAAGCAATTCCTTCTTCTCCGTGTGAACAGCGACAGATAGCTCGCCGCCATCATCAACCAAGATGTGGGGTTGATGGCCAAGAACGCTGAGCAAGTTGCTGTGATGCTCGTCCGCTGTGACACCCCTCCAAGCGTACACATTCACACCTGATCCAGCAAGCGCCGCTGCAACATCGTCCTGAGTTGAAAGCGGATTACTTCCTGTAATCGCAACCGCGGCTCCCCCAGCTTGAAGCGTCTGTCCTAGCACGGCAGTTTTCATTTCAAGATGAATGCACATGCCAATGGACAGGCCTCTGAAGGGTTGCTCTTTTTCGAATCGAGCGCGTATCTTTGCCAGAACTGGCATATGCTCCCTAGCCCAATCGATCTTCAGCTGTCCCTGAGGAGCAAGCGAAGGATCCTTCACCTTGCTCATTTAGACCAAGTCCAGTCACATTCGGGATAGAAGCGAGTAAGTTAAAACGGTTGGGATGATGAGCTTGAGGGGTATGCTCGAAGCCTAGGATTGATTTGAACATTGGGCAACCTCGTTTTGATAACAAGAGCAAATTTCCTGCCGTTGACGGCAGTAATCGTGTTCGCCGGTCTTGCTGCTGCCTTCTATTCACATCGCGTGCTTAACGGGATTGATGGTTTGCTGGTTCTTGCTGGAGCCCTGTTGACTCACGCTTCCGTGAACGCTTTCAACAACTACTTTGACTATCGATCTGGGATTGATCGAAGAACTAAGAAGACTCCATTCAGCGGTGGAGTTGAGATACTTGTCGAAGGCAAAATGAGCCCGCCTTCTGCCTTCATGGTCGCTCTTCTGTCTCTCGTAGGGGCTGGTCTTGTCAGCATCTACTTCCTGGTGCGCTTGTTCATTGTCCTCCTGCCCATTGTCATTTACGGACTGTTCGTAATTGTCCTGTACACACCTGTCCTAGCGAAGGTACACGGTATCAGTGAGATTGTGGCAGGCACTGGCTTCGGACTGATGGGCTTGGGAACCTATGTCACACAGACAGGCCTCATAGATGGACCGGGCATAGCAGTTTTTGTTCCAGTCACGATCTTGGTTGCTTTGCTGTTGTTCTTGAACGAGTTTCCCGATTCCGAGGTTGACCAAGCGGCAGGGAGGCGCCACCTCGTCATTTTGCTGGGTAAGAAGAAAGCGGCCTGGGTCTACGTGGCAGGCCTTTCAGCGACGTACATCTCAATCGTGCTCGCCGTTTTAGTAGACTATTCTCCCGTCCCAGTTCTAATATCTCTTGCAACAGCCCCAATCGCATACAAGGCAGGACGAATCGCTCTCAAAAGCTACAATCATGCCCCCGCTCTCGTCCCGGCGCAGGGCTTCAATGTAATCATGATACTCTCAACAATCCTGCTGATTGCCATCGGGTATGCAATTGCGGCATTTGTTTGACGTTCAACGATAACGGTGCTGAACGGTTGGCTTTTAACTGAACTTGGCAATTCTTGACATGATTCGCCAATGCCTTCGCTGTTGATCAAGAACACTGATTGGACAGCAACTCAGAACGAGAAACGAGAAGTACTGCGCGACGCCTCAATCCTAGTCCGCGATGGAGTAATCACGGAAGTAGGAAAAACCAGCGTGGGGTCTGCTGATGTTGAGATCGATGCGAAGGGCAAGATTGCGATTCCGGGTCTTGTCAATGCTCACACACATCTTTCGATGACTCTGTTTCGCGGCCTTGCGGATGATATGCTGCTCCAAGATTGGCTGCAAAAGAAGATATGGCCTCTTGAAGCAAAGCACACAGACGAGAGCTGCTACGTCGGCGCCCTTCTTGGTTCCGCCGAGATGATCATGTCGGGCACGACGACTTTCGTGGACATGTACTTCCACATGGAACACGTTGCCAAAGCAGTTGCTGAGTCAGGCCTGCGAGGCTTTCTGTCCTACGGGGTAATCGACCTCTTCGATCAAACGAAAGCGCGCCTGGAACAGGAGAATACGCGGAAGTTCTTCGATTATGTGGAGGCTCTAGGGAATTCCAGAATAAGATTCGCTATTGGGCCTCACGCTCCCTATACTTGTTCTGCGGAAACTTTGCTTTGGGCTAAGGACTTCGCCGAGAAGAACAGGGTGATCTTTCACATTCACATAGCCGAGACTCGACGTGAGCAAGCAGACTCCCAAAGGCAGCATGGAATGCGTGTTGTCGAGTATCTGGACAAGATAGGAGCACTCTCAAGGAACATGCTTGCGGCACATTGCTCGTGGCTTGCCAAGAGTGAAGTAAGCTTACTTGGTAAGGCAGGAGCTCGTGTTGCTCACTGCCCAGTCTCGAACATGAAGCTCGCCACAGGCGGCGTCGCTCCGCTGCCGGAAATGTTTGAGGCAGGAATACCTGTGGGCCTGGGTACCGACAGCGCTTCGAGCAACAATACGTTGGACATGTTTGAGACTATGAAGGTGTGCGCCCTGCTCCACAAAGCGCACAGATGGGATCCTACAATTCTGAACGCTCAGAAAGTTCTTGACTTAGGCACGATCGAGGGCGCACGCGCGTTGGGAGTGGAAAAGGAGATCGGCAGCATTGAGGTTGGGAAACGTGCGGACATTGTCCTGATCAATCGAAAAATGCCCAACATGATACCGATCCATGGGCAGGACACGGTGATCTCAGATCTAGTCTACTCCGCTTCATCGGCAAATGTTGACACCACGATCGTTGACGGCAATGTACTAATGCAAGATCGAGGGATCAAATCGCTCAGGATGGATGAAGTCTTGTCGAGAGCGCAAGACATAGCACTTCGACTGGTGGCCTCCTGAAGCCTCAGGCTTTTGCGTTAAGGCGAACTTCTTCTAGTTCCAAATATCCAGATTCGCCACGCCAATGGAGCCTGGAACGGACAATTGACAGATGATTCCTGAAAAGAGGTGCTCTGGTAACAAAGGTTTCAGCTTCCCCGCCCTCAAACGCGATATTCAGGCCAAATTGCCTGTTGAGTTTCACGAGTTCAGCTAGCTCAGGCGTTCCAATTTTTCTCCCCAGCCATTTCGCATCAAGCCCCAGCGCGTTACATGCGGTTATGATGATCTCGAACCCGCACTCAATCTGCTCCCTAACGAGCTGTTCCTGATTCTTGTGCCAGAGAGGCGCGAAGCTTTTCAGACCCAGTTCCTCGCAGATATTGTCCAATCTGGTTCTCTGATATTCGCTGGCCACAGCGCCTGAGACAATGCCCTCAATGCCCGATGACCGAGCAACTTTGCCAAGTCCCGCACTCAGGTCTTCGAGTTCTTTTTCCTTCACTCCCCGGGTTGGAATGACGGTTTGTGGAATGCCGATCGCTTCCGCCTGGAGTTTCGTCCATTTGAGGGCTGGGTAATGGAACATCCAGGAATCCTCCGAGTCGGGGAACACTGTCACTAGAGTGTTCACGTCCCAGCCTTGCATTTGCGCGCACCATAGTGCGAAGGTGCTGTCTTTCCCTCCGCTGAACAGTACAGCGACCTTCATTGGCTTGGCCAACTAAAACTCGGCTGACGCCTTGTACTTGAATTGGTCATCATACAGGGTCTGCAAACGCTGAACCGTATCGGCATCTTCTGGACGCTTATCCTCTCTAAACCTCGTGATCCTGGCAAATCGAAGTGCAAATCTGGATTTGTAGTGTGGGCTCCTCTGGACCTCATTGAACGCAACTTCGACTACTAGTGAAGGTCTTACGTACACCGTATAGTCAGTCTCTCGAGTCTTCAACTCGAGGAGCCTCTTTGTGATCGCGGTGAACTCTTCGTCTGTCAGTCCCTTGAATGTCTTACCGACCATCAGATACTCACCCGTGTGGTTGTCTCTTACAGCCAAATGATAGTTGCTTAGCCATCCTCGCCTCCGGCCAGACCCCCACTCCGCGGCAACTATGACTAGATCCAACGTTTCAGCGGGTTTGATCTTGAACCACTTCTTTCCTCGAACACCAGGTGTGTAGGTGCTTTGCAGGTCTTTTGCCATCAAGCCTTCATGGCCCGCTTGTACTGAAGCATCCACGAGCTTCTTGGCCTCCCTCAAATCGCGAGTAACGATCCTTTTTGCGAGTAAATCAGAGTCAACGATCTCTTCCAGGATAGCCCATCGTTCCTTGTATGGTGTGTCGATCAGCAGTTTCCCATCCAGATAGATCACATCGAACAGGAAAAGTTTGAGTGGAATTTCTCTGACCATGGTTTCGATGTCATGGACGCGCCTGAATCGTCTCATTAAATCCTGAAAGGGAAGCGGCTTTTCGTTTCTGCCAGTGGCCACGACCTCTCCTTCGATTAGGAACTCCTCACTATGGATCCCTTCCTTTGCTAGCCGAACGATGTCCGGGAGACTGTCTGTGACGTCGGTGAGTCTCCTACTGAATATCTTCAGCTCCTCGTTCTCTCGATGAATTTGAACGCGCGCACCGTCGTACTTGAATTCAAATGCGCTTACACCTCCATGCTCTTTGAAAACTTCCTCAAATCCCTCTGCCATTTCTGCAAGCATTGGTTTGATCGGCACAAAGAGGGTCACTCCAATAGCTCTGAGAGCTTCCGGGCCACTTGTGAGGGCAATTTGAGCCACGCGTGCCACATCACCAAGAAGCATGTTCGCTCTTCGTACAAGATCTGGATTGGCTGATGTTGCACTCGCTATCGCATCCACTACTACCCCTTCGACCGCTCCGATCCTCATTTCCCCAAAGATGATGCGCATCAAATACTGAGCATCAACTTCCGGAAGACGACTCAGAAGAACGTCAACCAAGCTTTCCTTCCTATGCCTTGATCCAGGCCCTGATGCAGTGGAAACTTTGTCGAACGTCTCGTAGACCTCAAGGATTGTCACGGGCTTTGAGACTAGCGCTGATTGGCCGCCTTTCCGATTGATCTTCCAAAGCGTCTGACCCCCTAGATCCAGAACTCGCTGGTCCGACTCCGGGAAGGGTCGACCGATCAAAAAGCAGATAGCTGGAACGATCTCGTCCGGATTTAGATTCCTCAGGAATTCGACTAGGTAGGAGATTTTTTTGGTTCTCTTGGTGGTCGATTCGAGAGCTCTGCAAACCTGCGTGAATCGAGCGAAAGACGTTTGCGCAGTCAACAAACCACTGTCCTAACCCTTTCCCAGCCATGAAGTCAGCGTGGAACGTTCTCGTCCATAGAATTCTCGCATTCTGCTAATGGCTAGCTCCACTCGTTCATTCGAGAAGCCCCTCTCTTCGCAGAGGAACTGCTTCAGTTCCTGTTCCTGCAGCCCTGTAAAACGAATCTCGTAGTGAGTGGAGACCGCAGGTTTCAGGAAGACTCCTCGTAGTTCATCCATGTTTTCTGGAAGCTGCTCTTTGTACTGCTCGGGTAGTCCCTCAAGGTTGTTGTGCGTTTTGATGAGTCTTAGCGCTGTCTTTGGTCCAACTCCCCTTATGCCTTTGTTGAAGTCTGTCCCGACCATGATGGCCAGATCGATGAGTTGTTCTCGTGAAATCTCAAGGCGTTTGAGGAGGACCTGAAGTTCAATCAGTTCTGGGATGAGCGGTCGCGCTGTGCCCTTGCTCGGGAGGAACTCTTGGCCTGAGATTGTGACGTAGCGAACTAGACGCGGAGAACCGAAGAGCACGGCATCGTAGTCGCGGCTGTTGGCTCCCCAAACGTGGCCTCGCATGGCCATGAATGCTGCTTGGGCTTCGGCTTCTTGCGGGGCCTGAATGTAAGGGATACCAAGCAATGCGAGAACTTTCTTTGCATCATCCTGCATCGACTGCGTGAGCGAATTCATTCTTACTGCTTTCGACCATGCTGCCGAGTAGTCTTTGCGTCGGAGTGCCTCTTCCCATTCCCTGCGGGCGCGATCTCTGTAGCCTCGCCTCTCCTCTAACGTCCGCATCTTCAGCAGAGGAGGCTTCCCATCGAACACGAAAACGGGTCGAATGTCATAATCGGCGATCAAGCGGCTCGTTCTGAGGAGGAGACCGACTAGGTGTGAAGTGACATGTCCCTGGGAATCTGTGAACGGTCTTCCATCCCGCATCCTGATGAGCGCCAAGAACTGATAGAGCGTGTTGTTGGCGTCCACCGCCAGGCTTCGACTTCTCAAGTCATCCAACGTAAGCTGTCGCCTTACGACGAGCGGAGAGAGGTTGAAGCCCACCAGCCAGCTACCCCAGACTATCTTCAGGTGTTCTCGCGCCTGCGGTATATTGGCACTACCTGCCTCCACCATCTGCCCACGGTTAATCCTAGTGGGTTCTCAAGGAATTGAGGGCCATTTGGCCCACAACCATTTCATGAGGGCAAGAGAGGAGGGGGGCGGCTCAGCTGGAGGTAGCAAATGCCTGTTTGCGCCCCGTCTGTCGAAAAGCGCCGTACATGTTCTGAGCGATCATGGCAGCTTGCGAGCCATGTTATATCTGGGTGCCCACGTGAATCGATCGAGTCTAGATCATGAAATTCATGAAGGCGGCTAGACTGCACAAGATCGGTGAAGAGCTGCGGCTGGATCATGTAGAAGTTCCATCCGTGGGAGACTACGAAGTTCTCGTAGAAGTACGAGCGAGCGGCATATGCCACTCCGACATAAACTATCGTGACGGCGTGAGCAGGGTCGGCAGACTACCCATTACTTTGGGCCACGAGATCTCCGGGATAGTGGCTGAGAGGGGGAGCAAGGTCTCGCAAATAGCGAGAGGTGAGCGGGTCTGCGTGCACTATGTGATTAGTTGTGGGCAGTGCGAATTCTGCCTTGCTGGTTCTGAAACCTACTGTCGAAAATATCAGATGGTTGGGAAGGATTTGGATGGCGGTTTTGCTGAGTACATTAGGGTTCCTGCAAGCAACGTTCTCGCATTGCCCGAAGCCGTGCAGTTTGAGCAGGGCGCCATACTCGGATGCGCAGTTTCAACAGCATACCACGCGCTAAGACGGGGAAGGGTGAGATCGGGAGAGACTGTGGTCATCTGCGGTGTCGGTGGGTTGGGAATTCACGCCGTTCAGTTAGCAGCCGCACTCTTCAAGGCCGGCAACATCATTGCTGTCGATATGTTGGATCACAAACTGAGCCTAGCCAAGAAACTGGGAGCCAAAGAAGTCATCAATGCCTCCAGGGATGACCCAGCAGAAACGATTGATTCCATGACAGATGGGCGAGGTGCGGACGTGGTGGTCGATTTTGTGGGTCAAAGGAAAACGGTCGAAAGGGCGATCGCTTGCGCTCGAAAAGGCGGGAGAATCGTAGTCGTCGGCATAAGCTCAGAAGATCTCCACATTACCCCATACTCCACAATCATCGGGAAGGAAATAGAACTCGTGGGTGTAAACGACCATTTGAAGTCGGAACTTGCAGAATTGATTGGACTCGTCAATTCTGGTAGAATCGATCTTTCAAACTCAGTCACGCACAAAGTGAAACTGGATGAGGTGAACCGAGGAATCCAGATTCTGGAGAAAGATATTGGAGAACCGGTCAGAGTCGTGGTCGAGCAGTAGCATCATTATGCTGACATGCTGCTGGCAACGCAACCCAGGCATCAAAAGGTCGACAACAACGGCGATGAAGCAATGTCCCATTCTCAGACAACCTTCACCAATCTAATATGAGAGAAACTAGCGTGTGTGGAAGGCTATCTTTGTTCTACGGGTTTGATGCGGTGACGAAGGCGTCATCGCATGGGACCGAATAGTAATGCATAAATGACATTGAATCATGTTGCCTTCGCGATTTCGGAGCAGAGTTGAAAACAAATGCCCCGTTACAAGAGCACAACGGAGATACAGAAGATCATAGCGAACAAGGAACAGATCCGAAAGACGTAGACTAGCTTCTGCGTCCGGGAGATATGGGCATAATCGCTCATGTTGATCATGGCAAGTGCGTGAGCGAGGACACCCTTGTTCCTCTGTCTTCTGGTGAGATAGTACCGATTGCAGACCTTTATCGGAGATTCCGGTCGGGGGACGACCTTACGTCTCAAGTAGACTCTTTCAATCTCTCCACTCTGGCTGTTAAAGACCGAAAGGTTTCGGGCGTCTTCAAGCTCAGCGCAGATAAGTTAATTGAAGTAGTCCTAGATAATGGCCGAGCGCTGAAAACAACGCCTGAACACCCGTTCTTTTCACTAACCAAAGATGGGCTAGTAGAGAGTGTCCGGGCTGACCGGGTGAAGGCAGGACAATTCCTCCTTGTGCCTCTTGTGCTGAAGCCCCGCCCCAGCAGCCTGAAACGGGTAAAGGAACAAATTCTGAACAAACTGGCCGCTAAGCCATACTACTTAGCCTATCTCCCTCCCTCGAATGCAAAGGAACTGAAGCTAAGAGTTGAAGAAATTGGGCTGGCGAATGTGCATAGACGGGCCTCGTGCTCCTGCTCATTCGTTGCTTTCAAAGCCGACCTAAAGGCAGGACGTTTTCGGCTAGCCGATTTCGTAAAGGTCGCCAAGACACTTGGGATGCCGGAAAGCGACCTCTACGATCAGATTTCCCAGATAAACTACAGGTTGAGCTTTGCAAAGGCAGGCAGACAATCTTGTCGGATCCATCTTCCCAAGAGTGCAGATCAATTCCGACGCTTAGCCTACTTGGTTGGCCTGCTGTACGGAGACGGAAGCCTGCGTGCGTCACTCCATAACTCTGATCCACAAATTCTTGCGAATGCAAGTGCGATTTTGAGCGAGGTGTTCGGCGTAGGGACTAAGTTGATTCAAGACAAGAGGGCAAACACCCGGAGACTCGACCACCAGGGAGGAATGACTCTCATAAAGTTCCTCGAAGATCTGTGTGATTATCCCCCGACGCACAAGTCACACAACCTTAAGCTGCCATGGCTTTTCCTTGTGATGGATAACAGCGCCCTCGCGAGCTTCCTACGCGGACTCTACGACACGGACGGATATGTTGAGAGCAACTCTAGGTGTGTTGGACTGACGACTGCTAGCCCTGAGCTTGCAAAGAGAGTTCCCATGGCCTTGCTCAGATTCGGTATCCAATCCAGACTGTCGCGCAAAGCCGGGTACTACGTAGTGAAGATATCCGGCCCGAGCTGCGTTAGGTTCCTTCATCGCGTAGGATTCGGCAAGAAGGCTAAGCACGCAGCCTTGAGAAGAATAGCTCGCCGCGCCATGGTAGACAGAAGGACCGGTTTCCTGCCGATAGCGCCCGAGGTCCTCCGAGACCTGAGAACACATCTTGCATTCCCTAGGGTATCTGCAGAGGTGCCTTTCTACTCACACCTTGAGTCTGGTCGAGCCCGAATAAGCCGAGAGAACCTGGCTAAAGTCGCTCATTCCTTCCGTTCCTTCAGCACACGGCGGATTACTCAGCGGCTCCTTGTCACCCGACTCATAGCTAACGGAACGAGTCCATGCCAGATCGCGCACGAAACTGGGCTACCCATGACGACCGTCAATGGAATTCTGTCGCAGCTTAGCCAAGACGGCATAATACGAAGCAGCGCTCGCGGATACAGAATTACGACGTATGGATTTGAGCTCACAGACCACTGGTCGAAGCTACTCAAGAGCCGTTTCGTCAGACAGAATGTTCGGGATTTGCTTTCGCATTGGTCTAAACTGACTCGCTCTGATGCCGGCTTTGTTATGGTCAAATCCTGTAGAGCCCTCAGCGGAAACTTTGATGTCTATGACGTTTCGGTTCCCGCAACCCACACATTCGTTGGAAACGGAATCGTCGTTCATAACACGACGATGAGCGATTCCCTCCTTGCCGCTGCTGGTCTTCTATCGCCGGGTATGGCTGGCACAGCGCTAGCCCTAGACTACATGGAGGAGGAGCAGAAGCGCCAGATGACAATTAAGGCTGCCAACGTGAGCCTGCTCCATGAGAGGTCTGGAACACCTTACGTTATCAACTTGATAGACACACCAGGCCACGTTGACTTCTCTGGAAGAGTAACACGCTCACTGAGAGCCACCGACGGGGCTGTTGTGGTCGTGGATGCAGTCGAAGAGATAATGGTGCAAACGGAGACCGTTACCAGGCAGGCGCTTGAGGAGCGGGTTAGACCGGTCCTTTACATCAATAAGATTGATCGACTTATCAAGGAGTTGAGACTGACTTCCGATCAGATCCAAGATCGGGTCGGTCGAATCATAACAGAATTCAACCGCCTAGTAGACTTGTACGCGGAGCCCGAGTATCGGGAGAAGTGGAGGGTAAGCTTCGCCACCAACACGGTGGCCATGGGCTCGGCGAAGGATAGATGGGGCTTCAACGCGGAAATCGCGAAGGAGAAGAACGTCAAGTTCTCAGATGTTGTAGACGCGTACACAAAAGATACGATTGGGGAACTGACTCAACGGGCCCAACTTCACGAAGCCATCCTCAACATGGCTGTTGAATCGATGCCTCCACCTCATGTTGCCCAGAGGTATCGTATCCCACGGGTCTGGAAGGGGGATGTCAACAGTGAAGTTGGCCAGGCGATGCTGAACTGTGATGATAATGGTCCCGTGGTCATGGCTATCACTAACATCGTTGTCGACCCACAGGCGGGTGTGGTGGCAAGTGGTAGATTGTTCTCTGGAACCATAACGGAAGGATCAACGTTTCACCTTCTCGGCGCCCGTGTCGACCAACGAGTCCAGCAGGTGTGCATATACATGGGGCCGTACCGAGAGATCGTTGGAACGATCAGTGCCGGAAACATCCCCGCCCTTCTTGGACTCGATGCGGCCAGGGCCGGTGAAACCCTGTCCACGATCAAGGACATAGCAGCCTTTGAGGCAGTTCACTACGTGACTGAACCAGTTGTTACAATGGCCGTTGAGCCAAAGTACAGTCGGGACCTACCGAAACTCGTTGATCTTCTTAGGAAGCTCAGCTTGGAGGATCCGAACCTTGTCACCAAGATCAACGAGGAGACCGGTGAATACCTGATAGCGGGAATGGGCACACTCCACCTAGAGATCGCTAACACGCTCATAACAAAGACTGGGCTCGAGATCATAACCTCCAAACCAATCGTAATCTATCGCGAGAGCGTCAGAGGCTCCGCAGGTCCAGTGGAAGGCAAGTCACCCAACAAGCACAACAAGGTCTACCTCTCCGTTGAACCGCTGCCAGACAAGATCATTGGCATGATCAAGGAAGGCAAGATCGGCGAATATCAGGACCGCCATGAAATGGCAAAGATCCTAAGAGAGGAAGGGTGGCCGCCAGACGAAGCCCGCGGCGTGTGGAGCGTAGATGAAGGAAGCAACATGCTAGTCGAAGTCACCAAAGGAGCGCAGTACCTTCAGGAAGTGAAGGAGATGATCGTGGCGGGTTACCGCTGGGGCCTCAAGGAAGGGCCACTCGCATACGAGCAGATCCGAGGAGTCAGGGCAAAGATCACGGACGTCTCACTTCACGAAGATCCCGTCCACCGAGGACCCGCACAGATCATGCCAATGAGCAGAAGAGCATTCTTCGTCGCATTTCTCAACGCCAACCCAGTCTTGCTAGAACCCGTCCAGAAGATTACTGTAAAAGTGCCACCTGAACTCCTGGGGGCAGCGACCAGCGTCATCTCGCAAAAACGTGGCAAGATCCTTTCCGTGGATCAACGAGGCCACCTTGTGTACGTGGTCGGAGAACTCCCCACGGCGGAGACT
>Ga0315280_10004047_pt1 | contig 21959 bp, 16 predicted proteins | sample YL17G06_40_MG_FD_203697 | JGI IMG/M metagenome (GOLD analysis project Ga0315280, IMG submission 203697) | Sediment microbial communities from Yellowstone Lake, YNP, Wyoming, USA - YL17G06_40 | ecosystem: Environmental > Aquatic > Freshwater > Lake > Sediment | place: USA: Wyoming | collected...
CGGTCCCGCGCTCGCGGTCGAGCCGCTCCAGCAGATCCCGCAACTGGGAGTAAGCCGCCGGCTGGCCAAAATCGTCGCTGATATAGAATATCCCGCGCGCGAAACTGTCCAGGAACGCGTCGTCTCCGGCGGGCAGCCGCAGATACTTCTTCACCGCCTGGCAGACGGATTCACGGTACTTTTCATGCGTGGAGGGCGTTCGCGCGCAACCGATCACCGCGAATCCGGCAGGAAGCATCCGTTCGCGCATCAGGTAGTACAGCGCGGGCAAAAGCTTTCTTTGCGTCAGGTCACCAGAGGCGCCAAAAATCACCATGGCGCACGGCTCCGGGGTCCGCCGCAAACGCATCCCCTCGCGCAGTGGATTCGGAGGTAGCTTGTCTTCAGGCATCAGGATTGCCCTCGCCAAGGCCGCAGGAAGAAACTTCAAAAGTGGATGAGCTTCCCTTCCCCGCTACGGACCTCATCACTTACGCAGGCGTTCGACGGCCGCCTGCGAGATTCCCGTCAACTGATCCAAGCCCGCCTGGATGTCGGTCCCCAAATGGACGCGGATGACGCGCCGCTCCTTGCCCTGCAAGGCCGCCAGGTCGCCCAGCGCCTGTGCCTGCTTCAACACCGAAAACGTGTAGGGCTCGCCCGGAATAGGAACGTCCTCTGCATCGTCGCAGGTGATTTGAATGAACAACCCATTGTTGGGCCCACCCTTGTGCAGTTGTCCCGTCGAATGCAGATAACGGGGGCCAAATCCGACCGTGGTGGCGAGATAAAGGGAATCCCGTATCTGAAACTGAAGCGCGCGCAAAAGGGCTTTGTGGAGGCTGGAAAAATCAAGATAGGCCATCAGGGCCACGTAGTCCCCCGGCCGAGCTAACCCGAGGAAAGACGCAAAGATATCCGCCACGTCCTCCGTCGCCAACCCGTGATCTTCGGCTGATTTTGAGAGTTGCAGGAGTGTGGCGGGGTCACAGAAGATTTTCAAACCGTCCGCTTCCAGCAGGGGCGAGCCTTCGTTCAGTTTGCCTTGGGCACGGAATTCCGCCAACAACCGGTTGGTGTTGTCCTTGCTTTCCTGAACATTCGGCTGGTCAAAGGGATTGATCCCCAGCAGCGCCCCCGCCGTGGCCGTCGCCAATTCCCAGCGGAAGAATTCACGGCCCAAGTCCAGCTTGTCTCGCAGGCGGATTCTGACCACTGGATGGCTGGCGCTCTCGAGCGTGCGCAGCGCGCCCTGGAGGTTCTCATCCGGCTCGGAAGCAAGTTCCGTGTGAACAAACAGCCGGTCGTTTCCATAGGCCCCCGGATCCGCCAAATTCCGCTCGGGAACCGGCACCAATCCCTTCCCTTCCTTGCCGGTGCTCTCGGCGATAAGCTGCTCCACCCAGTCCCCGAAAGTGTTGATGCCCGGCGACAAAATGAAAGTGATCTTGTCCCGCCCCGCGCGCGCCGCCTCCGCTATGACGACACCGAGGACGACGCCGGGATTATCTTCCACTAGCCCCTCTGCCGAGCAAGCTTTGCACATTTCCTTCGCACGACTCACCAAGCCCCGGACATCCACTCCCGCCAGCGCCGCGGGCACCATGCCGAAATTCGACAGCGCTGAGAACCTCCCACCAATATCCGGCTGACCTGGAAAGACACGCCGGAAGCCTTGCTCCCGTGCCAGTTTTTCGAGCGAACTCCCGGGGTCGGTAATCGCGACAAAATTCTCGCCGGCGCTGTCACCTTTGGCCGCGCGAACCTGCCCGCGAAAATGTTTGTAGAAGCTGAGGCTCTCAACGGTTCCGCCGGATTTGCTCGAAACCAGGAACAAGGTCCTGCGCACCTCGGCCGGGTCAACCGCGCGAGCCAGGCTGGCGGGGACCGTTGAATCCAAAACCTGCAAGTCCAAAAACCCCGGAGCCGTGCCAAAACTCGTGCGGCAGACGTCCGGGCAGAGGCTGCTGCCTCCCATGCCCAGCACCACCGCGTGCTTGAAGCCCGCCGCCTTCACTTCTTCGACGAAGCTGGAAAGTTCTGCCAGTCCCTCAAGCGTTACCTGCGGCACCGTCAGCCAGCCCAAAGCATTGCGGATAATCCGCTGCGGTTCCGGGTCAGTTTTCCAAAGCGAAGCGTCGCGTTCCCAGAGGCGCCGGGAAAATCCCTGTTCCTCAAGTGTGGCGAGCTTCTCGCGAACCGCTGTTTCGAGCTCCCCTAAAGCTAGCGTCATGCCCTCGCTTTGTTCAGCCATGTCGGCACCACTTGTGGTCCTCCACGGTCACGCTTGCCGATGCTGCCGTGTGGGAGGATTCGAAATCAAGACAACCTCGCAAGGACGCTAGCACCCCCCTTACTTTAGATGTGCCAGTCCCTACGGAGGAAACTCCCTGCCTTCGCTGCAAATCTGTGTTACGTGAACCGAGACTGCCCGCGGTCACTTGCCCAGCAAGGCACGTGCGCGCTGGATCACATTGGCCGAAGTGAAGCCAAACTTCTCGGCGAGGACTTTGTGAGGCGCGGACGCACCGTAGCGAGTCATCCCGATCATCGCGCCCTTCGGTCCTACATACCGCTCCCAGCCCAGGGGAAACGCCGCTTCGACCGCCAATCGCGCCGCGACTGTGGGCGGCAGAACCTCATCTTTGTATGCTTGGGGCTGCTTCTCGAAGAGCTCCCAGGAGGGCATACTGACCACGCGCACCGCGATGCCTTCCGCCGTGAGCTTCTCGCCAGCCTCCAGGGCCAACGCAACCTCGGAACCCGTGGCAATCAAAATCAACTCCGGCGACTTGTCTCCCGAGTCCGCCAGAACATACGCGCCGCGTGCCAGACCCTCGGCGGAGCCATATTTCGCGCGGTCAATGATCGGCAGCCCCTGCCGCGTAAGCAACAGGGCCACCGGGCCGCCCTTGTGCTCGAGGGCCACTTGCCACGCCATCGCGGTCTCGTTGGCATCGCAGGGACGGATCACTATCAGATTGGGGATGGCCCGCAACGCCGCGAGGTGTTCGATCGGTTGATGGGTAGGGCCGTCTTCGCCCAGAAAGATACTCTCGTGGGTGAAGACGAAGATGGAATGCGCCCCCATCATGGCCGCGAGCCGCAGCGTGGGCCGCATGTAGTCAGAAAAGACCAAGAATGTTGCCCCGTACGGCAACAACCCGCTGAGCGCCATGCCGTTCACGATGGCTCCCATCCCGTGCTCCCGCACCCCGAAGTGCAGATTGCGGGCGCCGTAGTCGCCGCGCCGAAAATCACGCATGCCTTTGAGGTAAGTGTTGGTTGAGGGGGCCAAGTCGGCCGAGCCCCCGATAAGCATGGGCAGGACGGGCGCGAGCGCATTCAAAACTTTGCCCGAAGCTTGCCGCGTCGCCAGCGGCTTCTCGGCGGAACTGAAGACCGGTATCTTCTCCTTCCAGTTCGGTGGCAGTTCACCCTTCACAAAGCAGTCCCAATCTGCCGCGAGCTCGGGGAAGGCCTCGCGGTAGGCCTTCAAGCGCATCTGCCAAGCTTCCTCCGCGTGCTCACCGCGATCGACAGCCTCCCGGCAATGCGCCAGCACCTCGACGGGCACGTGGAACGCGGGCTCGAGCGGCCAGCCGAGCTTTTGCTTCGTCAACTTGACTTCTTCCTCGCCGAGTGGCGCGCCGTGCACTTCCGCCGTGTCCTGTTTGTTGGGGCTCCCATACCCGATGTGGGTCGGCACGATGATCAGCGAGGGGCGGCCCTTCTCCGGTTGCGCTGCCTGAATAGCGTGGCTGATGGCTTCGACGTCGTTCCCATCGGCCACACTCTGCACGAACCACCCGTACGCCACAAAGCGCTTGCCCACGTCTTCGGTGAATGCCAGATCCGTCGAGCCTTCGATGGAGATGTGATTGCTGTCATAAAGATAAATCAGGTTATCCAGTCCGAGATGACCGGCCAGCGAGGCAGCCTCCGAACTCACGCCTTCCATCAGGTCGCCGTCACTTACAATTCCGTAAATCGTGTAGTCGACCAGCGTATGTCCGGGTCGATGGAAATAGGCGGCCAGATACTTTTGGGCGATCGCCATGCCCACGCCGGTCGAGAAACCCTGCCCCAGCGGGCCGGTTGTCGTTTCGATTCCTGTCGGGGCGTGCCGCTCCGGATGGCCCGGCGTCTTGCTCTCCCACTGACGGAATTGCTTCAGGTCGTCCAGGGTAAGCTGATAGCCAGTCAGGTAGAGCAGACTGTAAAGCAACATCGAGCCATGACCCGCAGACAAAACAAAACGGTCGCGGTCCGGCCAGTGCGGATTGCTTGGGTTGTGTCTAAGGAAGCGCGTCCACAACGTGAAGGCCATGGCGGCAGCGCCCATGGGCATGCCGGGGTGGCCGGAATTGGCTTTCTGAACCCCATCCACCGACAGAAAGCGGATCGTGTTGATACATAGCTGGTCAAGCTGAGCCGGGTCCATAAACTCTCGATAAGATGGTTCACCTCGATGTTCGCTCAAAGGATCAGTCCTCCATTGCGGGAATCGCAGGGCGTTCAGGCCCGTGTCACGTCTTCCGGACTTCCCCGAAGGTTTCCATCAGCGCCCCGGGACCAAAAGACCCGCCTCCGGGTATCATGGCTAAAGGCAAGCATTATATAACCTTCTGCACCCGGACGGGAACCGATGGTTGAGGTGAACCAAACGGACGCTCTTTTTCGCCTGGTGCGGAAGGCTTTTGATATCCTAGATAGAGGGGCGGTGGGGCGGAATCAGCCTGCCCCGCGACTAAGGAGAGCGACGATGGGCACACGGCATCTGGGATTGATCGGCTTGGGAGTGATGGGGCGGAATCTGGCTCTTAATGCCGAGAGCAAAGGGTTTTCCGTAGCGGGTTTCGATCTGGATGCGCACAAGGCGCAGCAAGTCGGCACCCAAGTGCAGGGCAAGAACATCCTGGTTGCTTCCTCTCTCCAGGAGTTTGTGGAAGCTCTGGAAACGCCGCGACGCATCTGGCTGATGGTGCCGGCGGGCGCGCCTATTGACGCCGTGCTGCGCGACCTGCGGCCGCACCTCAAACCCGAGGACATCGTCATCGACGGCGGCAATTCTTACTACCAGGACACGGAGCGCCGCACCCGGGACCTGGAAGCCAGCGGCCTGCGCTTCTTCGGCCTGGGCGTCAGCGGCGGCGAAGAAGGCGCGCTCCACGGCCCCTGCCTGATGCCGGGCGGGCATGAGGATTCCTACCGGCATCTCGAACCCCTCCTGACTAAGATGGCGGCGCAGACTGGCGACGGCCCCTGCTGCGCCTACATCGGCCCCTATGGCGCGGGCCATTACGTCAAAATGGTCCATAACGGCATCGAGTACGGCATCATGCAACTGATTTGTGAGGCCTACGACATCCTGAAGAATGTGTTGGGCCTCACGGCCCTCGAGATTCGCGACATCTTCGCGGAGTGGAACCAGGGTGAGCTGAATTCGTTCCTGCTGGAAATCAGCACCGTCGTGCTCGGCAAGGTCGATGCGGAAACCGGCCAGCCGCTCGTCGATCTGGTGCTCGATACCGCCGGGCAAAAAGGCACCGGCAAGTGGACCGCGCAGGACGCACTCGACCTGGGCGTGGCCGTGCCGACCCTCACCATGTCCGTGCTGACCCGCATTCTCTCCGGGGCAAAACAGGAACGCGTGGCCGCCTCCGCGATCCTGAAAGGCCCTGCTCGCAAGTTCACCGGTGATCGCCGGCACTTCGTGGCGCAGGTCCGGCAAGCCTTTGCAATCGGAGTCATCACTTGTTACGCGCAGGGGTTTTCGCAAATGCAGGCAGCCTCGAAGGAGTATAAGTACGGTTTGAAGTTCCACGAGCTCGCGCGCATCTGGCAGAGCGGGTGCATCATCCGCGCGAAGCTGCTCGCGCCCACGCAGGCCGCCTTCATGGCTGAGCCCGAATTGAAGAACCTGATGCTGGCTCCGTATTTCAGGAGACTCATCAACAAGACCGCCAACAGCCTGCGGCAAGTCGTCAAGGTAGCCACGCATCTGGGCACGCCTTGCCTCGGATTCAGTAGCGCGCTGGGTTACCTTGACAGCTACCGGCAAGCGCGGTTGCCTGCCAACCTGCTGCAGGCCCAGCGAGACTACTTCGGCGCCCACACGTATCGCCGCCTGGACAAGGAAGGCGTTTTCCATACCGAGTGGGATAAGTAACCAAAATTCAACGATGGAACCGTGCCCCTCGCAAGCGAGTTTAGGATAAGATATCAACCCACATAATCGTTCTGGGGAAAAATTCCGCTGGCAGCCACAGTTTGCCGGCACCTCGGAGGTGGTGAATGCCTTTGCGAATTCGACCGTCCGCTGAATGTCAACTCGATGTGCTGACCTTGGGCGAATGCATGATCCGCCTGAGTCCACCCGGTCACCAGCGTATCGAACTGACGCCCTACTTTGAGGCCTGGGTGGGCGGCGGGGAGTATAACGTCAGTTACGCCCTCAGCCGGCTGGGACTGCGGACCGCCTGGGTCTCACGCCTGGTGGATAATCCTCTGGGCTGGTTTATCCGCAACCACGCGCGCGTCTCCGGCATGGATTTGAGCCACGTGGTCTGGGTGCCCTACGACGGCGTCGGTCGCGCCGACCGCATCGGGTTGAACTTCACCGAGGTCGGCATCGGCGTCCGGCCGAGCGTGACCATGTACGACCGCGGCCACTCCGCGGCGGCGCATATGAAACCGGGCGAAGTGGATTGGAACAAGATTTTCCGCGAGGGCGGCGTCCGCTGGTTCCATACCGGCGGCATCTGTACTGCCCTGAGCGATTCGAGCGCTGCGGTGGTGAAGGAAGCCTTGGAAGCGGCGCACGCCGCGGGTTCCGTTGTCAGCTATGACCTCAACTTTCGAAGTAAACTGTGGTCTGCCGACAAAGCGCAGAAAGTGACCAAGGATTTGGTTCCCTATATCGACGTGCTCATCGGCAATGAGGAAGATTTCCAGAAGGTGCTCGGCTTCAACGTGGAAGGCGTGGACGAATCACTGAAGAAGCTCCCGCTGGAAGGTTACAAGCGCATGGTCGAGCAGGTGATCAAGAAATATCCGCACATCCCGGCCGTGGGGACCACCTTGCGCGAAGTGGTCAGCGGGCTGGTGAACAACTGGTCAGCCATTCTTTACTACGAGGGAATGTTCTACGAGTCGCGGCGCTATGAGGGACTGGAAATCGAAGACCGGGTCGGCGGGGGCGACGGCTTCTGTAGCGGTATCATCCACGGCTTCCTGCACGGCATGTCACCGCAGGAGATCGTTGACCTGGGCGCGGCACACGGCGCGCTCCTGCAAAGCACGCGCGGCGACACGAGTATGGTCACGTGGGACGAGGTGAAGCATGTGCTGAAGGGCGGCTCCGCCCGCATTAAGAGATGAGCGGGCCCTGTGCGGGCTTGGGGCATCTCTGGCCGCCTTTGTATGACTCGGAGTAAGCCGCGTCATCGAGTCTGAGAACGTTTTCGAAGTGATAGGAAACTGATTCCAAGTCAATTTGCTGGGGGCGTTGTCATGAAGACTCTGATTCGACTCGTTGCAGTTCTGGCGATCCTTGCCGCGGTAGTTCCAGCAAGCGCAAAGCGTCCGATCACCTTTGAAGACCTGATGAAGATTCAGCGCATCTCGGATCTTCAGGTTTCGCCGGACGGCAAGTGGATCGCTTATGTGCAGACCACCGTTGACCTCGCCGCGAACAAGAAGACTTCCCACATCTGGCTGCTTTCGAGCGAAGGCGGCCGACCGCGCCAAGTGACGCGCGGCGAAGGTTCCGATTCCAGCCCGCGCTGGTGCCCTCATGGCGGCGAGTTGGCTTTCATCTCGACGCGCGGCGGGAAATCGCAGATCTGGATCCTCCCCATGGGAGGTGGGGACGCATTCCCACTAACCTCGGTTTCAACAGAAGTCGAGAGCGTGCAGTGGGCCGCGGCCAGTGAGACACTGGCATTCACCTCCAAGGTCTATCCCAACTGCGGCGATGACGCGTGCAACCAGAAACGCCTGGAAGAAGCCGCCGCCAGCAAAGTGAAAGCGCAAATCATCGACGAATTGCTGTTCCGCCACTGGAACGAGTACCGCGAGGGGAAATACACCCACCTGTTCTCGGTCTCGATGGAAGACCGCAAACCGCGGGAGCTGACGCCGGGCCGCTATGACTCGCCCACGTGGTTCCTGGGCGGCCCGGACGGCTACGCTGTCTCACCCGATGGCACGGAAATCTGCTACACCTCGAATCGCACCGGCCGCGCCGCCTGGTCCACGAATAGTGACCTGTTCCTCGTTACCGCCCAGGGTGGCGAAGCCAAGAACATCACTCGCGACAATCCGGGCTCCGACGCCTCGCCGCAGTACTCACCAAACGGCCGCTACATCGCTTACACCTCGCAGGCGCGCGATGGATATGAGTCCGACCTGCTCCGTCTGCGCGTGTACGACCGGCAGACCGGGAAAGTGAAATACGTGACGCCGGATTTTGACCAGTGGGTCGATACCTTTCGCTGGGCGCCAGACAACGACACCCTCTATTTCACAGCGCCCGAGCGTGGCCGACAACCGCTCTTCAAGACCTCGCTGAGCAAGGCTCGCGTGGAGAAGGTAGTGGACGGCTCCAATGCCGACCTTCAGGTTACCCCCGATGGGAGGTCGCTCATCTTCACCCGCAGCAGCCTCACGCAGCCATCCGAGGTCTATCGGGTGGCCGTGAACGGCAGCGGCCTCGCGCAACTGACCCATGCGAACGACGCGCTGCTGGCAGAACTGGAGTTGAATCCTGCCGAATCGGTAACCTCGAAAGGTGCGCTGGGCGCGGACATTCACAGTCTGCTGCTAAAGCCTCCGGCGTTTAATCCCAACCACAAATATCCCGGCCTGCTCCTCATTCACGGCGGGCCGCAAAGCCAGTGGGAAGATGCATGGAGCTACCGTAGGAACGCACAGATGTTTGCGGGGCGCGGCTACGTGGTGATGATGCCCAACCCGCACGGCTCGACGGGCTATGGCCAGAAATTCGTTGAAGAGATCTCCGGCGACTGGGGCGGCGCTCCCTATGAAGATCTGATGGCGGCTACCGATGCGCTCGAGTCCCTTCCCTATGTCGCCAAGGGACGCATCGGCGCGGCGGGCGCCTCCTTCGGCGGCTTTATGATCAATTGGATCGCCGGACACACCACCCGCTTCAAGGCGCTGGTTTCCCATGACGGCGTCTACGACCAGCGCAGCATGTACGGCGAGACCGAGGAACTGTGGTTCCCCGAATGGGAATTCAACGGCGTCCCGTGGGAAAATCCCGCCTTGTACGAGAAGTGGTCGCCGTCGAATTTTGTGCAGAAGATGCAGACGCCCCTGCTGCTCGTCGAAGGCGAGTTGGACTACCGCGTACCCGTGGGCCAAGCCTTCCAGCTCTTCACCGCCTTGCGGCGCCGGGGCGTGCCGTCCAGGCTCTTGTACTTCCCGGATGAGGGCCACTGGGTACTGAAATCTCAGAATAGCCAGTTGTGGTACAAGACGGTGCTCGATTGGTTAGATCAGTATTTGAAGCCGTGAGGCGAGCCGTCAGCTATCAGCACTCAGCAGTCAGCCAGAAAGCTGAACGCTGAAGGCTGAATGCTGATTGCTCTGGGTCAATTGATGCCCGTCATCATCGGAATTACGGGGGGAACGGGTTCAGGGAAGACCATCCTGGCCCGCAGTATCGCGGAACGATACGCCCACCTGGGTGTCGCCCTGGTGGATCAGGATTCCTATTACCGGGACCAGCGTCACTTGAGCCTGCCGGAGCGCGAGTCGGTCAACTACGACGAACCCTCGGCCATTGACCACGACCTGCTCCTGGAACACCTCCGCCAGTTGCGCGAGGGCCGCCCCATCGTGAAGCCGCAGTATTGCTTCGCCAGCCACACGCGCAGCGGCCAGGGAGAGAGTGTGGCGCCCAAACCGATCATCGTGGTGGAAGGTTTGTTCGCCCTGTGGCAACCACGGATTCGGTCGCTGATGGCGCTCAAGATATTCGTCGAAGCCGATGCGGATATCCGGTTTATTCGGCGTCTGCAACGGGACGTGTTGGAGCGCGGGCGCTCCGTGCAATCGGTCGTGGAGCAGTATTTGCAAACCGTCCGGCCGATGCATCAGCTTTACGTCGAACCCACGAAGGCTGATGCCGACCTCGTGGTGGATAGCCCCGAGGATAATAGGGAACTGCACTGGGCCGAACCTGTATTTAAGAGGCTTGCAGAGATGTTGGAGCGAGAAGCGACGTAACCTGGCAGTGCCGGTACCGCCGCCTGAAGCGCGGCGCGTAGGTCGTGGCAGAGTGTTGGGCCCAAGCGGTCGGCCAGCTTTCAAACTGGCACCAGAAAGAACTGGCTCCTGACCTCCCGTCTGCTGGAACACGCGACATGTGGTTCGAACTCATCGGGCCAATCACGGACATGGAAAGCATTGCGACCGGCAGCGCCATCCGTGAAATCCAACGGTTACGAAAGCACTATGGGCGTGAAAATTGGAAAAAGCGCAAAGGCATTGGAACTGTGCGCTTCCATGATGGTACGATATGTAGAGCCGAACTCCACTGGTACGAAGCTCATGGGGTGGGCCGTAAGGAGATGAAGATCAAGCATCTCCTCGAATAAATGATGAGAGACCATTTGAAAGAGAAACGATTCGTCATTTGCATCCGGAACGAGGGCTACGAAGCCTCGCTGGAACTGCGCAAGGTTTACCAGGTCGTTTCAGACCAGGCCTCGGAACGGCACCGATTGCTGAGAGTTGTTGACGAATCGGGGGAAGACTACCTTTACCCCGAGGCATTTTTCGTCCCCATTGAGCTGCCGAAGGCCGTGGAAAAGGCCCTCGTGCTCGCACGGTGAACCACCGCTGGTGGTCTATCAGGCAGACTCGGCGCAGGGCCGCGCTTTCCGTGCCGGATGTGTTCGGTTTGACCCCGATCCACTAAGCAACGCTCATAAGCGCTTATCGCCGGAGGAAACCAATCGCTACATGGCTCCGAAAATTCCGTGACGCATATGGTGAGGCGACGAAGCGATTTGCAGGGGGCCTCCAAGACCTTGCAAGGGTGGAACGTGAAGTTGCCGAAATCTACGCAAACAGCCTCATTACCGTCCAGGTCCTGCAGAAAATCGAAGGCGAATCCTGGAGCTACAAGAGTTGGTGGCCTACGTTAAGTACGAATCTTCCAGAGCCGCTAGCATTCCAGGAGGATATCACTTCACCTCAAGGTAGGGATAACCTTGTGGCCGAACTTCAGAAACGTCTGCTGCACATCGAAGTCGTATCTGTAATCCTGCGCTTTCTGTATCCCCAGCATTTTGGGATCATGTCACCACCAGGGACCAACTTGCTTGCGCTGCCAACTAGCTCCGACCATGTTAAGTGCTATACGGACTACATTTCACTCCTTGAGAAGCTTGCAGATTACTACGGGGAAAACCGGATCGCGGATGTTGATATGGGCCTGTGGGCTGCAGCTCATTTGCTTCTGGACACCAAGTACCGAGCAGCCGCGGAGGAAATGCGGAATGATGAGTACTTTCAAGAAATTCGGCTTAGGAACCTATTGGGAGATTTTGGCGGTCCATCGCGACAAACGCACCGCTACCAGGTTCTCTTCGCCAAGGCGCTACTCCAGATGGATTACTCTGTGGCCGCGCTGGTTGCTGCGAGATACTACGAGTTTGCCGTGCGCCAGATGCATCGTTGCTTGAAGCTTCCGCAGCCTTCACCCCCGCCAAGCCAGTCCAGAACCGGTGCGATGGTGGACCAGCTAAAGAAGGATTCCCGACTTGATTCAATGGGAGTGGACCGGAAGAGGCTCGTCAAGTGGTGGGAAACACGCAGGCAGGCTGTACATGAGGATTACTCAGTTACCGAAGAAAAAGCCAAGCAGTTCGTCAACGAGATGGAAACACTGATGCGTACGTTATCACGTTGGCAGCAGCAATAGCTCATAACGTGAACACGCCACCAAGAGAAGTAACATGTCCCTGCCCTGGGGATAACAATCATGTGGAGGAACAATGACCAAGGACGAGCTCATCAGCAAGCACAAACAATACATCTTCAAGTGTGTCACCACGTACTACAAAGACCCGCTGGTAATTGACCACGCCAAGAATCAATACATCTGGGACTTGGATGGCCGGCAGTACCTCGACTTTCTGGGCGGCATCGTCACCATCAGCGTGGGCCACGCGAACGATAAAGTGACGGCGAAGATCAAGGCGCAGATCGACCGCGTCCAGCACTGCTCGACGCTGTTCATCACTGAGGCGCTGGTGGCCCTGGCCGAAAAGCTGGCGCAAATCGCGCCCGGCAAGCTAGAGAAGTGTTACTTCACCAACAGCGGCACCGAAGCCAATGAAGTCGCGGTGTTAACGGCACGCATGGCAACGGGAAACTACGAGATTCTGGGCCTGCGCCACGGGTACAGTGGTCACTCCCAACTGGCCAAGGCGCTCACCGGGATGCACACCTGGCGCAAAGCGGGCGTGATACCTTACGGCATCACCACTGTACCAGGCCCTTACTGCTACCGCTGTCCGTATGCGCTCACTTACCCCAATTGCGACCTGCACTGCGCCAAAGATGTGGAGAATGTCATTCAGACCGGCACCAACGGTCAGGTGGCCGGCATGATCTGCGAGACGATCCAGGGTCTGGGTGGCGTGGTGGTGCCGCCGCCGGGCTACTTCAAGATCGTGACCAACATCGTGCGTAATTACGGCGGCCTGTTCATCGCCGACGAAGTGCAAACGGGCTTCGGGCGGACGGGAAAGAAATGGTTCGGGATCGAGCACTGGGAAGTGGAGCCGGACTTTATCACCTGCGCCAAAGGGCTCGCCAACGGTGTGCCGGTCGGCGCAACGATTACGCGACCGGAAATTGCCGATGCCTTCAAGGGCCTCACCATCTCGACCTTCGGTGGCAACCCTGTCACCTGCGCCGCCGCCAAGGCCACCATCGACTTGATTGAGGAAGAACGCTTGATGGATAACGCCCACGCAACGGGCACGCGCTTCCGCCACGGACTGGAAATCTTAAAGGAGAAATACGCGGCGATCGGTGATGTGCGCGGCATGGGCTTGATGCAGGGGATGGAGTTGGTGAAAGACCGCAAGACCAAGGAACCCGCCACTGACCTTGCTAACCAGATCCTGGAACGCACGCGCACGAATGGCTTGATCGTCGGCAAAGGCGGGCTCTTCGGCAACGTCATCCGCATGTCGCCGCCGCTGAACATCGCCAAGGCGGATATTGACCAGGCGCTGGCCCTGCTGGACAAGAGCTTCGCGGAAGCCACGGCCTAACGCCGCCCTTGAGGGCAGCACACCGCCGAAGCTGGCATGGAGGCGATGATAGCAACTTCATGCCACCGCTTCTTGCTGCTGGGGGCGGTTCGTGGACCGCCCCGGCATCCTCACGTGTGAGACGGGACGCTCGCACAGGAGCTAACCCGTCATCTGCGCCGCCCCAAGGCTCGACACAGCTTCTCTCCAGCGGAGGCGGCACGCGCCAGGCGCCGACCGAAAGCTGCGGCCCCTGCCGAGCGGCGTGCCCGCACCAGCGAAGCCATGATTACTAGTTTAGAAATATTGAAACGCCGACCACACCTTCGGTGTCAATAGGGGTGAAGAGAGAAGCAGTTCGGCTTCCAGGAGCAAGCGCGAAGCCGGGCGGACGGTACGGGGAACTCCCGCCGGAGGTGCGACCATGTTTGATGACGCCTTGCTTGACTCTTCTCCCGCTCACACCCTGGCTTTCAGACCAGCCCATTGGCTCCTGATCTTGTCCGCGGGGGTCGCGGGTTTTACGGCCGCTTTCCTGTTGATTCCCTTGATCTTCGGGCAGTTTGAACCGAGAGGGCTGACATTGCAGTCGGCCATCCTGGGCACCGCAACGATGTTCTACACCCTCATGCTCTGCTACGTGCGTGCGGAAGCGCGGCGGCTGCGATTGCGCGCCTGGTTGTGGCTCGGCCTCGTCCTCGCGTTGAACTTCGTGGGCTTCTTCACGTTTCTGGTGCGTTCCGCAATGAAAACGGGCGAGTGGAAACGCGCGGCCATACCCGCTGCTTATGTTCTGGAGGCCACGCTGGTGAGCGCGCTGGTCTTGGCGCCACTGATCCACACCCAAGCCCTGAGCAGGTTCGAGTGGGGCACTCGCTGGCTTGCGCCGCCGCTGCCCCCTCCGCCGCCAAGTGGTCGAGGGGCGCCGGCGCACCCTCGGACCACTCCACGCCGGACCGCGCCAAGTCCCCTTGAGGTGCCACCGGTGATTCCCCCGCACGTGGTGACCTTGAACGAAGAGCCGACGCCACAGGGGATTGCGGATCCACGAGGAACAATAGGGGTCCCCTATGGCTGGCCGGAAGGGTCACCGGTTGGAGTCATTGGCAGCCCCTTCTCCGGTCCCAGCACGCCCCCGCCACCTGCGCCCCTAGCGCGCCGAGAACAGAAGAATGTTCGCATCCGCGTCGGTGGCCAAGTCGAGGCCGCCAGGATCATCTTCCAGCCGAGACCGGACTATCCCAAGCTGGCCCAAATAGCCCGCGCGCAAGGAACCGTCCGCCTGGAAGCCATCATCGACAAAGACGGGACCATCAAAAACTTGCGGGTACTCAGTGGACCTCCGCTGCTGGTAAGGGCCGCCGTCGAGGCGGTGGCGCGCTGGCGTTATCAGCCCACCCTGTTGAATGGGGAGCCGGTGGAAGTGATCACCGAAATTGATGTGAATTTCGCGCTGACTGACTAGATAGCGGCTGAGAACGTAACCGGGTCACCATCAGCCGCTATCTCTGCGGCTGCGCGGGCCCGGCAGAGTTCGGTACTGCCCCCTACTGTTTCGGAGCCTTCGGCGCCGCGGTCACCGCTTACTTGGACTTGCTCCGGCGCCGACCTTTGAATTCGGGAAGGACGTTCTTCATCGGCTTGGCCGCTTCCGTGCGTCCGCGCATGGCGTAACTCAACTGATTCTGGCAGCTCGCCAGATTACTCTGCGTGGCGGAAAGAATCTGGTCTTGATTCCGCAGGAGGAAGGATAGGAAAGGCTGGAGGGTCTGCTGCAGGTCGAAAAGCTGATTGCCGGCCTGGCTGAATTGGGCGCCGAGGCTGGGGTTCTCGAACCGCGAGACGTCGCGGGCGATCCCCTCCAGGCGCGGCAACGCGGTGTTGATGGCCACGTACGTCTCGTAACCCAGATAGATGTTGTCCGGGCGCTTTTCGTACTGGGCGCGCCACTGCTCGAGAGAATCCATCTGCCCGCGCAAAGTTGTCAGGGTCTTGGTGAACGACGTCCGCGCGGCGTCCGCCATCTTCCAGCGTTCCGGGTGGACCTGCGTCAACAGGTCATTGACGCGATATTCCGCCAGCCAGACCTTGTGGAGCAACTGCTTCATCGCGGCCGGATCCATGTATCCCGTTTCGCCGGAAAGCGCACGCACTGGAGACTGATCCGTCGGCGAGACCTCGACGCCCGGCGTCGGCGGCGCCGGTGCCGTCGCCGTGGCCGCCGGCGGTGAGGAGGGCGGATTCTGCTGGCCTGCTTGCCCCGTCAACGACGCTCCCATCAGCACCAAGCCCAACGCCCACACGGCCCATCTCATAAGCACTCCCCATGCATGATTGATGAATGAAGAAGCGGGAGAGGGTCACTTGGCTTCGTCGACAAATGTTTTCAAAGCCTGGCAGGATTCCTCACTCAATTCCCCGAATTCGACACCCATACAACATCCTTCGATCGCGTAACTTACCCGGCCGCGGCAGGAGACGCGCCGGTCGGTCGGCGGCAAAGAAAACGAGACGTCAACCTCAGAATCGGCAGGATAGGGAGTCTGGGTGGCAATCAGTATGCCTCCCGGGCTGATATCCCGCATCACCAGTTGGTCCTCACGCCCCAGCGCGACACACTGCACCTGCGTTATTAGTCTGACCCTGCGATACTTCCTTCTCTCGATCGCCAGTTGCGACGGGTCACGGTTATCCGATGGCATTGGACGGCACCTCCCTCCCCCAGCCAGTCACTCTGGCTGCAGTTCCTGCACTTCCACCATGAAGCCAAAACGAGGCAGCGGTTTGCCGCGCCCCCAACGGTCCACTTCCCAGCGCGCCTGCAGGTACTTCACCTCGGGCTTTAACTGGAGATCCAGCGCGGCAGGGGTCACTCCCGAATAAAACTTCTGCGGGAAGGAGAAGAGCGGTTGCGCGCCCCATGCCTGGCCGTCCGCAGACCCCCAGACGGAAACCTGTAACGATTCCTGCTCGATGGTTTCGCTAATCCGCAGAATGACCAGAAGGGGCCTGCCCGCCAGATTGGCCAGCTCAAAAACCGCCCCCGCGCCCGCCGTCTCCGTGGCGGCGCCCGGTGCAACCAGGTACCTCGCCGTCGTGGGAGCCGATGCCCGCGTCGTCATTAGCAAAATTCTCCCGCAAATTGCAGCAAATTGCATGCTAACACAAGCGCGCGCCAAAGAGAAAGTACGAGTTCCCTTGAGCGCGCTCGGCCTCTCCCGCACGCGCTTGCCTTTCGCATTTCAAAACAGGTAAACTCATCACCTCAACTGCTACGGTTTGACATGCGGACCAAGGGATGGCGTGCACGGTTCCCGCACGCTTCCCGCAGGTGAATTCAACGCCATACAAGATCCGTGGGATCCAACGGAGAGATGCATATGCGTCCGGTAATTCTGCGAATCGCAGCCCTCCTTGCCCTGACCTGGTGCTGGGGGCCAAGCCTTGCCGCGCAGACGGCTGACGACACTCGGACCCTCTCCTTGGACGGCGATTGGAATTTCCTGGCCGACGCCGCGGGGAATCTGCAGGTCCAGGACCTCACCTCGGTCCAAAACGTCCGGCCCACGCGCGTTCCCTCCTCCTGGCAATCACAATTCACGGATTTGCGCGACTATGCCGGGGTGGCCTGGTACTGGCGCACCGTGTCCCTCGCGCCACTGGGCGCCGACCAGGTCGCGCTCCTGCGGTTTGGCGCGGTGGATTATCGCGCGGAAGTCTTCGTCAACGGCCAGCAAGCGGGCATCCACGAAGGGGGATACTTGCCGTTTGAGTTTGACATCACCGGGCTTTGCCGTTCCGGGGAAAACCAAATCGCCGTGCGGGTGACCGACCCGGGCGCGAAGCCCAGCGAGGTCGAGGGAATCCGGTACGCGGAGATTCCCCACGGCAAACAGAACTGGTACGTCCAGACCAGCGGTCTGTGGCAGAGCGTGGAGATCGCGGTGCGACCCCGCATGCACCTGGGCGCCGTCCACATCGCGGCGGGCGCGGATGGGAATTTCAAGGTCGACCTCCCGGTGGTGAACGTTCCACTTGAGCCGCAATTCAAGCGTCCCGTGCACGTGAGCGCGGAAATCCGTGACGCCAGCGATAAGGTCGTCTGGCAAGCCACTCGCGACCTTGACCCGGGTCAAGCCGTTTATCAATTGGCAGGCCGCTTGGAATCACCCACCCTTTGGAATCTGGATAACCCTATCCTCTACACGCTGCAGGCCTGGCTGAGCTCGGGGGATTCACAGACATACCGCTTTGGCTTTCGCACCTTCACCACGCGCGCGGGGAAGTTCTATTTGAATGGCAACCTCATCTACCTGCGTGGCGCCCTCGATCAGGATTTTTATCCTGACACAATCTACACGCCGCCCTCCCTAGACTACGTGCGCGACGAGATGCGCAAGGCCAAGGCATTGGGCCTCAATATGCTGCGCTGCCACATTAAAGTCCCGGACCCCCGCTACCTGCAAGCTGCGGATGAGGTGGGCCTGCTCATCTGGTACGAGAGCCCCAACTGGGACAAGCTCACGGAGGACTCGAAGCGCCGCGGCCTGGCGACCCTGGCGGGAATGGCCGAGCGCGACTGGAACCATCCCTCGATCGTCATCGTAAGCATCCTCAACGAGAGCTGGGGAGCCCACCTGAAGGAGCCCGCCGACCGCCAGTGGCTGAAGCAAGCTTATCTCGAGGCCAAGAAGATGGTCCCCGGGTGGCTGGTCGAGGACAACAGTGCCTGCTGCGACAATTTCCATGTGGCCGGTGACCTTGGGGACACTCACACGTACAACGCCATTCCCGACTACGCTGCTACGTTTGATCAGTTCGTCGGGGATTTGGCGCAGCGCCCGCGCTGGCTCTACAGTCCTTACGGAGACGCGACGCCGCGCGGTGATGAGCCGCTGATGCTCTCCGAGTTTGGCAACTGGGGATTGCCCAAAGTGCCCGAAACCAAACCGTGGTGGTTCAGCCGCGATTTCGGCGGCCGGCCGCTCACTCTTCCCGCCGACCTCGAGCAGCGCTTTGCCGACTACCAGTACGCCTCGTTGTTTCCCACCCTCGACGCCCTGAGCGAAGCTACCCAGTGGCAGCAATTCCGCGCACTCAAATACGAAATCGAGTCGCTGCGCCTGCACCCTCAAATGCAGGGTTACGTCATCACCGAGTTCACGGACTTGAACTGGGAAGCCAACGGCCTGCTCGACATGTGGCGACGGCCGAAGGTTTACGCCGACGCTTTAAGCAGGCTTCAGCAGGATGATCTGATCCTGGCCTGGGCCGACAAGCGCAACCTCACGACCGGCGCCGAGGCCCGGCTGGACGTTTACTTTTCTCATCACAGCGAGATTTCCCTTGCCGGCGCTCAGGTGGTGTGGCGCCTCGAAGGAACAGCGTTGAAGGGGGATTTCGCCGTGAATCCCCTCCCTCCCGGTTCCGCCGCCAAGGTCGGCTCCATCGAATTGACGGTCCCCTCCCTCTCCGCTCCCGCCAAGATGCTGCTGCGCGTGTACCTGGTCGCCAGCGGGAAAACTGTTTCCGAAAATTCCCTCGAGTTGTTCTTCTATCCCAAGCCGCCGCCGGAGCTCCCGCCCCCGGTCTCTTTCCACGATCCGGCCGGCCGCCTGCGCCGCCTGGTGAACGAGATGCGCGCGCACAACTACCTGGCCCCCTCCGGCAAGGAAGCCATGCCCGTGCTCGTCACCTCCGCGTTCGATGACGAGGTGAAGGAGGCGCTGCGCCGTGGCAGTCTGGTGATTCTGATGCCGAGCGACCGCCAGCCGCTTCCCGGGGGACTCGAAATTGTGCCCCGGTCAGCCGACAATCTTGACGGAAACTGGATTTCGGCTTTTTCCTGGATTCGCAAGGACCACAGCGTGTTCAGGGCCATCGGATTTGACACGCTGGCCGGGTTCGAGATGCAGGCCGTCGCACCGATCACCGTCGTGCGCGGAATTCCTCCCGCGAACTTCGCCGATGTGCTGGCCGGGTCATTCTATGGCTGGATTCATTCGAGCGTCGGCACGGTCGTGCAAGCCAAGTGCGGGCGCGGCAAATTGTTGATCGTCACGCTATCGCTCGCGACGACTTATGGAACAGATCCCTACGCCACCTACCTGCTCGATAACCTGATGAACTACGCCGTGTCGGGCTTTACGCCAACTTTCGAATTGCCGCTGTGACATGAGGTGAGGGATTCTGCGGATCGTTGTCACCTGCCCGTGGCGGGGCTGTCGCCTCGTCGGTTGGATTCCGAAGACTGCTCACCCACGCGGCATGGCACTCGCGGAGGCCCGGTAAGACTTGCTGGAAGCGCCGCCGGCCGCTTCCAGCGATCATCGGGTCTTTGCGCGTTTTGCCTCGCGCTGGCGTGGCGCAGCGGTCTCGCAGGCCGCGAATGCAGCTTTTCCGGTCAGCAACTGCCGGTAGATTTCAGCGTCGCGCAAAACCATTTGCACGTAAACGCGCGTTTCGCGAAGAGGAATTGTTTCCGCAAACTCGGCCGGTTCTCGGAACTCGCGCTGACTTAGCCACTCTTGCACCCGCGCTTCGCCCGCGTTATAAGCGGCCAGAGCCTGTTCCAGCCGGCCATCGAACCTCTTGATAAGTTTCGCAAAATGCCCGCAGCCGAGGCGAAGGTTATACGCCGGGTCATAAATCCGGCGGCCCACGCCCCGCTTGCGGCCCGCCTGGCGGGCGGCGGTTGCCGGCAAGAGTTGCATGAGCCCGCGCGCGCCCGTACGGGAAATCGCTACCGGGTTGAAGGCCGACTCTTGGCGAATCAGTCCCATAACCAGATAGGGATCGAGCCGGTTCACGCGCGCATAACGTTGGACAAGACTCCAGAATGGCCGGGGATAAAGAAAGTTCCAAATCTCCCTTGGCAGGGCGGCGAATTCATACTCGGGTGAATCCGGCGCCAGTTCCCTGGCGTGAAAGAGTGCGACATGAGGACGCCCCGCCTCTGCTTCAAAGCGGCTCACGGCCAAAAGCAATCCCGGCGAATCCGGATGGTCCACGAGGGCATCTTTCAGGTACTCACCGGCAAGCTCGGAAAGGCTCAGGGCTTGCAGGGTTTCAACCGGTTGGAGCAATTCACTTGCAGGGACCGGGGCACACGGCTGGATGGGCGCCGCGGCCGGGGTGGGGATTTTTTGAATCAAGTCCAGCACGAACGAGTCGGGTGCGGTTAGCGTCGACGGCGAATTCGTCGGCCCGGATGCATCCTTCAGGCGGGCCGTGGCCTCCAGCGCGTAGTAGGTTCGCGGAAACCTTTTCACAAGGAGTTCATAGAGCGCGCGGGCTGCGGGATTCACACCGCGTTCTTCCTCCAATCGAGCCAGCCAGTAGAGAGCTGCGGGGACGTGCGGCGACGCGGGATAGCGGCTGACGTGTTCGAGCAGATTGCGGCGCGCGGGCTCACTTTGCTGTTGCAGGTAATCGCCCCAGGCAACCCGCCAGTGGGCTTCCCTGCCCGCATCGCCTTCCGGAAATTGCTCCGCCAAAGGTTGGTAGTATTGCAGGGCAGTCCTCCAGTCGCCCTGGCGCAGGAAGAACGCGCCCGCGGAAGAGAGGGCCGCCGCATAGGACTGCGAGTGAGAATAGAGTGTCCGAAGCTGATCAAGCGTCGTCGCCATCGAGGGGGGATCAGCTTGCTGGATATGTGCCTCTACCAGAGCCGCCAGGCGCTCGCCATCTATGGTGGGATTCCCGGCGACGGGAACCGTCAATAATTCCGCGGCCTCGCGCCCGCGTTTCAGCCGGAGCAGACAACGACCCCGCTGCACCCTCCGCCAGTCCGCAAGCGCACTCGCCGGGGCGGCCTGGAGCAGCAAGTCATATTCTCTTTCTGCTTCCGCAAACCGGGACTTATTGAAGAACGCGTCCGCCCTCGCCGTGCGCAATTGCTCCGTGGGAACAGGAGAATCTGAGCCGAGCTGCGCCTGGAGTTCACGCAAGGCGTGGCCAGCCGCTGCCGCTTCCGGAGAAGTAGCGTAAACGTAATAGACCTCCTGATAGGCACGCGCGGCTTCGCTGAGCTTTTGCGCCTGCCGGTATGCCTGGGCAAGCAACACGGCGAGCGCCGGCTGCTGCCGGACCTGGGGTTCCGCCACCAGCACCTGGATCGCGCGCTCGGCCTGGTCCGTCTGCAGCAGCGCCCGCGCGAGCAGGGGTAGTGCCTCCGCGCGAAAAACACTCTGGGAATGGCGGACGGAGAAGCCATCCAGCGCTTCGATGACCTCTGGATATCGGCCCGCATGGGCAGCGGCGGAAGCCCAGTAGTACTCCGCAAAGTCCGAAAGTGAAAACGAGGCGGCAGCAGCTTTGCGTAGGTCTGCGGCGGCGGCCGAGTAGTCACCGGCCGCGTATTCCCGGTAACCAACTACAAAATAGGCCAGGCCGCCGCGCTCAGGGTCTTTCGCTGATGCCGCCCAGCGCCGCAGGCGCGCCTGCGCGCCCTTCTCGCCCGCGCGCGCCGCGAGTTGCTGCAACACGGCGGGAACGGGTTCAGCGGCCGCACCCCGAGCCAGACTAAAGGGGAAAAGGCTGGAGACCAGCCAGGCACTCAAGAGGATCTTGCCAAAGAACTTCATGCTTTCGGGCCCGAATAGTCCGAGCCCAACAAGGAAGGATCGTTGCTCGCCAGTGACCGGACCAGCTCCTCATGGAAATAGTCAAACTGCTTGG
>Ga0315280_10004048_pt1 | contig 21952 bp, 11 predicted proteins | sample YL17G06_40_MG_FD_203697 | JGI IMG/M metagenome (GOLD analysis project Ga0315280, IMG submission 203697) | Sediment microbial communities from Yellowstone Lake, YNP, Wyoming, USA - YL17G06_40 | ecosystem: Environmental > Aquatic > Freshwater > Lake > Sediment | place: USA: Wyoming | collected...
GTTGCCCCCGGCTATTTTCGCTCGTCCCTTCAGGACGCGGAAGAACGACTCTTTCCGCAATCGCTTGCGCCTTGGCGGCTTTGGGTTGGCGCGCAAGGCGCGAAAGACCTTTCTCCACGAACACGGGGCGACGACCGACGCCATCCGACCATCGTGCCGCCACACGATACTTTATGCCCGATATAGAGGCCCACAACGGCCTCGATGCGGTTCGCACTGGCGCCTCTTATGAGGTTCCCGACAAATGGAATTCGGACATGCGCTCTTTTCCGTTTTGCTCGGTGCAGATTCCTTGACCCGCGTCTTGGGCGGCCGATAGAATCTTCGGAGCAGAGCGAAACTGAGGAGGGGTGGCGGAAACGACACGCGATTCCCCCGCAGGACGCGGCGCGAATTCGCTAAAGCCGCCGTGCTGGCTACGGCAGGGCCGGCGGGTGGGGCGAAGTGGCCCGCCGCGGCGACTGGGAATTCGGCAAATGTAACTTGCCGTGCGACGGCTTGATCTATCTCTCATAGGAGAAAACCCATGAACAAAGGCAAAGCAGTGACGAATCCTGAGACGACGTTCTGGAGAATCGGCTTGGGAGTTGGCTTGCTCCTTGTGTTTGCGCCAAGGGTTGCACCGCTGGTTTTCAGCGCTGAACCGGCTAATTCGATCGTGCCGAGAGACGTGCGTCTCTATTCCACGATCCACTCGATTGGAATCGAGTGGGATGTCGCGGGCGACGCTAATCACAATGCGTCGTGCAAGGTCCAGTACAGCCTCCAGGGTTCCGGCGAATGGAGGCCGGCATTGGATCTTTTCCGGATAGATTATCATGGCTGGTACGGGGACCAAAAGGCGGATCGTGCGTACAACATGCTGGCGGGAAGCCTCATGTTCCTCGAACCGGATACGACCTATGAAATCAAGCTGGCTCTCTCGGACCCTGATGGCGGGGCGGACGGCAGAATCGTTTCCGTAAAAACACGGCGCGTGCCTACCTTGTCGAAGAATGGCCGAACGTTCCATGTCGTGCCGGGTTCAGGAGGCGGCGATGGTTCTGCGGCCAATCCGTTCAGAGGATTGAAGTCGGCGCAATCGGTTGCCCGACCGGGTGATGTGTTTCTCCTCCACAAGGGAAACTATGAGGATTTCACTTTCGACAAACCCGGCTCGCCCGACAAGTATATCGCCTGGAAAGGGACCGGGGATGGTGATGCTGTTTTCAGCCGAGCCATAGTCTCCGCCAGCCATCTTTGGCTGGAAGGCCTGGTTTTCCGGCGGACGCCTGCTTTCTCCAACGGGCTTTTGGCCAACGGTTCTGTCGAAGATGCGGTCATTTGCCGCAATCGTTTTTCGGGCTATCACTACTCCATCACGCTCAAGCCCACGTGCCGAAACTGCTATATCGCGGATAACGTCATCGTTGGGGACAAGGAGAATATTGACGTAAGCGACATCAGCGGGGAGGGAATCGAGCTGAATCACAGCCGCGGTCATGTGGTGGCCTACAACTGCATCTCGCGCGTGGCCGACGGCATTTCCTATGCCGACCGCGATTGCGACATTTACGGAAACGATATTCGTGACGTGACCGATGACGGGATTGAGCCGGATTACGGCTATGCGAATATCCGCATTTGGGGCAATCGAATCCACAATCCCTTCAACGAAGGCTTCAGCTTCCAGCCTCAGTTCTGCGGCCCCTGGTATATCGTTCGAAACGAGGTTCTGACGAAACGGAATACGCTCAAGCCCAATGTCGCGGATCGGTTCGTGCTGGTGAATAACACGCTGGTCTCGCGCGGGCGCTATGCGCAGGGGCGCGCCGACCTTCTCTTGAAATCGCTGTCGAGGAACAACCTTTGGATTCTGATCCACGACCGGAATGCGAAAGACAAAGACTATGCGATCTGGCAGGCAGGCAAGGGCGGTCGCAGTGGCCCGTACTCCATGGAATACCAGGCGCTGCCAGACTGGCGAACGGACGTGGATTACGACGGCTTTGATTGGGATCAAACCCCCACTCCGTTCTGGTGGGACCTGGGGACAGGCCGGACACGAAAATTCAAGGACTTGCTTTCCTTTTCTCAGGCTGTGGGAATCGAGCGACACGCCATCCGTGTGCGCAAGGAAGAGCTGTTCGAGGTCACGGATATTCTCGCCTACGCGGCGGAGCCTTATTCGGCGAAACGGTTGACCCTCAAGAAAGGCTGCGCGGCCATTGACGCTGGTCAGCCATTGCCCAACCTCTGCGATGACTTCAACGGCCAGGCGCCCGACCTGGGCGCCTACGAGTATGGCAAACCGGCGCCTCACTATGGCCCTCGACCGTGATGCCCGACAGGCATTTCCAAGGCAGGGAGTGCCGCAAGACTCCCTTCTCGTTTTCAGTTGATCTGCGAGCATTATGAGTACAAAGAGTGAGTCATAATAGTGGCAAATTTATGACACTCCATGCACGGAGGGGGAACCGATCATGAAGAATTACCGATCAATCGGAAACTCATTGGACAGGCGCGACTTCCTGCAACGAGGCGTTTCGGCGGCGGTGTTGGCCACATCTTCGTGGACGCCGGCACTGGCGAGCGATCAGCCTGGGCGCAGGCCAAACATCCTCTGGATCACCTGTGAGGACATAAACGCGCACCTCGGCTGCTGGGGCGATACCTATGCCATCACGCCCAATCTGGATCGCTTCGCGTCCGAGGGCGTGCGTTACATCAATGCCTATGCCTCGGCGCCAGTATGTTCACCCGCACGCTCGTGCCTGATTACCGGCCTTTATGCCACGTCGCTCGGAACAATGCATCTGCGATCGAGTTTTCCTATCCCGGAACACATCAAAGGATTCCCGACCTATCTGCGGGCCGCCGGCTACTATTGCACGAACAATGTCAAAACGGACTACAACACGAGCAATGAACCAGCGCTGATCAAGGCTTCGTGGGACGAGTGCAGCGCAAAAACCCATTGGCGCAATCGCAGACCGGGCCAGCCCTTCTTCAGCGTCTTCAACGGCATGGTCACGCACCAGGGGCCAACGACTGTGTTGCCCTATGAGCAGTTCCGAAAACAGGTTTGGGAACAGCTCGCGCCGAACGAACGCCACGATCCCGCCAAGGCGCCCATCCCGCCCTATTGGCCGGATACGCCCATCACGCGCCGGACCATTGCGCGCTACTACGACTGTATCACCGCCATGGACAAAGACCATGTTGGCAAGATTCTGAAGGAACTCGAAGAGGACGGCCTGGCGGAAGACACCATCGTGTTCTTCTACGGCGATAACGGAGCCGGAATGCCGCGTCACAAGCGGCTCGTTTTGGATTCGGGACTGCGGGTCCCGCTCATCATCCGTTTCCCGAAGAAGTATCAACATCTGGCATCGGCGCGACCGGGAGAGGCCCTCGACCGGCTGGTCAGCTTTCTGGACTTTGCTCCAACTGTCCTGAGTCTGGCTGGTCTGCCGGTTCCTGACTACATGCAGGGTCAGGCCTTCCTGGGCGAGGCGGCGTCAGAACCCCGGCAATATGTCTATGGGGCAAGGGACAGAGTGGACGAAGCCTACGACTTGGCCCGTTCGGTTCGCGACAAGCGCTATCTGTATGTACGAAATTATATGCCCCACCTGTCATACAATCAGCCCGAGGGATACTCCGATCAGGCGGAGGTTCGCCAGGAAATCACCCATCTGGCCGCCGAAGGCAAGCTCAACGCCACCCAGATGACTTACGCTGGTCCGACCAAGGCCATGGAAGAGCTTTACGACACGCAATCCGACCCGCACCAAATCCACAATCTGGCCGACTCGCCTGCGCATAAACCGATTCTGGAGAAAATGCGCCAGTTGCATCGCCAGTGGCTACTGGAAACACGCGACGTGGGATTCCTGCCCGAGACTGAATTGTGGGAACGATCTAAGGGAAGCACGCCTTATGAAATGGCGAAACAATCGGACAACTATCCGCAGCAACGAATCGTCGAGGCGGCGGAACTGGTCGGACGTCGCGATGCCCCTGAGAAACAAATGAAAATGCTCGCGGACCCGGACAGTGCGGTTCGCTACTGGGCCGCCATGGGTTTGCGGGCGTTGGGCAAAGACGCCGCTCCCGCGCGCGAGGCCTTGATCAAGGTTCTCCGCGATCCTTCGGCCAGCGTTCGGATCGAGGCCGCCGGCGTGTTGGTGACACTGGGAGAGGCGGGCGAAGCAATGAAAGTGCTGACCGACGTTCTCCGCAGCGAACAGCTTGACGAGGCCGTCCACGCGGCGCGAACCCTCCAGATGCTTGGCGAGAAGGCTCGGCCCGCTGTCTCGGCCATGAAAGCCGCCCTCGAACGATCGAAGCAGATGGACCCAAACCACGGCTTATACATCCGTTTTGCCCTGGAAGCCGCGCTCAAGAAACTGGGCGACGGGTGAATCTTCGAGGAGCCGCAACGGAATTCACGACCCGGGCCAGACGGGTTACTCCGCCAGTGTTCTTACGCCTGCGCCGTTCCCCTTACGGTCGGCTGCGGCCTTCTCGTTTGATCTTCTCGAAGAGCGCCGTCAGCCGCGACACGATCTCCGGGTGCTTGTGGTAGAGATTGTTCTGTTCCCGCAAGTCTTCGGCGAGGTCGTACAACTGTCCGGGCGCGTCGTCCTTCTGGTCGGAAGCCGATGACTCTAATCGCCGGCCTCCGCCGCCTTTCCCAAGAATGAGCTTCCACGGACCTTGTCGGATCGCAAAGAGCTCTTTCCAACTGTCATTGACGAGTGTTTCGCGAACTGGCTTTTCGGTCGCTTGTCCAAGCAAGGCGGGCAGAATGTTGAAGCTGTCCGGTCCCGCACCGGGAGGCAGATCGCGGCCCAAGATCGCCGCACAGGTCGCCAGCATGTCGGTCAGGCTGATCGTCTGGCCCGAGCGTGTCGCTGGCTTGATCTTGCCGGGCCAGCGGGCGAGGAACGGCACTCGGTGGCCGCCTTCCCACACGTCGGTTTTCTCGCCGCGAAGCTCACCGTTCGATTGGTGGCCGAATTGCTGGAAGTAATCCCCGCCGTTGTCGCTGGAGAAGATCACCAGCGTCTGCTCGGCCAACTTCAGCCGGTCGAGTGTTCCGAGCACCTCGCCGACCACCCAGTCTAACTCCTGGATGAAATCTCCCCGAATGCCGCACTGGCTGGTGCCGCGGAAGCGCGGGTGAGGAATGTGGGGACCATGAATGTTGGGCGGCGAGAAATACAGGAAGAACGGGCGTTTGCTGTTTTGCTCGATGAACGAAATGGCCTTACTGGTTTCCGTTTGCGCCATTTCCTCGAGCTTATAGCGGGCCGCTTTGCCGCCTTCCATGCGCAGGCGAGGGTTGTCGCTTCGGCGACGGTCCGTGTATTTCGTCTTGTACTCCGGCCGCTCGTCGAGAACGATTTGGATGGGGTCGCTTTTGTCCAGCCCGACGACGTGGTGGTTCTCCACGTAAACCTGGGGCGTCGAGCCGTTCACGGTCGGATGACCGAAGAAGAAGTCGAAACCGACTTCCAGGGGACCCGGCTTGAGCGGCCCGTTCCAGTTGGGGCCTCGCAGTTCGTCCCAGTCGGGGGTTTGGGGGCTGCCGAAGCCCAGGTGCCATTTGCCCACGCATCCCGTGGCATAACCCGCCGATTTGAACAGCGAGGCGACTGTCATCTGTTCCGGCTCGATCAGAAGCGGGTCATAGGCCCACAAGACGCCGGTCCTCGTCCACGTCCGCCAGGCGTATCTGCCAGTCAGCAGATTGTAACGGGTGGGCGTGCAGACGGAGGAGGGCGAGTGGGCGTCGGTGAACAGGACGCCCTCCTTGGCCAGGCGATCAAGGTTGGGCGTTTTGACCTTGGTGGCCCCATAGCAACCAAGGTCGCCATAGCCCAGATCGTCGGCCAGGATGACGATGACGTTGAGCCTGCCGGCCACACCCGCGCCAGAGGTCTTCGCTGCCATTGCCCGCCCACAACCCAGACCCCCAATGGACGCTGCGCCCGCAGCGAAAGCGCCCAAGCTCACAAAACCGCGCCGGTCCAGCTTCCCGCTTTGCCGTTTGTTCGTCTCCATGTTTCTTCTTCCTCTCATTCGATCCAATGGTTTGCCCGTTTCTTATCTCGCAAGAGTGGTTGGCTTGTCCATCGCGCCGTCATCGTGCGGTTTCCCGAAACCCTTCGACGCTCCATGAGCGAGAAACCGTTCAAACGGTTCCCAAGCAGGGAACTGGGGCGTTCTCTTCCCCGCTCTGAAGAAGCGGGGTTAATGAAGAAAACACCTTGGATGACCAAAGATCCCTTTGCACACCGTTGCAGGCGCAAATCCCACGGAAAATCCAATCCACTGGAGTTAGATGCATACCCCTAATCTTGAAAAAGCAAGCGGGATAAGAGAAGCGAAAAGAAAAAGTGGACAATGGATTTCCGATGCGCCTGTGCTGTATCCCGAATCCAACGAATGTCGCGACCTGGATTCGACTTTCATCAAAGGAGCATGAGGATGACAACTTCAAGGACCGGTGAGAGGTGGTTGGTTGTTGCGGTTCTGTCATCGCTGTTCTGTCTGATGTTCGGCGAAAATCCGACGGGCGATTCAACGCCCGCGAAAGACCGTTTGTTTTCGAAGATTTATGGCTGTCAGGTTGCAGGAGCCATCGGGGATGCTCTGGGAGATAAAGTGGAAGGAAATTCCTACAAAGAAATCGAAAAGAAATACGGCATTCTGGACCATTTTGTTGAGAGCAGGGAGAAAGCGAGAAGTGAACAAAACGACTATACGCCGGACCAAATCAGATTCAACCATGTCCGCGCGCCGGGAATGACGGAAGATGGATATGAGCGCCATTTGCTTTGCGCGAACGCGATCATCAGAAAAGGTGGCCGTATTGACGTGACGGATCTGGCCCAAGCCTGGCGGCGCGACATTGACCCCAACCAGTTCGGATACCTTCTGGGCTGGCAGGACCAGTTTGCATATTACTCGGCCTGGGCGGGCGTCCCGCCCAAAGAAATCGGCGAGTTCGCCTCCTGGCCTGGCATGATCGGAACCACAAAAATGATCATGCCGGTCGGCATGATCAATGCCGGAAATCCGGAGCAAGCTGCCCGCGACGCCTTGAACGTGGCGCGGCTCAAGGACACGCTCGGGACGAAAGAGAATTATGCGCTTGAGGTCTGCTCGGCCGTGGCCGCGGCGACGGCCGAGGCCTTGAAAGAGGATGCCACGGTCGAAAGCGTGATCGCCGCTGCCTTCTCGCGTCTTTCCGAGACCCCGCGGTCCGACGCCCAGGAAATGCTGAACGCCGCGAAGAGGACAAACGATTTCAATGAACTGCCGCCGATCTATGACGCAAAATACAGTAAAAGGGGCAAACGCGAGTCGGCGGCTGACGAAATATTGGCGGGCGCCCTTCTTGCCTTCTACTCGGCCAAGGGGCAACCCCGTGAGGCGATCCTGAACGCAATCAGACTGGGAAGAGACACGGACTGCAAGGCCTACATTGCCGGCGGACTGGCCGGCGCCTTACGGGGCATCGAAGCCGTGCCGGCCGAATGGGCCAAGACCGTCGAGGATGCCGCGGTGGCCAATCCCTACACGGTCTCGAGAAGAACATCGAGGGATATTGCCATCGCCTTGCACAGGATCGTGCTGAAAAACAGAGCCGGCGCGAAAGGCGAGGCGGAGCCGTCACGCGGACTTGAGGCCGTGATTCGGGAAAAGGCAAGAAAGCACGAAGGCGAACTCACGACCGCCGATTATGAAAGCATCGTCGCCCTTGACGCGGGAAGCCGCCGGCTTTCCAGTTTGAACGGCATCGAGAGAATGGCCCACCTGGAATGGTTGAAGCTGGACAACAACCAAATGACCGACATCCGCCCGCTCAAGTCCTTGCGCAATCTCGTGTATCTTGACCTCGGAAGCAATCGGATCAGCGATCTAAGCCCCTTGAGTGAATTGGAGAACCTGAAGACGCTGATCCTGGACCACAACGCAATCCGTGACATCGCAGCCTTGCGCGGCCTCACGCAGTTGAGGGCGCTAAACCTGACCGGCAATCGAATCAGCGATATACGCCCGCTGGCAAACATGACGAATCTAGGTGCTCTCTATTTGGGAGAAAATCAGATCGGCGACATCCGCCCGTTGGCAAAGATAACGAACCTCATTTCTTTGGGGCTTGAAGATAACCGGATCGGCGACCTCGGGGCGTTGAGAAACCTTACAAAACCCATCGCTCTATACTTGAGCAAGAACCAGATTGAGGACGTAAGCGCCCTGAGCGGGCTTACGAACACGCTCAAATACCTGGGTTTGAATGACAACCGCCTCCGCAACGCGAGTCCTCTCAAAAGCCTGACCCGGCTGATTCACCTGAACCTGAGCGGGAATAGGATCAGCGCCATCACGGCGCTGAGCGGCCTGGACAAACTGGCTTATCTTGACCTGGGGCGCAACTCGATTCCCGACATCCGTCCGCTGGCCGCCTTATCAAAGTTGAAACACCTGAACGTGGCGGGCAACGCGGTGAGCGACATCCAATCGCTTCGCAACCTTGGCGAAATGGTCTGCCTACGTTTGGATAACAATAAAATCGCCGCCATAGAGGTCGTGAGCAAGATGGAGGGCCTGAAGTATCTGTACTTGAGTGGCAACCCAATTGACGATTTCCGCCCCGTGGCGAGATGTTTTCCCAGACTCGAGGAGAAAGACTTCAGCCTGAACAATTGAAAGACGGCTTCCTGAAACATCACTTGAGGAATGGAGATGTGGCGGTCTATGGCGCAAAGGGATTTGCGAAGCGCCCGATTCCAGAGACCACAATGGAGCAACGGTCATGCCAAAATGCCAAAGGAATTGGAGGATGAAACGTCCCGCATTCGTTGGACTTATTCTGGCGCTGATGGCCCCTGGCGTCGCGCTCTGCGAAGACCTTCGCAGCCTCCGGACCGGCCATAGAATCCCCAGTGAGGAGGGCTATGCCGACCAGCCGTATATCGTCGTGACCAAGGACGGTAACTGGCTGTGCACACTGACCACCGGCAAGGGCAAAGAGGGGCAGTTGGGCCAGCACGTTGTGGCCACGATCAGCCGCGACAAAGCCAAGACCTGGTCCGAGCTGATTGACATCGAACCAGCGAACGGTCCGGAAGCCTCGTGGGTAATCCCTCTGGCGACACCCGGCGGCCGCGCGTATGCCTTCTACGACTACAATGGCGATACTGTCCATACGCTCGGTAGCAAGAAGAACGTCCGCGCCGATATGTTGGGCTGGTATGCGTATAAGTATTCCGACGATAACGGCAGGTCGTGGTCGCAGCAACGCTACCGCCTGCCCATGCGCGTCACCGCTTGCGATCGCGCGAATGACTGGCAAGGCCAGGTCCAGATTTTCTGGGGAATTGACAAGCCAAAAGTTGTCGGAGGGAGTGTGTTCTTCGCCTTCACGAAATTGGGGAAGTACATCCTGGATAACGGAGAAGGCTGGCTCTATCGCTCCGATAACATCCTCACCGAACCCGACGTGAGCAAGATTCGGTGGGAATTGCTGCCGGAGGGAGACCACGGCATTCGCGCACCGGAATTTGGTTCCGTGCAGGAAGAACACAACCTCGTTCCCATGTCTGAGGGGAAACTGTATTGTGTTTATCGAACCACGACGGGCTACCCTTGTCACAGCTATAGCGCCGACGCCGGGCGCACCTGGAGCAAACCGGAGCACATGACCTATACGCCTGGTGGCAAGAAAGTGAAAAATCCGCGCGCTTGTCCTAAACTGTGGCGAACATCCAACGGCAAGTTTCTGTTCTGGTTTCACAACAACGGACATGAATCATTTGATAGCGGCAAGGCTGCCGGTTCGCGGAACATCGCCTGGTTGTCCGGCGGCGTCGAGAAAGATGGCAAAATCCGTTGGTCACAGCCCGAGATCGCCCTGTATGACGAAAACACGCTCAGGGGCGCCAGCTATCCCGATCTCATTGAACAGGAGGGCCGCTACTGGCTCTCGGAAACACAGAAGACGGCGGCCCGCGTCCACGAGATTGATCCCGAATTGCTCGAGGGGCTATGGAACCAGGGCAAGACCAAATCGGTCGTCAAGAAAGGCATGGTTTTGTTCTTGGATGAAAAGGGACTTGGGGCCGGGCGGGTAAGGATGCCGAGATTACCCAACCTCGCTGCCGGCGGTGGCTTTACCATTGATCTGTGGATCACCTTGCAGGAGCTCACACCTGGCCAAGTCATTCTCGACAGTCGCGACGCGACCGGCAAAGGCATTTTGATGGCCACAGCCAGCGCAGGCACGCTGCGGTTGGACATCGGCGATGGTGTCGGCAAGTTCGGTTGGAATTGCGATCCGAATCTTCTCAAACCTGGCACGCTCCACCACGTGGTATTCATCGTGGACGGTGGCCCCAAGGTGATCTCCGTTGTGGTGGATGGCGTGCTGTGCGACGGCGGGGATGATCCCGAACGCAAGTATGGCTACGGCCGGTTCCGGCAGGCCGAGTATGTGAGCAAATTCTCGGATGACCTCAAAAGACCGGCGACGGAAATCGGCGACGTTACCGGCGGCGATACGCTCGAGGTCGCACCATCGTTGAGGGGTGAACTCAAAGGCCTCCGCATTTACAACCGATCCCTTCGAACCTCGGAAGCGGTCGGGAACTTTCACGCTGGTCTACGGATTGGAGCAACCTCATGGGAAAGACAAAACAAAAACTTCAAGGCGGTGAACCTGCCCTGGGCGGATGGATTATGATCGGCCATCCGGCGATTGCGGAGATCATGGCCGGCGAAGGCTTCGACTGGATCGCCGTTGACATGGAACACACCTCAACCGACATCCGTGCCTTTCACGAAATTGCTTTGGCTATGAAGGGTTCCGATGTGGATTTGCTGGCACGGCTGCACTCGTGCGATCCAGTGCAGGCAAAGCTGGTGCTCGATGCGGGCGCCAACGGCATCATTGTTCCGTCGGTCAATACGCGCGAAGAGGCACAGTGCGCCGTGGCCATGGCGAAGTATCCGCCGCAGGGCGTTCGCGGTGCATCGCTGTCTCGGGCCACAGACTACGGGCGAAACTTCGGGCCGTATGTGCATGCCCATAACGACGAGGTTCTGGTGATTGTGATGTTGGAACACATCAAGGTGGTGGAAAACGCCGATGGGATTCTCTCCACACCCGGAATCTCCGCCACGTTCATTGGTCCGTATGACCTGTCGGCCTCGATGGGTCTGACCGGCCAACTGGAGCACCCCAAGGTGCTCGATGCCCAGCGAATGATTCTCGACGCCTGTAAGCGCCACGGCGTGCCCGCGGGTATCCACGTTGTTCCGGTTTCTCCGGAGGAAGTCCAGCGCCGCATCGAGCAGGGTTTTCGGTTCATTGCTTGCGCGGTTGACACCGAATTCATCCTGTTTGGTTGCCGCAAGATGCTGAATGGGATCCGGACCCATGCGTGAAGTTGTTCTTGCGACAGAGCAGGAATTCTCCAAGGGCGAGGATGTTTTTCGTTCGGCGAGCCACGGAGATGTTCGTCCGGCCCCAGCCGAAGAATACCTCCTATCCGTGGCGGTTATCACCCAGAACAGCCGGGCCGTAATCGTGGGGGCTGCTCCGTATCGTGGCCCCTTATATGAGGCCTTGGGCAAAACGGGCCGACCCTCCGGCGCCATCATTGCGCGGTTCGGCGTGGGACATGACGGCATCAACAAGCCTCTGGCACGGCAGAACAATATCATGGTGACCAATACTCCCGGTGTACTGGATCAGAGCGTCGCCGAGCACACGATCTGGCTAATGGGCAATCTGGCGCGGCAGCTCTCGTCTTCGGAAGGACGGTTGCGCTCTGGCCAATTCACCGGCCAGACGGGCATCGAGGTTTGCGGCAAGACGTTGGGCCTCATCGGTTTTGGCGCCATTGCCCGGCGTGTGGCGGCCATCGCGCATTTCGGTCTCGGTATGCGTGTGCTGGCGGCCGGCCGCCGTTCGTTGAGTGAGATGGAAGAGCAAGAGGGTCTGAGTCTCGCACAAATCCAAGCAAGGTTCGGAGTGGATCATTATACCCACGAAGCCGAGAGCGTGCTGCGACAGGCCGACATCGTGAGCCTTCACCTGCCGGCCAATGACCAGACCCGCCACTTTATCAACGCACAGCGCCTTGCCCTTATGAGGCCCGGCTCCATACTGATCAACACGGCTCGAGGCAGCCTGCTAGACGAGAGCGCTCTCCACGATGCTCTCGTTGCCGGCCGGCTTGCGGGAGCGGCGCTGGACGTTTTTGAGAACGAACCTTACGCGCCCGTCTCGCCGGAGAAAGATTTGCGGACACTGCAAAACGTTGTCCTCACGCCCCATGTCGGGTCCAACACGCGGGAATCCAACTGGCGAATGGCCCATGCCTGCCTCGAGAACATCTCGAAATTCTTCGAGGGCCGGTTTGCTGAGTTGTCCCGAGTAGATGACGGAACATGACTATTGCTTCGGAAACTCGAGGCACAACGAATGGTCTATCAGGTCTGGTTTGATGGACGATATTGGGGTTCGTAGTTCCCGCTTCAGCGGGGCATTTCGGTGTTTTCCCGCCTAAAGGCAATGCTGCTCACTTGGGCCGGGCGCGCGATGTGGCATGTCCGCCTCGGGCGGATTGCCCATGAATCACGGGCTGGAAGCCCGTGCCGTTTTCATTCTGTTAGGGCCTCTAATAGCCTTTGTTGTCTTGTCGAAGACGAACCATCGTCACCGGTGAGTTGAAACCGCTTATTCGTGCAAAAGAAAGGCAAATCCGCCGATTGGCGTCGCCACCATGACCCAGTCGGTGAGAAACACCGTTTCAAAGCTTACGCCAGCATTGAAATCTCAAGTGAGAGAACCGGCAAAAAATTTCTGTTCGCCGAAGATTTCTAATGCTTTTGAGCGCCTTAGCGGGGATGGGTGCAAGGTGGGCAGACTCGCTCCCTGCTCTTTGCAGATCGCCGGCCGAGACGATGCTCATAAGGCAGCAATGGAAGGCGAAGCAATATCGGATTTGTCTTGCCGATACCACATGGTTGTGTCCGTCTCACACAGGATCGCTTTTCTGGTTGACGTTCGGGCGCACAGGCGGCCTCGCCCCCTGGATTCTATCGGTAATTTCGACATGCCTGCATCGGGATGAAATCTTCGATAGGAGCAATGAGATTGTTCGAAACGAGGAGGCAAAGAGATGAAAGGACCTGTTGTATGTTTTATCGCCATCGCGCTGGCGCTGGCGATTCAGGCCTATGACGCAATAGTCGTTGTCGGAGAGGAAACGAAGACGGAGGGCGGCAGTGTCCAATCCGAGCCGGAGCGGTCCGGCTATCTTTCGGCGCCGAAGGTTTACGGCTGGCAACCGACGGGCTTCTCCGGCGGCGGGGCGATGTTTGTGCCGGTCATCAGCGGCGCCGATCCCGACCTCATGATGATCAACTGCGACATGTCGGGTGTCTATATTTCCACCGACGGTGGGCGGTTCTGGAAAATGATCCACCACAAGCAATTGGCCAGCAACACCCGTTGCAAGCCCGCCTTTCACCCGAAGGACCCCAACATCATCTACGCCGCCGACGGCTACGGCGGCGGAAATCTCAAGGTAAGCCGCGACCAAGGTGAAACCTGGCAGGTAGAAGCTAAGATCGGGGCGGGTCTGCACGGCGAGATCGTCCTCGATCCCGATAATCCTTCCCTCCTACTCGCCGGCACGCGGGACGGCGCCGTCCTATCACGTGATGATGGTAAGAGTTGGACCCGCTGTCAGGGACCGCGCGGACCGGCGATTGCGTTCCACGTTGATCGCGCAAGCCCGGTGAGGCGCAGAACCCTTTTCGCCGCCACTCAGCAAGGCATCTGGCGCTCCGAGGACGGCGGTGTCACCTGGGTCGAGAGAACCGACGGTCTCCCGTGGAAAGAGATCGTCCACTTTTCGGGCGGCTCCGATCCCAAGTCCGCCCTGATCCTGCTCTATTGCTCTATTCCCGGTCGCGCCGTTGCCGGCAAATATGAGGGCGGCATCTACCGCTCGAAAAACCGCGGCGAAACGTGGGAATCGGCAATGGGCAATGGAATAAACAAGGACACATCCCCCGCCGATAAGTGGGCCCAAAGTCCGGTCGCATACTACACCCATGTGTTCACAACCGACGTCAAGCCCCTCACGATCTATGCCATGAATCGCAACACCGGCTTCTGGCCACCTCACCACACCACAACCTTCCGCAGCGACGACGGGGGCGACAACTGGCGAGCAACGATGTATATGGACCCAAGGTTCCCGCAGTATAACGTGACGCCTCACTATCAAACCGCTTCGCTTGGTCAGAGCTGGCAAGAACCAGCCGAAGGCGCAGCGATCTGCCCCACCGATCCCAACTGCGTCATCCGCACGGGCAGCATGGAAACGCTGATCACCTCCGACGGCGGTAATACCTGGCGCCCTGGCCACACGTTGCCGACGCCCGGCCAGAAGCCTCAGCCCGGCTCTTCGTGGACCTGCAACGGCCTTGTGGTGACAACCACGTGGCGCTACTACGTTGACCCGTTTGAGCACAACCGCCACTACATCGCCTATACGGACATCGGATTCGCGCGTTCCATGGACAGCGGCCAGACGTGGATATGGTTCCAGAAAACCGGTCGCCCGCCGTGGGTAAACACGTGCTACGAACTTGGGTTTGATCCCGAAATACCCGGCAAGGTGTGGGGGGCGTTCTCCAACATACACGATATTCCAAACGACAACATTATCTCCGGCCGGCACCGGGCAGAAGGGCCCGGAGGTGTGTGCCTGAGCACGGATTTCTGTGCCACCTGGAAGCCGACTTCACAGGAGGGACTCCCTCTCGCGCCTGTAACATCAATCGTTGTGGACCCAAAGAGCCCGAAGGGTTCGCGAGTCCTGTATGCCGGAGTTTTCGACAAGGGACTGTTCAAGTCCGGCGACGATGGCAAGACCTGGACCGCAAAGAACAACGGCCTCGGACATCCGGCGAACATGCGCGTTTACCGCGTTATCCTGCACAAGGATGGCACGCTCTTTGCCCTCATCACCGCCAAGCGGCGCGGTGGGTTCTTGAAGGAGGGAGTGGGACTATACAGGTCCAAAGACGGGGCTGAAAAGTGGGAATGCCTGACGACTGACCTGGGACTTCTGTGGCCCAAGGACTTCGAGGTACACCCGGAGAACAGCAACATCCTATTCATCGGAGCAGCCGACGCCGGCGGCCAACAGCAAGGCGGGCTATACCGCACAACCGACGGTGGAGCATCATGGAAAAAGGTGGCCCGCTTTGGTCGTGAACATTTTGGCGCCTATTTTCATCCCAGGAAGCCGAACTGGGTTTACCTCACGCTGTGCGAGGGGCGGGTTGAATGCTCTCTCTACCTCAGCACCGACGGTGGCGATACCTGGGGGCCGTTCGACACCTTCCCCTTCTCCAACACCATGAGGGTTTTGGTTGACCCCGACAACGACAATGTCATTTACGTCACGACCTTCGGCGGCAGCGTGTTCAAAGGTCCCGCTGCGGCGAAGTAGCGTCCCCGATATCTTCTGATGGTGTGTGACAGCGGCCAGGGTTAATTTCGCGCTCGTCCTCATCTTCACCGTAGCTGTGGCGACTTCTGAAGGCCATCAATCTACATCCGTGCGGAAAAATGTGTGCAGGAAGATTGACAAATAGGCGCGGAACCGCTTTAGGACGATCACGTGCGGTTAAGCCTCTTACCTGGCAGGCTACAGCATCACCTACACGGAGGAAAATCATGATGGGGAGAGTCACCTTCCAGTGGTTCATGGTAGCAGTGTTCGGGCTGTTGGTTCCCCTCGGAATTCAGACAGGATGGTCGGCCGGCAAGGGCGAGGCCCTGGTCAATTCCATTGGGATGAAGATGGTGCCCATCGAGCCGGGCAGTTTCATGATGGGACAGGCCGAGGGCGGCGATTTCGATGAGCGACCCGTTCATCGCGTCACGATTACCCAGCCGTTCTATATGTCGGCGACCGAAGTCACCAACGCCCAATTCGAGCAGTTTGACCGCGAGCACCGCCAACTTCGCGGCAAGCTCGGTTTCTCGAAGGAGGACAATGAGGCGGTCGTCTTTGTGAGCTGGAACGAGGCAATCAGATTCTGCGAATGGCTCTCCAAAAAGGAAAGCAAACCCTATCGGCTGCCGACCGAGGCTGAGTGGGAATATGCCTGCCGAGCCGGAACCACGACGGCCTATCACACCAGCGATACGCTGCCGAGGGAGTTTCACAAGAATGTCACGGTGAGCTGGTTTCCCGATCCTGCGCGCGGCAAGAAAGACCAGCCGGTGCAACTCATCGTCGGCCAGACTCCGCCGAATCCGTGGGGCCTCCAGGACATGCACGGTAACGTCGAGGAATGGTGCTATGACTGGTATGGCCCCTATGTGGAGGGCGATCCGAGTGATCCGATAGGCCGCGCCGACGGCGACTTCAGGGTGACGCGCGGCGGCAGTCATTCGACGGAGATTCAGTATCTGCGTTCGGCCAACCGCAGTGGAACACTGCCCGAGGACAAGAGTTGGCTGATCGGTTTCCGCGTGGTCCTTGGCAAAATGCCGGCGACAGCGCCGCTTCCCGTTCCTCCTCCACCGCCGAGCCAGCAAAACGTGAGACAGGCGGTGGCGACGTATGCGCCGCCCGACCCGAACAAGCCCTATTTCAAAGGCCCGCGTGTACATGTGAAGATTCCGCCGAACTCCAACGGCCCAATGTTCTCGCAGCACAATCATGATCCTGGAATTGTCGAATGTCCGAACGGCGACCTGCTCGCCATATGGTATTCGTGCCTCAAAGAGGCGGGCCGCGAGTTAGGCATTGTGGCGAGCCGGCTTCGATATGGCGCCGGGGAGTGGGAACCGGCCTCGCCCTTCTGGGACGCTCCCGACCGCAACGACCATGCTCCGGCCATCTGGCACGACGGTAGAGGCACGATCTACCATTTCAATGGTCTTTCTGCCGCGGCCACCTGGGGCAGTCTCGCTGTCCTGATGAGAGTCTCGACCGACAACGGCGCCACTTGGTCGAAAGCCCGCCTCATTTGTCCCGAACATGGGGTTCGCCACCAGCCCGTCGAATCGGTTTTCCAGGCAAGCGACGGTTCTATCATTCTGCCGTGCGATGCGGTGACCGGGGGCAGCGCCGGAACGGCCATCCATATCAGCCGCGATGGCGGCAAAACGTGGAACGACCCTGGCGAAAGCAGGCCGCAACCGAAATTCGCGGCGGGCGGAACCGGCGCATGGATCGCGGGCATTCACGCCGGCATCGTGCAGTTGAAGGACGGCCGCCTTCTGGCTTTTGGCCGCGGCGACAGCATCGAGGGCAAAATGCCCATGAGCATTTCATCCGACATGGGCCAGAACTGGACCTACAGCCCAAGCCCCTTTCCCCCGATCGGCGGTGGGCAACGTCTCGTACACCTGCGACTCAAGGAAGGGCCGATGTTTTTTGCCTCGTTTGCCAGTGAGACGATGATCAAAGACGCCACGGGTAAGGAGCATCACGCCGCCGGTCTCTATGCCGCTCTTTCGGAAGATGAAGGTCGAACGTGGCCCCACCGCCGCCTGATCACCGATGACGGGCCGGGCCGCGAAGTCGAGACTACCGATGGCAAACCCTTCACGATGAGCGCGACCAGCGCGGAGCCGCGGGGCTATCTTTCTGTGTGCCAAACCCCTGACGGCACTATCCACCTGATTAGCAGTCGCGAGCACTATGCGTTCAACCTTGCCTGGCTCAAAACGCGGCCGTCCGTTGCGACGGAGCCGACAAAACCACCTCAAAGGTAGGGAAAGGAAAACACATGAGGAGACTTCAATTGACCGGATTGATCGCTGCCACCTTTACACCAATGCGCGCTGACGGCTCGCTCGATCTCGATCGCGTCGGCCCCGTCGTGGACCATCTGGTGCGCCAGCGAGTCAAGGGGCTTTACGTCGTCGGCACGACGGGGGAAGGGGTTTCCCTGTCTGGCCGCGAGCGCATGGCTGTCGCCGAGGCGTTTGTGGCAGCCGCGGCGCGACGACTGCCCGTGATCATTCAAGTCGGGCACACCAGTCTGGGCGAAGCGCGGGAACTGGCCGCCCATGCCCAGCGCATCGGGGCCGATGCTATCTCGGCAATCTCCCCGTGGTATTTCCGGCCAGAGAGCATGGAGATACTGATGCAGTGTATGGCCGAAATCACCGCAGGCGCGCCCGAATTGCCTTTTTACTACTACCATATTCCGTCGTTCACTGGCGTGCAGATGGACATGGTGGAGTTCCTGCGACTGGCCGAGAAGCGCCTGGCAAACTTCGCGGGCCTCAAGTACACCTGCCCCACAATCTATGAGTATCAGGCATGCCTGAAACTGGCCGAAGACCGACTCGACGTTCTCTTCGGGTGCGACGAAATGTTGCTCAGCGCTTTGGTCGTGGGGGCGCGCGGGGCTGTGGGCACCACCTACAACTTCGCCGCGCCAATCTATCTGCATTTGATCGAGGCGTTCGAGCGCCGTGACATCGCCGCCGCGAGCCGTTACCAGGCCCAGTCGGTTGCCATGGTCGAGGTGGCGCGCCGATACCGTGGCCGACCCGGCCTGAAGGCGATGATGAAACTGATCGGTGTGGACTGCGGTCCGAGTCGTCTGCCGCAGGTGACCGTGAGCGACACGGAGCTCGAGGCGATGAGACAAGAGCTGGAGGCAATCGGTTTCTTTGAGTGGATTCGCTCATAGCACCATATAGGCGTCATGATGACAAGAATGGCTGCCTGTCTTTTCTCTTGCGCGATTCTGCTCGTCGCAATTAGTGCACGCGCGCACCCGCAAGTAACGGAGATTCTGAATTGGCGTGATCTTGCCCCTTTGCCTGATTCCCGTGGCGTGGCTGGTGCTTTCGGGGGAGTCAGCAACGGTGCTCTGATCGTTGCCGGTGGGACCAATTTTCCGGATGCTCCGCCCTGGGCCAATGGCAAGAAAGCCTATTATGATACCGTCTATGTCCTTGAAAAGCCCGAGGGTTCGTGGGAAAGCGGATTCCGCCTGCCGCGACCGCTGGCCTACGGCGTGGCAATCACAACTGAGAAGGGACTTGTGTGTATCGGAGGCAGCGATGCCGAACGACACTATCGCGATGTTTTTGTTCTCGAATGGGTGGGTGGAGGAATCCGCAAGACCGCCCTGCCACCATTGCCCGGCTTGTGCGCAAACGCTTGTGGAGCCAAAGTCGGCAACGTAATCTACGTTGCCGGCGGGATCGAATCACCCTCGGCAACTTCGGCAACAAAGAACTTCTGGTCGCTCGATTTTTCAGAATCTCGACCTTCCTGGAAGGTGCTGGAACCCTGGCCCGGGCCCGAGCGAATGCTCGCCGTCGCCGCCGCCCAGGATGATTCGTTTTTTCTGATCAGCGGCGTGCGGCTGGTGTCCGGCGGCGATGGCAAACCCAAACGCGAATACCTGCGAGACGCCTATCGCTACAGCCCGGGCAAGAGATGGACCCGCATCGCTGACCTGCCGCATTCCGTCGCGGGCGCGCCGTCTCCGGCAGCCGCAATGGGTCCGTCGCATATCCTGATCTTTGGCGGCGAGGATGGCTCGAAAGTTGATTTCGAGCCTCGGGACAACCATCCCGGCTTCTCGTCGGACTTGCTTGGCTATCACACGATCACAAACACGTGGACAGTTCTTGGGGCCATCCCGGCGCCCCGCGTGACCACGGCTCTGGCATCGTGGGCAGAGGGGTTTGTTGTCCCAAGCGGCGAGGTGCGGCCTGGTGTTCGTTCGCCCAAGGTGCTTCTGGCCGGCGCGATCCGTCAGCGAACCGGTTTCGGCTGGCTCAACTACACAGCCCTGGCGCTCTATCTTGCCGCGATGGTGGCAATGGGTTTCCATTTTGTGGGCCGACAGAAAAGCACGAACCAGTTTTTCCGCGCCGGTCAGCGCGTGCCCTGGTGGGCCGCCGGCATGAGCATCTTCGCGACCCTGCTCAGTTCGATCACCTACATGGCAATTCCGGCCAAGGCGTATGCGACCAATTGGGCCTACATCATGAATCATGTGACGATCGTGTTGCTGGCCCCTGTCGCCATCTACGGTTATCTGCCCTTTTTCCGGCAACTCGATGTCACGTCGGCCTACGAATATCTGGAAAAGCGTTTCAACCTTGCGGCACGCCTGTTTGCCAGCGCCTCCTTCATCCTTTTCCAGATTGGGCGAATGACGATTGTTCTCTATTTGCCGGCCATTGCCCTGGCCACCGTGAGCTCGATGGATGTGTACACCTGCATTCTCATCATGGGCGGGCTATGCATCGTCTATGCGGTGCTCGGTGGGATCGAAGCGGTCATTTGGACCGACGTGGTCCAGGCCGTCGTCCTTCTCGGGGGCATCGCGATCAGTCTGGTGCTAATCCTCACGCACTGCGAAGGCGGTGTGGCGGGCTTCATGCAGGCAGCGAGGTCAAATGGGAAATTCTTCGAAGACGTGGTTTGGGGTTGGGATGCCACTCAAGCGACGGTGTTGGTCGTTCTGATCGGCGGATTCTTTACCAACATGGTGCCTTATACGGCCAGTCAGGATGTGGTGCAACGATATGTCACCACCAAGAACCAGAAACTGGCTGCACGGGCGATTTGGACTAATGCGGCGATTTCGTTCTCGTCCGCTTTTCTCTTTTTCGGGATGGGTACGGCTCTGTTTGTTTTCTACAAGACATATCCGCAGCATCTCGACCCAAGCATTTCGACGGATGCGATCTTCCCGCTGTTTATCGTGCGCGAGATGCCAGCCGGGCTGGCCGGGTTGGTTGTCGCAGGCATTTTCGCCGCCGCACAGTCCACGCTGGCGAGCAGTCTCAACAGTGTTGCGACCGCTTGGGTGACGGATTTTCACCGTCGCTTTCGGCCCCAAAGCTCCGATCGCGCGAACCTGCGTCTGGCGCGATGGCTCACGGTCATTCTGGGCATCATGGCCACAGCCGCCGCGTGCGTTATTGCCAGCGTCAAAGTCGCATCACTGTGGGACATGTTTTTGCAGATCATGGGGTTGACGGGTAGTGCTTTGGCGGGTTTGTTTGCTTTGGGGATTTTCACGCGGCGCGCCAACGGCCGCGGCGCCATCGTCGGCGCTCTGGCGAGTGTTATCACGCTTTATGTCGCCCAACAACACGGGCATTTCCACCTGTTTCTTTACGGAGCGATCGGCGTTCTGACCTGTGTCGGTGTAGGCTATGGGGCGAGTCTGGTGATTCGCGGTTTTCCTCGGCCGCTCGATGGACTGACAATCTTCACCGTGCGTTCGCGGAAGGCAGAATAGTGAGATGTGTCGAACGCGATACCGGCTTCTATAGGACGCCCCAATAGCGAGAGCGTCTGGCAAAACTCGTGGACGGTAGGCCCGACACTCTTGTCGGGCAACCTCTTTTGGAATCGGTGTGGATGTCCTTGCGCAAGATGGTCTTGTTCTCGGCAACGTGAAAGAGAACGGCGGCACTTATACGCTGGCGCCCGGGCCGAAAGTAGAAGGCGTTGCGCTAATGTAACAGGGCGACTGGCCACCCGAGGTGATCAAGACATTTCACGAGGTCCCGTGGCGAGGCCGCGTCAGTCCCTATCCGCGCATACCGACGACGGCTATTTCACGCCAAGGATCACTTCCATTCAGCCGGTCTGGAAATCGCCCGCCACCTCCAAAGGACAGAGAAAGGAATAGCCTGATGAGGCATTTTCAGAAAGCTATGGCTATTTAGCTTGCCGATCACTTTTTTTGAAGTTTTAAGAGCACCTAAAAAAATGCGTTTTGCCTTGGTCCCGTCGAGACCAAACGAGAATAGCCCAGCCTTTTAAGGCTTGTCATTCCCCAAATCTTTCTCCTTGGGGGGAGGCAGAAATCCAGGAAGAAATCTCTGGTCAAGGGACCAGGAGAGAATTAGGTTGGAATCCCA
>Ga0315280_10004049_pt1 | contig 21947 bp, 24 predicted proteins | sample YL17G06_40_MG_FD_203697 | JGI IMG/M metagenome (GOLD analysis project Ga0315280, IMG submission 203697) | Sediment microbial communities from Yellowstone Lake, YNP, Wyoming, USA - YL17G06_40 | ecosystem: Environmental > Aquatic > Freshwater > Lake > Sediment | place: USA: Wyoming | collected...
AAATTATCTCCAAAAAAATGTGCATTGATTATATGAACGTTAATCAAGTCACTTGAGGCTTATTTATATTTTATTATTACTATTAATAAATGCGATTGAAAGTTATTCCGTTAATGCGAAATGCGGGTTTGAAGTGTCCACACCAATTGATCAAATGGGAAGTTCCGGAGGGTGGGGACGGACCCAGATACAAAATAATGTAAAAACTTGTCTAAAACACCTTTTTATTTTTTTTATCATAATCCCCAGCTGCTTGAGGCGCAGGTGCGTTGTTTGACTATTGACTGGCTGAATTGGAAAAGCAATTGCAATCAGATTCAATTTAATGCACGTATATTTCAGGAACATGGCATCCAGTCCACACTTATCTCTCCCGGCTGGCTGCCGGACCAGAGCTGGATGAACTTCTCAATGGAGAACACTCCAGTTAGATCCTCCACGCTGCGGCCTATGAGCGGATGACGGCCATTGATGGTGGCGCTGGGATCGACGGACTGCCAGGCGATGTGGGCCTTGCCGATGACTTGAGAGTTGATGCTGGCCTCCAGGCCTCCTGAGAGGCAGCTTGAATCGATCCCTGACGAGTCTGTTTCGGAGGGGTCTGTTCCTGATGAGTCTGTCCTGTCAGATCTGGTGCTGACCTGAGTATTCCGATTCAGCTGCTCGAAATCGGTGTAGGCCTCGGTCATGGACGCGCCAGTGTCGTAGTTCTTGACGCAGAGGACATCCTTCTGCCCTCCGTTGTTCATGGCCATAGTGAAGCCCAGAGGCATCTCCGCCAGCCCGCTGGACATCAAGATAACCGCCACCGTCATCAGACAGATCAGCTTAGCCCTCACCTCATCATCATCTCAACATCGGTGATTGTCGTACAGGCATTTTAAGTTATTGCCCGTTTGAACATGCTCAATCGCAGCAGCCTGCCTTATGGTCTCAACCACCAGCTCCGGCTGATCGAGCTGGATGAAATGGCTGCTGTTTTGGGCTGCCACCAACTTTCCCCGTGCCGACTCGTGGACGAGCCCTCTCTGCAGCTCTCTCCAGGCCAGATCTGCCCGACGGGACAGCTCTTACGACTCCGTCAATGCCACGGGCTCTGTCGAGATCATCACCACCAGGAGAATGTCCCCCAGGCTGGTGATATTGGCCCTTCGGACCTCTGCCCAGCTCTCAAAAGGCGGAGCTGGCCTCCAAGGCCATCGTCCTCCAGATCCAGTGCCGGAAAGCCAGAAGGGCCTGGAGCTGCCGGTTGGCTTCCTCTGGCAGCCTGGGTCTGGCGGTATCAGCGAAAGGTTTCGCACCAGCACTCCTGAAGCTGACAGATTCTCCATCCCAGGCCCGCCCGGTCGTAGGTCACGACCCTGGCGAAGCCTGCCGCCTCCGGAGCCACTCGCGTCCAGACCAGGGAGGAGCTGCCCGCCCCGGCTTCAAAGACCACCGTCGGTGAGCAGCAGCCCTGGCTGATGATGTGTAGCCGGTATCCGCCCATGTCCACCATCTCCCCTGGAGGGGGATACGCCGCCCTCAGGTCGAGAAGAGCAGCGTCAGCCTGTGCAGTCTCCTGGGACGAGCCCAGAAGCAGCTGGCCGAAGAGGGCTACCGTCAACAGCGCCAGCAGCTTGCTTGGTGGAGACCAGGCCATATCTTCAAGATGCCTGACGATCGAACTCGGCCTGGCTGAAGAAAACACCTCCTCCTATCACTATCCTCTCCGCCCGGCCCTGCGGCCCGATCAGGAAGATGGCAAAGCCCTTCTGATCGCTGAAATCGGGCTCAGAGGTGCGGAAGGTGTCCCTATCCCAGGGGATCAAGGTTATCTTCACATGGCGGGGGCCTGCAAAGACGACCAGTGAGCCGTTCTCCTGAGTGATGTTTATCGAGCCATAAGTCAGGTTGCTGTAGTTACCCACGTACTTCTCCAGGGGCAGCGGTGGAGTGGGCTTCTCCGGCTGCTTTGGTATGCTCAGATTCTGCTGGGCATAGGCCATTCTTGTCTGGTTGAGAGCCATAGTGCTGTAATCCCTCTCTGGATTGCCGAAGTACATATCAAAGAAGCGGAAGGCCAGCATGTCCGGCAGCTCGGAAATCACATTGGATAATACTACTATGCCTATCTTTGCCTGGGGCACAAAGGCCGCCATGGTCTTATGGCTAAGGGTTCCGCCGTTGTGCCAGATGATGTTGTAAGGCCTCGATTCTTGGTAGAGCCAGCCCTGGCAGTAGAAGGCGAAGTTGCCGGAAGGCATAGCTCCGATCACTGTCTGAGGAGTGTGCATGTAGATGGTGCTGTTCTTGCTTATGATCTGCTTGCCCTCGAAGCTGCCATTGTTCATCTGCAGCTGCAGCCACTTGGTCATGTCTATGATGTTGGAGTTGATGCCGCCGGCCGGTCCGTAGACGTAAGGCCAGTCTATATACTTCCAGTTCATGGGCAGAGCAGTGACTGTGCCGTTTCTCATCTGGTGAAGATAAGCCACGTCTTTCGCCTGCTGGAAGGATTTCATATCCACAGAGGAGTTGGACATCTCCAGGGGCTGAAAGATCCTTTCCTGAATGTTATCCTCCCAGCTCTTGCCTGTTTCATTCTCCACAAGAGCGGCAGCCACCAGGAAGAGAGTGTTCTGGTAGGCATAGGTCGAGCGGAAGCTGGTCACAGGCTCGGTGTAGCGCAGAGAGCGCATCAAGTAGTCTCGCCCAAAGCCCAAGGTGTCCAGATCGGCTCCGGAGTACCCCGGTAGCCCGCTCCTCTGGGCCATGAGGTCAGTGACTGTGAACTCGCGCGTCACCCAGGGGTCGTACATCCTGAAATCCGGCAGATGGTCTATGACCTTATCATTCCACTTCACCTTTCCCTCATCCACCAGCATGCCCACCAGAGCGGCTGTAAAAGCTTTAGAGGTGGAACCGATCTGGAATATGGTGTTGTTAGTAACTTTATCGGCGCCGTTGACCTTTCTGACTCCAAAGGTCTTCTGATAAATGGTCTCATTGTCCCGCACAATGGCTATGGCCATGCCCGGCACCTGCCAGTCCTTCATACCTTGCTTTGCATAATTCTCAAAGTCGTGGAGAACAGCCTTCAGTGTGGCCTCGTCAGGACCTTGCGCCTGGTTCTTCGCTTCAGTGTCGTTGCCGATGTAAGCCGCGCCTAGGCTGATTCCCAAAAGCAACAGAAATATGACGCCCATGACCTGGGCAGCTCTTTTCGCCATTAAACCATCCCTTGCTTACAATTTCGTCACATGAATCCGAATTCAAATAATCCTTCTGATCAGCTATAAGATTTTTTGGTCGGATGAACCGATGGTCTCAAATCATAGCTAAAGAAAATGGCCAGATTGGCCTCCAGCGCCAACTGACCGCATCGTTTCAGAGGAAGAGGGGCTTTAGGTCAACCTCCGTCCAATCCGAAACCTCAGGTATGCGCACCCAGACTTTGAGATCCTGGGGAACGGCCACGATCTGATAGCTGGTATCGTGAGGAGCACGGAAAGCTCCACTCTTCTCCAGGGGCAGGCTCATGACCTCCATCATGGTCTGGGATGAGAAGTTGCCTTTATATTTTTCAGCTAACGCGAGCAGGTTTGTCCTTCGCTCCGAGGTGTTGGCCGGATCAAAGGCTCCCATCACTGGCTCCTCCAGCCCCCAAGATGGGTCCACGAAGTGGTTGGTGGCCACCAGGAGGCCGTCTTCGTCGGGAGATCGGCGCCTGACATCGAAGGTGGCCCACTCGTAGGAATAGGCCTTCTCAGGATCGGCCACGTTTATGATGTAGGCGTAATCCGGGAGAGTGCTATGGAATTCTGCGTTCAGCTGCTTCAGGTCAGCGGCGCTCTCCAGGAAGGCGAAAAGTGAGACGGGAGCAGGGACCCTGTTGGTATACTGAGCAGTCTCTGAAATCCCGCCGTTGTTCAACTCCAGGAAGAGGCCCTTTTTGTTCATTCCCGAGGTCACATAAATGGACCCGGCGTAGGTTATGCTGGCCGTGGGGAGGCTGCCGTCTTCAGGATTGTAAACGGCTACTGTGACATATTCGGCCAAAGCCGGTCCGAAGTCGTAGTTCCGCCCGAAGACCAGCGGCCCGCCTGAGGTGTAGTTACCCCAGGCGGCCACTCCTGAGCACTGATGGGCCAGAGGGGCAACTGGGATGTAATATTCTTTTGCGTTGACAATAAGCTGCTTGTCTAGTCCCAATCCGGAAGTCTCAGAGATTCCAAAGACGATTTCTTTGTATTTTTGCGGATAATACTCGAAAAGCATCCGGCCTTTTTTCAGCATGCTGTAGTAGGTGATGCCCTCGATCTTGCCGAAGTCGCCGTTCATCTGGTTGTAGATTTCATTCAGCTCCTTTTTCATGAGCGCACCGTACTGTCGACCCATTTCGCGATAGCTTCCGTGCAGCTCGATCACATTCAGGGAGCCGGCTTTATACAATTTGCCTCCTTCGAAGGTTGCCACGGGATTTCCCAGATCCAAGACGGAGTTGTTCGCAGCTTTCTCCAGGCAAAATGCCGTTGGGCATAGAAGGGCCAAAAATGTAAAAACCAGCAGCAACTGAATGGCTTTTTTGACAAATGGCTCTGTTAAGAACAAGACGAACACCTTTTTAGATTTTACCTAATAGTTATGGCTGCAAGTTTGTATTTAAAAATTCCGTCAGTTTTTCAATATTTTTCGAAATACATTTGGCCAGCTTTTGCAAAAGATGAAACAGCTTAAAGAATTTGTCTTTGGAAAAATAGAGATCGGTGCTGACCGCACAAATGCAGGAAAGAGCCTTCATTAAACGCTTTTGATGGACAGACCGGAGAGATTTCAGATCCCGCAGGTGGTGTCAGCGTAGTTCTTTTCGATGACCTCCCTTTCCGGCGCTACCTCTGCGAAGATCTGCGCCTGGAAATGCTGGACCTGTGTGTCCTCATCCCGCCAGGCGTCGGGCGGCAGTCCGGCCTTGAGGCAGGTCTGGCTCAGAAAATCCATGGCATCGAAACCCCACTCTGGAGCGACTTGAGGCAGCAAGAGACCGGAGAAGGGTCCTTTGGACACGATCAGGCCGTCTCTTCCGATGCGCACTAGCTCAGGCAGCATCTTCTTGGGCGCGTCGTAAGGCTCAGGCTTGGTGAGGATGGTTACCTCCACCTCGATCCTCTTCAGCTCGCCAGGCCGAACGCAGGGAAAGCGCGGATCTCGAGCGCAAGCGCTGATGGCCGAGTCCACGATGGCCCGGCCCAGGGGCATGACCGGCTGGGGATAGCCTATGCACCCCCGCAGTTCGCCCTCCAGATGAAGAGTGACGAAGACGCCCCGCTTCTCGTCGAATACAGCCGGAAGCCCCTCCGGCTTGATCAGCATCTTTTTGTCAATATATTTTGTGAGAGCCTCCCTGGCCAGCCGAACGGCCATCTTGCCCTCTTCCAGAGTCAGCATACAAATAAATGGACCTGGAAGCTATTAAAGAGTTGTGCGGCGTGATTACTCCCCCGAATAAATTCGAGGGCATCTAGGTTATATCCCAACCAAGGACTGTAATCCCAGTCGAAGGATATTCTTCGAAGCATTGAGATCTCTATCCATGACCAATCCACATCTGGGACAGTTATGGATTCTTTCGGAGAGATCTTTCTTTACAATTGTACCACAGCCAGAGCACATCTGAGATGTATAGGCAGGATTGACCAGAACCACTTTACGACCGGCACTTTCAGCCTTGTACGCAACGTATGTCCTGAACCGATTCCAGCTTACATCCAGCACGCTCTTAGCCATGTAAGGTTTCTTTTCGATGAGATTCTTGATATCGATGTCTTCCAGACAGATTATGCCATAATCATTCACTATCTGACGGCTGAGTTGATGAGCAAAGTTATCCCGAAGATTTCCAAGCCTTTCATAGATATGACTGACCTTCTTGGCGGCCTTCTTGCGTTCTGGTGACTTGTGTGGGAGCTTATCCTTCTTACTCTGCGACCTGGAAAGTAGCTCTTCGCATTCAGCTAAGTATCTCTGATTCTCTATGAAAGTTCCATCAGATAGAACAGCAAAATTGGATATACCAACATCTATGCCTATTGCTTTTTCCGAATCTGGTAAGACTTCTTTAGGTACATCTTCTACCAGGAATGAGACATACCATTTTTTTTGTTGATGATCTTCTGATAGTCAGCCTCTTAATAGTTCCTTCCATCTGCCTGTGCATCCAGATCTTGATATCTCCGATCTTAGAGAGCCACAATACATTTCCTTTGAGCTTGAATCCTGTTTCGAAGTAAGTCAAGCTGTCATACCAATTCTTGCACTTGAATCTAGGAAACCCTGGCTCGTCTCCATTCCGAACCCTGCGAAAGAAAGCTTGAAGAGCAAGATCCACACGCATAGACACGTCCTGAAGAACGTGTGAATGAACTTCGGATAATTCTGGTTTATCTTGCTTCCAAATAGCAATATATCGCTTGGATTCATAGTATCCGATGTGCTTCTGTTCGACATCCCAAGCGTTTTTTCGCAAAGCAAGTGTCTGGTTATAGGTCCACCTACATAGATCAAGTTGCCTGTTCAATATTGCAACTTGTGACTTTGTAGGCCTCAATCTATACCGAAACACTTGAAGCATTATATTGTATTATGCACGTCTTACATCAAATAGTTTGTAGTCTGTAGGTACGGCCTAACCTGTCATTGAAATGACAGGGATGTGGCCTGATTTAATCCTCAGCGGACCATTGGTTTGAACAGATTTGTGATCAAACTTCCGCAGCCTCGCACCGGTGGCGGAATCTCTGGGCGGCGCAGGGCATAACGAATGATAAGGGCCATCGCACGGCACCTTCGGCCATGGCCACGTACCCCTTGGAGATCTATCTCCTGGCAGGAAACGTCACAGGCCTGCCCGCAGGAGTCTACCACTACTTGCCACGGGGTCACAATCTAACTGCAATCGCTAGCGTCAACAAGATTTGATGAGAATAAGACAAAAGAGCTCCTGGGGCTGTCCCAGGGAGAGGAGCCCCTAGGGGTTCTGCCGGCAGGAAGATGGGCCTGACTCTAGGCCTCTTCCTCCTGCCATCATTTCCATTTGAGCCGGTTCCAGTACTCGTACTCATGCTCCCAATCTTTTTCGTGCATCTTCACTAGCTTCATGAAGTACTCTCTGTGCTCCTCGTGAAACTCCCTCTGCTCGATGTAATCGCGCTTGATGGACACATCCTCGGCTAGGGCCTTGCCCAGATGGAAAGCCTTCTTCTCCGCCTCCTCCAGGGTGCCGGGTCCCTTGGCCATCAACGCGCCCACGCTTCCCGTCACGAAGGCTCCGAAGTGCAGCATCAGGCCGTCCAGATACGTCGTGACCTGATCGTAGTTGTTGCCGCCTGTTGCTGCGCTGCAACAGTATTTTCCTGTTAGAAGCTGACAGTGGACGGCATCCGCCATGCGGTCGATGAGGGTCTTCATCTGGGCAGTCACACTGCGGAAGTAGTTGGGTGATCCCCAGACCATCCCGTCCGCAGCCAGAATCTTGTCATAGAGCCCCTGGAAGTCGTCTTTGTGGGTGCATGAGCCAGTCTTGAAGCAGACCTGACAGGCGTTGCAGTATTCGATCTTGAGGTCGCAGACATCCACCAGCTCTACCTCTGCCCCCGCGGCCTTGGCTCCGTCCAGGACGGCCTCAATCAGTCTTCGCGTCGAGCTCTTGGAGCCCCTGGGGCTGGCGCAAATTCCTAAGATCTTCAATCTTCAATCCTCCTCCGAAATCTCTTGATCTCAGATGTTGCACTCTGGCAATTTCAGCCTTTGGGTTTTTGATCCTTCATCTCCCATCGGATTTTGCCCAATCACTCGCGAGAGAGGAGAGGAGGGCCAAGCCGGAGGCCATAGATGCCCGTCGGTCAGGTGACAACCGCCTTCTTGAACATCCTCCAGGCCACCAGGAACATGAGAAGAGCGAAGATGACCAGGGCCAGGAACGATATCATGACATCGGTCGTGGTGTAGGCATAGTGATATCCCACGGCGTAAAAGTCGCTGCCTATGGCAAAGTACCTCACTCCGTTGATGAGGTAGGTGAGGGGATTGAGCAGAGACGCCTCCCTTACCGCGGGCGGAAAGGCATCAATGGGATACAGCGCATTGCTGGCAAAGAAGAGGGGCAGCGTGAGCATAGTGATGACGCCCTGCAGTCCTTCGGGGGTCTCCATGCTCAGGGAGATGGCTGAGGAGAGGAAGAGGAACCCTAACGAGAAGACGCCCACGAATATCAGGATTCCCAAGATGGAGAGAGCAGTATGCAGCGGCGTGTAACCTTGGAAGAACTTCACTCCTATGAGCAGCCCGAAGACCATGATCACCAGAACCTGGATAATGGACTTGGTGACTCCGGAGAGGCCTATTCCCACGATGATATGGCTCCTGGGCAAGGGGCTGGCGAAGACCTCTCGGAGCAGGCCCCAGTTCTTGTCGAATAAAAGAGAGATCCCGCCGAAGAGGCTGGTGAAGAGGGTCGTCAGGGCAATCACGCCCGCGCCCAGGAAGGTGAGGTAGGAGACGGAGACCGCTCCTGTGGGCAGGGGAAGGGCAGAGGCGAATCTGCTGAAGTTGCTGGACATGGCTGCGCCATAGAGCGCCAGCCAGAGGGCGGGCTGCACCAGGGAAGCGAACAGCAAGGCCCGGAAGCGGAAGAAGCGCAGCATATCGCGCCAATAGACCGTCAGAAATTCGAAGGCCATCATCTCTCCCCCCGGGTGAGAATCGGCTTTAGCTTCTCCGCTCCCGATTCCCGAATGTCGCGGCCAGTGTAGTGGACGAAGACGTCATCAAGCGTGGGCTTCTTCAGATTCACGCTGATGAGGCTGATTCCCTGGTCTTTGAGCGTTTCCATGATGATGGGCAGGCAGTGAGGCCCGTCGGTGTTGATGGTGATGACCAGGCCCTTGGTGGATCTGTTTGCCACTTTCACTACCTCCAGTTCTCTGAGCAGCCCAAGAGATGCTTCATCGTTCGAGGTCTCCAGATAGATCATATCCTGGCCCAGGTTATCTTTGAGCTTCGCGGGCGTTCCCACAGCTATGACTTTGCCGTGGTCGATGATGTCTATCCAATCGCTGACCTGATCGGCCTCATCCATGTAATGCGTGGTCAGAAAGATGGTGGTGCCGGAATCGTTTACCCTCTTTATGTACTCCCAGAGCCTCATGCGCGTCTGAGTATCAAGCCCTATGGTGGGCTCGTCCAGGAAGAGGACCTTGGGCCGGGTCATGAGTCCGCGCGCTATCTCCAGGCGGCGCTTCATCCCCCCGCTGAGGTTCCGGGTCCTCACATCCCTTTTGTCCTCCAGCTCCACCAGTCGGATCATCTCCTCGATGCGCTCCCGTCGCTCCTTCCTGGGCAGGGAGTAGATGCGCCCGTGGAACTCCAGAGTCTCCCAGACGGTCAGATCCCTGTCCAGGGTCTCGTCCTGGAAGACGATGCCGATGGACTTGCGAACCTGCTCCGGCCGGGTGGCCAGGTCGAAGCCCGCAATCTGCACGCTTCCATGCTGCAGGGGCAGGAGGGTGATGAGGATGTTGATGACGGTGCTCTTGCCCGCGCCGTTGGGGCCCAGAAAAGAGAAGATCTCGCCTTCTTTTACGGAGAAGCAGACATCGTCCACGGCCTTGAAGTCGCCGTAGCTGTGATCCAAGTTATTGACCTCAATGATGTTTTCGGACATCTTGAGTTGGCCTTTGCATTGCCGGGATTTATAGATCGCTGCAAAGAGTTTATGGGCTGAAAGCTCCTTCTTAAAGGAATCAATGGAAAATATGGAGAGGAGTCTTTAGCCATGACCAAGACCGAAGATGCCCTCAAGGCGGCTTTTGTAGGTGAATCGCAGGCGAACAGGAAGTATACGGCCTTTGCTGCCCAGGCGGATAAGGACGGCTATCCCCAGGCAGCCCGGCTCTTTCGGGCGGCGGCCGAGGCGGAGGCCATCCACGCAGCCAACCACCTGCGCGCACTGAAGGCTATCAAGACCACGAAGGAGAACCTGCGCGAGGCTATAGCAGGCGAAACGCACGAGTTCAAGGAGATGTACCCGGAGATGATCAAAACCGCCAGGGCGGAGGGCGTGAAGGACGCCGAACAAACGCTGAGCTACGCCAACGCCGTGGAGGAGTATCACGCCAGGCTCTACCATGAGATGCTGGAGGGCCTGGAGGCCGTGAAGGAATCTTATCCTTACTTCGTCTGCCCCGTCTGCGGCATGACCGTGGAGCGCGAAGCTCCCGAGAAGTGCCCGGTCTGCGGCGTGAAGGGAAGCATGTTCAAGAAGGTCGAGTAATCAAATCATCTTTTTTCACCCTTCCGTAGGAAATATAACCTACTACTATTATTTCTAAAGCGTCTACAGAAGGTGGCGGGAGGGCTGTTCAGGCAGATTCCGGCTGTCTGTCTGGCAATTCTGCGGTTTTTAGTGCTGGCTCAGGGAGAGGAGCCTTCTCGCGTGCGGAAGATCGCACAGGGTCAGCCTGTGGAGTACGATGGGGTAACCATCGTCGGAGACCTGAGCGTGAGCGGATTGGAGCATACAATGGTGACAGTAGAGCGATCTTGGTATGAGAAAGAAATCCTCAGATCGCCGGAAGAGGCCAAGCTCGTTACCTCTTCAATTGAGATAACGAATTCTGTGATGCTGGAGTCGGTCGTTTTCAATGGTACGCAGGCTTTGGAACAGAGCAAAAAAGATTTACCCTTTCCTGCCCTTCTTCCACCCATGAGAATCCTAATGCTTTTGGCGCTGGCTGCGATGCTGCTCTTCCTCCCAGGCGCTCTTGGCCAGATGAACAGTATCCCATCTGAAGAACTGAATGCCTCTGAGCTGCAGTCTCTGGTGGCCAACTCTTCCGCAAAGCTCGAATCCTATCGTTTCACCATGGAGGTGGAGCAGAGCATTGATCTTGTCAACCTCACTTCGAATGAGACCCAGAAGCTCTCTACGCGAACTTTCGGATTCGGTTCCGTGAATGTAACCGATCGCGCTATGAAGGTGGTCCTGGCGTCTCTTACAGTGCCAGAGGGAGATGATAAGAATGTCACAGCCGCGGCCATGGAGGAGTACCTTCTCAATGATACCGTTTACCTGAAGATGGACGGGAACTGGACTGCTCTAAGGCTTCCCGGAGTGGCCGAGGCCTGGTCCTCGCAGAATACCATGAATCAGCAGGTCGATATGCTCAACCACTCCAATCTCACATTGCGGGGCTCCGAGACCGTTGACGGCCAGGACTGCTACAAGCTGCTTGTGGACATAGATACGACCTCGTTTGCCGATCAGCTCTCAAAGCAGACCGGCTCTTACCTGTCCCTGCAGCCTTTGAACTTCAGTTCGCTCTTCAGCAACATGTCATTGCAGGCATACTACTGGATCGCCAAGGACACGCACCTTCTCAAGAAGACCGAAGTATGGGAGAGCTTCATCGTAAACCCGAGATCCCTGGGCCTGCCTGCCAATGAATCTGAGAACGGGGAGATGAGCGTGGATACCGCTATCACCTTGCTCTTCAGCGGCTTTAATCAAAGAATAAACATAGAACTTCCTGCAGAGGCTGTTTCGCTCGCGCCGCCTGGAAATGCCGCAAATGATACCGCTCAGGCCGCCTTGAAGGCCTGAGATCCAGATTCTCTTTTCATATTTTTAAAGATGCTTCAGTGCCCCAGATGCCCTCCTGATCCACCTTCGATTGAACCGGCATCCTCGTAGCCCTGCCGCTGTCCTGTGCCTGCCATCTTGATCAGCTTCTCCGGATAAAATAGCAGGCGAATCGCGTTCTCTGCGTGCTCAGCAGTCCTCCGCTCCGCCAGCCAGGCGAGCGTCTTATCATCCGCCGCCTCGTCCTCGTGCACGAAGACCTCGATGATGTGCTTGTTGGTCATGAGCTGGGCCATGATCAGCCCCGAAGAGGCCTCGTGGGCGCACATCTTGTCTAGCGCGGCCGGCCCGGGCATGCCCAGGGCCATGACTATCTCGCACTTCTCCTCCTCCAGGAGCTTCTTTGCGGCCACGGGCAGATCCTTGATGCCGGGCACGGTGTAGCGGGCGATCTCCAGTGATGCCTCCTTCTTGAGCGCGCGAATGGCGGCTTTGGCCATGTCGCAGCGGGCGAAGGTGGTGTCGGCGATGCCGATGCGCTTCATGGCCAAGGGAACAGATGTGAAAAGCTTTAGGCTTATCGGCCTCGGCGCCAGATCCAGGCCTCGGGCAAACTCTGTTATCGCTGAGGTGGGCATCAAGGCCAAAGGGATAAAGTCCATAAACAACTTGGGATATGTTGACAGGCAAAAAGCCAAATCGATCACTGCCATGGGCTTTCGCCTCAAAGATGGTCAATCGATGCAGGCTTGATACAGGATCAATGGATAATATAAGATGAGCGCATTATCTTTTGAAGTCTTAAAGCAGGACAAAGAGACTCGCGCCAGGTCTGGCCTGATAAGGACCAGGCGTGGCGACATCGAGACCCCCTACTTCGTGCCCGTGGCTACCCTGGCCAGCGTGCGCGCTCTGGGCTCAGACGACCTGGCAGCTTTGGGCGTGCAGTGCGCCCTGGCCAACACCTACCACCTCCACCTCAAGCCGGGCGACGGCCTGATCAAGAAGCTGGGGGGACTGCACAGTTTCATGAGCTTTCCGGGACCGCTGTTCTCTGACTCGGGCGGCTTCCAGGCCTTTTCTTTGGGCTTTGGAAGGGAGCACAACATCAGCAAGATCGGCAATATCTTTCCGCAGGAGATGGCGGCCAGCTGGAGTGATGCTGGGATGGATTGCCGAAGCGGGAATGGGAAAGAAAGGGAGGATATCCGAGGGGATAACCAAGAAAGACGGAGCGAAAATGCAAAAAAGAAGCACAAAGAGAAGGGAAAAGAGAATCTGACCAGGATCACCGATGAGGGCATCTCCTTCAAATCCATCGCCGATGGAGCCTGGCATTTCCTGGATGCCGAAGCCTCGATGAGGATTCAGTCGAACCTTGACTCGGACATCATCATGGCCTTTGATGAATGCACTTCCCCTCTCTCCGACTATGATTATACGAAGAAGGCCATGCTGCGAACTCATGATTGGGCAATGCAGTCCATCCGCTATCACGACAAGAATCAGGCCCTCTACGGCATCATCCAGGGAGGCTGGTTCGAGGACTTGAGGGCCGAAAGCACAGATTTCATCTCCCATCTCCCCTTTGAAGGCATAGCTGTCGGCGGCTCTCTAGGAAACTGCAAGCAGGATATGCACCAGGTTCTGGACTGGGTGGTTCCCCGGCTGGACGACCGGCCGAGGCATCTTTTGGGCATCGGGGAGATCGACGACATCTTCCATTGCATTGAGCGCGGGATCGACACCTTCGACTGCGTCTCGCCCACCAGGATCGCCCGCAGGGGAAGCCTCTTTGTCTTGCCGCGGTCGGGCGGATGCCTGGAAAACAAGTTCCGGATAAACATAAAGTCCGCCAAGTTCAGAGAGGATGAGAGGCCTGCCGATCCCCTCTGCCGCTGTCCGACCTGCTGCAGCTACTCACGCGCCTATCTGAGACATCTCTATGCCTCAGGGGAGCTCTCCTACTTCCGGCTGGCGTCGCTGCACAACCTTCATTTCATGCTCCGGCTCATGGAGGAGATCAGGGAAAGCATAAGAACAGGAACTTTCAAGGAACTAAAAGATAGATGGCTAGGAATGATTTAGCCTTGGGGAGTTCATCTTCAGAGAGCAAAGCCGGAAAATTCGTGAAGGGTAAGCTTGGGATTGACAGGACTCAGGCCACCATAATACTCTGCGGCTTTTACCTGTTCTTCTCGCTGGCAGGAAACATCGCCGCCACCAAGGTCACCTACTTCGGCGGCCTGGTCATGGACGCCGGTTTCATCTATTCTCTGACCTTCACCTGGCGGGATCTGATCCATAAGCAGCTGGGCCGCAGGGCTGCCGTCACCACCATCTGGCTGGCGGCAGCCCTCAACCTCCTCGCAGCTCTTTATTTTCAGCTGGTGGTGCTGCTGCCTGCTCAAACCGACTGGGCAAACAACGGAGGCCAGGCGGCCTGGACGTTTCTCTTCGGCATCCTGGACACCTCGGGCACAGGGTGGCAGTCGTTATTCTCCCTGCAGATGAGGATCGTCCTGGGCTCCATTCTCACGGCTCTCTTAGCCGAGCTGATCGACACAAAGGTCTATCACCTCTGGATAAGAGGGCGGACAGGGACGTGGCCGCAGTGGACGCGGGTCTTCGCCTCCAACGCCGTCTCCATTCCCGTGGACAGCGTGCTCTTTCCCCTGATCGCCTTCACCGGGATAGTGGGGATGGATGCCCTGCTGCAGATGTTCTGGACCAACATCATGGTCAAGGCGATGGTAACCCTCCTGGTCTTCTGGACCATCTATCTGGTGCCAGAGAAGCCGATCTACGCAGACGATTGAAGGAACCAGAGCATATCGAGATCAATTACAGGTTACGTCAGACTCAAAACAGCAAGCTCTGAACGCCCACCACTGTAGCAGTCACCACCACTCCGGCGATGAGAACGCCTGCGGTGATGGCCGCGAAAGCTGGCCAGAGGCGGAAGCCTAGCAGAAAGGCAATGGCACAGCCCGTCCAGGCTCCGGTCATGGGCAGCGGGATGGCCACGAAGATGGCCAGCGCCGTCAGCCCGAAGTTCTCATGGTCCTTGATGTACTTTCTTCGAGTGCGAGCGAAGAGCCAGGTGAAGAACCTATCCCCGAAAGAGAAGCGCCTCAGGCGGTCGGAGACCGGACCCAGAAAGAGAAGCAGAGGAATTATAGGCAGGAGGTTTCCCAGGACGGAGATCAGATAGGCCTGCAAAGGCGAGAACCCGTAGACACCCACGGCTAAAGGTATGGCGCCTCTGACCTCGGATATGGGCAGGGCGGCAACAATAAGCGTCATCATCCAACCAGGAATTATTGATACCACCTGAGATGCCAGTTTTTCTGCTTACACTAATAAATTATTAATATTATTATTCTCCTATAATCCCCTTGATCTCCACCTTGAAGACCGTCTCCTGGGTCGGGGACGAGACGGATATGGTCAGATCCACGGGGATCTTTCCCAGGGCTATGGACAGGGGTGCTCCGGAGTTGGCCACCTCCATCTTCACTCCCTGAGATATTTTCGTAAGGGCGCCAACAATTGAGCCGATGTTCAGGGCCTCAGCTGCCAACTTCAAATCTGGAACCACGGTGATGGGCGCCACGGATACGGGCGCGATGGCGATGGGACTCTGGGAGTCGCCGGATATTCTGGCGGAGATGGGGCCTGCTCCTTCACCTGAGATCTGAATGCTCAAGCCTCCGTCTTTTCCTGTTCCCTTAACCTTGGCCACAATAGGATACTTCTCCTGCTCCTCCGATCCCAGGACCAAGGCCTGCGCATCGACTTTGAAAGTTACCATCATATCACCGCAAAACCCTTGGATATTCTCAGATATAAAGGATGGCAGAGCACGCTAGATTGATGTCGTTAGCATAACAGGCAAAATATCATTTTAATATTGGTAGCGAAAGGCTGATATCTTCAAGAAACACTTCCCGTCCTGATGCTTGAAGTCGGATATCTTCATATTGATAATCCCATTGCCATCATATCTTCTTATAATCAGCCGACGTCCAACAATGCAGCAGGCTTGTTTTTGCTGGATGGCTTCGATCTGGATGAGGTTCCCCTGGCGAAGATGGAGGACTGCCTGGCTGACAGGAAAAGGCTCGGAAAGAAAGGGGCATTCGGTCTCTCCGCCACCTGCTCGCAGGATGAGCCACTCCTGGAAGTGGCAAGGCTCGCGAGCCGTAACCTGTGCCTTCTCGATCTGAGGCTGCCCAAGATCCAGGACCAGACCAGGCTTTTGCAGCTAATACCCAATCTGAAGCGCTGTGGAGTCACTCTCTCCCTGAGGATCCGGCCGGAAGATCTCTCCAATGATCTTTTGCAGAAGCTTAACGAGACCGATCTGGATATGATCCACCTCGATCTGCGAGGACTGAATGGAGCGGGCCCGAGAATGGTGAAGAAGGCTGCCGACAGCCGAGGTCCAGCCATCATGGCCCTGGCCGACATAGGCGAGTTTGAAGATGCCAAGGATCTCCTGGCCATGGGAGCGGACATGGTCTCTTTGCGCGGAGCGGACCCCGAGTTTGCCGAATGGCTCTCCGGAGCCATGAAAGAGTACGATTCCCTGAGCGGCTGGTGCAATGCGCCCAAGCACATCTGCGCAGGGGGCGATCTGCGTGGGCTGGCCTACTGCTGCCCTCCGATCAAGCACTGTGCCGTGCTTGGCGCTCTGAAGAAGGCGGGGATGACCCCGGATGAGTTCGTGGAGAGGAAACTGCGTCTGGCCCGGGGCACCCCCCTGGAGAAGGGCGAAGGAACCTGCTTTGGCAGCCTGGTGTGGTGCTGCAAGATCACAAAGCCCTGTTATCTGCGGGATGCAGTTTTGGCCAGGATGGGGCTCTCCGAAAAGGAGTATATGAGGCTCAAGAAGAGACTGTCCGAAGACCTGCTGAGATGATGAGCCCTGATCGCGTGGCCCAGTGTGCACAGCTGGCATTGCTCTTCGAGCTTTCCTCCGGCCCCAAGCCGGGAAATGTCGATCGATGCCATGACTTTCCGGATATAAGCTTTTATCATTTCCTGGTCAGCGCTGTCTGCGCCTATCCCGTCTTCAGGAAAGCGGCATCCGGCCTGGGAGGCGCTGGCTTCTTGATCCTGGAGGGCGCACAATCCTGGAGAAGCTGGAACATTGGCAGCAACACCCATTTTGGTTCTCTGGTGCTCATGATTCCCCTGGCCATGGCCGCGGCCAGGCCGGGCGATCTGAGAGAGGCGCTGGCAAGAGTCTTGGAGGAGACCACCGTCCAGGATGCCGTGGACTTTTACAGGGCCTTCCAGCTGACTGGCGCCAGAGTCGCGGATGTGGAAGAGTTCAGCCTGAAGGATCCGGCGTTTGCAGAGCGTCTTCGCCAAAAGGGCGAGACCCTGCAGGGCCTCATGCTCCTCTCGCAGGGCCACGACCTGGTCGCTCGCGAATGGTCCACCAACTATGAGAGATCCTTCCTTCTGGCAGGAAGGCTGGTGGAGCGAATCGGGAAGCATGGTTTGAACGAGGGCATTGTGAGGACCTACCTGGAGGCGCTGGCAGAGACACCGGACAGCCTGGTCCAGGCCAAGTTCGGGAGAGAGATGGCCAGGCAGATCTCCCTTCGGGCGGGCGAGGCGCTGCGGAATGCGACATTGGACATGGCCCGTCAGATGGATGAGGAGCTGCTGGCCCAGGATATCAATCCCGGGTCCACGGCCGACCTGATTGCGGCATCTTTATTTATCTCCCTTCTGATGGGTTTGAGGTTTTGATCATGCTTTATGGCAATCTGGCTCTGATGGATCTGGGCATCCTCGACGGCATAAACGAGGTAATTGCCACCACGGAAGACAAGGGCAGGATAAACGCCGCTCCCGTGGGGATCGTAAAGGATGGCGACAGCCTGTACGTTCGGCTCTTCTCCGGCACTCACACCTATGACAATTTCCTGGCCAGCGGATGGTTCGTGGCCAACATAACCCACGACGTCTGGCTGTTCGCGGAGACGGCTCTGGAGGATCTTGCCCCGGACTATTTCATGCGCCGTGACGGCCTGCCCGTGCTGAAGGGTGCCGAGGCCTGGGGGCTGTTCAAGGGCGAGCCCTTTGCCCTAGACATAATCATCGCCAAGGTGGAGCTGGCGGAAGGCGAGGTCTTGAGGAAGGACTTTCGCGCCTGCAACCGGGGAGCCAGCTTGGTGATAGAAGCGGCCGTGGCCGCGACCAGGTACCTGGCGCTCTGCACCGACTCCTACTACGAGGAGCTGATCAGGCTTCAGAGGATCATCAAACGCTGTGGCGGCCCGAGGGAGCGCGAGGCCATGGACCGGCTCATGGACCGCGTCAACAGCTATTCGCATATATGAGTACTAATACTAACAATAATGATCTTTCATGACTACGCTGGACCGCTTGCCATCCGGCTGCCAGAGCCTGGACCGACTGCTGGGAGGGGGATTTGAATCCGGCATCATAACCCAGCTCTACGGAGAGTCGGGCACGGGCAAGAGCAACATCGTCCTGCAGCTAGCGGTGCAGGCCGTAGCGCGCGGCTTTCGCGTGATCTTCATAGACACGGAGGGCTTCAGCGCCGAGAGGTTCAAGCAGATTGCAGGACCGGGCGCCGAGCAGGTGGCCAGCAAGATCATGATCTTCGAGCCCATGAGCCTGGAGCAGCAGGCGGTCTCCATTCGCGAGGCCTCCAAGATCGCCGGCCTGGATCTAGGGCTGGTGGTTCTGGATTCAGCGACCTCGCTTTACCGCGTGCTCCTGGAGTCAGAGGATAACCGGCCTGTGCGCCGCACGCTGTCCGTCCAGCTCTCCGAGCTCCAGGAGCTGGCACGAAAAAACAGGATCCCTGTGGTGATCACCAACCAGGTCTACACGGATATCGAGAACAATGCCATGCGACCTTTAGGCGGCACATCCCTGGAGCACATGTGCAAGGCGATAGTATGTCTCGAGAAGATCGGCGAGGGTCTGCGGCGGGCCCGGTTGATGAAGCACCGATCTTTGCCGGAGGGAGAGACTGCAGATTTCAGGCTGACGGCCCGAGGGATAGAATAGCTAGAGCCGACGCTTCATGATGATGGCTGCCTCGCCGTCGGAGTAATAGCCGGGAAAGACTCCGCTCATGCAAAAGCCCAGAGCAGAATAAAGGCTCTGGGCCTTCTTGTTGCTCACTCTGACCTCCAGAGTGGCATTGAGAGCCCCCATCTGCCTGAATATCTTGAGGACTCCCAGCAGAAGCCTCATGCCGATGCCGCGGCTCTGATAGCCAGGCGCTACGGCCAGCCAGAAGATTCTGCCCTCGAAGGGAGTATGCTTGAATCCCAGGATGAAGCCCGCCACCGCCCCCCCTATCTCTGCGACCAGGGTGCTGTTGGGATGGCATTCATAAAAGGTCGCAAAGATGGCCGGATCGTAGCCCCCAAAGACCTCCCTGTCTATCTCCAGAGCAGCCTCCAGATCTCCGGGGCGAAATCTCCTGATGATCACCGAATCCCCGAAGACCGCATCATTGAACCCATCTTTGAGCCGACCATGGGCTTGTTCTTCTGGCCACATTCCTTCTATGTTGGTCTTTGTTGGCTACAAATAGTTTATCGAAATGACAGCCTGTCAAAGGGTCGGCATTCTTTCGGACAATCAGGTTTGAAAAAACTGAAAATGCCTCCAAAGGAGATATAGGGAGATCGGCATGGGATCTCCCGCACTTCTTCAGGGTCCTATCGTCTGCTTGGAGGGATGACGCAGAGCGATGAGCGAGGGCTTGCTTCCTGTGCCGCAGGGCCAGACTATGGTGTCTTTGGCCACTGCCGGCCAGGCGTTGACTCCCGCAGGGGCCTCGAATTGCCAGGCCACCCTTCCCGTATCGCGCTGCAAGGCATAGATCATGCCGTTGAAGGTGCCGGTAAAGACCAGGTCGTTGATGACTGTTGCGCCTCCTACGTTGAGGGAGTCGAAATGCTTCTCCCAGAGAACTTTGCCCGTCTCCACCTGAAGGGCAACCAATCCGCCTTCGGCCGAGCCGAAGTCCTGGGCATCAACTATCCGGGTATCGGTGTAGTTGGTGTAGAGGTCCACGTAGGGGACATAAACCACTCCGTCTGCATAGGCCAATGGCGACTCCACTCCTCCAAAGTATCCTGGATACACTTTGATCGTCTCGTTGGGCAGAAAGGCGAGCTGGTCGTTCTGATGAGTTCCCACCACTGCGGTCCAGAGAATGCATCCCGTGCTGCGGTTGAAGGCATAGACCCTGCCCATCTTGCCCGCGCCTATCACCATCTCCTGCTCTCTTCCGCTTACATTTGCCCTCGCCAGTATGGGCGGAGTCTCGAAGTCGTGATCCAGGATGTCGTGAGAGTTGACCTGAGTGTACCAGATCATCCGACCGGTGCCGCTGTCCAGAGCCAGCAGGCAATTGGTGTAGAGATTGGGACCGGGCCGACTGGATCCATTGGGATATTTTGGCGTTCCCGGCCAGGGCGCGGGATTGCCCACGCCCCAGAACATGATGCCCGTCTTCAGGTCCACCGAGGGCGTGTACCAGCAGCCTCCTCCGCTATTGACCTCTTTGTTGCCCCAGATCTTGGGAGTGTCCACGGTGCTGAAGTTCCATCTCTCCTTTCCGGTCTTCTCGTCCAGGGCGTAGATCACACCGATGCTTCCTCCCGTATAGAAGTCAGAGATACCGCTTCCAGGAACTGTCGACGCATACACTGTGCCGTTGTAAGCCAGAGGCTGAATATCAATGCCAACAGTAGATCCGGTGGAGATGTTCTCGGCCCAGAGCTCTTTGCCGGTGTTCATGTCCAGGGCAGAGATGTTATAGACCCCTTTGGCCACAAAGACCTTGCCCCACCCCACGGCAGGGCCGTTGGGGCCGATGGATGTGAGGTTGTAGATCTGCTTCCAGTTTACGGCACCGGTCTCCAGATCAAAGGAGAAGACATTGCTGCCCAGATCCTGGAAGTAGACGGCGTCGCCTATGATCAATGGATTGCTGGAGGCACCGCCGAAGGTGCTGGAGGCATTTATGGGCACTGACCAGGCGATCTCCAGGTTCCCTACATTTTTCGAGGAGATCTCGGAGTCCGTGGTGGCACGGGAATTTCCATAATCCTTATTCGGAAGCGGCCAGTCTTGGGCATGCGCTGCCACCTCAGACGGAACGGCATCGCTCAGTGCATGGCTGTCCGAGAAGCCAGGCGTGGCCGGAGCTGCCAGGAAAAGGATCGCAAGAATCATGATCCCTTTCAGAATTCGTAACTCAGTCTTCAATAAGATCAACTCCTATCGAAAATATCTTGGGAGGGGAATGGCTCCCCTGCCCCTTTTCCCGATCTTCATTCTACGACAAACTTGCCGGTCATTATCGTCGGATGGATATCACACCGGAAGAAGTTGGTTCCGGGCGTTGTCGGAGCGTCGAAGGTGTAAGCAATCATCTTGGGCCCGGTGATTATGTCCCCCTTGAAGATAGTTGTTTTTGCATTTGCAGAGTCATACACTGCAAAGTTGTGTGGCACATTGGCATCCTGGTTGTCGAAGTTAACTGTGACGCGAGCCCCGGCAGGAACTGTGATGGTACTGGTGTTGAAGGCCATGCTCTTGGCGATCAGGCCGACTGTGACATTCTCTACGCTCATAGTCTTCAGAGTCTCATCTTTCGCAGTAACATTTACCTCTGCCACCGCGGGCGGGCTCAATGGCGTATGATCGCTGTTCACCAGCTCTACGGAGAAGTTATGCATTCCTGCAGCCACATTCGTCCAGGTGTAGGATTTGTCAAGAGCGGAACTGCTGGGCGCGTTTCTTCCTTGTTTGGCTCTGGCATTTTTGCCTGGGGCTGTAGGCGTTATGGCGTCCATGAACCAGTGAATGTGCCCTTCGCCTGCAACGTTGGCCTTTCCGAGCTTATCTGCAAGGTTGAAGTTCATGACCTCCACGGAGACAGTGACACTGCCCGCGGCAACCTCTGAGCCGTCCTTGGGCTCAGTGATGTTGATCTGAGGCATTCCGCTCATTCCATTGGCTGCGCAGGCTGGAAGAACAATCAATGCCAGCATCAGGAGTAGCAGCGATCCTGAGCCGGATAGATATCTTTTGTAGGAACTCTTCAATCTATCAAACCCCTCTCAAGAGATTTGTTTTGTCTATCTTCCCTCATCCTTTAATTCTTATTTTAATTCTCTTACCATGATAGTGGACTGCACCCCTGATAGTAGACAGATAGTTAAGCAACAGTATTTAAGGCAACCTCCAATTCAAACTGTTCTGGGGACCTATAGCCCAGAGCCGAATGCAGCCTCTTCTTGTTGTACACCTTCTC
>Ga0315280_10004050_pt1 | contig 21947 bp, 14 predicted proteins | sample YL17G06_40_MG_FD_203697 | JGI IMG/M metagenome (GOLD analysis project Ga0315280, IMG submission 203697) | Sediment microbial communities from Yellowstone Lake, YNP, Wyoming, USA - YL17G06_40 | ecosystem: Environmental > Aquatic > Freshwater > Lake > Sediment | place: USA: Wyoming | collected...
CTTCAGGGTTCACTTTGCTGTAGCACGCCTTTAGATAATCCCGCGATTGGCCCAGGTTGGCTGCCATAACATCGGGATCCACACGCCCGTGCATAAAAGGATTGACGTATCTGGAATATCGAATATCCGCCAGAGCCTGTATCCAGAGCGTCATATCCGTAGGGCCGACGCCGGGAAGCTGCTTCGACTCCGGGTAGCACTGCCAGGCATAGAAAAAGAAAAGCTGCTTGCCGCAGACACGGATCGCATCGGGCACGGAAGCATTTAGGGCCTGAAGATGATAAGGCGCCAGCGCAATGCCGAGTCTTGCCGAAATGTTCAGGTCAACAAACGCCTTGAGCGAATCGACAGAGTCAAGCAACGCCTGCCCGTGATTTTCAATGGCAAGATACGAATTGTGCTGTTCAGCAAGTTCCACCAGAGGCTTAAGGCCCTCGATGAACTGACGCATTCGGCTGGTTAGCTCCTCGGGCTTACAGGGTGGCGCACTTCCTTGAATAGCCGCACCGCCGCCCACTTTCCCCAGCAGTTCCGCATAACGCGCGTAGCCGCCGCTGTAGACCGAAAATGCAGCCAGCTTCAGCTTGTGCTCAGATAGCAGCTCCTTCAGGCCTTCTGCTCCCAGGCGTTTTGCCACGTCATCCAGATGTGGACAGCCCTCGTGAGCCGACCAGATGTCGATTGCTTCGAAGCCCAGCTTGGCAATTTTCTCGCAGGCCTGTTCGATAGGCAGTTGCATAAAGTGGATTGAGGAGGTCGACAATCGCATGCGCCACTTTCGCCTGGCGGCATTATCCTGCGTCCCGCCCGATAGAGCGGGCGCCCCACGCCCTGCCACGGCGATTAAAGCTGCAAATTTCAAAAAATCGCGGCGATTGAAGCTCACATCTGTAGTATACTGGAAGACACTGGCGTTTGTCAAATATTTATCTGTCGGTTGCCGGGAGCAGCGTATGAGCAAAAAGGTGCTGGTTCCAATTGCAGATGGAATAGAAGAGATAGAGGCCGTTTCCATTATTGACGTGCTCAGGCGGGCGGGAGCCGAAGTGACTGTCGCCTCCGTCGACAAAATGCAGGTGACCGCTTCTCGCGGCGTAAAGTTGGTGGCGGATAAGCTAATCTCGCAGTGCGCCTGCGAAACCTACGACTTGATTGCCCTACCCGGCGGTATGCCCGGAGCGGAGCACCTGCGCGACTGCAAAGAGCTGGAGGCAATGCTGAAAAAGCAAAGCAAGCAGAATCGCCTTTTCGCAGCTATTTGTGCATCCCCCGCCGTTGTACTTTTGCACCACGGTCTTTTGGGTCAGCATCGTGCCACCTGTCATCCGAATTTTGTCGAAAAACTTCCTAACACCGAAGCAGTTGAATTAAGAGTCGTTGTCGATGGAAACCTTGTGACCAGCCGAGGCCCAGGAACGGCTTTGGAGTTCGCATTGAAATTAGTGGAATTGCTCTTTGGCAAAGAAAAGGCCGAGCAAATCGCCGCCCCAATGCTGGTTAAGGTTTAGTCGTCGCCGGCATGGCGACCAAACTAAAATAACTTTATGACCGACAGTCGCTCTGCTATAATGCTCAGCAAATACCGAATGAAATCGCCATCAAGACATCTTGTATTGGAGGCACTCTCATGCAAACGTCTTACTCTCGCCGCAAATTTTTAGGAACCGCTGCGGCCGGCAGCGCCGCGCTGGCGCTCTCTGCCGCCAGTTACGCCCGTGTTCTCGGCGCCAACGACCGCATATCAATCGGCATAATAGGTTGCGGTGGCCGGGGACTCGGCGCCCACATGCCGGGCGTGCACGAGCACGACAAGAACCAAAACATTGAAATCACCGCGGTCTGCGATCCCTGGCGGCTTCGCCGGGAAGAGGCAGCCGCCAAAGTGAAAGAATGGTACGGCCGCGAAGCACGAAAGTTTTCGTCTTACCGCGACTTGATAGCACTGAAGGACGTTGACGCGGTGATGATCGCCTCGTGCGACCACCAGCACACCACGCATCTAAAAGCTGCCGCCGAGGCCGGAAAAGATGCGTACTGCGAAAAGCCGCTGGCGATGACACTCGATTCGCTCAAGGATGCCTGCGATGCCGTCAAGAAAGCTAAGACGGTCGTTCAAATCGGCACACAATTGCGGAGCCTGCCTTCCTTTGCCGGCTGCCGAGAACTTTATAAAACGGGCACCCTCGGCAAGGTTGGGCGAATCGAGCAGTGCCGCAACGGCGAAATCCCATACTGGTACGGCTACGTCAAAGACGTCAAAAAAGAAGACGTTGACTGGCAGGAATTTCTTATGGACCGGCCAGATAGACCCTTCGACCCTGTGCTGTACTCAGGCTGGTACGGCTACCGAGAATTTTCCGATGGTCCGGTGCCCGGCCTGGGCAGTCACTTTATCGACCTGGTGCACTACATCACCGGCGCAAAGTTTCCCGCCAGTTGCGTCTGCCTGGGCGGGACTTTCACATGGAAGGATGAGCACAAATTCACCTGTCCCGATCACGTCCAGGCCTTGTGGATTTACCCCGAGGGCTTTATGGTCAGCTACTCCACGAACTTCGGCAACGGCAGCGGAAACAGCTTCAAAATCTTCGGCGACCAGGGCGTACTGGATATGGTGGAGTGGAATTCTCCGATTTTGACCGCCGAAGGGGCAAACAGTAAGAAAAAAGGCCCGATACGCAGCAAGAATCCGGTCAAGGACGTCCCTATGCCCGACCACTTCCTCGATTGGCTGCAATGCCTGCGGACACGCAAAACGCCCAACGCCTCGATTGACGCCGGCTACCAGCACGCGGTCGCCTGTATAATGGCGATGCAGTCGTACGACACGGGCAAAAGAATGATCTACGACCATGAGAAACGCCAGATTCGCCCAGGATAAACAATAAGGAGAGATTTCCGATGACGCTACTGGACAAACTTTCCCGCCGAGCTTTTCTTGAACAGAGCGCCAAGGTGGCAGCCACCGGTCTGGCCGGCTCATACGTTACTTCCCTGTCGGCATCCGCGAGCGGACAATCTACCGACGGCTTGTGGCAGATCGGCTGCTACACTCGCCCGTGGGACAAATATGATTACCGAGCGGCCCTGGATGCCATCGCCGAAGCTGGCTTCAAATATGCCGGGATTATGACCACCAAATCGAAGACCGGACTGGTGATCTCGGTTGCCACCACTCTCGAAGAGGCCGAACACGTGGGCAAAGAAGTCAAGAAGCGAAATTTGCAGGTTCTGTCGGTCTACGGCGGCGATATTGCGGCGGCGAAGTCGCTCAAAGCGGGCATCGAAGACTTAAAGAAACTTCTCGATAACTGCGCCGCCTGCGGCGCAAAGAATCTGCTGATGGGCGGAACGGGTGACAAGCAGGTTTACGAAGCGTACTATAAGGCAATCGCCGAATGTTGCGACTATGCTGCCGAGACAGGTATCGGCATCAGCATCAAGCCACACGGCGGCCTCAATGCCACCGGGCCCCAATGCCGAAAGGCCGTCGAGCTGGTCGGGCATAAGAGTTTTCGCATCTGGTACGACCCCGGCAACATCCTTTATTATTCGGATGGAAAGCTCGATCCAGTCGCCGACGCCGCCACCGTGGACGGGCTTGTCACCGGCATGAGCGTCAAGGACTACAGGCATCCCAAAAATGTTGCGGTGACGCCGGGGACAGGCCAGGTAGACTTTCCGGCGGTTCTGGCACGCCTTAAAAAAGGCGGATTCACCGGCGGGCCACTCGTTGTGGAGTGCCTTGACCCGGGCGATGCCGAAAAAATGCTCGGCGAGGCGAAAAAGGCCCGGCTGTTCCTGGAAAACGCAGTCGGGCAAAAACCCCAGCTCGCTGCCGCTGGCAGGCCGACCGCAGAACTGCGCGCCGGCTTAGCCGTCATCGACATTACTCCGCCCATCGGCTACCGGATGAGCGGGTACTTCTACGAGCGTCTCAGCACCGCCGTTATGAACCCCCTGCACGCCAAGGCCATCGTCCTTCGCCAGTCCGCAGGACGCCCTATGGCGGAAAACCGCAGTGCTGCTCTTGTTTTCTGCGACATCATCGGCCTGTCACGCGAGGTGACATCCCGTGCGCGAAAAGAGGCATCGGAAAAGACCGGCATCCCGGCGGAATACATTCTCATCGCCGCCACGCATAGTCATACCGGGCCGCTGTATTTTGGCGCCCTGAGAAAACACTTCCACGATGTAGCCGTGGCTAAGTACGGCAGCGACCCCTGCGAGAAGGTGGATTACGCCAACGTACTGTCTGAGAAAATCGCCCAGGTTATAGCGCAAGCCGATGCCGCCACAAAGCCCGTGCGGCTGCAGGCCGCAGTTGCCCAGCAGCAGGGCCTTTCTTTCAACAGGCGGTTCCACATGAAAGATGGAACCGTCCGCTTTAATCCCGGCGTACTGAATCCGGACATTGTTCACCCAGCAGGACCAATCGACCCCCAAGTGCCCTTCATGTTTTTCCGCAGCATTGATGGAGATAATGCCATCGCCGCGATGGTCAACTTCGCCCTGCACCTCGATACAACTGGCGGAACCGAATACGCAGCAGATTATCCTTATTACATCGAGCAGTCGCTGCGCGAGACCTTCGGCGAAGACTTTGTGCTTCTATTCGGCACAGGCACCTGCGGCGACATCAACCATATTGACGTCACCAAAAAAGACCGCCTCAAGAGCGACTACATCGGCCAAACTCTGGCAGAAACGGTAAGAACAAGGGCACGCGAACTAAGAACGGATGCTGCACCTGCGCTTGCCGTGCGGGGCGAAGTTGTGAATGCGCCTTTACAACACTACAGCCCTGAGAAGATCGTGTGGGCGCGCGAGAATATCAAGAAGGTCGGCACGTCAGAGTTGTCGTTTCTCGAACAGGTGGAGGCATATAAGATTCTGGACATCGAAACGATGCCTGGCAAGACCCTCCCGCTGGAAGTCCAGGTATTTCGACTGGGCGCAGACGTAGCAGTGGTCGGCCTGCCCGGCGAGGTCTTTGTTGATCTGGGTCTGGCGATAAAGCACGCAAGTCCTTTCCCGGTAACGCTGGTAATCGAACTATGCCAGGATGACCCCAGCTACATTCCCACGAAAAAGGCTTTTACTGAAGGCAGTTACGAGACCGTCAACTCGCGGATCGCCCCCGGCGGCGGCGAAATGATGGCCGAAGCAGCCGTGCGACTGCTCAAGCAAACACTGACAGAACACTGACTTAAGTCAGACACGGACTAACACAGACCTGCGCTAATTGGAATTTTTCCGTGTTAATCTGTGAAATCTGTGTCTAATTACTTTTTATCTCTGTGCCCTCTGTGTCCTCTGCGGCTAAATTTGTTTTGTGACCCTCGGTGGCGGTTTATGGCGCAACACCTGTTAGCCAATTCTCGGCCAATAGCGCAAGGTCGAGGAAGTTGACACTTGCGTCCTGGTTTATATCCGCTGCTGAATACTTGCGTAGATACGGGTAAGTCTGATTCTCTCCGATACCCCAGACATTGACGAAGTCCCAGCCGGCTTCAAGGAACGTGCCGGCCGTTTGCATCTCGGCCGTGGTCTTGCCTGTGCCACCGTCACTTGTGGTCTGGCCTGAGGTCTGGATATCCCAGAAGGAGCCGGTCACAACGCTCGGCCCGAGAATACTCCCCACCAGCCCGCCGACACCTCCAGTGCCGCTGACCGAACCAGTTGCGTGGCACTTAGATATCCAGCCTGGGTAGCACTCTCTCCCCAGGCATTCCCCGTTTGATCCCACCAGCCCGCCGACACAATAGTTGCCATTGACCGTGCCAGTACTGTAGCATTCGGTCACAGTACCATACGCGTTGATGCCCACTAGTCCGCCGACATTGTCTCCAGTGCCGCTGACCGCGCCGGTGCTGTAACATCGGGTGATAGCACCACTGTTGTACCCCACGAGGCCGCCGACACAGCTGTTGCCAGTGACGGGACCGGTGCTGTAGCACTCGGTTACATCACCATCCCTAACATTTCCCCCCACCAGTCCGCCGACACCCCCAAAGTTACCACTACCACTGACTGCCGCGGTGCTGTAACAGCGTTTCACATGACCGCCGTTGCTCCCCACCAGCCCGCCGGTACTCCCACCGGTACTAATGACAGCACCGGTGCTGTAGCAGTGGGTCACAGAACCATAGTGATTGTCCCCCACCAGCCCGCCGACGCAGTCGCCTGAGCCGGTTATATTGACATCCACGATCCCCAGGTTCTTGACCTCGGTGCCGCGGTCCAGTACATCGTAGCCGTAGGGATTCAGTATACCGAACAGGCCTACTGGATATCGTGGACCTATGATCGTCAGATGCGAGATCGTGTGACCATTGCCGTCGAAGACGCCGGTGAAAAAAAAGATGACAGCCTCGTCAAAGATCTTACGGCCAAGTAGGTTGGGGTCCAGGTCGATGTCGGCTGTCAGGATGAAGTGCTTGTCATAATCTTCAGGGGTTTCGCCCAAGGCAACCAGACCGTCTGCCGTAGCGATCTGGTATGGGTCATCTGCTGTTCCGCTACCGCCGCCGTATTTGAGGACCTGAGCAACAGCATTCAGGCTGAAGATGAAAAAGTCGGCACTATTTGGTGGCGGAGTCGTCTGCCCGATAAGGTGGGCCAAACCATCCTGGAGGGTCACCGTGATGAGGATGTCGCTGTCGTCGGAGGCCTTGCCCGTGAACTTGATCGAGCCGCTCGGCTCAACCGTGCCGACCAGCGAGGTCATGTCGAACACGTGGTTCAGGTCGAGGGTGCGTTTGAACGGGCTGTCGTCAGTCGCATTGGCATCGACATGAGCGAACGAAACGCTGCCCGCATTCGGATCGACGGTAAGCTGAAACTCTCCTCTGACGGAATAGGTCCAATGTATGCCGGCGATTCCGCCGGTCTGAACCACTTTACTTTGATCGGGCACAAATACATACGTGCTTGTCTCGGCAGAAGCCGCCATGCCGACCAGGCAAACCGCAACAAGTAAAGGAACTATTCGCATGATTCGTGAATTTATTAGCGCCGCCATTTTTAATCCTCCTTCGCGCATCTTTTGGGCAACACGATAACTGGCTGCCTTTCCTATGCTCGCCGAGATATAGCATACCAGATAGGGATTGTGTTGTCAATTATAGCTCGCGGAGAAGCCACTTTATCGCGGCATTTGGAGCATCCTGGGATGCGAGGTCAGAGACTGTCAGGCTGTTCTGGGCACCAGCCATTTCATAGAATTCTTGGATGGTCTCGGCCTTTCCCTCTCCCACCAGCCAGAACTTTTGGGGGGCGTGCAAGGCGATAATGCCCAGCAAGTCCCCATACTTAGCGCCGCCGGGCAAAAAATCCACATCGTGAATATCAAGTATTTTGCCGAATCGAAAGCCCGCGGTGTCAATCGCAGCAAGGTCGATGGCACCGCCTGCTTGTGCCCTTGCCGCGGCTGCCCAATGGCCAGCCCCTTTCAGTCCCACCAATGCCAAAACTTTCGTTTTGCTGTCGCGCTGCTTGATATATTTGACTGCAGACAAAATGTCGTGGACTCGCTGAGCGAACAGTGTGTGGTTGTATCCGAATGTATAGGCGGCAGACTCGCGTTTGTTCTCGACCCGGCGTGTTTGCGTGACTGGCTTGCCCTCAGCAAGAAACTCGCCTTGGCACAAAAGGTCGATCCCAAGAACCTCGACGCCCCCGTCAAGCAGCGTCCGGATTTCAGATCGCAGCGAATCCTGCTGGTCGTAGAGTCCCGATTTGCCCTGGGCGTCGACCCATAAGACAGTCTTGCCTTTCCAGGATGCCGGCTTGAGGAAAACGGCTGGTATTTCCTCCTGGTAAGTCTCGTTCCGCAACAAGCCCAGGCTTTGCTGATAGCCGTCAGATTCGGTCTTGCTGGTTTGCTTGAACGCCACGTCACCCACCTCGGATAGGGATCGGCCAATAATCACATCCACGGCGCCGCCGACGATTTCTCGATAGGCAGCCGGTGACTTACGCGCCTCGCGCAATTGCTTTTCGCTATCGTCATTTATCCACCCCAGCAGCCGGCGCTCAAAATCGGGCCCGCCTTCCGGCTGAGGGTGTTCCTGGTCCCAGACCGACATTTCTTCTTTAGTCAGCCGCTGGTAGTCTTCCTCGACGATGGGTTCCTGCCGGCCTAACTTGAGATGCTTATTAAACCACTGATACATAGCCGCTCGGCTCACGTAGTTATAGTTGTGGCCGAAATGAGTCATGGATTTGAGCATAACGTTGTGCGGCGAACCGACCATCTGATATAGTTTTTGCAGCTCCGGAAAGCCCTTGGTGGTCATTTCTTTTGTCCAGTCGTCGGCAGCGGTCATGCCAAGCGGTTTGGGTGCAAATAGAGCTGCAAACTCGACATTGCCTGTGCCGACCCGGAGCAGGCAAGCGTTTTCACACGTGCAGCCGCCCTGCATCGCCGTTGACACCATCACCGCCGGAAAAGCCACGGTCGGTCGCGGATCAATCGCCGCCAGAATGAAAGTCTGTGTGCCGCCGCCACTGGCGCCGGTGACGCCAATTCGCTCCGCATCGACATCCGGCAGGCTGAGCAAAAAATCCATAGAGCGAATCGAATTCCAGGTTTGTAGGCCCATCATGCTTTGTAGATGCGATTCTGCCTGCGGACTATAAAGCCCCCAATCCTCGACCGTGTTCATTTCCGGCCGTTGCTTGGCAAAGCCATGCGCTATGTCACTGGAGATTTGCCGGCTGTCCCCGTAGCCGATCATATCGTAATGAAACACGACACATCCCATTCTGGCCAACTGCACGCAGCGGGACTGCAGCGGACTGCGGCCACCTTCCTCAAAACGTTCGGCGCCCTGGACGATTTCCTTGCGGACATTCTCTAGGCCCGAATCGTGGAATCGGCCATTCGCCCAATGGCCGTGAGGAGACAGCACTCCCGGTCGTTTGCCCTGCGCACCTTTGGGACGATAAAGACTGCCGGTCACGCAGAAACCCGGATAGCTCTCGAAATACACCTTCTCAACGGTGTAATTTTCGCGGTCGATTTTGCTGTGGATAACGGCATTGAGCGGCGTTCTTGTGGGCATAGGCCACAGCCCCAGCGCCACTTGCATCCGCCGCCGGACACGCTCGGCCCGCTGGTTCCATTCCTCGACCGTTTTGGGCGGACTAAAAGAAAAGTAGCCGTCCAGGTCTTTGAGCGGCCCAAGACGTATGTCCTTTGGGACTTCGCCTGGCGGCAGAACACGCGGCGGGTCTGCCAATGCAACATTCGATATGCAAGCAAATGCACTTATGCCGACCAATAACGCTAACAACCTCAACCGGCCACTTCCAGGCCCTACTCTGTAAAGTGAACTCCTCATGTTTTGCTCCTTACCCGGAACGAGAGATGTTTCATTCATAACAAGTCCGGCAGCTTTTTGTTGAAGGTGGCAATCTGAGCATAATTGGCAATTGTAAATTCCACCTGCCTATTTCCTTTTTTGCAGCAATGCCTCAATCTTCTTCTTGGCGTAAGTTGGGTTATCATCGTACGCATCATCGTAATACCAGAGCCCCGGGACAAGCTCTCTATCCCCGTACTCGAAATTTGGCCAGGGCTCATTGAAATCCTCAGAATAGGCTTCTACCCCGAAATGGCCCAGTCCTCCGAGCATTTCGAGCATCACGCGTCCACTGATGTACTCATCTATGTAAACGTAGCTTGGGCTAAGAACGAGAGTCGGCTTCGGGAACGTAGACGCTTCTGGAGCTGCTTCGATAAAGACCCGATACCTGCCGGGCTTTAGCTCACCTGTTGCAACGCGCCTCGAGAGTTCTCTGGAGGGCTCTAACAGGGCCTGATGGTCCGTCTCGCACAATAGGCGTACCCGCGCGTGTTCTGCATACCAGAAGCCACCAAGGATAAATGCGACATCGCGCGGCTTAGGCACAAACATAGCCAGAGGAATACCCAAAGCAATAAGCAGGGCAATAATAATTCGCCTGCGATTTTTTCTCTTATCTCCCTCCATCTTGATACCTTTCCTCAAACAGCAGCGCCTTGTCTAATTCAATTCCGCCAGCTTTTGGCTCAAGATAACGATGTGGCTCATCTCTTCTTTGATTATCGCTTCGACCTTGTCTTTGCCGGCTTTGCGAGCGACGCCATCTCTTAGGCCGACATAAAAGGCGATGGAGTCTTTTTCCAGGCCGATAGCTGTCTTCAAGATGTCCTGCGGCGATTTCTGTTCAGCCAGCAATTTGGCAGGGTCGATCTTAACGTTGAAGACATGCCCGTCTGCCATAACCCGCAAATACGCCTGTGCCTGACCATCCGGGTCGAAAACGGGCGGCTCTTTTTCCGAGGTGGAAAGTTCTGCCCGCATTGCTGCAAAGGTCTTTTCGTGCACATCTTCCATAGCCGCAAGGTCGAGCAACACCTGCCGCAGCACGGGCAGCTTTTTTGCCGCAGCACGATAGAACTTCGCCCCGTTTCTCTCTATTTGCTCAGCCATTTCGAAGATTTCATCCGCATTAAAAGGCATGCCCATCATTATTCTCCTTCGGTTCGGGTTGACCTAAGACTTTGACCGCGCCAGCGCCCTATCCAGGTCGGCAATCAGGTCCTCAACGTCTTCAATCCCAACGGAAAGCCTAAAAAGCGTGTCAGTAAGACCTAATTCGTACCGCGCTTTTCTGGTATAGTCATAATAGCTTACCATCGCAGGATGCGTTATCAGCGACTCGACGCCGCCCAGGCTCGGACCAATGTAAATCAATTTCAGGGCATCCAGGAAACGTTTTGCAGTCGCGAGGTTTCCTTTTATTTCAAATGTCACGACCCCCCCGCCTCCGGTCATCTGCTGCCTGGCTATTTCATAGTGACGGTGACTCTCAAGAAAGGGATAATAAACTTTTTGTACCCGTGGATGACTCTCCAAAAAGCGGGCTATCTTCAAGGCGGATTCGTTTTGCCTTTCTACGCGCAAGGCAAATGTCTTGAGTCCCCGCAGCAAAAGATAACAGCAGTGAGGATCAATGCATCCGCCCATCGACTTATGCAGGTTTCGCACCTTTTCGACAAGCTCTTCTTTGCCGAGCACCGCGCCGGCTAAGATGTCATTGTGCCCCGCCAGGTACTTTGTCAGACTGTGAAGAACAAGATCCATCCCGAACTCTGTGGGCCGCTGGTTGAAGGGCGTGCTGAATGTGCTATCTATGAGCGTTAGAACATTATGTTTTTCGGCAATCTTTCTGATCCTGACCAGGTCAAAGATATTCAGGTAAGGATTTGTCGGCGATTCAGAGAATATAAAACGCGTGTTCTTTTTGACAGCCTTTTCCAGAACCTCATAATTACCGAACGGAACGATGGTACACTCGATGCCGAACTGCTTGAGGTAGGACTTGCAAAACTCCAGCGTCTTTTTGTAGCTATCGTCGGTGATGACAATATGGTCGCCGGACTGAACTAAAGAAAGAATAGTCGTAGTTATCGCACTCATGCCGGACGAGAAAACCACACAGTCTTCCGCGCCTTCGAGGTCAGCAAGACGGGCTTCCGCAATTTTCGCGGTCGGGTTGCCGTACCTGCCATACTCGAAGTGCTCTTTGCCCTTCTTGGTGTAATCCTCGATTGCCTTACTGTTTCTGAACGTGAATGTCGAGGTTTGAACAATCGGCGTCGTCAATGAATCGGCGTATTTTGTCCTCGGCTCACCGGCGTGTATGGCCCTGGTCGATAGCGATTTGCCGCCGCCGGTAGGATTATTTTTCTTTCGCGATTTAGGCATCACCTACTCCCTTCGTTAATAAGCAGCCAGGTGCCGGTCTTGCCCGAAACAGCAATGTCCGGCTGCCCATCACCATTAAGGTCCTGGACACAGATTTGCATACCCGTGCCGACGCCGGCGCCCGGCGGAGCAATCGTATGACGGATGAACTTCTTGGCAGCGCCATCCCAATCGTAATAAAACAGGCACGCCGGTTCCATCGCACCGGGGTCGTGCTCAGCGTGGCCGCGGACCCGCTTGCCGGTAATTAGCTCGCCCTTGCTGTCTCCGTCCAGGTCGGCCCAGGCCATACTGTGAGCCTGCGACCATGATTTGTCGATAAGATGCTCTTTCCAGGTCGTCTTCCCGTCGGATTCCGGCTGGCCTTGCTCCCACCAGTACACGCCGTAATCGTGACCCTTGCCCCATATCAGGTCATTGCGGCCGTCGCCGTTTACATCGACAACTAAAAATGGCGAACTGGCAGTCGGCAAGGCTGTCTCAGGATGCAATCTCCACGGCCTGGCGAACGGGTCACCATCCGGCTTCTCATACCAGCCTTCTCCACAAAGGATGTCTTCTCGCCCGTCTCCGTTAATGTCGCCGAAGGCATAACCATGCCCACAGACGCTTTCTCCTAAAACGATCCGGCTGACTGTCGGCTCGCCGGTTGCGGTCTTGCCGAGCTTCCACGCCACCAGTGGCGCATTTCCTACCCAGCAGAAGACCACGATTTCCGGCACGCCGTCGCCGTCTATGTCGTGCAGCTTAAAGGCCTCATTTTCTGCCCGGGCCTTGACCAGCAGGTGCGGCTGCCACTTCCAGCCTTTCTCAAGCGCATCCTTGCCGGGATTTTTATACCAGTAAAGCTCTGCTTCTGTCCAGCCGCCCGAAATAACATCCATCCAGCCGTCGCCGTCGACATCGTAAATATGATCACCGTTGTTGGCGTAGAAGTCCAGGCTGCCGAATCCGAGCGACACCTGCGGAATGTCACGAACCGGTCGCGGAATAAAATCCGGCGCCGCATACCAGTGCGTCCCGGCAACAATATCCGGTTTGCCGTCCCGATTGATGTCAGCGACGGCACAACCCTCATTCGGGCTGACCATTAAACAGCGCCTGGAGAATTTCACGCCCACAGGCTCAGCAGCAACTATCGGTGCTAAGCACAGATTTGCTAAGGCAAAAATCGCAGTAACGAAACGCCCGAGTAAACGCAACCGCTCAGAATTTGGAATTTGCATAACTATTCCTCCTATTCCAGCATTTTACGAATAACGCCGCTGTTTAGCCGTCGCCGGTACGCTTGCCCTGAGCCTACCGAACGGGGCGACTGACCCCGCAATAAATTGCGGGGCTAATTATCTGGGCTTGAGAATTATCGTAACTGAAATCATCGTAAATGCAATTGGATTCGACAGGCTCACCACAACATTTTTTGATGGATTTGCGACGAGTGATATGCAAACCGCCACAGGTGCAACCCGGCCAAGGCAGAAGTCGCCGCAGAGGACGTTGCCCCTGAGGCCAGCACTATTGAGACCGGATCCAGTACCGTGCTATAATAGTACGTGTAGCATAGAGAATCATCGTCTATGTAATCAAATAGGAAATCTTGGTTTTATTTGAACGTTGGCTCTGCTGAATCAGAGTGCAAGATAGTGCAGGAACGCTCGGTTGGAGCAATGTCCAGACAATCGCTCATGTTTACAGAGCCATTGTTTAACGAAGACTTATCGCAGGAAGGACACATAAATGAAGAAGAAAGTGACTCGTAAAAGAATTATTCTCGCCAGCGTGATTATTGCCTTTGCTCTCGGCTTTGTTGTGCTGACCAACCCGTGTTGCCAGATGTCGGTAATGTTTCTCATCATGGGACAGCGTAACTACCAAATGCGGGTTCGCCTGTTGTGCAGGACTGACCATCAGGCCCTGTTGCAGGCCTGTAGAGAAGTTTTAAGGCGGGGCGATCTTCAAATCGGGAGATTTTATCTGCCCGGTGATGCTCGGCGCCGTATAGATGTGCCAAGTTTTCCCCAAGCAATTCTGGACCTCGCACCATGCTCTATCCGTATAGAGGAAAGATACGGAGGTGAACCCGTGTTGCATTTGGCAATGGGTACAACGATAGACCATTTCGGATGCTACGCATATCCCGAGGATTATAAACCGCCTTGCGAGCGTTTTCATTACGGTGACAAAGAACTTGTTCCTGGGCTTTGGTATTACGATGAGGGATATTCTGATAATCCGGGTTACGATAAGAAAATTGTGGCATTGCTGAAAAAACGCAAACAAGTGCATTAGCATCAGTGCTCATAGTTAATGAGTAGCGATTTCAGCCCGATCCACGGTCCTGGCCGACAGCAACGCGGTCTACCATACCTCCGACAGGCAAGGCAGAACTTACCTCAACGAATCCCGATCAAGTGGGGCAAAGGAAAAATCTAAATTGAAAATCTGAGCGGACTGCGCGAACTCTGCGGCAAAAAGGCGAAATTTGCTTATAGAAAAGAAATTGTTTGTAACAAATAGACATGTCTGTGTATCATTATCTATAGAGCAGGCAAAAAAAAGGGAAAGAAGATGGGCAAAAAAAGATTCACGAAAAGCATCGCGGGATTAGTCCTAACGGCAGCTATCGGGTTACTTGTTGTGACACAACTGTGCGCGGCAGGCACCGCCGAAGACCCAAAACTAAAAACTCAAAGCCCAAAACCGGAAAATCGCCCACAAAGCAGCAGGATTACTACGGATCCTTCGAGGTTTTCACAGAATATGCCCTTCGGCGAGGCAATTGATATCCTGCGATATTCGACAAATCCTCCACTAAATATAGTGGTGCTCTGGCGTGACCTATCAGAAAAGGCAGACATCGACAAAACCACGCCCATCGGAATGGACGGCGTCTCCGGCATACCGCTGGGCAAGCACCTGGAGCTTTTGCTGTTGTCGGTTTCCGCCGGCAGTACTGCAAAATTGGGCTACGTCGTTGACAAGGGACTAATCATCATCGCCACAACAGAGTCTCTGCCCAAAAAAGTGCAAACGCGGGTCTACGACATCACCGATTTGGTCGCTGAGCCTGCCAATTATTCTTGGCGCAACATGATGGGGCCTATGGGCTCTTATGGCGGCGGAGGCTACGGGCCCGGGATGGGGGGATTCGGATACGGCGGGGCAGGCTCTTATGGGGGAGGTTACGGGGCTGGGCCTTACGGCGGCGGCGGAGGCTATGGCAACTACTCCGGATACCCGTATGGCTCCACAGGCGGCTATGGGTACAATAGAGGCAACTCGCTGGGCAACCTGATAGGCACACTCTATCGACCTTCCGGCGCAAGATATTACGGTGGACCCCGCTCCTCGCGGACCCGAAACAACAGCAGGACAGCCCCAAATAGGTAAACCGCGACATTTCTCCGCGCCAGCATGCTAACGATGTGATTATATCCCGGTCAAGTCATCTCTCGTCCCCCTGCTTTCGCAGGGATGTCTCGGCAGCCGTACCAAACGGGCGGAATTTTATTGCATCCGCAAGCGTCAAAAAGATATACTTAATGGCGTGAAGTTCGTTACGCTCGTGCGTCCGGCGCATATACATCTGAAATCTTTACCGCCGAGAGCGCAGAGGACGCTGAGATTTTTAGTTTTGATTTTTCCTCTGCGGTCTCCGCGTGCTCTGCGGTTAATCCGCTTCGGAGAGGGCAAGAACAATGAAGATGTCATTGATCTGGGCGGTTGTTTTCTTGATGGCTCTGGACGTAACTGCGGCGACAAGTACAGGGCCAAGCCCCTTTGAAAGCCGCGCTGTTCTAACGCCAAAGAGCCAAATCGACAAACTGGTTTTCGGCAGGCTGGAGCAGTTGGGCATCCAGCCGGCCAATCTCTGCTCGGATGCCGTCTTTGTCCGCCGAGCGTATCTGGATGTGATTGGCACGCTGCCCACGGCGCCGGAGGCCAGAACCTTCATATTGGACCAAGACCCGAACAAGCGTAGCACCCTCATCGATCGCCTGCTGCAGCGCGAGGAGTTTGCCGATTACTGGGCGATGAAATGGAGCGATCTGCTGCGGGTCAAGGCGGAGTTCCCCATCAATCTATGGCCCAATGCAGTGCAGGCGTATCACCGCTGGATTCGGACCAGCATCAAGGAGAACCTGCCATACGACCGGTTCGTCCGGGAGATGCTGGTATCCAGCGGCAGCAACTTCCGTGTGCCCCAGGTCAACTTCTACCGTGCCATCCAAAGCAAGCAGCCGCGGGGGATCGCTCAAGCCGTGGCGCTGACGTTTATGGGCGTGCGGGCGGAGAATTGGCCGAAAGACCGCCTGTCAGGCATGGCGGCCTTCTTCTGGCAGGTTGGCTATAAACAGACCGCGGAATGGAAGGAAGAGATTGTTTTCTTCGATCCTAACAAAGCCGCTACTGAAACTGCCGTCGGCGTGGCGCAGTCAGCAATTTTCCCGGATGGGACCCCGGCCCGGCTGTCGCCGGACAAAGACCCACGCGAGGTTTTTGCCGACTGGCTGATTACCCCGAAGAATCGCTGGTTCACACGCAACATCGCAAACCGCGTCTGGTCGTGGCTGTTAGGACGCGGGATTATTCACGAGCCGGACGACATCCGCCCGGACAATCCGCCCAGCAATCCAGAGCTGCTGGCCTACCTGGAGCAGGAGCTGATCGCCGCCCACTACGACCTGAAGCACCTCTACCGCCTCATTCTGAACTCGCAGACGTACCAGCTTTCCAGCATCCCGAGTTTAACCCCGCCGTTCGCGGCGGGGGCAAATCCCGCAGTTTCTGCGGATTTCGCCTTCTATCCGCTGCGCCGCCTGGAGGCGGAGGTGCTGATTGACGCCCTGAACCAGATTACCGGCACGGCGGAGAAGTACTCCAGCGCCATTCCGGAGCCGTTCACCTTTATTCCGGAGGAGCAGCGCTCGATTGCGCTGGCGGACGGCAGCACCACCAGCTCTTTCCTGGAATTGTTCGGGCGTCCGCCGCGCGACACCGGCCTGGAATCGGAGCGCAACAATCGTCCCTCCGCCGCCCAGCGGCTGCACCTTCTCAATTCCAGTCATATTCAGCGCAAGATCGAGCAAAGCCGAAAGCTCCAATCTCTCATGCAAACAAAGGGCAGGCCTGGAGAAGTAGTAACCGGGCTTTATCTAACGATTCTGTCGCGTTTCCCGACAGGTGAAGAATTAAAAACCGTGGCGGCGTATTTCCAGCCTGTCGGAACGGCCAAAAGTGGGGCGGGCCAGTCCGGCGGGTCCCGCCAGCGCGGGGCCAAGCCTGCTCCTGCGCAAGCAGGGCCGCGCGAGGCCGTGGTGGACCTCGCCTGGGCATTGGTCAACAGTGCGGAGTTTCTATACCGGCATTGAAAGGCGAAAATATGAGCACCGAATACACTCTCTCCAGACGTGAAGCAATACGCTGCGGCCTTTTCGGCGCAGCCGGCCTGTTTCTTGCCAACCGCCTGTGTTCTCCTGTCCGGGCAGCGGCACCGCCGGCCAAAGCAAAAGCGGTCATCCAAATCTGGATGTGGGGCGGTCCGGCACACCTGGATACATTCGATCCGAAGCCCGACGCGGGCAATGAGTATTGCGGGCCGCTGAATAAGCCGATCCCCACCAATGTGGACGGGATTATAATCGGCGAATTGCTGCCCCTGCTGGCAAAGCAAGCCGACAAGTATTCCATCATCCGTAGCATGACGCACGGCGTGAACTCCCACGAAACGGCGTCCTACATGGTTCAGACCGGGCGGATGGCAGGCGACGGGCAGGTCTATCCGTGCGTCGGTGCGGTGGTCTCGCTGTTCAAAGGTTACGACGCCGGATACACCGGACTGATTCCGCCCTACATTGTGCTGACCGATCTGCAGGGGCGTTTTTCCGAGGCGGGATTTTTGGGGTCGCGCTACAAACCCTTCGCTACGGGCGGCGACCCGGCCAGAACCCCATTCGTCGTGGAGGGAGTCGTCGCCCAAGGTGTCACTGGGCAGCGGCAGAACAGCCGGCGCGAGCTTCTCCACAAACTGAACACGCTGGGGCAAGCAATGAAAGGTGATCCGCAATTGGCGGCATTGGAACAGTGTGAGAAACAGGCGTATGACCTGATTTTGGGCGATGGCGGCAAGGTGTTTGATCTGTCGCAGGAGAACAAGGAGCTGAGAGAGCAGTACGGCCTGAACACCTTCGGCCAATCCTGCCTGGCGGCACGCCGGCTGGTCGAACGCGGCGTCCCTTATATCACCATCAACTACAAAGGCTGGGATACACATAAGGAGCATTTCCAGGCTATGCGCCGAAAACTGCCCGAAATGGATAGAGGCATGGCGACCCTGCTGCAGGATTTGTCCGACCGCGGCCTCTTGGACAGCACCATCGTCTGGTGGAGCGGCGAATTCGGCAGAACCCCAAAGGTCCAGTGGGAAGCACCCTGGAACGGCGGACGCAACCATTATGGCAAGGTCTTTTCCGCGGTGGTCGCGGGCGGCGGGTTCAAAGGCGGCTGTGTGGTCGGGGCATCGGACGCCAAAGGCGAGGAGGTAAAGGATCGGCCCGTGTATCCGTGTGACCTCATCGCCAGCATGTACGAGCTGCTCGGCATCGATCCCGATGGGACGCTGCCGCATCCGCAGGGCTTGACGGTCCGCGTGACGCCCTCCGCCGCAGATGGCGTGAAAATGGGCGGACGCTTGAAAGAAATCATGTAAGGGGCCCACGCAATGCACAAGTGCGAAGTCAGAAGACAGAAGTCAGAAGTCGGAAGACAGAAGCCAGAAGTCAGAAGACGGAAGTCAGACGTGCGTGCTCTGTCGTCTGTCCTCTGTTGTCTGTCCTCTGTTGTCTGTCTTGGCGTTTTGGCGGTTGCGCCAGCAGCCCTGGCGGCGATGCCAGGAGCACGGGCGCAGAGGCAGCCGCATATCGGTTATGTCTATCCAGCCGGGGGCCGGCAGGGCGCCACCTTCCAGGCGGCGATCGGCGGACAGTATCTGGACGGCGTGAGCGGAGTGGATATCTCTGGTGGCGGGATTCACGCCACCGTGATCGAACACGTCAAACCACTGAATGGAAAGGAGATCAACCTGCTGCGAGATAGACTCAAAGAGCTGCAGCAGATAATGAATGCCCCAAAGCCAGAGAAGTGGGAAGGTGACACTGGCGACAAAGCGAACGCCGCTGCAAGTCCTGACCCCAACATGGACCGGGCGGCCTTGCAGAAGGAAATGGCCGAAATCAAGAGAAAACTTGCCAATCCCAAAAACCGAAATCGCGACAATCCTCAGCTCTCTGAAGACGTCACTCTCAAGATCGTGCTGGCGCCGGACGCTGAGCCTGGTCGGCGGGAGTTGAGGCTCAAGACAGCCACGGGCCTATCTAACCCGCTCGTCTTTCACATAGGTCAACTGCCCGAATACACCGAGAAGGAACCGAACAGCAAGACGGCCGATACCGAGGTACTGTCACTGCTGCCGCTGGTTATAAACGGCCAAATCACGCCCGGCGATGTAGACCGGTTTAGGCTGAAGCTAAGCAAGGGCACACGGCTGGTCGCAGCCGCAAGCGCACAGGAGCTGATCCCTTATCTGGCCGACGGCGTTCCAGGCTGGGTCCAGGCTACGCTGGCGCTTTACGATGCGACTGGCAACGAGCTCGCCTACGTCGACGACTACCGTTTCCATCCTGATCCCGTCCTTTTTTACGAGATTCCCCGCGACGGCGAGTACTTGATCGAGATCAGAGACTCCATCTACCGCGGACGCGAGGATTTCGTCTATCGCATCGCTGTGGGCGAGCTGCCGTTTGTAACGAGCATCTTCCCACTGGGCGGCAGAGCCGGCGCTCAAACCACAGTCGAGGCCAACGGCTGGAATCTCCCGGCATCCGAGCTAACGCTGGACGGCGGTCTTCGGCCCGGAATTTCAAATTTCGACTTTCGAATTTCCAATTTGAAATGTTCCGTGCCCTTTGCGGTGGATACACTGCCGGAATGCCTGGAGAAGGAACCGAATAACGAGCAGGCTAGCGCACAGCCTGTTACCCTTCCAATCGTCGTGAACGGACGCATTGACAGAAGTGGTGACGTGGACAATTTCCGCTTTGAAGGTCACGCCGGCGACCAGATCGTTGCAGAAGTGTATGCACGCCGGCTGGACTCTCCGGTAGATTCCACGCTCAAACTGACCGATGCAACCGGCCGGCAACTGGCGTTCAACGACGATCATGAGAACAAAGGTGCCGGGCTGACGACACACCACGCGGATTCTCTACTGAGCACACAATTGCCCACCGACGGGACGTATTATCTTGCCCTTGGCGATGCGCAACACAAGGGCGGCCCTGACTATGGCTACCGCTTGCGCATCAGTCCGCCGCAACCCGATTTCGAGCTGCGGGTCGTGCCGTCCAGCGTCAACGTCCGCGCTGGTGCCACCGCTACTCTGATCGTGTACGCCCTGCGGAAAGACGGATTCTCCGATGAGATTGCTCTGACATTGAAGGATGCGCCAAGCGGATTCACGTTGAGCGGCGGCAAGGTGCCTGCTGGCCAGGACCAGGCTAAGGTTACGCTGAAGGTGCCTCCGATGCCCACCAAAGAACCGCTCAGTCTATGCGTAGAGGGCCGCGCAGTAATCCAGGGACGGGAAATCGTGCGGTCGGCCGTACCGGCGGACGACATGATGCAGGCGTTTTTCTACCGGCATCTGGTTCCCGCAAAAGAGCTCAAGGTTGCGGTAATCGAACGCGCCAAGCCCAAGCCCCGACTGGATCAGGGGCTGCCGAAGGAACCCCTGCGAAAAAGCCCGGCCCAAAAACCAGAATCCTTGCCGGCGAAACAGCCGCCTGCAGATTAAAACGGGGCCTATGCCGGACCAACCAGCACAGGCCCCGAAGTTCATAGTTGATTGTTCGTTGTTCATCGATGAACTATGAACGGTGAACAATGACCAATCTGATTACGGCCACAAAATCTCCTCAAGCCAAGCATCAACCAATACAGCAAAATCCTTGAAGTTGATCACGTTGTCCTGACGCAAATCAGCCGCCAGACCAGCACCGCTGGCAAGCCAATCGTTCGCCATAATATCGAGGTCTGCATAGTCAACGATGCAGTTGCCACTCAAATCAGCAACGGGCTTGGCAAGCGAAGGAACACATCTGCTGGGATATACACGGATATCATCGACGAATATCGTGCCCGTACCGCCGGCCTTGGGAGTGGTCCGGTTGCCCAGGCCGATATACATCTTCTTTATGGCCTTGAGGTTCAAGCCGGCACTGCTGAATTGCGTTAAGGCGATGTTCCACTCCTGCCAGCTCGGTTCGACTGAGGCAAGTGAGTTATCGTTTGTGATAACCTTGACCTTGGCAGTATTGTCTTCCAGCGCTACGTACAACGGCTCGACGGCATTAGTGCCAGTAACAGTCGAAGCAATGTCTATAACCGTCCAGGCGCCTGTAACCGAGCCACTCGGAATAGAAACGTTGCTGAATTGCGCCATGCACAATACATCGTTCTGATGGCTGCACAACGCTAAGCCAATATAAACATTCGTAGCCATCGTAATCGTCACCGGATTGCTGGCATCGGTTTCGACCCCACTTGCGTCTTTCATCCTCCAGTTAATACCATCGGGCGAAACATACCCCGTGAAAACATTGCCCTTGCGTACTAACTTGACCCAGTACGGTGCGGTCTGAACGTCAATGCCGTGCTCGCTGTCCGAATCCGCCGCGTCGATGCCGTCACGGTACTGGAAAGCCAGACCGTGGCTGGCCAGTGCTGTAACGGCCATGAACGCATGCTTGGACGTAGGATCGAGGGTCTCACGAATCATAACGCCGGCTTTTCTCCACTCGTTGTTGCCCGGTCCCGCTATGCGGTCGACGCGTGCGATGATCTCACCGTCACCTGAGAGCTGCTTGTAGACATAGCGGAACTCGTCGGTCCCAGCCCAAATATCCGAGCCCTCGGCGCTCATCGTGAACGTGCCGGCTGGGCTCTCCAGAAAGTCCAGCGGAATGCCTTGGACGTACAAAGTCAATGCCTTTACGCTGTTCACGGTCCAATCCTGCGGCGTTGCCCACTCTCGGAAGGTCTCTGAGTACCGGGCCTTGCCGCCTGTGCCGCTATTGTCGTAAGCCAACGGCATCGACTGGTAGCTACCATTATGAGTAATAGTCTGCTCAG
>Ga0315280_10004051_pt1 | contig 21944 bp, 17 predicted proteins | sample YL17G06_40_MG_FD_203697 | JGI IMG/M metagenome (GOLD analysis project Ga0315280, IMG submission 203697) | Sediment microbial communities from Yellowstone Lake, YNP, Wyoming, USA - YL17G06_40 | ecosystem: Environmental > Aquatic > Freshwater > Lake > Sediment | place: USA: Wyoming | collected...
AAGGTGGGGGTGAATCGTGGGCCATCCACCCTCACCCGGCTCGCCGAGGGCTCGCCGACCTCTCCCTGCGAGGGAGAGGGGTTGGCACGCGCGTGGCCTATACCAACCAAAATGGAACATACCCCTCGCTCCTCTTGCGTCGAACCGTCGCCAGGTGCTACTGTATCACTGCAGCGTTGTGCTCACCGCGCGCCGGAGGTGGCCATGCTGACCGACAGCGTCCTCGATCTGATAGGCAACACGCCCCTGGTTCGACTCAAGGGCGAAAGGATCTTCGCCAAGGCCGAGTTCCTCAACCCCGGGGGCAGCATCAAGGACCGTGTCGCGCTGGCGATGATCGAGGGCGCCGAGCGCGACGGCCTCCTGCGCTCCGACTCGCTTATCGTCGAGCCGACCTCCGGCAACACCGGCATCGGCATCGCGCTCGTCGGGCGCATGAAGGGCTACGCGGTGCGCATCGTCATGCCCGAGGGCATGAGCGAGGAGCGCAAGAAAATCATCCGCGCCCTCGGCGCCGAGCTGGTGCTGACCCCTGACTCAGATGGCATCGCCGGCGCGGTCAAGCGCGTCAGCGAGATGGCCGCCGCCGACCCGCGCATCTACGTCCCGCAGCAGTTCGAGAACCCCGACAACCCGCGCGTGCATTACGAGCAGACCGCGACCGAGCTGTGGCGCCAGATGGGGGGCGACATCGAGTGCTTCCTCGCCGGCGTCGGCAGCGGCGGCACCCTTCAGGGCGTCGGCAAGTTCCTCAAGGAGCACCGCCCTGGCGCGCGCATCGTCGCCGTCGAGCCGAAAAACGTTTCCGCGCTGCTTGGGCACGAGCCGGGCCTGCACCAGATTCAAGGCATCGGCGACGGCTTCATCCCGGCGGTGCTGGACGTGAAGCTCGTTGACGACGTGGTCGAGGTCAGCGACGAGGACGCGATGGAGACGACGCGGGAGCTGGCGCGGGATCTCGGCTTGCTGGTCGGCGTCTCCTCCGGCGCGAACGTCTGGGCCGCACGCCAGCTCGCCCGCCGCTTCAGCGGTAACATCGCCACCGTCTTGCCCGACCGCGCCGAGCGCTATTTCAGCACCGCGCTGCTGTGATAGCCTCGCACTGTCACGGGATGCAATCCGCCTTCGCGGACGGCGAAGTCCCGCTTTCGGCTCCGCGGGCGACAGGGTAGGGGCAAGGCATGCCTTGCCCCTACTGCCGACGAAGGCGTCGGCGGATAAACGCGATCCGGTCACACGAGTGCCCTCATCCATACCTGCACTTGGTGCGCTCGTCGAACATGGCGATGATGTTCGCCGTCGGCACTTCGGGGCAGATGCTGCTGGTGGCGCCGACGAAATAGCCGCGATCGGGCGCCGCTCGCCAGCAGCGCCGCACATCCGCCCGCACTTCCTCCGGCGTGCAATACGGTAGGACGCGCGTCACCGAAACGCTGCCCCAAATCATCAGCGGCCCGCCGTTGCGGTCGCGCATGCGGCAGATGGCCTGGTAGTCAACGCCCGTCTCCTCCTGAAAGCCCTGGAAGCCGCCGATGCCGGCGTCGAGCAGTCGCGGCACGAACTCGTTGATGTTACCATCCGAGTGCCACACCAGCCGCACCCCCGCATCAACGAATGGCGCAACCGCGCGCTTGAAGTGCGGGAAGTAGCAGCGATCCATCACCTCGATGCGCACGATCGAACCGCGGTTGTCGGTCATATCGTGATCGACCCGCACGACCTTGGGCAGGCCGTGCCGCGCCATCGCCGCCGCAATACCCCGGTTGTACCTCGCCGCGACATCGGCCTCCAGCGCCCACGACTCTTCCTGCAATTCGGGATAGGTTGCGAGGAACACGAAGTAGTTCTCGTAGCCGAAATCGCCATAGCGCATGACGGGAATGCGAAACGCGCCCTCATATCCGAGCCACAGCATGTCCGGCCCGGCAAGCGCCTGCCCGGCGGCCGCTCTGCGCGCGAACTCTTCGCCGACCTGCCATTCATCCAACTCGTCGCGCAATCGGCGCAGCTCTGGCAGCGAGGCGCGAATCCGTTCCGCAACCGCCTCCGGTTCTAGCGCTGCCAGCCGATGATCGACCACCCCGCTGCGGGCTTCGAATTCGCCGGGCCGGTAGGGGATGAACTGGTTGATCATGTCGATCTTGAGGGCGCGGAACGCCGCGAGGTGGGCCGGCGCGGGATCGGCCCAGATGTCGGAGCGCCCCACGATCTCCTCGATGCTGCGGGCGTTACAGATGATCGGCGCCCATGCCGGCGGGTAGTCCACTGCCTGCATATTCAGCGCCCGCCGGGCGCGCTCGTAGCCTGTCATCTCACCGCCTCACTGGCCGCCCGTCGCGGCCATGCCTCCTGGACAGCGGGCGCTTGCCCTGTGATCGAGCATGATGTAGTGGATTGTGCGATTCGCGGCCTTGCTTGTGCCCGCCCTGCGGCCTAAACTTGCCGCAGCTTCTTGCGGAGAGACACCATGACCGGACGCCGTCGAACCGCCGCTGTCCTCGCGGCCGCGATCACGCTTCTTCTGCTCGCCGCTGCCTGCTGCGTCGCCGCCCCGCGGCCGCGTCTGCGCCGCGCCGGCCGCATCGCCGCAGGACGGCCTCCCGTGCCCCGTGTCGGCCCTATGGCGCGGAATCCGATCACGCCCGGTGCCCGTGCCCGGCTGCTCACTCAGTTGCCCAGCGCGGTACGGGGCATGGTGGTGGACGTAACCGGGCATATCATCGCAGTCGAGGCCGAGCAGCACCGCACGATCATCACGCTCTATGTGCGTGACCCGATTCCGCCGACCCTGGTCCCCGGGATCATCATCGCCGCTGAAGGCAAACCCACAAAGGGCGTGATCGAAGTCGCGCGGATGCGCATCATCGGCGGCTCGGCCTGGCGCGAGGAGGCCCCGCCGGCGCGCCGCAGCGGCCGCATCGACCATATCTTGTTCCTCATACAGGAGAACCACTCGTTTGACAACTACTTCGGCACTTATCCCGGGGCCGACGGTTTACCGCCCGGCCTGAAGGTCCCACTGGCGCCCGGATCGACTGAGACGACCGCGCCGTTCCACTTCACTTTCGAGCTGCAGCACGACATTCCTCATAGCTGGCAAGCCTGCCATGAGGCGATGAGCCGCGGCAATATGGATGGCTTCGTCGCCGCCGAGCACACGCTCGATACCCTGGGCTATTACGACCGCTCCGATCTGCCCAACTACTGGGCTTACGCCGACTCCTTCACTCTCGCCGATCATCTCTTCTCATCGCTCGCCGGGCCATCCCTGCCCAACCATCTCTATACCATCGCCGCGCAATCGGGCGGCCTGACGACCAACTTGAGCGCGCCGCCCAAAGCTGGCTTCAACTTCCCGACTATGGCCGGCCTCTTGGCACAATCGCGCATCTCGTGGAAATATTACGACGGCCGCCCGCAGCCGCGCAACTTCTACCTGTGGAACCCGCTCCCCGGCTTCCGAGATTTCATGCGCAGTCCTGAGCTCATGTCTCACCTCGTGCGGAGCATCGAGTACTTCCTCGACCTGCGCCGCGGCGCCTTGCCCCAGGTCGCCTGGATCGTGCCCAACGAGCCCGAGAGCGAGCACCCGCCCGGCAACCTCCAGCTCGGCATGTGGTACGTGACCGCTTGCGTCAATGCGCTGATGAAGAGCCCCTACTGGCGCAACACGCTGCTCGTCATCGCCTGGGACGACTATGGCGGGTTCTACGACCACGTGCCCCCGCCGCAGGTCGACCGTTACGGCTATGGCCCGCGCGTGCCGGCGCTGATTATCTCGCCTTACGCTCGGCGCGGCCACATCGACCATACCCAGTACGATTTCACCTCCGTGCTGCGCTTCATCGAGGAGCGCTTCAACTTGCCGCCGCTCACTGCGCGTGACCGCAGCGCCAACAGCTTGGCGCGAAGCCTCGACTTGGCGCAGCAAGCGCTCGAACCGTTGCTCATCACCCAGCCGCTGGAGACCGCCCGCCCGTAGCGAAAGAGCCAGGCTCTCGGCCCACAGCAGGCGCGCGGTCGGAGCATCTATGGTCGAGCCTCCAGCCATTCCGCCGCCGCCAGCGCCAGGCTCTCCGTCGCCTGCGGCGCGCGCGCCATCCACGGCGACAACCCCCGCAGCGCCCGCTCCGCGAGGTCGCTGTACCGGGGCTCGGCGGTCAGCGCGCCGAGCCTGATCAGCACCCGCGCGGCGATGGCATTGCTCGACGAGATTGGGTGATCGAACACCTCCTTGGGTCGCGCAAACAGCGGCTCGTGCCGCCGCCCGGTGTAGAAGAAACCGCCCTCGGCGTCATCCCCAAAGTCCTCGACCGCGGCATCCATCAACTCTCGCGCCCGCTCGAGCCATTCGTCGCTGCCGGTCGTCTCGCTCAGCTCCAACAAACCCCATGCCAGGCAGGCGTGGTCGTCGAGACAGCCGTCGAACCGCGCCTCGCCGTCACGCCATCGCCGCAGCAGCCGTCGGTCCTGGCGCAGGCGGGCGTGGACGAATTCCGCCGCGCGCTCCGCCGCCTCGGTATGACGCGGCTCGTCCATTTGCCGTCCCGCATATGCAAGACTGGCGATCATCAGCCCATTCCACGCCGTGATGATCTTGTCGTCGCAATGCGGCCGGGCTCGCCGCTCGCGCGCCGCCAGCAGCCTGGCTCGCGCCTGGCACGTGCGGTCGTTCAGCTCCGGCGCCGACATGCCGAGTTCCGCCGCCAGCTCCGGCAGCTCGCGCGTGGTGTGCAGGATGTTCGCGCCGGTCTTGCGTCGAGTCACTTCGTCAGCGTAGTTGCCGTCTGCCTCAACACTGTAGATGCGGCAGAAAAGCTCACCCTCGTCGGCGCCCAGCAGATCGAGGATCTCCGCCTTGCGCCACAAGTAATACTTGCCCTCGACTCCTTCGCTTTCGGCATCGAGCGCGGCGTAAAAGCCGCCCTCGGGGTGCGTCATCTCGCGTGCAGCCCAATCGTATATCTCATCCGCAATCTCGCGGTAGAAAGCATCCTGGGTCAGCGCATACGCCTCGACGTAAGCCATCGCCAGCAGCGCGTTGTCGTAGAGCATCTTCTCGAAATGCGGCACCAGCCATTCCGCATCCGACGAGTAGCGATGAAACCCGCCGCCGACATGGTCGCGCACGCCGCCCATCGCCATCGCGTCGAGCGTGCGCGTCGCCATTGCCAACAGCTCCTCGTCCTGTGTGCGCCGGTACTCGTGGAACAGCAGCGGCAGCGCGCCATGCGGCGGGAACTTCGGCGCCGCCCCGAAGCCTCCGCGCGCGGCATCGAAGCTCGTGCGCAGCACGTCGAGCGCCCGACTGAGGAGCACGTCGTCGAGCGCAGGATGCGGCGCGTCAGTCGGCGCCTCGAAGCTGCGCTGCGCCGCCGCCGCCACCTCCGCGGCCGCCCGCTCGACATCGGCGCGCCGGTCGCGATACGACGACGCGATCTGCGCTATCGCGTGGCGGAAGCGATTGGGCGTGAAGTACGTGCCGCCAACGAATGGCCGGCCATCGGGCAGTAGGAACACTGACATTGGCCAGCCGCCGTGCCCGGTGAGCTGCTGCACCGCGCTCATGTAGACCATGTCGATGTCGGGGCGCTCCTCGCGGTCAACCTTGATGCTCACCATGTGCTCGTTCAACACACGCGCGGTCTCCTCGCTCTCGAAGCTCTCGCGCGCCATGACGTGGCACCAGTGGCATGTCGAGTAGCCGACGGAGAGGAAAATCGGCTTGTCCTCGCGGCGGGCTTGCTCGAAAGCCTCCGCGACCCAGGGAAACCAGCCCACTGGATTGTGCGCGTGCTGAAGCAGGTAGGGGCTCTTCTCGTGAATCAGGCGGTTGGCGTGATCGGTCATTGCTCCCGTCCCGGGTTATGCGGCAAGGTGGGATGTCATTCCGAGGGAACCGAGGAATCCCCTATCGCCCCATGTGACCCGATGTCGCTCGCTGCCGACAATGACGCAAGACGGGCGTGCTCGACGCCACGGAGTGCCCGTGCTCCCACTGGAAGGAATCGCCCTCGCCGCGCAGCAACCTGTTAGCCGATGAGTGCGCCGGACGATGGGAGCCACCCGATGCCTGTAGGCCAAAGACCCAACGTTTGCTTATTCGTTAGCGACCAGTGGCGCGCCAAGGACACGCGCTACTGCGGCAATCCGATCATCGAGACGCCGCACATTGATGCGCTTGCCGCCGCCGGCGCGGGCTTCCGGCGCTGCTTCGTGCAGAACCCGGTCAGCACCCCCAGCCGCGTCTCCATGGCCACGGGCTGGTATTGCCACGTCAACGGCCACCGCACCATGCACCACATGCTGCGCCGCCACGAACCGAACCTGCTCCGCTACTTCAAGGAGGCCGGCTACCACGTGTGGTGGGGCGGGAAGAACGACATGATCGCCGCAGAGGTCATCCCCCTTTCCTGTCACGACCGCGTCCAGGGCACTGGGGGTCGCAAGACCGTCGGCGGGGGTCCGTGGAAGGTCGGCGATCGCTTGTCCCATACCTTTCTGTGGGGTGAAATGCCGCCCGACTATGGCCCCTCGCTCAGCGATGACTACGTCGCCGAACAGGCGCTGGAGTTCATCAGGCATCCGCCCGCCGAGCCGTTCTTCATGCTGGTGAACCAGACGTTCCCTCACCCGCCCTATGCAGTGGCCGAGCCGTACTTCTCGATGTACGATCGCTCGCGCGTGCCGTTCCCGATTCGCCCGCCCGACGGCTTCGCCGGCAAGCCGCGAATCCTGCCCCTCGTCCATAAGCGGATGCGCATGGACGAGGTCACCGGCAACGAATTGTGCGAGATGGTCGCCGTGTACTATGGCATGATCACGAAGACTGACCGCAATCTTGGGCATATCGTCGCCGCGTTGAAGGAGACCGGCGCGTGGGAGAACACAATCGTCGTGGCGACCTCGGATCACGGCGATTTCGTCGGCGATTACCTGCTGGCGGAGAAAATGCAGAACACGTTCGAGGACGTGCTGGTCAACGTGCCCTTCGCCATCCGGGTTCCGGAATGCGAACCGCTGCCGTCCCCGTCACAGGCGCTGGTGGAGATGATTGACCTGGCGCCAACGCTCGGCGAGGCGTGCGGCGTCGAGTTTGGGCACACCCATTTTGGCCGCTCACTGCTGCCCTTGCTGCGCGGCGAGACGAGCGAGCATCGCCGCTGCGTTTTCAGCGAAGGCGGCGCCCTGGCGACCGAGATCCACACCCACGAGAGCGACCGCCCGCGAGAGAATATCTACTGGTCACGGCCCGCGCTTCAATTCACCGAGCCCCAGGTTCACGGCAAGGCGGTCATGATCCGCTCGCGGGAGTGGAAATACGTCCGCCGCCTCTATGATACCGACGAGCTTTATGACTTGAAGAACGACCCCGACGAAGTGCACAATCTCATAGAGGATGAATCGTTAGCGCACATCCGCGACGAGCTGGTGGCCGAGATGGCGACGTGGTTCATCGAGACCGGCGACCAGGCGCCGTGGCGGTGGGACTCGCGCTCGCCCGGCGAGGAGCATCCGCCGTGGTCGCAGGCCGCGCTGCGGCACGGTTTTGCGCGGGAGGGCTGCGGCTAGCCATACCATGAGGTGGACAGGCGCAGGCGATCCCACTCTCCGAGGCTACGCAAGCCGAACTGCGCCTGCGCCACCGGGCGAAAGGAGGCTCATCTTGGCGCTCAGCGATCAGGGGCGGCAGTTGTTCACACGCCCTTTTTCGCTCGTAGGTGAGGTGGAGATCGCGGCGATTCTGCTTGCGGCCTATGACAGCGGGCAGGTCGGCGAGGTGGTAGTCCGCGCGTTTGCTACGCGAGTCGATAACGCGTGGGAACTGCGCGGAGGCGCGATCATCGACCCTCAAGACGCGGCGCTGCAGGCTTAGAAGGACTCCCTGCGAAGAGGCCCCCGGCGGTGATGCAGAGCGATAGCAGGACTGGGGCTGCGAACCGATAGTTGCCCCACCACCAGAAGATTAGCCACGTCAGCCCGGTGGGTGCGAGGCACAGGAAGGCGATTGGTATCTCCCTGCGGTGCAGCATCGCCAGCAAGCCGAGGATGCCCGGTATGACGATGAACAGCGATTGTGCAAAGTAGGGGCTGGCCTGCGATAGGTTCTTCTTCACTCTGGCCCATGGCGTCATCAGCCTGATGGCTTCGGCAGTTCGCGCACCGCCGAGTATACGGGCTACACGGGGGGCGGTTGGCGGGGGCGGGGGCGTGCCCAATTGCGCCACCTCGCGGATGTCTACGCCAGCGGCGACATATGGCGCGATGGCGGCGTTGTTCGCCTTGCCGGGAGGTACCAGGCTCCAGTATCCGGTTTGGGTTCTGAGCCAGATGAGATACGGGCTCATGGCGGTGATGAAAGCCGCGCACAGTAGCAGCCTTGATCGGGCGCCCTTGGCGAATGCTGCGAGCCCAGCGAACAGAAAATAACCCTCTGGGCGGGTCAGAGTGGCCAATGCGGCCCAGACGCCCTTGCTGAGCGCCCTACGGGAAACCAGAGCGGCTAGGGCATAGCATATGAATGTGGCTTCGGACCAAGGGTATAGCACGATGTCCGAAAGGAACATGCCATAAAGAGTCCAGAGAGCGGCCGCGAGCGTCGCGGCCTTTCGACCCCTGGGGAGAAGGAGGAGATACACCAGCACCAGCGAGATCAAGAACGATGTTGCGGACACACGGGCAGAAACGGTCGGCGTGATCTTGCCGGGGTAGAGGGCAATCGCCAGCGGGAATCCGGGGCCGAAAATGAGATACCGAAATGACGAGTATTCCAGGTGGCGAAGATCAAGGGCATAGTTAGTGTAGCAATACCAGTCGGTGTTTATCCGAATGACGTTCATTGGCGGGATGGGCCGGAAGTTCACGAAAATGAAGACGCTCATCGCCGCCAACAGCAGAATGAGGGGCCAGAGTTGGGATAGCCGCCTCCCCAACCCGTCAAGCGCGGGGAATCGCTGCCCGACGCCGGCGGCGCGAGGCCCTCGAGGAGCCGCTTTCATGGCCAACGGATTATACCGCGTTTGCCGAGCTCTTGGTAAGTAGGCAGCAGGACAGGGTGTGTTCACGGAGAGTGGGGGCGGCTGGGGACCGTCCCCATTGAGCGCAGCGCGCGCCATCCGGGGCCTGCGCAGGAAAGGGGACTGTCCCCATTGCCGCACCCGTAGGACAACTTGGGGGCCGCTGATAAACTGCGGTAGGCTCTAATGCTCCGCTGTGCGCCTGAATAATACGGGCGAATGAGGGGCCCTGCGGCCGTCGGAGTGGACGTCGCACGTCAAAGCTGGTGCCGCGCCTGGCGCGCGAACCACTTCCGTATGAACGGCCACGCGCCGGCGGAGTAGTAGCGGTGGCCGCCCGCGCCGACGTAAAGCTTGCACCGCTCCGGCGCTTCCGCGATCCGGTACACTTCGCGCAGCTTGCGAAACCCTTCGCGGACGTGCTTGAGCGGGAATATCGCGTCCTCGCGCCCCGCGATGGCGCAGAACGGTCGCGGCGCAATCAGGCCGGCGACGTCGTACATCTCGCCCAGCTGCATGATCCCCGGCGCGTAGTTGCATTCGCAATGAAAAATCGCGCCGATGCTGCCGGCGAAGGTGCAGAAGTAGCAGCTCGGCACCGCGACAGCGATCCGCGTCTCGCACGCCGCGGCGAATAGCGACGTGGTTCCGCCGCCCGAATTGCCGGTAATGGCGATGCGGGAGCCGTCAACATCATCGCGACCCAGCGCCCAGTCTATCACCCGCGAGATGTCCCACACGCGCTCGCCGATCGGTGTGCGGCCAACGAGCAGCCCGTGCAGCAGCTCGGTGCGGCACGAGCAGCCCTTGCCCTGCGCGATGTCCGCCTTCGTCATCGTCTCGCCGAAGCCGCGCGCGGTGGGGGCGATGGCGATGTAGCCCTTGCGCACGGCCTGCACCGCGATGTCGCGCTGCCCCTCGGCGATGCTCTTTTTCTGCTCCTCGTTCTTTGCGATGCCGGCATAGATGTCGGGGTCGTTGTGGCCGTGCGGGGTCAGCACAAGCGGCCGCCGTTCGGCTGCGTTCGGAAGGCGCTTCCCTGCCTGGCGCTTGGGCAGCAGCAGCCAGAAAGGCAGCGCTACGTCCGGCTCGGCCCAGAGGCGCCACCTCTCGCGCACGTAGTCGCCGAGGTCGATCCGCTCGGACCTCTCCGCCTTCGGGCGGTGTCGCGCCAGCTCGCGCTCCATGTTCGTCAGGCCGAGCGCGTCGCGCAGGCGCCGCCGAAACCGGTTCTGCCAGGACTTCAACTCGGCCGGCGTTTTGGCGTTGAACGCGAATTGCCGGGGCACGTCTGCGTAGAGCGCCTGGAAATGCTGATCCGAGTCGTAGGTCGTCTTCCGCACATCGTCCTCCGGTCGCACCGTAGTTATACGCAACCCCGTAATGCTTAGTCGCCGCGGCCAGCCGGCCCTACTGGCCGTCTCTTCTCGCGTTTCCGCCTGAACTGAACAACCGCCGGCATCGGGCGCAGGGAGCCGCTCCCCACACGGCGAATCTCATTCGCCGTCGGACCAGATCTCGCCGGCGAGCCACGCAATGACCCGAAGCGCACTTGCTATTGTCAACGTCGCCCCCAATCGCGTGGAGCTTCAGCAGGTCGGCGTCCCCGATCCCCGGCCGAACGATGTCGTGGTCATCACCAAGCACTCGATGATCTCGAATGGCACCGAGCGCTCGGTTCTCGCCGGCGAGCGCGGCTACGGGCGCGCCGAAGGCGATCCCAGCGATTCGCCCTTCCCCCAGGTCGGCGGCTATCAGAAGGTCGGTATGGTCGAGGCCGTCGGGCGCGATGTGCGCGGATTAGCGGAAGGCGATTGGGTCTTCGCGACCCTGGGCCGCACAAATCTGCGCGAGTTCCCGATGGCCGGCCATGTCGGCATCAGCGTCACCCACCGCAACGAAGTGCTCAAGCTGCCGCGCGGTCTCGACCCCATCGCTGCGAGCGGCCTGGTGACAACCCAGGTTGGCTACAACCACGGCTCGCGGCCGCCAGTGAGCGAGGGCACGCGCGCCATCGTCGTCGGCGACGGCCTGGTCGGGCTGTGGTCGGCGGAGACGTTGCAGGCGCGCGGCGCGGCGGTGCTGCTCATCGGTCGCCACGATGAGCGCTTGCGCGCATTTGAAGAGCGCGGCGACAGTCGCGTCGCGAACGCCCACAATGAGAATGTGGACCTCGTCGCTGCGCAATTCGCGCCGGGCGGAGCGGCGGTCGTAATCGACACCATGACAACCACCGATGCGCTGCGCCAATCGCTGCGCTTCCTCGCGCACGACGGGCACATCGTAGCCGGCGGCTACTATATCCAGGGACACAACTTGATTGACTACATGCCGCTTACGGCGCGCGAGGCGACGCTCTACACGCCCGGCGGCTGGACGCGCACGCGCCTCGAACGCACCCTCGAATGGATTGCTGAGGGCCGCCTGCGCGTGCCCGACAAGATCAGCCACCGGTGGCCCATCGCTCGTGCGGTCGAGGCCTTCGAGCTGCTCGTTCACAAGTCCGAGCCTTTCCTGGCGATGGTTATCGACTGGTAGGCGTCCATGCGGATTCTCCAGATCCAATCCCCCGGCCAGGCGCCGCTGATCGAAGTCGCCGCGCCGATTGCCGGCCCCGGCGAAGTCATCGTTCGCGTCGAGGCGGTCGCGAGCTGCCCGCACTGGGATATGACCATGATGGCCGGCCGCGACATCTTCGACCGGCCCGGCTTTCCGCATTACCCGGCGCTGCCCGGTCAGCCGGGCCACGAAATGACCGGCATTATCGAAAGCCTCGGGCCGGGCGTCACCGCCTTCAAGGCGGACGATCCAGTAGTCGCCTGGCGCACGATGGGGGAGGCCAAACCTGGCTACTACGCCGAGAAAGCCTGCGTGCCAGTCGCCGACCTGCTGCCGCGCCCGGCGACTCTGACCGCGGCCGATGCCGCCGGCTTCGAGATGGCGATGTCCGTCGCCGTCTGCTTCCTCGCGCTGCCCGATCTCGCCGGTGAGCGCGTCTCGGTTGGCGGCCTCGGCCCCGCCGGCATGATCGCGGTGCAGATGGCCAAGGCGGCGGGGGCATTGCGCGTCACGGGCTTCGATCTCAATCCCGACCGCCGCGCCTTCGCGCGCACCCTCGGCGCCGACGACACGTTTGATCCGCGCAGCGACGAAGGCCAACGCTTCATCGGCCGCCGTCAGGTGGACTACGCGATTGACTGCTCGGGCAGCGCGGCGTCGGTGCAGTTCCAGTTGGATATTGTGGCCAAAGGCGTTGCCCTGTTCGGCGTGCCGCATGAGGCGTACCGCTTCGAGCCGCGCCACTTCGGGCTCACGCTCTACGGATATCGCGGGCATACCATTGAGGCGGCCAATTATGCGATGGATCGCTTGAAGTCGGGCGGGGTGCGCCTGGCGCCGCTCAACACCGTCGAGCTTCCGCTCAGCCGCTTCGCCGAGGGCACAGCGCTGCTTGCCGAGCAGAAGGCGCTGAAGGTTCTGTACCAGCCGCGATGACCCGCCAATTCCTCTCCCTTCCAGGGAGAGGTCAGGTGAGGGTGGGTGGTAGTCGCCATTCAACCTCACCTCAGTCCTCTCCCTGAGACGGAGAGGAGCCGACTGCTACTGTCCGCGCCCTTGCACCGAGAGGTTGGGCGAGGCTGATTCACGCGAAGGGAGACCTGCCTTATGCCGCGCACCAAAATCGCCTGCCTCGGCGCCGGAAGCCTTTACTTCCCCGGAGTGCTTGGCGACATCGCCATCACGCGCGGTCTCGCCGAGAGCGAAGTCGCGCTCTACGACCTCGACCACGACAAGGCGAAGCTAATGGCCGGGCTCGGCAAGCGCTTATCGCAAGCCGCCGGCGCCCGCCTCCGCGTCCGCGCCTGCGCCAGAATCGCTGACGCCCTCGACGGCGCCGCCTTCGCCGTCTCCTCCATCGGCGGCTCCGGCGCGAGCATGGGCGGCGTCTATGGCACCGCCGCGCACGACGCGGACCTCCTCATCCCGTCGCGCTACGGCATCCACCAGGTCGTCGGCGACACTGCCGGCCCGGCGGGCATGATGATGGGCCTGCGCAGCGTTCCCGCCTACCTGGCGATTTGCAGAGAGATGCAGAAGCGCTGCCCCGACGCCGTCATGCTCAATCACTCCAACCCCATGGCCGTGCTCTGCCGCGCCATGGTCAAGTACGGCGGCATCGAGCGCGTCATCGGCATCTGCCATGGCGTGCAGAACGGTATCGCGCAGATCGCCGGACTGCTCGGCGTCGAGCCGGAGCATCTGGAGATAGTGTGGATCGGCACCAACCACTACTACTGGTTCACGCGCATCCGCCTGCGCGGCAGGGACGTCTATCCCGAGGTCATGTCCAAAGCCGCCGCCCGCCCCGCGCCCCACGGCCAGCAGATGTCGCAGTTGCTGTCCGAGGCATACGGCTGCCGCCTGGTTTACTGCGAGGATGGCCACGCGCTCGAGTTCTACCCATACCTCGCGCAGTTGCGCGATCCGACGGAGATGCCTTACGGCTACGGCGAGCACACCGGGCCGCGCTATGCCGAGCTCGAGCAACGATGGCGCCAGCGGCGGCGCAAGCCCACGCCCGCGCAGCAGGCGGCACTGCGCGAGAAGCAGTTGCGCGAGTACGAGGAGCGGCTCGTCAAGTGCGGCCTGCCGCAGCCATCAAGCGCGATTCGCGGCGAAGGCATTGGCGGATTGATCGACGCCATTGCGAGCGGACGGCGCGAAGTCCGCATCGTCAACATCCCGAATAGGGGAGTGGTCTCGAACCTGCCCGACCACGCGATTCTTGAGGTCGAGGGTGTAACCGATTCCTGCGGGGTGCGTGGGATTCAGGTCGGCGCGGCGCCGCTGTCGCTGATGGGGTTGTTGCAGAAGCGCATTGCGTGGCAGGAGTTGGTGGCTGACGCGGCGGCGAAAGGCGACCGCAACCTGGCGCTGCAAGCGCTGCTGCTGGACGAGATGGCGATCCCGCCGGAGAAGGCGAGCGCGATGCTGGACGAGCTGCTCGCCGCCTCGCGCGACCTGCTGCCGCCATTCACATGACGCGGGTTGCTGTCGGTCACCGTCGTTCGTCGGCGCGTTGTTGACGGGTGGCCGCGCTTTCCACCGCGCCCGGGTGCTCCGCGCCGGCTACGCGGCTTGCAGCCGCTCGTCGCCGATGACGACTTCGGCCAGCGTGCCATCGTCGCGCGGCGTCATGGTGAAGGCGCCACCGTATTGGCCGACGATATCGCACACCAGGCGCAGCCCCATGCTCCCCCGGGCGCGGGAAGCCGGGTCGAAATCGCCATGGTGGCGCAGTCGTCTCGGCTGCGAATTGGCAGGCGGGATTCATCCGCCTCAGGAGGACGCCTGCCCTACTGAACCCGGTCAGCCCCCCGGCGTCCGCCCCGGTCAGCCGAACTAAGAACGGTCACGCTGCGCCAGCAGTGTGCGGTCGAGCAGTCATTCTACCCCCACAGCTTCCGATCCATCGTCCGGTACTGGATGGCCTCGGCGATGTGGGCGGCGCGGATGTCGGGCGCGCCCTCCAGGTCGGCAATGGTGCGCGCCACCTTGACGATGCGATGATGCGCCCGCGCCGACAGGTGCATCTGGTCGAACGCCGCCCGCAGCATCGCGTCGGCGTCCGGCGCGAGCGTGCAGAACTGGCGCAGGTGCTTGGCCCCCATCTGGCCGTTGCAGAAAATGCGCGTGCCGACGAAACGCTGCCGCTGCGTCTTGCGCGCCCGCTCGACGCGTGCGCGGACCGCCGTTGAGCCTTCAGCCTCGGCCTGGTCCATGATCTCCCGCGCCGGCAGCCGCGGCACCTCGATGTGGATGTCAATGCGGTCGAGCAGCGGCCCAGAGATGCGCTTGTGGTAGCGCCGAATCTCTCCAAAGCTGCACGTGCACTCCCGCTCGGCGTCGCCGAAATACCCGCACGGGCACGGGTTCATCGCCGCCACCAACACCAACTGCGCCGGGTACCGCAGCGACGCCAGGGCGCGGCTGATCACGACATGCCCATCCTCCAGCGGCTGGCGCAGCGCCTCCAGCGCGTCGCGGTGAAACTCGGGGAACTCGTCGAGGAACAGCACCCCGAGATGCGCCAGCGTCACCTCGCCCGGCCGCGGCATGGTTCCCCCGCCGACCAGTCCCGCGGTCGATATCGTGTGGTGCGGCGCGCGGAACGGGCGGGTGGCCATGAGCGATGATTCCGGCGGCAGCAGGCCGGCGATGGAGTAGATCTGGCTGACCTCCAGCGCCTCGTCGGGGGTCGCCGCGGGCAGGATCGTCGGCAGCCGCCGCGCCAGCATGGTCTTGCCGGCGCCGGGCGGACCGATCATCAGCATGTTGTGCCCGCCGGCGGCGACCACCTCCAGCGCGCGCTTGACGTGCGCCTGGCCGCGGACCTCGGAGAAGTCCACGTCATAGCGCGAGTCGGAGATGATCGTTTCGAGCGGTTGGTAAGGCAGCGGTTGCTTGCCGTCTCGCTTCTCGATCAGCGCCGCCGCCTGGTAGAGGCTTTCCACCGCGTAAACCGCGACGCCCTCCACGATCGCCGCCTCGCGGCCATTGCCCGCGGGCACGATCACCGCCGGCTTGCCGGCGCGCTTCGCCGCCATCACCGTTGGCAAGACGCCGGCGACCGGGCGCACGCTGCCATCGAGCGATAGCTCGCCCGTGACCAGGAAATCGTCTATGCCCTGAGGCTTGATCTGCTCAGTGGCGATGAGCACGCCGATGGCGATGGGGAGGTCGAAAGCCGGCCCCTCCTTCTTGAGGTCCGCCGGCGCGAGGTTGACAACGATGTTGCCGCTGCGCCCGAACTTGAAGTTGGAGTTCTTGATCGCGGACTCGACGCGGCGCACCGACTCCTTCACCGCGGTGTCGGGCAGACCGACGACGACAAATGACGCCATGCCGCCCCGGAAGTCAACCTGCACCTGCACCGGGCGGGCTTCGATGCCGACGATGGCCGCGCTATCCAGTTGGGACAGCATGGGGGCGAACTCTACCGAGCGATTCGAGATGCGCGCGGCGTTATCCTCTCGGCTTCAGGCCAGCGAGAAAGGGACAGTCCCCTTTCGAAAGCCGGCAGGGGCAAGCCGCATGGGGAAGCAGGGGACTGTCCCCACCGACTTGGCAGGTGCGCGCCCCTCTGCACCGAAATGTGTCGCCGTTATACCGCCGTGGGCCCGGCCGCGCCGCGGTTCTCGTGGCGGCGCATCGCCCGCCAACGAAGGAGCAAGCTACCATGCGCATCGCTTCGCTTCTCCTGTGCTTTGCGCTCATCGCCGCGGTGGCAGGCGAGACGCCTGCCCTACCAGGGCAAGCGTCGCCCGACAACGACGAACCCGCTGTCAAGACTATCCGCGACTTCGCCGCCGCGCTGACCACAGGAAACCTGGAGCGCGCCGCCTCGCTGCTCACCGCCGACAGTGTGCTCTTCATGGCCAGCGCGACCTCCGTCGTCCCGCCGCCGTCGGTGAAAGAGCGCCCCAGGCCGATGTTCTTCGACCAGGAGCTAACGGAATCGGATGCGCAGGCGCTCAAAGGAGTGCTCGATGCGTTGATCCTGTCTGGCGCTGCCCAGATCGAGCCCGGCCAGCCCCGAAAGACCGACAAGGGAACGATCGTGCCAGTCACGATCACCCTCAAGCGCGACCTGCTGGTCGTCAACAAAGATGGCAGGTCTGTGGTTGACCTTGCGGCGCCCTATCCAGCGGCGGTGGCGGCGATCAAGGCGATGACCGAGGAGGGGAACACGGGTTCAGGTGAGAAGCCTCCTGAGACGCCGGGCGCTGGGCCGCCGACGCCGGGTGTGGGCGGAGGCACTGCTGGTCCGCCTGAAGGACCCACGCCTGGAGGCGTTTCGTCCGCTGGCCCTGGGGTCGCGCCGGGCGGTGCGCCCACGGGCCCGGGTAGCGTGACTGCCGCGGCGGCGCCCGTCACCGCGGAGGTCGAGGCCGCGCGCAGGGCGACGTGCCTCTCCAACATGAGGCAGCTCGCGCTGGCGATCATCATGTTCGCGCAGGACTATAACGAGTGCCTGCCAAACGCTTCGGTCTGGATGGATAGCCTCGACCCGTACATCAAATCGAAGGTGCTCTTTCACTGCCCGTCCGACATCGGCCACGATTACAGCTATGCGCTGAACTCCGCGGTGGCGAGCAAGTCGCTCCGCTCGTTCGACGATCCTGCCAATACGGTGCTGTTATTCGAGTCCAGCTCGGGTCGCAAGAATGCGTCCGACCCGCTGACCAGCCTATGCGATCCGCCGCGCCATGGCAGCGGCAACAACTTCGCCTTTGTTGACGGCCACGCGAAGTTCGTGACCAAGCAATAGCGAGCGCGCGATTCAGCGTGAAAGGAAGGCGGGTGTCTGCGCAACCAATCAGTGAAAGAGAGCGCCAACTGGCCGCGCAGTGCATGAAATGCCGGCTCTGCAACCGCGCGCGCCGCACCCAACGCGGTTTCGCCTTCTGGTTCGTTCAAGCGCATCGAGGGTGGCCTCTGTCCCGCCTCGCAGGCGGCGCACCGCCTGCAGAGCCTACGAGCGAGTCACCGGCCGCAAAGCCCACGAGCCGGCGCCCGCCGAATGACTGCCAGCCCGCCGCGCCAAGGAAGGCCGCGCACGTCCGCCGAATTCAGGTTGTGGGTATAGATATGGATAGCAGGCCGCGCCTCTCGGCTTCCCACAGCCTCGCCGGCGGCGCACCGCCTGCCCAGGAGACGATTATGAAGACCTCCGCCGAGTACTTCCAGAGCCTCGCCCAGATGAAGCACAACGTCTTCATGGGCGGGCAGAAAATCGAGCGCCCCCACGAAGACCCCCAGATTCGCACCGGCGCCGCCGTCATCGCCCTCACCTACGACCTCGCGGGACAAAGCGAAAACGAGGAGCTGATGACCGCGACCTCGCACCTGTCGGGCAAGCGCATCAACCGCTTCACCCACCTCCATCGCAGCCCCGACGACCTGCGAAAAAAGATCCAGATGACGCGCGAGTGCTGCCGACGCACTCTGTGCATCCAACGCTGCATGGGCGTCGACGCTCTCAACGCGCTCTCTATCATCACCCACCAGGTGGACCAGATGGCGCGCACGTCGTACCACCAGCGGTTCAACGAGTTCCTCGAATACTTCCAGGAGAACGACCTCACCGGCAACGCCGCGATGACCGATGTCAAGGGCGACCGTTCCCTGCGCCCGCATCAGCAGGCCGACGCGGACATGTACCTCCATGTCGTCGAGCGCACCGACAAAGGCATCGTCGTCCGCGGCGCCAAGGCTCACAACACCAACGCGCCCTACGCCCACGAGCTGATCGTTCTGCCCACGCGCGAGATGACCGAGGCCGACAAGGACTATGCCGTCGCCTTCGCCATCCCTGCCGATACCGAGGGCATCACCATGATCTGCCGCTGCGCCGGCCCGCGCGAGTCCCGGCGCGCCTCGCGCCCGCTGAGCACCCGCTATAGCACCGTCGAATCGGTGACCGTGTTCGACGATGTCTTCGTCCCGTGGGAGCGCGTGTTTCTCTGCGGTGAATGGCAGGCCGCGGGGTATCTCGCCGAGCTGTTCGCTACCTATCATCGCCACAGCTACTGCGGCTGCAAGCCGGCGATCAGCGACGTGCTGCTCGGCTGCGCGGCCCTGGCCGCGGACTATAACGGCGTCGAGAAGGCGACGCATATCCGCTCCAAGCTGGTGGAGCTCATTGCCGCCGCCGAGATCGTCCATGCCTGCGGCATCGCCTCGTCGGTCAACGGGCGCGCCATGCCCTGCGGCACCTACCTCCCCGATGTCGTCTATTCCAACGTCGGCAAGTACTACAGCGGCACTACGCTGCATCACGAGTACGAGCTGGTGCATGACATCGCCGGCGGCTTAGTCGCCACCATGCCGCCGGAGGAGGATTTCGAGAGCGCGCCGACCGCCGAATACCTGGACAAGTACCTGCGCGGGCGCGCCGATGTCAGCACCGCCGACCGCATCCGCTGCTTCCGCTTGATCGAAGACATCACCGCATCGGCGATGGCGGGGCTGCTGCTGGTGGCGGGGGTTCACGGCGGCGGCTCGCCCGAGGCGGAGAAGATCACCATCCTGCGCCAATACGACGTCGCCGCGCGCAAGGCCATCGCCAAGCGCCTGGCGGGGATCGAGGGGTAACGGCGCGCCGAATTGGCAGCGCAGGCGTGTCGCCTGCGTCGTGGGCGCGCGGCCTCGCATGTGGCACGGCGGCCCTTCAGTCTGCGCAGCCTTTGGCGAAGGAGGCTCGGCTGTGCCCTGTGGGAGCCGCGTCCTCGCGGCGAATCTGACAACGCGGAGCCTGTCCAGGCTAGCCGAAGGAGCAGGCCCTGACCGCCCGAAATGCAGGCCCTGACCGCCCGAAATGCAGGCCCTGACCGCCCGAAATGCAGGCCGGGGATTCCTGTCCCCGCTGGCTGGTGTCGCAGAATCTGGCCGCCGGCCCCGGCGCCCTCTGAAGGCAGGAATGCCGATGACAGAAGTCAAACCCCTGCCCGCCGATTTCATCGAGCGCCTCAGGAAGCTGGAGGACGCGTACTGCGCGGAGGCCGACCCCATTCGTCAGTCGGGGTTTTCGGGCGGCTCGGAGCGTTGGCGAGCGGAGCGAGAGCCGATCCTCGACGCAGTCGATCGCGATGGCGACTTTCTTGACATCGGCTGCGCCAACGGGTACTTGCTCGAATCCCTGGTCGAGTGGGCGAACGACCGCGGCTATCGTCTCACACCACACGGGCTCGACTTCGGCGCGCGCCTGATCCGCCTGGCCAGGGAGCGTTTCCCCGATCTCGTTTCCAACTTCCACGTCGGCAACGCATGGGACTGGCAACCGCGGCGCAAGTACCGCTATGTCTATTCGCTTTGTGACTGCGTGCCCGAGGAGTATTTCGGCGAGTACTGCCACCGCTTGCTCGACCGCATGGCAGCGCGCGGCGGCAAGCTGATCCTGGGAACGTATGGCAGCCGCTCCCGCAACATTGCGCCGCTCGATCTCGGCGCAAAGCTGGCCGAGATTGGATTCCAGGTTCAAGGCGCAACATATGGGGGCAACCCCGCGGTGACCAGCTTCGCCTGGGTGCTTCGTTAGCCCCGGATTATGCGTAAGGCAAGGAAAATGTCATTCCGAGCCCTTCGGCTTCGCTCAGGGTAGACTCCGCGAGGAATCCGCCTTCGCGGGCGACGATTCAGCCTTCGTAGCCGAAGGCAGGCGAGACGCCTGCCCTACGGCACGATCGGTAGCGCAGCCGTCTCGGCTGCGCTTCGGCGAAGTGGGCAGTTCCGCTCCGGCGGACGAAGGCGTCGGCGGACGAAGGCGTCCCCTATCGCCCCTTCGCTCTGCTCAGGGCAGGCTCTTCAGCAACCCCGGTAGGGGACCGGCCGCTGGGGACAGTTACCTATTTCCCCAAGGGTTTCTGCTGCCCCCTTCGGTTCTTTGCGGGAAATAGGTAACGGTCCCCAATCCTCCGGAGTGACATCACCCGTTGGGTGAGCGTGTCGCGCTCGATATGCATAATCTCGGTTAGCCGTTTTTCGGGAAAGCCGTTTGTCTGCCCAACGCCGGTCGGCGGCGGTGAAGGAATGCTCGAAGGCCTCGACCCACTCCAATACTCCCTCGCGCGCTACGGCGCCGAGACGCCACGATTAGGGTTCGCTGCGCGCACGCGGGCTGAAGCCGGCGCCTGGCAGGCGAAGCTTCGCCGCCGTCTGATCAAGCTTCAGGGTGGGTTCCCGCCGCGCAAGTGCGATCTGTCGCCGCAGGTTCTCGAGCGCCGGCAGATGGACGGCTACCTGCGCGAGAAGATTGCGTTCTGGAGCCGCCCTGACCTGCGGGTCATCGGCTACTTCCTCGTGCCGGCGCGATTCCGCGCTCCCGGCCCGGCCATCCTCTGCCTGCACGGTCACGGCCGCGGCGTGGACGACATTGTGGGGATCGAGCCAGACGGCGGGCCCCGACTGGTCGGGGCGCCCCGCGACGCGCCCAACGGCTACCAGCGGGACTTCGCGCTTCAGGCGGTGGCCAACGGCTGCGCCGCCCTCGCCATCGAGCAGCTCGGATTCGGACATCGCCGCGACGAGCGCGCGCGCAATGCGGGACCGGGCAATAACTCGTGCGCACCCGCCGCCGGCGCCGCCTTGCTACTCGGCGAAACCATGGTCGGATGGCGCACCTACGACGCTATTCGCGCGGTGGACTACCTGCTGACCCGCCCGGAGGTGGAGGCTTCGCGCATCGGGGCGGTGGGCATCTCCGGGGGCGGCACGACGGCGCTCCATGCCGCGGCCTTGGACACGCGCATCGCCCTGGCATACGTCAGTGGCTACTTCAGCGCCTACCGCGACACGCTGTTGTCGCAGCCCAACTGCATCTGCGACTACATTCCGGGCATCCTGCGCTGGGCCGAGATGCACGACATTGCGGGCCTCGTCGCCCCGCGGCCGTTTTTCGCCGAGTCCGGTGACGCGGATCGCCTGGCGCCCGTGGCCGCCACCAGGGAAGCATTTGCCCGCTTGCGCGAAATTTACCGTGTTTTCGGCGCCGAGGATCGCGTCGCGCTGCACATCTTCCGCGGCGGGCATCAGTTCAACGGCGCGCGCGGCTGGCGGTTCGTCAAGCGACACCTCCGACATCCGCGTGGCGATTAGCGCGCGTGATTCATACCCCATCGCGCAGGCGTCTCGCGTGGGCTAGCCGGACGCTCGCGGACAGTGCGCGCGATTTAGGAGACCTCTCTCCCTTGAGGGAGAGGACTAACAGGCCTGTGATAAAGTGGCTCGCGGGCTCAGGGACTGCAAGTCCAGGCCTTGTAGGGCGGGGATTCCTATCCCCGCCGCCTCTAGGCGGGCGTAGGAACGCCCGCCCTACAGGTGGAAACCTGCTCGTCGCACAGAGGTATTGGACTTTATCACAGGCCT
>Ga0315280_10004052_pt1 | contig 21944 bp, 26 predicted proteins | sample YL17G06_40_MG_FD_203697 | JGI IMG/M metagenome (GOLD analysis project Ga0315280, IMG submission 203697) | Sediment microbial communities from Yellowstone Lake, YNP, Wyoming, USA - YL17G06_40 | ecosystem: Environmental > Aquatic > Freshwater > Lake > Sediment | place: USA: Wyoming | collected...
GACAGACGCACCCGCCTCGCGCAAGGGGCGCAGCCTCAGTACCTGCGGGGCTGGGGGGCCAGCCAGCCCCGCACCCCTCGGCCGCGAACCGTCCGCCTGGACGACCTGTGAGTTATGCGGTAAGCGAACCGAATCCTCCCAACATGCCCCTCGCACGCCCGGGCATCTGTGCGAACGCCGTACCGAGGGACCGTCCACAGCATCCTCCCACGTGGCTACGTCAAGCTGACCACGACCACCGACTTCGGCGGCAGCTCGACGGTGAGCGTGCCGTCGCGCAACGTGAACCCGTCAAAGGCGGTCGGAACGAGCGCATCCGGCCGGTCGAACGTGTTGTGCGCGTTCATCGTCTGCGCCGTTAGGACCCGCCCCGAAGCCGACGTCGGGCAGGCGCCGCGGATCTCGCACGCGATCTCCGCCGAGCGCTCGAGGTCGATGTTCGTCAGCGACACGGTGATCGTGCCGTCTCCTGAGAGCGATGCCGACGCCGTGACCTGCGGCAGATCCGGGCCGCACTTGCCGCACTCGAGGTGACTTGGCAGCAGTGTCGCGTCCTGGTGTACCTTCAGCATCTCGAACACGTGATACGTCGGCGTGCGGAGCATTCGCGCGCCCTCGGTCAGCACCATCGCCTGCAGGACATTCACCGTCTGCGCGATGTTCGCCATGTGCACCCGCCGCGCGTGGTTGTTGAACACGTTCAGCGTCGCGCCGGCGACGAGTGCATCCCTGAGCGTGTTCTGCTGGTACAGGAAGCCCGGGTTCGTGCCTGGCTCCACGTCGTACCAGGTGCCCCACTCATCGACGACGAGCCCGATGCGGCCCCCCTGGTCGTACCGGTCGAGGATCGCGACTGAGCGCTTCACGAAGTCCTCGATCTCTAGCGCGTTCTTGAGCGTGCCGTACCACTCGTCGGCGCCGAACTCGGTGGCCGAGCCCTTGTGATGCCACGGGCCGGGCACGGTGTAGTAGTGGACGCTCAGGCCCTCTATGAACGGGTGCGCCTCGCGCACGAGGATGTCGTTCCACTCGTCGGTATGGCCGCACGCGACCTTGTAGAGCGGGCCGCCCGCGTAGTTCCGGCAGAAGCAGGCGAAACGACGGTACTCATCGACGTAGTACTGGGGCCTCATGTTGCCGCCGCAGCCCCAGTTCTCGTTCCCCACGGCCCAGTACTTGAGCGGCCACGGCTCGCCGCGTCCGTTCTCGCGCCTCAGGGCGGCCATCGGGCTCTCGCCTGGCATGGTGATGTACTCGAGCCACTCGGCCATCTCCTGCACGGTGCCTGAGCCGACGTTGCCGCAGATGTAAGGCTCGCAGCCGATCATCTCGCACAGGTCCATGAACTCGTGGGTGCCGAAGTGGTTGCTCTCCGTGACGCCTCCCCAGTGGACGTTGACGATGCTTGGACGCTCCTCGCGTGGGCCGATCCCGTCCTTCCAGTGGTACATGTCCGCGAAGCATCCGCCGGGCCAGCGAAGGTTGGGCATTCCCAGCTCGCGCAGCGCGGCCGCCACGTCATTGCGGATGCCGCGCGTGTTGGGGATCGGCGAGTCCGGCCCGACCCAGATGCCCTCGTAGATGCACCGGCCGAGGTGCTCCGCGAAGTGGCCGTAGATGTGCTTTGAGATCCTGTGCCGGCCGAGGTCGGCGCTAACGACGAGCTTGTTCAAGGTCGGTCACCTTCCGCCGAGGGTCATCGTCTTATCGCGACGCAGTGCGGCGCCAACTGGACTGCACCCCGTTTCGTGGACAGTGAAGGCGCCCGGGTTGTTGGGTACCGGGCGGGGACTTCGTCGCATATCGGTTATGTGGGTGATGGGTTCCGCAGTTCCGGCATCCTCGCTTCGCAATGGTGATGTTCGTGCCGTGGGTGGACCACAGCATCCCGCCGGGCCCGCCCAGCCGGCCCATCCACTCTTGGGAAGTGCTGCAAGACGGGCGCCGATCGCTATGCGCCCGGGTCGCGCGTACCGAGGGACTCCGAGGGAGCCTCGCGCCGGCGGCGGACCCCTCCCCTTACTCGGGGAGCTCCAGAGGCCGCCGCCTCGAAGCGCTCGGGTGACACGTATCCGAGAGCCGAGTGCCGCCGGGTGCCGTTGGACCGAACCATGAACTCAGCCACCTGCGCCCGAGCGTCCGCCAAGTCTTCATACTCCGTCAGGTAGACGTGCTCGCACTTCACGGTCGCGAAGAACGACTCCGCTTTCGCGTTGTCCCGCGGCTGACCTCGGCGGCCCATGCTCATCACCAGGCCCGCCGACTCCGCCCTGGCCACATGCTCGTCAGATGCATACTGGGTGCATCAGTGGCAGCGCACGCTTGCCGTTGACACGGTGGCCGAGCCCCGGAGCTCCGCCGCGATCCGCCGGTAACCATACTCCGGGTACTCGTCCGCGGCCTCCATCACCGCCTGCCGCAGAATCGTCTCGTGATCCGGCTTCGGGGCGAGGCTGCGGTAGTACCCGCTTCGGCTCACATGTGTGAGCTCGCACGCGCGCGAGACCGGCACCTCGCCCCGGCCCTCTGTCACCATCTCGCGCTTCATGTCAGAGGGATGTTGGCTCGCTTCAGGCCCCGCTTCAGGAAGTCGGTATCGAGAGTCGCCCGACCGAGTGCCGCCTCGAGCTCGGCGATGCGCTTCTCCGCCTCCACGAGCTTCTGGCCTCTCGAGTCCGCCTTCCGCCAGGCTTTGTCGCCGTGCTCCCTGTACTGCGTCACCCAGCGCCGAAGCAGTGAGTCCGAGATCTGGAGCTCGCGATAGATGTCGGCGCTCTTCTTCTCGCCGGCCTCGAACTCCAGCACGACGCGCTTCTTGAACTCCGGCGTGAACTTCCGAGGAGTCATGATCGGGGCTCCTTCCTCAGAGGTCGCCTTACCTCTCGTTGACCAGAACTCCGCCACCATACCCAACTCCCCAAGCCTACTCACTGTCCACCGAATGGGGTGCACCGCACGCCGATCGCGCGGCGACAGTACCCCGGCCCCTCGAGACCGACTTCGATCTCTTCGGGAAGAGCGTCGTGGAGCTGTGCGAGGTCGGTGGGGTGGTTCTTGACTCTCCCGCGCTCGGCAACGTGGCCGTCCCCGTCGAGCATGGTCCGGTTGCGATGAGACTTGTGGCGGTCGAACGCGATCCGGTGCATGATGAACCCACCTTGTTCTGCCCCTCGGATCGTTCTTGCTTGCAGCGTCGATGCGCGGAGTTCTATACGCACCCTGAGGGGCGTTGTGGTCAGCGGCGGCGGGGCGCACTCTCCGAAAGCGTCTATGCGCGCGGGGAACGTAGCCTCCGCCGCCGTGGGTCCTGAGTGGCCTGTCAAGACCCTCCCCGAGCCAACTCCACAACATACCCCGGAGCACCTCGGATCTGCCACAACGTGCTCGAACTATGCCTAGCGAGGGGAACGGCCGAAGGCCGGGGGCTGAGGTCGGGCCGGCAGGGGACAGCGTGCGGAGAAAGGAAACGGCCCTGGCCGGTAGGGCGACCTCAGTTGACGCTCGTTCCTTCGCGGCCTTATACTCGGCTGAGTCACCACACTGCGGCGCCGCCGTGGGCTCAACCGTGGGCTCAACCGTGGGTTCACCGCGCGCTAGAGGTACCTACCGCATGACGCCGGCTCTACTGGACGGCCCGTATCCACGACTGGAGAAGGGCGACGGGGAACCGATCATCCTGCTCCACGGGATCTTCGGGTCTCCGCTCAACTGGCTCTACCCCACACAGGTCCTCTCGGCGACGCATCGCGTGATCGTGCCAGACCTGCCGCTCTTCACCGCTGCCCTGAAGGACTGCTGCGTCGACGGGCTCACCGGCTATGTCCTTGGGTACATGGACTGGGCGGGCATCCGCTCGGCTGTCTTCGTTGGCAACTCGCTCGGAGGGCACCTCAGTCTCGAGCTGGCTACGCGCCACCCTGAGCGGGTCCGCGCGCTTGTACTCGCGGGCTCGTCGGGCCTGTTTGAGCGGGGCTACGAGACCGGTATTCCGACGAATCCGAGCCGCGAGTGGCTTCGCGAGCGCATCGGCACCGGGATCTTCTACGACACCAGCATAGTCACCGATGAGATGGTCGACGAGGTCGTGGGCTTGCTGTCCGACCGGACGAACAAGTTCAGGCTGCTGAAGCTCGCGCAGTCGGCAAAACGCGGCCACATGGGTGAGAGGCTGCATCTGGTCCGCGTGCCCACGCTCCTGGTCTGGGGCCGGCAGGACCAGACGACGCCGCCCGAGGTTGCCCGTGAGTTCCAGGCAAGCATCCCGGGATCGGATCTCGTCCTGATCGACAAGTGCGGCCATGCGCCGATGCTCGAGCAGCCGGCCGGGTTCACCCGCGCCGTCAGACGGTTCCTCGACCGGCTCCCCTCGCCGCTGTCCGCGGGCGCTCCCGCGGCCTAACCTCCGGACTCCCTGCCAGCCCCTCCTGCGTCCTGAACTCGATCGCCTGGGAACCCGTTCAGCGGGTAGACCTACGCGCCGGAACCGGACCATGAGCGATCTGGAACGTCTTGCCTGCACGCCGGAGCCACTCCGTCCAGAGGGCTTCAACGACCAGGCGAGGATCCCCTACGGCTGTACCGTCGCACACATCCGCCAGGCGATGACCGACTTCCCGGAGTTCCTGGGGTTTGTCGACGAGCAGATGCATACGAGAAGCACGCCACGACTGGAATCGTTCCTGATGCCCGCCAGCTTCAGCAGCATGGTCGGCGAGTTCATGGCTGCCGCGATACCAAGGTACCGCGCCGGGCTGGCAAGGAACCAGTACCACAACGGGCACCCCGATCTGGTTCCGGCGGGCAGGTTCGAGGGTGATGCGGTGCAGTACGCCAAGGTGGGGATCGAGGTGAAGGCCTCGCGCTACCCCAAGGGGCGGCAGGGGCATGACCCAGAGGACTGCTGGCTGCTCGTCTTCGTGTTCGACGCGAATGGGCCAAAGGACGGTCGCAAAGGGATCCAACCGAGGCCGTTCCGTTTCCTCAAGGTGGTCGGGGCCCGGCTCCGGAAGTCGGATTGGCAGTTCGCGGGACGGTCAGACACAAGCAGACGCACGATCACTGCGACGGTGCTGGACTCTGGATACCGAAAGATGACCAGAAACCGGATCTACGTGCACCCTATCGAGGGTTGCCGCAGCTCACCCGAAGAGTGACCGCTGTTCTTCCATGGCCGGCACCGCACGTCTGGACAGAGCCGGCACAGCCCCTAGGCTCATCTCGTAATACTCGGCGTTCCGCTCCACCCCGACACACTGAAGCCCCCACGCCTCTGCCGCGGCAACGGTAGAACCTGATCCCATGAACGGGTCGAGGATGAGGCCTTCACCCATGGGCAGCGCTACGTACACAAGCTCCCGGAGGAGCGACTGCGGCTTGAGGCTCGGGTGGCTCGCGATGTCCCTCTCCCGCCTGGGGGTGCGCTCGCTGGCTACCACATCGCTGAAGGGGAGGCCGTCCGGTCGCCTTCTAAGGCCCCCGGTCCGGAACTCCCGCAGGCAGTCACTGACCCGCATGCCTGCCGGAATCGGCTTGCGCAGCAACCCCCAGGGCTCGTAGCCACCGCGCGGCAGAGACTGCACGTGGGGGAACTCGTGCTCGGCGTTCTTGGGTCGGTCGCCGCCTCGGAGAGTCCGGACAAGCCGGACAACCTCGCAGCGGAACTCGAGACCGCCTTTCACGAGGGCGGCAAACGTAAGCTGCGACAGGAACGCGTTGCATGCGATGAACACGTGGGCCCCCGGTCGAAGGGCCTTGACCACAAGCGATGCCCATTCCTCGAAGAAGCACCCCAGTGTCGCTCTCTCGTCCTCAGTTAGCGCGGTGAAGCGGGGAAGAGGTGCACGCGTGTGCCCATCAAAGGACGGAGGGATACGCCAGATCCCGCCGTTGCCGTTTGCCCGCTTGTCGAGCTGGTCGGGCTCATACTCCTTCACGCCGTACGGCGGGTCCGTGACAACAGCATGGAACGATCCCTCCGGTACTCGGCGCAGCCACTCGAAGCAGTCGGCGTGGACGACCAGTGAACCCCCGATCGCGCAGGCCGGGAACCCGCAGGCCAACGCATGGAGACCGTCGCGCACCTCTTGTTCGGGGGGACGTTGTGTCACTCGGAGACCCTGCACCCGATCGCTGGCCCCTCTCGCCATAGCGCTGTCGCGGCGGGCGTTCTTCGGTACTCATACATATGTTCGCCGGTAGCAGGCCTACTCCTTCTGGTTAGCGGCATCTGCATGCGCCCGCGGCCTAAGCCGCGAACTTCGCGCCACAGTCCATGCAGAATTTCGCGCCGGCCGGGTTCTTGTGGCCGCACTCGGGGCAGAACACGTCGGCCTGCTCGAACTTCGCGCCACAGTCCATGCAGAACTTCGCGCCCGGCGGGTTCTGGTGGTCGCAGCTCGGGCAAACGACCCCCTCTCCCGCCGGCGCGGCCGCTGCGACGACCGGTGTCGCCTGCTGAGCCTGGGCGCCGCCCATCGCCCCGGCGATGGCCTGGCCCATCGCGACGCCGGCTCCGAGCCCCAGCCCCGCTCCCGCGAGGCCGCCGGGCTGCTTCGCCGCCTCCGGGATCGCCTGGGCCGTCTGGAACTGCATGTACGTGCCCATGTCGCCGATGACGGACATGCCGGTCCGCTGGTCGATCATCTTCTGGACTTCCTCGGGCGGCGTGATGGCCCCGATGTTGAAGTCCACCAGGTCGATCCCGTACTTCCCGAAGTCGGCGACGACCCGGCTCTTGATCGCGACGGCGAGCTCTTCGTAGTACATCGGCAGATCGAGTATCGACCGCTTGAGCTCGCCGAGCATGTCGATCATGCGCGAGATAATGAAGTCCCGCATCCAGGTGTTCAGCGTCTCGCGGTCGTAGCTCGAGACCGTGCCCGAGATCTCGGCCACGAACACTTGCGGATCGGCGACGCGCATCGAGTAGCTGCCGAAGGCGCGCAGCCTGACCATCTTCAGCTCGGGATCGCGGAAGACGATCGGCTGCGGCGTGCCCCACTTCATGTCCTGGAACACGCGCGTGTTGATGAAGTAGACCTCCGCGGTGAAGGGCGTCTTCCCGCCAAACGGGATCTTCAGCAGCTCGGCCAGAAGCGGCAGATTGACCGTCTCGAGCGTGTGCCGGCCGGGCCCGAACACGTCGAGTGCACGTCCGTCGCGCATGAACACTGCTTGCTGGTTCTCCCGCACGATGAGCTGCGAGCCCAGCCTGAAGTCGCCGCTGCCGTACTGCGGCACGCGGTGCACGAGCTCCTGGCCATAGTCGTCGGTCCACTCAACTACGTCTGTGATGCGCATTCATGCGCCCCTTCCGAACGGCCCGTCACGAGCTTCCAGCGAGGAGGCTCTCCCTGGCCGACAGGTGGTTGCCGAAAGCCGCGACCGCGGATGCGAGCGCACCGAGCTCGGTGGCTGTCTGCTCATCGGCCGCCGTAGCCACCTTGTGCGATCGCTCTACGACCGCTTCGGCAAGCTCCAGGAGCTTCAGGTCGTGCTCGTAGAGCGCCGCGAGCTTCGTCGAGTCAATGGCCTCCTGGTCGAAGATCCCGCTCGCGCCGTACTCGGCGTGCTCGCAGCGCGACCGGATCGCTCGCACGTCGCTCGCCGCTCGATCCACCTCGGTGATGTCATCGAGCTTCAGCTCGCGCGAGAGACGCGCCTCGAGTGCCTGGAGCTGGTCGACAGCCTCCCCGAGGTAATCGGCGACGCGCACCCGCAGCCGCTTGTCCGCGTCGCGCCTGCGATCCCTGTCCACGTACCCGGCGTAGCCGGGGATCACGCTCGCCAGGCGGCTCAGCTTGTCCTTCAAGCTCTCGTTCACGGGCTCATCAAAACCTACCACAGGCAGCCTCCTGTCCAGCGGCTCTGGGCCGCGAGGTGTCCGGACGTGCTGTGGCCGCGAAGGTGGCGGTCAGGCCTCCGGCTTAACCGGCTTCCCTGTGCGAGCCGACTCGAGTGCCGCCGCCGCGAAGGCGATCGACCGGCGACCCTCCTCGCCCGGGATCACGGGCTCGCAGTCCTCGACGACCGCGGTCACGAAGTCACCCAGCTCCTGGGCGTACGCGTCGGGCCCGGGCTCGGCCTTCAGGGTCCGCTCCTCCTCGCCGAAGCGCTGCAACAAGGCTTCGTCCCACGTTGTGAACTGCAGCGCGCCTTCGGAGCCATAGACGGTTCCCCGGCAGTGGCACACCCCGGGCGGCGCGCATCCGCCGGCGGATAGGTGGCTCATCTTCCCGCCCGGGTAGCGGGCGTTGACGAAGTACATGTCCTCGTAGTCCCACTGCGCCACGGAGACGTAGTCGGCGCCGTAGGCAGACACCTCGATCGGGTCTCCGAGGATCGTCCGCTGGAAGTCGAGCTCGTGGACGTTGACCTCGAAGAGAATGCCCCCCGTGGTCTCGAAGCAGTCGCGCCACGTCGCCGAGAAGCTCCCCCAGTTCGGCCCCTGGATGCGCGCGGTGAACATCGCGGTCGGCACGCCGATGTCGCCCGCGTCGACGGCCTTCTTGATGACCGGGAAGATGCCGATGTAGCGAAGCACCTGGCCGACCATGAGCTTCGCGCCGGCCGTGCGGCACGCGTCGATCATGTCGGTGCAGTGCGCGACGGTGAGGGCCATCGGCTTCTCGCTGAAGACATGCTTGCCGGCCCTGGCCGCATCGATCGTGTGTGGGTGGTGAAGGTGGTTCGGGGTGGCCACGATGACGGCGTCCACCTCGTCCATCTTCAGCACGTCCTCGTGACACTCGACAGGCGTCGCGCCAAGCTCCTCCCCGAGCTGGACACACTTCTCCCCGACGATGTCGCATGTGGCTACGACGCGCGCGGCGGGCCCGACCTTGCCCACCTGTCGCGCTAGGTAGGCACCCATGCTCCCGCAGCCGATGACTCCGAACCTGACCTCCGACAACCCGACTTCCTCCTCGACGCGGCGCCCCTCGACAGGCGCCGCCCACATGTGTCGCTACCGCTCCAGCGGTAGGGCCATAATGCACTCGGCGCCGCGCCCCGGACCGTCGCTAGCGAGGTGCAGGGAGCCGCCGAACGAGGATACCGCCGCCTGGGCGATGCACAGGCCGATGCCCGCCGTCTCGAAGCTCTCCCACGCCGAGAAGTAGGGATCGAATGCCCTGGCCACGACCTCGGACGTCATCCCGACGCCGTCATCGGCAACCGACACCGAGACGGTGTTGTCGGCCACAACGAAGCCGACCGATGTCCTGCCTCCTCGGTGCGTCGCCTGCTGCGCGTTGCACAGCACCTCACTCAACGCGAGTCGGGTTGCGTCTGGGTCGACCCAGATCGTCACGTCCGGAGGGCTGTCTACGGAGAGGCGATCGCCCGCTTGCTGGTCGCGAGCATTGGCCTCCAGATGGCGTGTGAGTGCTGCCAGCGGAACGACCCTAGGCACGGGGTTGGGCGGCGTGTACATGGCGCGGTAGCGGGAGAAGAGCGACTCGCACTTCCCGACCGCGTCCCGGATCACTCGAAGACGCCGCGCCAGGTCGACCCGCTCCTCGGGGGTCAGCCCGTACTGTGCGATCTTCATCTCGATCAACTGGGCCTGCGCGCTCACCAGGGCCAAGGGGTTGTTGATGTCGTGTACAAGCGAGCGAAGCGAGCGCCCGAAGTCACGGCACAGTCGCTCTCGCTCAGGAGTCAGGTCGCCCTGGCTCATCGGACACTCCCGCCCGCGTTCCCCACTCCGGTCCCTTACCGGCGTGCGACTCACCTGCCGGCACCAGGGCGAGTGACTTCCAGGACCCAGTGCTCGCCTCCTGCCCTGAGAGCTCCTTCGGGAACGTGATACGCAGGCCGGTCAGCCCACGCGTCACATTGTGGGGACGGCCGAGGTCGCTGTAGTAGCGCTCCAGACCGCGGGCTGTGAAGAGGCTCTCGCTCCTTCCGACATACTCGGGTAGCGGCTCCCAGGGCCCGCCATCGATGCTCATGGTGCATAGGTAGCTGGCGTCGGGGTCCCTCGATTGGAATGCCAGGCCCAGGAATCCGGCAAAGAGCGGGGCTCGTCCCTCAAGCGGAGGGGAGTCGTCGGTCGGCGGCGCAACGACCAGAACCTGGTCTATCGGCCAGCCCTCGTTCTGAGCATGCGTGCTCGGCTGTATCATGAACCCGCCCCGCGTCTCGCCGAAGGGGGCGTCGAAGAGCGGCTCGCCGTTGTTGTCCGGCGCGGTGGAGATCGTGATGACGCCCGAGTGGTTGGTGTTGATGCAGCCCACACCGGTGTAGCCGGTCGCATCGAAGCGGCCGACGCCACGAAGGGGACGCGTGACCCGACCCAGCAGCACCTCGGAGCCATCGACGAACTCCGCGGTCGCGCGGCCGCCATCCCGGTTCTGGAAGGTGAAGGACACCGGTGGGCAGGTGGGCTGACGCACCTCGATGACGATCCTGTCGCCTATCTGGGGCTCGTACCTGCCTGGCAGGCGCCTGGTGCTTCCGTCGGAAGCGGCCAGGTACACCTGGTTCCCGACGAACGGGGCAAGCCCACGGAAGATGCTCGTGCCAGCCCGGATGTCCGTGTAGATGCCGGACGCGCCGGGATCGAACCCGCCGAAGCCCGGCGGCGGGTTGGCGAACTCCTTCGGCACGAGCGCGAACACCGCCCCGCGGTCGCTCGACTCCCACTGGTCGACCCTGATTCTGAGCCCGTGCACAGCGGTGGCGCAGACGGTGCCGTCGCGCGACCAGCGCGTCGCCGCGTAACCGTCGCTGAGCGAGTGCGCCGGTCTCGTCACCGACCCCACCTGGAGCCAACTCTCGCCCTCGTCAGGGGAGATCTCGATCGGGCCGCCCGTGGTGTTGGTGATCCTGATTCGGTGTGTCTCGACGGTCTCGTACGTACTGAAGTCGCGGCGGTCTCGCTCCGGAGCCGCCGCGACCACGAGTCCCGATGCTACTAGCAGAGCCAGAGCGGCTCGCACAGCTTCCGCCGCTTCCTCTCTGAGTTGGTGACATTGCGTCCGATGCTAGGTCGCCGCGTGCGGGTTCACGTTGCTGACCCTGTACCCGGTGTCTTCCTTCACAACGGTGATCTCGGCAAGAGTTGAGGCATCATCGAACACACGAATCGTCGATCCACCAGTCGCGTCGCACTTGATCTCGCCCTTGGCGCTGCCGAAGACGGGCACCAGCTTATGTAGCTGGCGGCCCCTCAGCACACGGAGTCTCTCGACTACCCGAGCCTGCTCGGACGGGGGCAGCGAGTCCCAGTTCGTGTACTTCTCCCGGGCCTCTAGGTCGTACGCCCAATAGGCGGCGGCCGTAGTGCTGTCGCCGCTTGCAAGGCACCGCGCCACTGTGAGGGCCGCATCCTCGGGCGTCGGCGCCGCGGCCTGCGGGTTCGCCTGCTTCTTGCCGCAGTCAGAGACAGCCACCATGACCATTAGGATGAGTGCGACAAACGCGAGACGCTGAACCACAGTGCACATATGGGCAGCCTCCTCAGCGCTTGACCGCGAGGTAGAACGCTCGCGAGACATCCTCACTTAGGGGACGTGTCGTGTACGCCTGGTACGCCCCCAGAAGCCTCAAACCAGACTTGCGCAACGTATCCCTGATCTCGTCATCGTCGTAGCCTCGCTGAACGTGCGTCTCCTGAAAGCTATGATTCCTCCCTTCGTCCCTCCAGACGAATGTCATCTGGATCGTACTCAGCCGCGCGGCCGGGTCCCACCGCGACCGCCATTCATAGTGTAACCTATCCAGGCTCCCACCGCGGGACTGAGTGAAGAGTTCCTCCCGGAGCGCCGTCACGGTGTTGATATCGAAGACGAACAAGCCCCGCGGACGTAGCGCTCTCGCCGCCGATTCGTACGCCAGGAGCAGCCCGTCGTCACTCGTGATGTAGTTCAGACTGTCGAATACCGACACTACGGCGTCGAACTCGCGCTCGAAAGGCAGCGCGCAGGCGTCGGCGTTGACGATCTGGAGCTCAGCTCCCTCATTGCGAGCGTTGACAGCGGCCTGTCTCGCCATCGGATACGAGAGGTCCACCCCTACCACCTCGTAGCCCCGGCGGGCCATCGCCAGTCCGAACCTGCCGGTGCCGCAGCACAGGTCGAGGATCGAGCTCGGTTCATGCCTGCCCAAGAGGAACAGGTCCTCGACGTAGTCGGCCCAGCGTTCATACGGGATCTGCCGCATGAGGTAGTCGTAGTAAGGCGCCAGCTCACCGAAGGCTACTTCACCGATTGGTCGACTCATCGCCGCGGCCACGAAACACGATGCCCGTCCACCCCTCGCTGTCCACTCGCTCGACGAACTCCAGACCGGCGTTACCCTCGGCCGCCCCGAGCACCTCGGGCGCACGCTCCTCGAGGATGCCGCTCAGTATCAGCACCCCGCCGGGCCTGATTGCGGAGGCAAGGGGCCCCATCATCCCCGCGATCACCTTCGGCGTGATGTTGGCGACCACCACATCGTACCGCCCGGCGCGCGGGCCGTCGAGTTCGATCGCCTGCACAAGCCGGTCCACATCGTTCCGCTCGGCGTTGCGGACGGTCGCCTCAACGGCCAGCGGATCGACGTCCACCGCGGACACCGAGCCCGCGCCGAGCAGAGCGGCGGCGATACTCAGTATACCCGAGCCGCAGCCAACGTCGGCGACATGGCATCCGGGGAATGCGTGTCTCTCCAGCAGCGCGAGCGCGAGTCTGGTGGACACATGGCTTCCCGTGCCGAACGCGATGCCGGGGTCGAGCCGAACGACGACGAGGCCCACATCGGCGGGCTCGTCGACCCACGACGGCAGGATCAGCAGCCGCTCGCCGAGACGGATGGGCCGCGCGTGCTTGCGCCATTCGTCGGCCCAGTTCTCCTCGACGACCCATTGGTCCCTGGCGAGCGAGGCGGGACTCCCCAGGCCGATGTCGGTCAGAAGCTCCTGCAGGCCCGCTAGGAGGTGGTTCGGTCCGGGAGCGTCAGGCTCATCGGGCAGGTAGGCAGACAGCCAGACCCGCTCTCCCACCGGCCCTGGGGGCGATCCACCCCCGACGTGCTCCTCCGAGACCCCCACCCCGAGCCGCTCCACCAGCCACGCACCGCAGATCTCCGACGCCGGCGAGGGCACCTCGAAGCTCACCAGCCGCCACCGGCGCGGACTATCCATCCGCCGCCCCCGCCCGCGGGGTGCGGGCGTCCAGTCGCTTCAGGAACTGTGCCATCCGCTCGACCGCGAGCTTGATCTGATCGAGTGACGTCGCATAGGTGCAGCGGACGAAGCCCTCCCCGGCGGCTCCGAACGCATTCCCCGGCACGACCGCGACCCTCTCCTCCTCGAGCAGACGGCCGGCGAACTCCTCGCTCGTGAGCCCGGTGTGACGGATAGAGGGAAAGCAGTAGAACGCCCCCTTCGGCTCGAAGCACGGCAGCCCGATCTCGTTGAGGGCTCGCGTCAGATAGGGACGGCGTCGCGCGTACTCATCCCTCATGCGGGCCGCCTCCGCGTCGCCGCTCGTCAGCGCCTCGACCGCGCCCCACTGCGCCACGACCGAGCAGCAGAGCGCAGTGTACTGGTGAATGCGCAGCATCCCGGCGATCACGTCCTCGGGCCCGCACGCGTAACCGAGCCGCAGGCCGGTCATCGCGTAGGACTTGGAGAACCCGTTCAGCAGGAGCGTCCGCTCGCGCATCCCGGGCAGAGCCGGCACGCAGACGTGCTCGTGTCCCCCGTAGACGAGCTGGTCGTATACCTCGTCTGAGACCACGATCAGGTCCCGCTCCACCGCGATCCGCGCGATGCGCTCAAGCTGCTCACGGCTCATGACCGCCCCTGTCGGGTTGTTCGGGTAACAGAGCAGGAGCACTCTGGTCCGCGGCGTGAGAGCGCCCTCGAGCAGCTCGGGGTCTAGGGCGAAGTCGTCCTCGAACCGAGTCCCGACGGCGATCACCTCCCCGCCCGCGAGATCGACACAGGCCGGGTAGGCGACGTAGCAGGGCGTCACAACCGCGACTTGGTCGCCGGGCTCGAGCAGGGCCCGGAAGGCGAGGTCGAGCGCCTCGCTGACCCCGTTCGCGACCAGCACCTCGCAGTCGGGGTCGTAATCCACCTCGTAGCGGCGTCGCACGTAAGTGGAGATCGCCTGCCTCAGCGTGGGGATGCCCGCGCTCGGCGTATAGGATGTCCGTCCTCGCTCGAGGGCGTCGACCATCGCGTCGCAGACGTGCCAGGGGGTCGCGAAGTCCGGCTCGCCGACCCCGAGGGTCACGACGTCGTCCATCTTCGACACCAAGTCGAAGAACCGTCGCAGCCCCGACGGCGGAAGGCCACGCACCTTCCCGGCCACGCGACCGCTCATGGCGAGACCGCCAGCCGCTCGCTTGCAGGTTCAGAGATGAGCATGTCGCCGTCGCGCTTGTAGAGCCTGAGAACGAAGTGAGTGCAGGTCGAGCGCACCCCAGGCAGCGGGGACACTCTCTCCGCCACGAATAGCGCGATGTCGCGCATCGAGCGGCCCTCGATCACGACCTCGAAGTCGTACCCACCCGACATCAGATACAGCGAGTGTACCTCCGGGAATCCGGCGATCCGAGCCGCTATCTTGTCGAAGCCGTAGTCCCGCTCGGGTGTCACCGATACCTCGATCATGGCGAACACCTTCGCGTTCTCGTCGAGCTTCTGCCAGTTCACCTTCGCCGAGTAGCGGACGATGATGCCCTCGCGCTCAAGCTCCTCGATGGTAGTGGCAACGGCGGCCTCATCGTCGGTCAGCATCGTGGCGATCTCGGCCGGCGTGAGCCGGCAGTCTCGCTCGAGCAGCTCCGCGACGCGCTTGGCGAGCTCGATGTCGCTCATCGGCATCTCCCTCCGGACAATGGGCTTAAGCCCATTGCCAACTACACCGCTGAGACACTGGGCCTGAGCCCATTGCCCCGTGTTGAGCGCACGATCTACTCGGGCTGAGACCCGTTGTACCTGCCCGTGGTCCTCGCCCACAGGTCCAGCGCGCGCTCGGCGTCGCGCTCCGGCAGGTAGCCTGGGTCGATGTTCGCGTCCGCCGATGGTCGCCGGAATCCGTCGCGCACGCCGCGGCTGAGCTTCAGCACGGGCCGCTGCTCGTCCCGGCTCGACACCCGGATCGCCGCCTCCGGCTCTATCGGGCACTCGCGCTCGCACGCACCGCAGCCCGTGCAGAGGCTCTCCATCACGAACGGGCGCTTCAGGCCGTCCACGACGGGCGACGCGATAGCGTCGTACGGGCACTGCTCGTCGCAGACGCTGCACATCTCGTTGGTGTACCACGGCCTGCACCGGTTGCGGTCGATCGTCGCCATGCCTATGATCAGCGGCCTGCTCGTGACACGCGGGTTCTTCTGCTCCGGCATGAAGGGTTGGATCGCCCCTGTGGGGCAGACGAGGCCGCACGCGTTGCACTGCTCCGCGCACTCGCCGATGCGAGGCACAACGACCGGCGTGAACGTCCCCTCGGGACCGGCCTCGAACGCCGCCGGCTGCAGCGTGTTCGTGGGGCACACCTTGACGCACTCGCCACACCGGGTACACAGGTCGAGGAACTGACGTTCCGGCAGCGCGCCCGGGGGGCGCAGTAGGTCGGGGTTCTTCCACCTGTCATAGGGCCCTACGAGCCTCCCGGCCGGCGAGGCCTTCATCGTCAGGTACCAGCCGGCGCCGGCCGCCAGACCGGTGAGGAGCCGGCGCCTGGTTAGCTGGTGCCGTCGGTCCATCTGGCTTGCGGTAGCGTCGATGTCGTGGGCAATCGGGAACGTAACCGCCCCGACGGGGCAGCACACCTCGCACTCATAGCAGGCAATGCACTCGCGCGAGCGGTAGGTCATGCCGTCTCCGCCGATGCAGCCCATCTTGCACAGCTTCTCGCAAACGTGGCAGTGCACGCACGAGTCGGCGGCCTTCCTCCGCAGCAGCGGGACCCACGAGAACAGCCCGAGCACCGCCCCCAGCGGGCAGAGGTACCGACACCAGAACCGCCGCTGGATGCCCGAGAGCCCCAGCACGGCGACCAGCATCGCGGCGACAATGAAGCCGCCGTGCGCCAGTCGCCGCTCACCGGCGGGCGAGATGCGGATGCCGCGCTTGGCGAGCGGCCTGTAGAGCAGCGCGGCGATGTCCTTGCCGGCGGTCTCCGCGGGCGCCCCGACGGCCACCGTTGCCGAGCGATGCAACATACTGATCGGATCGAGGAAGAGCAGCGGCTGGTACGAGAACAGCGCGGCTCCGAGCGCGCAGGCGAGAAGCACGTACTTCACCGGGCGCCAGCGGTCGCTACGCCCTTCGGGCCACGTGCCGGCCTGCTTGCTCCTGGCAAGCCACTTGCCGCGGAACACGGTCCTCTCGGCTATGTCGATGAGTGTCCCGAATGGGCAGAACCAGCCGCAGTAGACCCGGCCCAGCAGGAGCGTCAGCATGACAACGATGCCGGCCGGAAGCACAACCGTCCACACCGCCGACCTGCTCGCGGCGACCGACGCAAGCGCGATGAGCGGGCTCGTGCGCAGGAACAGGTCGGACGGCACTCGGCTGAGGATCGGGAAACCGTTCACGGTGCCCACGAACAGAGCGACGAAGAGAGCGAAGAATGCTAGCTGAACGAACCGACGTATGCCCCTGGTCGTCAGGGACCGTTTGCCACCTAGTGGAATGCGCATGACCGCCTCGAAATCGCTCCCTGCCGCTGCCTTACGACGGGGCCGTCATCTTGTCGGCGCCGCCCAGGCTGACCTCCTTCACGTTCAGCGACGCGAGGTCCATGGTGCCCACGCCGATGGCTTCGGCGAACGGGATGTGGGGTACCTTCTCGCCGATCTGCTCCTTGGTCATGCCGAAGAGCATCGCGGCCTTGGTGTCGCACGCGACCATGTCTCGACCAGCGACGATGCTCATCATCGGATCGCCGTCCTCCTCGTCGAGCCCGCGCGGGCCGTCGCTGCTCCGCATGACATAGGTAGCGTCGACGATGGTCAGGGCGATCTTGTCCTTGAGCAGGAGGCCCAGGTCCGCGATCGCGTGGTCGAGGATCTGGGACTTCCTGGTGGCGACGGCAGTGCCCTCGCCCGAGCCGGCGCCGTGGTACCGGGTGCGATTGTAGATCACTCCCATCAGGTTCTTCAGGCTCAGGGCTAGGCCGGTCGCGCTGTGTGTCTTGAGGACCGGGATGTTGATCACCACGTCCGCGCGCATCACGTCGCTGGCTACCCTCTCAAGCTCGCGGGGGCGGATCTCCGGCAGCGCCTTCATCCCAGGCACGAACTCAACCTCGTCGAACAGATCGGCGTCGTCCTTTGTGAGCTCGACGAACTTGCCGCCGGCCTTCTCGGCCGCGTCGCGCAGGCCGTTGAAGTCCAGAGGTGCGGTGGCGAGGGTGTAGTCGACGGCGATCACCTCCCGCGCGCCGGCCTCCTTGCACGCCTTCACGACCTCGGATAGCACATCCGGATGGACGTTGCCACCCGATCCCGGCGCGCGATCCCAGCTCGCGTTTGGCTTGATGCAGACCGACTTGCCTGCCGAGACGAAGGCGCCCATTCCGCCGAGCAGCTCCAACGCCTTGCGCACGACCTCCGTCGGGGTCTCGCCGCCCTTGACGACCACCAGGTCCGGGCCTGCGGGCTTAGCCTCCGCGTCGGCTGGCGGCTGCGTGCCCTTAGCGGGACCTGCCGTCGTGGACGGCTTGGTTTCCGTCTGCTTGCCGCAACCGATGAAGGCGCCGGCCCCCAAGGCGCCCGCGGCGAGCGCGCTCGCCCGCTTTAGGAAGTCCCTCCGGCTGGTGCTCGACATCGTTCTCCTCCGCCCTTCGTGCGGTTCCGCCGTCCCCGTCACCCGATGAGTCGGGTTCGCCCTGTCGCTCGCCTGCCCTCTTGGCTCACATGGGTGTGTAGCGTTCGGCGAGCAACAGACCACAGATCGTCTTTGCGTCGCTGAGCTCGCCGCGCAGCACCATCGCGGTCGCCTCGGCGAGCGGAAGCCGCACCGGATCGATGGCCTCGTCGGCCTCCGGACGCGCCGGCCCAGGCGCCAGCTCGGTTGCGAGGAACGTGTGCAGGAGCTCCGTCGAGTAGCCCGGCGCCAGATACGATGAGAACAGGTGCGTGAGCTCTCCGGCGCGGAGGCCTACCTCCTCGATGAGCTCCCTCCGGGCACAGCCCGCCGGCTCCTCACCGGGCTCGAGCGTGCCGGCCGGTATCTCGAGCAGGACCTGTCCCGCGGCCTGCCTCCACTGACGGACGAGGGTGACCGTGCCGTCGTCGTGCAGGGGCACGATCGCCACGGCGCCCGGGTGGGCGACCACCTCGCGGGTCGTCTCGCGCCCGCTGGGGAGCGAGACCGTGTCCACGCGGACGTTGACGAGCCGACCCCGGTAAGCCCACTCGGTCCGCGTCAGCGTCTCCTTCAGTCTGGCGTCCTCGGACATCCGTCTACCGCCCTTCCGTCGCCAGGCGAGCAGCGAGGGCGCCCGCGGCGGCCGCACCGGCGAAGTACAACGGGTCGTCCGCCGGCCCGCGGCCCATCGACCGCAGGGCCAACCCACCCGCGGCGCATTCGTGTTCGTGGTTGGGCACATCGACGGGCTCGACCGTGCTGCATGTGCGGCCTGCAAGGCCCCGCAGATCGTCCAGCAATGCCCCCGGGATGTCACCGGGCGCCGCGATCGCAACACTCGTGAGCAGGAGTCTGCCAAGGATGCAGCGCGTGTGGTGCGAGACCCCACGGTGGCGGTCGCGCGGATCGGCGCTGCTCAGCCTCGGCGCGAACACCGGCCGCCCGCCAAGAGCGGCGGCGGCGTGCAAGGCGTCGCTCTGATGAGCGGCGGAGAAGCCGAACGGCTGCGCGGCGCCGAGGTGCCCCGGTCCGCCGACGACGACCGCGACCCGAGCCCCGAACTCGCGTGCGAGCAGCATCCCCGCAGGCAGACTGGCAGCCTCGATCTCGCCGCCGAAGGCCTGGCCGCACGTGACCGTCACGGAGAGCCAGCCCAGCCCGCGGGCGCGCGCGACCGTGTCGCTCAGCACCATGGGAAGCGAGCACCAGTCCGGCATCACGTAGGCGACAGGGCAGGAGTCGCGCCGGGTTCCGAGCTCGGCTCGCAGTGCCCCCAGGACCGGCGCCAGAGCGCTGTGCAGCTCGGCAACAACCACCGGCATCCCACCCAGCGTGGCATCGGTCCACGGGGCAACCGAGCGGGTGGCCCCAGCGGCCACCTGGGCGGCGGTGTAACGGACCTTCATCTCGTTCCTGAGCCCGGTGGGCTCGGCTTCGGGCCTAGCAAGGTTGGCCACGACGGGGTGTCCCTCGCCGCTGCCGAGGCCCAGCCTGGCGGCGGTGACGTTCAGAAGCACCTCGTCGCCTTCGGCGATCGTGTCCGCCACGGGAGAAAGGGCGAACGAGGGCTCTACCGACTCGCCCACGCGGACCTTGAGCCGCGCGAGCCCGGGGCGGGGGCGCGCGACCGAGATCACGACGCCCTTGCGGAGCTGCATCATGCGGTCATCACGGCGCCATTATGCTGGAAGGGGCCTGCAAAAGGAAAGCCGCCCGAAGACGAACTCCGGGCGGCACATTCAGCAACACTCGTGGTCCGCGATGGCAGGGGTGCTCGAGCGGGTCCTAGGGGACCGTCAGGCGATCCTTCGGCCTCGGATGACCCTTCCGCCCAACCTCGCTTCGCCATTGACCACGGCCTCTAGGGCATCCCGGTTCAGCCGAAGCTCGGTGAAGTGGTGCGTGTCAAACGCCCGCATCCGCGCCTCGGCGTCGCGCGTATAGACGATCGGTCGAGGGGCGTGCGCCCTGCGCTTCCTGCGTGAGGTCATGCCGGCCCCTCCCTTCCGAGGATATGACCGACAAACCCCGCCTTCCTGGCTACTCCATCCCTGCCAACAGCTACGCTGTCGGCCAGACGACTCCTCTTGCTATCCAGTTACCCGATGACAGGTTTTGTTTCACCTAACTTTCGACAATGCACGCGCGCGGGCCCTCCCGAACTGCCCCGCGCAGGTGCCCAGCATGATGGTGGATGGCGTATACTGGATATGGCGCGTTTCCCTAGCCCGCAGCGCTGAGCACGGGGGCCAAGCCACATGGTGCAGGGAAGATCGACCCGCGCCATGGCTGGGAACACCGGCACCGACGAGCCCCCAGGTGGGTCTGACCAAGGCACAGGGCCCCGAGAGGACGTCGGCTCCGACACGAAGGACGGCGCCCAGACCGACGCCCTGTGGAAGACCTGGTTCTGGTGGGTTATGGGCCTCGCCGTGGTCACGCCGTTCGTAAGTCAAGTCGCGCCGGCCGTCGGCGGCGGGCTGTATTGCTTCGACTGGGCGCTGGCGATTCCGCTCGCGTACCTGACAGCTCCGGCGCTAGACAGGTACATTGAGAGGCGAGGTCGGCGGGCCCGCCGGCCGCACGGACCAGCGCATCGGGGCCCCGCGCGATGACGCCGGCGATCCGCCGCCCGGCTTCGCGTGCGTACACGCTTAAGTCGGCAAAGGAGAGTATGAGTGGATGCTCATGCCCCAGAGTGAAGAGCCCGTAGTGCCGCCGGCGAAGGTGGGAGGTCCGAGTGATGTCCCCAAGTGATAACGAGGCGCAGTGGTGTCGCCGAGCTCAGGTTGCGCTGTGGGTGGGCTCACTACCCTTTGTGATCCTCGTCGCCGTGCGCGCGTGCGGCGTGGTCGGCGCAATGGAGGTTCTCCATGAGGCTGCGCCGCTGTGCTTCGCCCTGATGGGCGGCATCCAGCTAGCCTGTGCTTTCGCAGCCCGGTCGCGCGACGTGAGATGGCGCTCTGCGGCTTGGGGGACTTTGTGGATTGGCATTGCCGCGTACTCCCGGTTGTATTAGCTCCAGCGCGCTGGCGACGACCTGCGCAGGGCTATGCTGGTGTTGGTCGGGCATGCAGATGGTCACGTTCGACGACGCGGGGCGGCGAGTCGATGTGCTGAACGCGCTCGGCGAGGGCATCACGTCAGCGGTGTGCTAGCGCCGGCCTCTGACACGGACTGGTTGGGGCGACGGGAGGCGGGGCATGATGCAGTATCCACACGGGCGCCCGCGACCGCCATGGGGAGCTTGGGCGGCGGCTCTCATAGCTGTCGGCGTGCTGATGTCGCTGGGCGTGTGGCGCGGATTCCAGCTTTCCGCCATCAGAACCAAGGGGCTCCACGGGGGCCTCGGGACTCCACAGCAGCAACTCGAATGGGGCCTGACCACTTCTGACCCTACGGCTGTATGCGACTCCCTGACCCGGGGCGCGGACCCTAACGAACCTGTGACGGGTACGAACGCAGTGCCGCCGCTTGTGGAGGCCATCCAACCAGGCTCTATCGAGATACTCGCCATGCTCCTTGATGCAGGTGCCGACCCCAACGCTGTGAGCAGAGAGGGGTTCAGCGCGCTCTATTCATCTGTGGTCAACGGGAATGCCAGTGCGGCTCAGTTGCTTCTCGACCGTGGTGCAGATCCAAACGGCGGACAACACCCGCACAAAGGGGTGACTCCGTTGCACCGGGCTGCCCAGAAAGGGGACGAGCAGATGGTTTCAGTACTGCTGAACGCAGGGGCAGACGGTCGCCGGCGGAACGACAATGGGCGCACTCCAGCCGATGAAGCCCGGCGTCACGGCCATGACGCCATCGCTGAGATGATAGAAGCTCGCGCCGAGGGCACCGCCAAGACTCGTCGCAGCGAGTAGTAGTACGATAGCGGGCCGGGCAGCGTACGGGCATCGCGGACGCGTCGGGCACGCAGACAGTCGCGTTCGATGATGCCGGTCGCGTGACAGCGGTCGCGCAGCCGGGTGGCAAGGCGGTGACGTATACTTATCATAGCGCCTCCCGCCGTGAGGCGATGGTCCATCGGGATAGGGGGGAATCTCGCGATCTCCCCCTCCCACACCACCCGGCATGCGGGTCCGCACCGGGCGGTTGATTTGGTTAAGTGGATCGTAGAGAG
>Ga0315280_10004053_pt1 | contig 21942 bp, 26 predicted proteins | sample YL17G06_40_MG_FD_203697 | JGI IMG/M metagenome (GOLD analysis project Ga0315280, IMG submission 203697) | Sediment microbial communities from Yellowstone Lake, YNP, Wyoming, USA - YL17G06_40 | ecosystem: Environmental > Aquatic > Freshwater > Lake > Sediment | place: USA: Wyoming | collected...
GCTGGGCATGAGGGATTAATGGCCAAGAGGCTGGACAGCAGCTACACGCCGGGCATCCGGGGCAAGCGCTGGTTGAAAATCAAGCCCATCCTTGAACCTTTGGACTTAGTTATTGTAGGAGCAGAGTATGGTTATGGTCGGAGGGTCAACTGGCTTTCTGACTACTATCTGGCCGCGCGTGATGCTGAGACAGGAGAGTTGCTCACGGTTGGGAAGACGTTCAAGGGCTTGACGGATGCAGAGATCGTGGAGATGACGAGAAGGCTCAAGGAATTGTCAATCAAGCAGGATGGACACATGAGGACTGTGGCTCCAAAGATCGTGGTTGAAGTGGCCTGCAACGAGATCCAGAAAAGCTCGAAATACAAGTGCGGAATGGCCCTGCGGTTTGCGCGGATAACTCGCATACGAGACGACAAAACTGCGGACGAAGCAGACACTATCCAGCGAGTGAGAGAGATTTACGAGAGGCAGTTTTTGAAAAAAGGCAGATATAAGTCCGAACAGCAAAGATAGAGGTTTGACTGGAGGACAAGGCTAGTGGTCAAGGCCGGAACGATTCCAGCGTTTAACGAGTTCTACAGCCGCCAGATGGTTCTCAAGGAACTGGGCAGAAAAGGCCAGAGGAAGCTTGCGGCATCAAACGTCGCAATCGTGGGCCTCGGTGGCCTTGGCACCATCTCGTCGCTCTATCTGACTCTGGCAGGCGTAGGCCACCTTCGCCTCATCGATCAAGACATCGTCGAACTACGCAATCTGCACAGACAAATCCTGTACTCACCCAAGGACGTGAACTACCCGAAAGTCGAGGTGGCTTCGAAGGCATTGAGGAAACACAATCCTCTCGTCAAGGTCGAACCGGTGCCTGAGAACCTGCATGCGAGCAATGCCGAGAAACTACTGGCAGGAATGGACTGCGTGGTCGACGGCTTGGACAACATGCAAACACGATACTTGGTCAACCGCGCGTGCGCGAAGTTGCGGATTCCCTACGTGTTTGGTGCCGCAATAGGCATTGAGGGCAACGTTTCGGTTTTCGCTCCTCCCGAGACGCCGTGCTTGGAGTGCGTGTTTCCGACTGTTGATGACGGCAAGCTTTTGACGTGTGACGTTCGTGGCGTGCTCGGAGCTGCGCCTGGAGTGATTGGCGCTATGCAGGCGATCGAAGCCGTGAAGGTGCTCGCTGGGATGGGCGTGCCACTGAAGGGTAAGCTCTTGATCTGCGACTTCAATGACATGTACTTCACGGCAATTGACGTTTTCAGGAGAGGCAACTGTGAAGCTTGTGGCGACTCCACGACGGTCAGGGCTGGAAAGGAAAAGCTGGTTTGGCTCTGTGGTCGAGACACGGTCAACATCAACCCCGAAAAGCCGTGGCAACGAAGCTTTGATGACGTCTGCCGACTGGTAAGGAAGCGGTTCAGCGTCCACGTGAAGTCTCGACTTGCCATAATGTTTGCTTACAAGGGGTTTGAGGTCACCCTATTCAACGGTGGTCGCACGCTCATCAAGAACGTGAAGGATGAAAAGTCGGCTCTGCGGACCTACAAGGAGATTATGGACAAACTGGGGGCTGGCTGACAACCTTTATTACGGTCTCCCTTGAGAAGATTTAGCGCTGGGGTGGCCGAACGGTCCAGGCGACAGCCTGCAGAGCTGTTACATATGGGTTCAACTCCCATCCCCAGCTCCAACACTGAACCCCTATACTCTAGTGAGATTGTGGAGTTTCTATTGGATCTAAAGAAGAAAGGCTGCAAGGAAACAACCATTATCCAGAACTACGGCAAGGTGCTAAAGAATATAGCCAAGTTTTCCAAGCTGAATAACCCAGATTCAGTATTAGTCTATATTGCTTCTAAGGACATTAGTGAAGGCAGAAGAGAGCTTATGGTAGATGTTTATGTTGGGTATTGTAAGTGGAAGAACATTCCTTTCTTTAAGCCTAGATACAAGAGGCAAGATAGACTGCCTTATGTCCCTCTAGAAATAGATATTGAGGCTTTACTCTCTGCCTTGCCTAGAAAACTTGGTATCCTTACCAGAACCTTAAAAGAGACAGGAGCTAGACCCGGTGAGCTATGTGTGGATGCTAAGACAAGTATCGTCTCACTTATCAGTCTGGGCTTCTTCAATTGCTGGGACAGATATCATGTCCGCCATACTATCAAGTTTTTCTCTTGTCTTGACAAGGCTAGACATCACTGAAAAGATAGGAGCAGCATTGTCGAAAAGCTTTTTTGCAAAATCTTCAGCAGACTCATATTTCTGTTGCTTAATATACTCTATCAGATAGTCTAATTGCCTCAGAGCCCTGGGCAATTCTTCATTCTGAATCTTGGCGATTTCCTTTCCAAATCCATCAATTCTTGTAGTTGCTTCATCAGTTGGAGCAAAACTGTCAACATAGGAAATCTCGTTTTCCAAATCCTTAAACTCTTCATCAATCCAAGAATCTACTGTTTGACGCAGTTGATTTAATGTTGGTACTATCAAATTCTCAAACATTATCCTATCTCTTGTATCTCGCTTTTCTCTTAGGGTTCTTAGAACTTTCTTTGGGTTACTCATGACCTCTTCACTATCTGATTAGTTCCTTGGGACCAGTCATAAGTGCTTTGTCCTTGATTCACCATGTAGAAATAGAACTCTCAAGCATCCCCCGACATAAACATACAATTCTTAAATATACCTTCTAGTAAGGATACTGAGTCATATGTTAGACACTATCCTTCAAGGGTTCTATGAAAAGCTTAAACCCATAGCTGAGAAGAACAGGAGATATTTAAAGTACGGTAAAACAGCAATTATCTTACTTGTTATAGCCTATGCTACAGTGAGTCTTATTGTATCCCTTGGTGCTAGAATATTCTGGAATTTTGACCCTAATGTTCTTGTAGCTGGTACAGGGGTAGTATGGATTATCCTTTTTCTATTGACTGTTAGATTCCTCAATGGAAAGTATAGAAAGTATAGTCTTACAGTAGATGAATGGTCAATCTTTCTTGCATGCTCAATTCTTAAGAATCTAGAGGACTATTCTGAGGCCAGTAAAAGACAGAATGAGGAACTTAAGAAAGAGTATAAGAAACTGGCAGTTCAAGATGCAAAAGATTTTCTCTCAACTGTAGAAAGTGGTTGGAAGATTGGAGATTTTAAACTAGCCAAAAAGGTCTTCAATGAGGCTATCTCCAAATTTGAAAAGAATCTCCAGACCAGACTTATACCCAATCTAGAAAGACTTGATGATGGAGTACTTGACAAGATGGAATCTATTGTGTTCAATATTGCTTTTGTAGCAAACAATGGAGATTTGGCCCTCCTGAATCTCCTAAATGACTCTAGCTTCAAACAGTTGACTGAACATCCTCTTTCCAAAGTAAAGTTTCTTTCTAGATGTTCAGACTATCTTCAAGTCAATAGAATGCTAAGACATGTTCTAGTTTTTGTAATAATAGGAGTAGTATCTATTTCTGCTTTTGTTATAGGTGGGTATCTTGGAGCAAGTATTGATACTACATATGCTACTACGTTTCTTGTCTTTTGTACACTAGTTGCTGCATATATAGCAATAGCATTTATCAAGAGAGAATCAATAAAGACTGTAGAAAGTAAGTAAAGGACTATCCTCTAGCCTTCAACTCCTTTCCAATCCTCTGAGTTTCTCTAGAGCTACTTCAACAGCATGACTACAGTTCCATAAAATGCCACAGTATTATTCATTATAGTATTTAGTATCATAAGAATCGATCGATGGCAGAATAGGCCAAGACGTGAAATCATCGCGAATGTCGTCTGTTCCGGCCAGAGGTTCTCACTCCAATGATTTAAATCCTAACATGAGCATTACTATGCACGGTGCAGTGAAGTGGCCTACGTCTTCAACATACCCTTCCGAAGCAACAAGAAGCTGCAACACGTCATCGGCGAAGTCAGGAAAGATGTAAAGTTGCAGACATTGTGGAAATGCTCGAACATTATGGCCATTGATCGCATGGGCTACACCGATCATGGCCCTACGCACGTGAAAATCGTGGCCAATTCTGCACTGAAGATGCTGAGAATACTTGTCAGCAGGAAGATCGCGCCTAGCATTGTCAAGAATTATGGCATGAAGAATGAAGATGCTGAAGTGGTTGTGGTTCTCGGCTCCATTTTTCACGATTTGGGTATGACGGTGACGAGGGACGGCCACGAGTTTTTTGGTGCAGCACTGGCTCTAGGCTTTGTTGAGAAATACCTGCAAGGCGTCTACTCGGAAGAAGAGCGCACAATCATTTCCTCTGAGGTCTTGCATGCTGTCGTCTCCCACGAGGACCCACGCAGGCCTCTGACTCTGGAAGCTGGCATCGTGCGAGTCGCCGACGCGCTCGACATGGAGAAAGGAAGGGCACGTATACCATTCAAAGCTGGAAAAGTGGACATTCACTCCGTTTCTGCCATGTCAATAGAGAAAGTGGAGATCCAGGAAGGCACAGTCAAGCCGGTTGTGGTGAACATCACCATGTCCAATTCAGCAGGAATCTTCCAGATTGACCAGCTGCTCAAACCCAGAATCGAGAACTCCGGGCTTGCCAGCTACATTCATGTTGTGGCTGAGATCACCGGAGAAAGAGAGAGAAAAATCTTGGACAAATTCGAGATCTGAGTACGCGCTATTCTGTTGGCAATAGAACAGCCGCAATTGCAGTACAGCAAGTTGAGAACGGGGTCGCTTGCCTAGGGTGTCAACCGTGTTGCTGAATCCACCTTCTCAAGGCTAGAGGCATTTTTCTTGAGGACCGTAGTCGTGGCGACAAACGCCCCAGGAAAGGAGGAAAAGAAATGTCACGAGCGTTTTGTCTAGACCAGGAAGGGCCAGCCGATAGAAGAGGACTTGGGCGCAAGACCGTCTGGCTGCTGGTTCCACTTCAGGGAATCTGCAAATCAATAAGTAGCTGGAAGCGTCTAGACATCAGCGAAGGTGAATGTGGTCAATGCCTAAGATTCTTGTTCTTTATTACAGTCGAACTGGAAACACCAGCAAGATGGCGAAGGCTGTGGCAGAAGGCGCGAAATCCGTCCAAGGAGTGGAAGTTGAGCTGAGCTACTATATGCCTCCCGAAGCACTAGCTGGGTTTGACGCCATAATCATAGGAACCCCAACCTATCATCATGACATGACCACGGACATGAAGAACCTCTTCGAAGAGGCTGCGGTCAAGAACATTAGCCTGAAGGGCAAGATTGGCGCGGTTTTTGGTTCCTATGGCTGGAGCGGCGAAGCCCCCAAGATGGTTATGGAGATCACGAAGAACAAGTTTGAGATGGACATGCCTGAGCCTCCGTTGCTGGCGAGGTACACTCCAGATCAGGAAGCCCTCCAGAAGTGCCACGACCTGGGCAAAAGGATTGCCGAAAAACTTATTCACGCAGACACCAAATCCTAGACCAAGGAGAGAACCGCGTTGCCACAGAAAGACGAGTTGACAGAGTTTCTAAAAAAGCAGATTGAAGTTGAGAACGAGATTGTGAAGTCGCTGAACAAGTCGTTGGGTGACATACAGAATCCCACGGTCAAAGGGGTCCTCAAGGGCATCTCACTTGACTCGGTCAAGCACTCGGAAATGTACGCCTCAGCCGTCATGCTCTTGACCAGCGTTTCTCAGGCGCTCACACAGGAACACCTAGACAAGCAGAGAGACCTCGTGGAAAAACACATCAGAATGGAAGCGGAACTCATCAAGAAAATCGAGAAAACCCTGCCTACAGTCGAGAATCGAAAAGTAAAGCTCCTCCTCAATGCCATACTTGAAGACGAGAAAAGACACCACGGGCTTCTGAAGAGCATACTGGAAATCATCGTCCACGGGGAAGCCATAACCGAAGACGACTGGTGGGACGTGCTCTGGAAAAACGTTCCTTTCCACGGTTCACCAGGCGGCTAGCCGCAAAACCTATCACCTCGATCCCAAAACAGCAGCCTAGCGATCGTATAATGTTGGTTGAAAGGGAGGTGTGTTAATGGACAAAAAGAGCCAGCTGGTCAGAGACCCAGTGTGCGGAATGGACATTGAGTCAGCCACAGCGGCAGGCAAACTCCAATACAAAGGCCAGACCATCTACTTCTGCGCAAAGCACTGTGAACAGGAATTCAAGAAGAACCCGGCCAAGTATCTCCAGAACCTGAAGAAGTAGAAGAAATCTCTGGAAAGCTGAGAAATGTTTCGTGTCTTCTTTCACTGGAGCGAAAGATAGTTCGCACGATAGGTAAGTTGGGCGTATGTCATGACTTCCTTGGAGAAAGGAAGGAGGGGAGGTTAGTCTGATTCTGTGCTTCTCGTCATGACATACGTCATAAAAACTATGACATACGTCATGCTTATATATCTTTCCGCCCAGACTGTAACGAAAGGAGATAGCACGTGATAATCCCCTGCGAGGTTGCGGTGAAATCGGTTGTTCCGGCTGTGAAGGCACTGATGGCGCAGACGCTTGTGGAGAAGCATGGCCTTAAACAAGGGCAAGCCGCTGAGCTTCTGGGAATATCACAATCTGCAGTCAGCAAATACACCCACAGAATTAGAGGCTGCATCATAAGAATCGGCGACGTCGAAGAGGTTCAGGTTCACATCGAAAGCATGGTCACGTTGATAACGAATGGTGGTTACGAGAGAGCTGATCTTCTAAGGCTTTTCTGTCAGGCCTGCGAGGCCATACGCGGGAAAGGTTTGATGTGCGAGTGCTGTAAAAGAGCCGATCCCGGTCTCGTAATCAGCGAGTGTCGCCTTTGCTTTAGTAGCAACGAAAAAAGAGCTGTGGGCAAGAGGAAAAGGCAACTGAGGCGTTGAAAGTCTGTTTCGGAGGCAAAGAGCGGTTGTCTTCTTTTGATGAGAAATCGGTGCTAGATATCCTTGAGAGAGCCAGCAAGAGCGTGGTCAACATCAGCATCGTGAAGCATGTCCACCGCATGTTCTATCAGGCCGTGCCAGTGGAAGGGATGGGCTCAGGAACCATAACTGACTCCAAGGGCTACATACTCACGAACAACCACGTGGTGGGTGGAGCAGACAGGATAACCGTCACTCTGTGGAACGGCGAGGTGCTTGAAGGAAAACTTGCTGGTTCTTGCTCGGTTCATGACACGGCAGTAGTGAAGGTCAACATGGACGGCCTGCCTGCAGCTGAACTCGGCGACTCCGACAAGCTCAGAGTAGGCCAGAGAGTCTACGCAATCGGAAACCCGTTCGGGTTGACCGGCGGACCTACAGTTACGTCGGGCGTCGTCAGCGCATTAAACAGGACTATTGAGGCGCAGAGGGGCATGCTGGAGAACTTGGTCCAGACGGATGCGGCTATCAACCCGGGCAACAGTGGTGGGCCTCTTGTGGATCTTGACGGCAAAGTGGTGGCCATAAACACGGCGATAATTCCCTTTGCTCAAGGAATCGGCTTCGCCATTCCGATAAACTCGGCCAAGGCCTGCACCGGCGAGATGATCACGACCGGCGTTTCGACAAGACCATGGCTGGGGATAATGGGTTTGAGCCTGACGGAGGACATAGCACGCTACTACAATCTGCCTGCGGATCGGGGCGTCTTGGTGTCAAAAGTGGTGGAAGACAGCCCGGCGGATCGTTCAGGCATAGTTGCTGGCGACATAGTTTTGAGACTGGATAGCGCGCCTATCTACCACGTTGAGGACTTGCAGAGGGAAATCCATCTGAGACGAATAGGCGACAAGATCAGGTTGGCCGTGTTGCGTCGAGGCCACGAGCAGACCTTTGAGGTCGTTTTGAGCCGAATGCCTTAGACCTTGACAAACCATAAATAACGTTCCGGCAATTCATTTATCGGAATGGAGCGTGTGCGTGACATACGGTGGTCTCAGAACGCAGTGTAGGCAGAAAACCTAACCTTTCCGTACTGGCGTTAATCTCATTCATAGCCTCTTTCGTCATTGCGAGAGCGTTTACCACTTTGTCACCGAGCACGGTTGTTATCACGCAGGATATTCACGTTCACCATTTCTGGTATGGGATAATCATGCTTGCCATAGGCGGGTGGCTCGGCATAAGCTACAGCAACGAGCGCATCGATCGGCTGGCCGCCATATTGTTTGGTGCAGGAGGCGGGATAATTGGAGACGAGGCTGGGCTTCTGCTTACGTTCGGGGATTACTGGACGACGCTCACGTACACTGTGATCATTATGTTTCTGGCGGTCGTGACCACGATGATAACGTTGATCAGATACGCTGGAGTAGTTCAGTCCGAGCTATCGCACTTCACCAGAACCAACGCCAGCCTGTACGTCGGCGCGTTCGTGGCCGCCATTTCAGTAGCCATCATCGTGGAAACCAACAACATCATCGTGACGGCATTGGCAACAGCGCTCACAATGTTAGCCCTTCTGATCATTGCAGGATATTTCATCCAGAGGGTCAGAAGAAGACGCTGAAAACGTTTAATATTCTTTCCATCATAGTTTCACACGTGACTAGTAATGGTGAATGTGACCGACGTGAACGTCGCGAATTGGGACAATGAAGTCGCGAAGTCCGCCGTCTTGACTGCTGTTTATTTCTGGCATAATCAATGTCCTTGGTGTGTCCGGTTCACGCCTATCGTCGATACGGTTTCCGAGGAATATCGTGGAAGAGTGAAGTTTGTTAAGCTGAATATTCTTGCTGATTCGACATCTCAAAAGATTGCAGGCAATTACGGGGTTATGAGTACGCCCACTTTGATGTTCTTCTGCAGTGGCAGGCCGACGGGAGAGACAGTGGGAATGATGTCAATGGAAGACTTGGAGAAGGCGTTGAATGACATTTTGGGCAGGTATCGAACGTGCCTTGCGCAGAGCACGCAATTGAAGCCTTTCTACGTGGTTTAGCACCCCTCTGGAGGAAGGTAGGTCTATGAGCGAGGGCATCATCAGAAGCATATTGACTAAGTATCGTGTCGTGGCGGTGGTGGGTTTGTCGCGTGATCCAAGCAAGGCCAGCTACAGCGTGGCCGAATACCTGAAAGACCACGGCTACCGCATCATACCCGTAAACCCCACGACAAGCGAGGTGCTGGGCGAAAAAAGCCACAAAAGCCTCTTGGACATGCCCCTTGAGCTACAAGAAGCAGTTGAGATCGTCGACATTTTCAGGCCCTCCGATGACGTGCCACCGATCGTAGAACAGGCGATTCAGCTGAAGAAGGCGTGGGGCAAACCATTCGTCGTTTGGATGCAGCTGGGCATAGTGAATGAAGAGGCGGCTGCGAAGGCCAGAGAAGCAGGCTTAACTGTGGTTATGAACCACTGCATGATGCAAGAACACAAACGCCTTTTCGGCAGCTCCGCTTGATCGGAAAATGCTGCTTTTCGTTTCTCACTATGCAATGCCACCCAGTACGAGTGAGGCCAGCGCCGCGATTACCACGATGACGACTGTTTCGAGCAGCGTGATTTTCCAGTGCACTTTGGTTCTCTTAGAGCGGTAGCGGACCAGAAAGATGCCCACGACTGCGGCAACCAAGGCCAGCGAAAATGCTACGTTGAACGGCTTGGGTACAAGTAGGTATGCGGTAATAGGTATGATGCCCGCGATGAACGTCGTGGTGCCACATATGATGGCGGCAAAGAGGTTGGATCGGCTTATCTCCTTGTGCAGAACCATGAACAGGTGTTTAACCAGTTTCAGTGATTTGTCTCGTTCGCCTTTGTCTGGTATGTCGCTGAGACTGTAATTCATGAGATTTTGTAGCGTTATCATGTCTGCCAAGTCTTCGGTTATGCCTCCGAGCAGGAAGCTTGAGAAGTTGGTTATGGTCACTGCGGCAAGTGACAGAAAAGCTGCGAAGGCTGCTGACCTGAAGGTTAGGCCCGCGATTGCGGCTGAAAGAATGACCACGAGGCCAGTTATCGAGCCGTCCACTAGACCCGCGACCACCTCGATAATCGGCTCCTTCTTCAGCAACAGGCTCTGCCAGTCTCTGCCCAGTCTCTCGCCCTGCTCAGTGAGCTGCACTAAGTCATCATGTGTCTGAATCAGATCCTCGCTGGCCATTTCGGCCAACGCCTTATCGAAGTCGTTTCCGTCCACGCACACGAAGCCCGTGCATACCTTGTCAATGCGGCTTTTGAGTGAGGATTTGGGCTGTGAATGCCCTCTGCTGAGGTTCAGAAGCACGATGACTCTGATAATGTCGGGCAGTTCCTGTATCTCAAATGCCAAACTGGATTTTCTCCGGACGCACGCGTGAATTGACTGACTGAAATCGTGCTAATAGCCTTTGTGCATGGCAGACTGCGTGCGGCTACTTGCTCAGCTTGTCTGTCCACTCGACCAGTCTTTCGAGCATAATCTTGATCCTTTTGCGTGTTTTCTCATCCGTGATTATGCCTTTTTCGTCCGTTTTCTCGTCTACCGAGGCGACGATTACTTCGGGTCTGTTCAGTGGATGCATGTTCAAGGTTACGAGTGTCTGACGAAGATGATACTGCGCCCGTGCGCCGCCCAGCATGCCGTCTGAGGCACTCATCAACGCCACAGGCTTGTTCTCAAACACATTATCCCCATAAGGCCTCGAAGCCCAGTCAATCGCATTCTTCAAAACACCTGGCACCGAGTAATTATACTCAGGTGTGGCTATCAACAACGCATCTGCCGTTCTGATTCTGCTTTTGAACACCTTGACTCTCGCTGGTGGCGTCTGTTCGAGGTCTTGGTTAAAGGGTGGAACGCCTTCCAAATCGAAGATTTCCTATTTGACACCTTCAGGCAGCAGTTCTAGAGCCGCTTTCAGCAGTGCCTTGTTATAGGAGTCTTTGCGGAGGCTGCCTGCAAAGCCCAGTATGAGAAGTGGCTTGGCCATAGTTGACGTATCGGCACGGCTGGCTTAAAAACGATTCCTACAGCTTCTTTTTTGGTTTTACACTGAAGCTGAAGGCTGAGGGGCATAGTCTGCTCAGCACGCACTCTTCGCATTTGGGCTTTCTTGCCTCACAAACGTATCTGCCCAGAAATATGAGCAAGTCTGATATCCTAGCCCACTTCTCTTTTGGTACGATTTCCATTAGGTCCCGCTCGATCTTTTCGGGGTCCTTGTTCTCGGTCAATCCCAGCCTTTGTGAGACACGGCGTACGTGAGTGTCCACGGCTATGCCCTCGACTATGCCGAAGGCGTTCTGTAGCACGATGTTTGCGGTCTTGCGAGCCACGCCGGGAAGCTCCAGCAGCTCCTCCATGGTTTTTGGCACTTGACCGTTGTGTTTTTCGATAAGGAGTCTGCAGCAGTTTTTGATGTTTTTTGCCTTGTTGTGATAGAAGCCGGTTGAGCGGATGTCCTGCTCCAGTTCCTTCAAATCAGCCTCAGCATAGTCCTCGACGCGCCTGTACTTCTTGAACAGCGTCTTGGTGACTATGTTGACGCGTTCGTCCGTGCACTGGGCAGAAAGAATCGTGGCCACGAGCAACTCTAGCGGATTAGCGTGGCCTAAGGCGATCTTGGCGTCCGCGAATTCCTTCTCAAGAAGTGGGATTATCTTCTGCGCCTTGGCTTTGGTGTCTGCGCTTGTCTCTGGGCTCTTCTCGGTTTTCTTGGGTGTCATGTTTTTCCTCTTGATTTGTTTGTGCCTAAAAGGTTTGCAGAAAGCTTTTAGTTCGCTGGCCTCAGAGTGTGTGGTGAGGTGGTTCTGTTGGAGACTAGGGTTCTGATTGATGGCGAGGAGATTGATTTGAACGAGTTTGTGGTGAAGATTCTGAGCGGCACCGTGGTGGGTGCGGTTACTTCGCTTCGTGGAGTGAAGAAAGACTGGAAGACTATTGAGATCAAAGTCACGCGCTAGGCTCAGCCTTGCGGCAGCGTGCGAAGCTCTATGGGCGCGAATAGCTCGCGTTTGGCTTTGCAGATTGGGCAGACGTAGGGCGGGTCTTCGCGGTAGACTACATACCCGCATTGTTTGCAGTACCATAGTTTCTTTTTGACTTGGCCTGCTTCAGTGAGGGTGGTCTGCGTGGGTTCTGCAGGCTTCTTGCTGGTGGAGTAGGCTCTCTCCTGCTTTTCTTTCGGTCTGCGTTCTGGAATCGGCTGCAGTGGCGTTTTGTTCTCAATTATGTCTTTTCTGACGTAGAGTGCGCAGTAGCAGGTTCCGTATTCGGCAACGTCGGGATCGCGGTAGTCGCATGGGCAGATGATGTCTCGGTCCAGTTCGAGCTGGCCTGTGGCCACGCGGCACGGGCACGCAGGATAGCCGTATCGCTCCTCGTTCTTCCTCAGCCCTTCCAGAAGATCGCTTAGGAAGGTAGGATCAGGGTTCAGGAAATATCCGTAAGTTTTGGCGTCGCTTTCGGCTCTCTGCTTGACCTTTTCGAGAGTTATCAAATCCCCACGGCCTCTTTGATCAAATCCTTTCGGAAGCCTGTTATGACGGTTTTGCCGTCAACGATTATCGTGGGAAAGCTGGGCGACGCTCCTCTCTTCTCAATGTCCTCCCTGATTTTCTCATGGTCCTCGTCGTTGGCCAAGTCCACATCCACGTATTCGAATTCGAAGTCATTATCTTTGAAGTACTGCTTCGTCATCTTGCACCAAGCGCAAGTGCTGAGCGCATAGATGAGAACCTTGTGACTCTTGTTCTTGCCTGCAACTTTCACAACGTTCATCTTCTCACGAACCAATTCTGGTCCAGGTTATCTCTAGAGCGTGATATAACAGTTTATCCTCTTCAGGTCATGCTTCGCGTAGGTTGTGGAAGGCTCTTTGTACAACTTCGGTCATGGCTGGGTGGATGTGCATGGCACGTGCGATAGGCATAAACGTTCTGTCTGCGGTGTTCATGGCGTTGACGATTTCCTGTATGAGCATTGAGGCATGTGGGCCTATTATGTGGCCTCCGAGCAGTCTGCCGGTGTCGTGTTCCACGATGACTTTGACGAAGCCCGCTGGCTCTCCCATGGCCACGCCCAAAGCAGTGTCCTTATGGTGCGCCATGCCCACGCGTATCTTCTTGCCTTGCTGTTTGGCCTCAGCCTCTTTCAGACCCACTGAAGCGATCTGTGGATGTGAAAAAACGGCGTGCGGCGCGGCTGAGTAGTCCACTTTGACCTTATGCTCGTGGCTGCTGTTGTGCCACGCAATCTCCGCTTCGTAATTCGCAACGTGCTTGAACATCTGCTTTCCGATAGCATCGCCCAATGCCCAGAGGTTTTTCTTGCGCGTCTCCAAGTACTCGTTCACCTTGATGTAGCCTCGCTCGTCGAGCTCCACGCCCGTTTTTTCAGGCTTGAGAAGGTCTGAGTTCGGCACGCGACCAGCAGCCACCAGAATAGTCTCAGCAGAGAACTCTTGAACCTGATCAGTCTCGCGGTTCTTTGCCAGAACTGTTTTCAGCCCGTCTTTGTCTTTTGCTTCCACGGCTTCGTGGTTCGTGAATATCTTCATCTTCTTGGACATTTCCTGCTTCAGCAGTTCAGAGACTTCTGGCTCTTCTTCAGGAACCAGTCTGGGGCTACGCTGGAGAATCGTGACCTCAGTGCCTATGCTTGAGAAGAAGTGTCCATATTCGGCGGCGATGTAACCTCCTCCGACGATCAGCATGGTTTTGGGTTGTGTTTCGAGTTTGAGGATGGTGTCGCTTGTGAGGTAGCCCGTGTCTCTGAGGCCTTCAACAGGCGGTACGTCTGGCCTAGCGCCAGAAACGATGAAAATGCGTTCTCCTCGTATTGTGCGGTTGCCGATACGCATGGTGTAGTCCGAAATGAATTCGCCTATGCCTTTGAGCCATGTTATGTTTGGGTCAGCCTCCACGGCGGTGGCCTGATGCATGCTATCTTCAGCCACGAATTGTTGCATGCGTTTCATGATCTTCTGGAAATCGACCGATGCGACTCTGGCGTCTACACCTATGCTTTTGGCTTCTTCTGCGATGGCCACAACGTCTGCTGGGTAGATCAGCATCTTCGACGGAATACACCCGCGGTTCAGGCATGTGCCACCCATCGGACCTGACTCAACAACCGCCGTCTTCAAGCCACTGCCCGCTGCGGTAGCCGCAATATTCATACCCGAACCGGAACCAACCACAAGAACGTCAAACCTATCCATGACATCAACTCTGTCTGTTAAGACTGTGCTGTGAGAGGAATTAGCTTTTTTGGAATCGAATCTGCTGTGTCAGTTGCGAGTCTAGACACAATGCTTGCGATTCGGGCTAGATGGTTTATGGTTGTTTGGCGGTGGCCACAATAGAAATGGCAGTCTAGCGAAACACGTTTGGTCCACATCTCGGCAGACACAAGTTACAAAAGCCTTGTGAAGACCGTTAGTGGCTATGCGTTTTGACTGGATGTCCGTGTTCTGTTGGTCCATCAGCCTAAGTCGTGGGTACTTCGTCTTTGTCGGCTGCGTGTTTCATGTCCGTAAAAAGCCATGATACGAGTAGCACTATGGCTCCGGTGGCGGCGCAGGCTAGGAACAGGTTCGTGGTTCCCGTGTAGCCGATTACTGCGCCTGCGAGGATCATGCCGAACGGTGAAGCGGCCATGGCCAGTGACATGAGCACGGAATGGACTCGGCCCTGCATCTCCGCGGGCACCACCACCTGAATTATCGTGCGCAACGTAATGTTTGCTGGTGCTATACTCACATCCATTATGAACACGGTTGTGGCCATGAACCAGAACAGGCCCAGTGGCGTTACGGCGAGGAGTGCGTATCCGACGTAGGCGAATGCAACGGAGGCCACAGTGGCAAGCATTTTTCTCTTGAACTCTTTCAGCATTATCATCAGTAGGCCGCCGATGAACATGCCTCCTTGCGAGGCTGCCATCACTAATGCCAGTTCGTTTACGCCTCCTAGATGATCGAACTTTACGAAGTATGGCAGCAAGGTGGCCACGGGCATGAACAGAAAGTTCAGAAGCGTAGCCATGAAGATCAGCGGCATCAAGCCACGCTTGCGTCTTATGAAGCTCAAGCCTTCGACCATGTCCTTCCTGAAAGACGGTTTCCTCACGCCTATCCTTATTGAGGGGATTTTGATGAGTAGCAGGGGCACGAGCGCCACTAGAAACGTGGCTGGGTCAGCCCACAAGACTTGTTCGACGCTCAGAAACGAAAGCAGGACTGCCGCGACTATTGGGCCGATGAGGTTCATGGCTCCGGTGAGGAGGTAGCTTAGGGCGTTGAGGCGTCCCAGCTTGTTTTGTGGGACCATGATGGGTACGATGGCTTCGGCTGCGGGAACGTGGAACGCTTGGCATATGCTTCTGACCACGAGCATCAGCAGGACGAACCATATGGAAGCCGCGCCTATCGAGAACAACACGATAAGCACGACGGTGGCTAGTGCCTGCAGGAAGTCTACGACGGCAATCAGTTTCTTCCGGCTCCACCTGTCTACTAGCACGCCTGCAAAGGGTACCAGCACGATCATAGGCGCAAAACCAGCCAACATCGCGAACGACAAGTACAGCGCACTCTTCGTCTCCACCGTGATCCACCAGACGATCACAAACTGCACCACAGACGAACCCAACATCGAAGCCTGCTGACCACCAAAAAACGCCAAATAACTCTTGAACGATGACCGATCAGCCTGAGGCTCCATCCAGACAACCTTTTCCGTAGCAGATGTATGCATTCCTCTTATTGCTTTCGCAAATCCACGAAGAACTAGGATCGAGATACCAAGGCAGACAATGCCCACTTCCCAAAGCATTTAGCGTGCGGTTCCGTGTCGGTTGATGCGCTCCAATAGTGTGGGGGAAAAAGTGTAGGGGGGGAAGGAGTCTCAGAAAGGCAGGGTGGCTAACCCAAGCCCGAAAAAACGCGACCAACCTCAGAAGAGTAAAGAATGCAAGTACCGTTTATTGTCTGGTTTTTGGCGCAATAGATTATGCGTGGCTTTGCGCTGGAAGCTTGCACAGGAGTCAGCCAGAAATAGCGAGGCGAAACTGTCTGGTTTCCACAAGCATTATGAGCAGAACTCAACAATAGGTGGGTCTGTTCGGTGTTCAATATGAAAAGAAACCTGCATTGTCTGACTCTTTCCTTGCTGCTCATATCTTTTGCGTGCGTGTTTAAGGCCAACATACCCGTGGCCAGAGCCGCACCGCCAATCCACCAAGGCGACCTAATCCTGTCAGGAAACGACATAATGACCATCACGGATGTCTACGACATCAATGGCAGTATAATCGTCGAAGGCAACGCCACGCTTATACTGAGAAACTGCGTCGTCAACTTCACGCAGGCCACAAGCAGGCAATACAACATCACTCTGCAGAACCCGGCGAACGGCAGACCGCGACTCGAAGGATTCACTTCCACGATAAAGCCGTCGAACCCCGCCCACGACCTCGTAACGTATCTACGAGACAACAGCACCGCCACTATCAACAACTGCACCATAGCCTCGTACATCATCACACGCGCAACATCCACACTGGAAGTTTCAAACGTCTCCGACATCCAGACGTTCTTCGCCTACGAACAATCAACCATCACCGTCAACGATTCCCACATCGGAGCGTGGATGATCTACGACTCTCCTATAGTCCAAGCCTATGACTCCACGGTTGGCAGCATACTGCTTGGGCCCAGATCAGCCGACTGCCAAATCAGCAACATGCACGCCGGCCTTATCAGCAACTGGAGCTTCTTCAAGAACTGCACAGTATCCATCCAGCCCGGCGGAACCGCACCCAACGTAACGCTTACAAACACGCAATTAGCCGCATGGAGACTCGGCTTCTACGGCTCCCTAAACGCCCAGATCAGCTCATCAACCATCTCAGATGTCAGCGCGCTCGTGGGATCCCCACACATCAGCCTCGGCGACTCCACCATAGGCTCTGTCTACCTCCAGAACTCCGCAACCGTTGACGTGGGCTACTCAACCATCAGCAGCGTGACCACGCACAACACGGCAGAAGTCTCCATTGGCTATTCCACGATAGGCACACTGTACTGCTATGAAACGTCGAACGCGTGGATAAACGAGACTGGCTTCACCCACGTCTACGGTCATAACTCTGCACACATCTACCTGCTCAACTCAAACCACACGGACCTAAGTATGATCGAAACATCCACAGCGTACATTGGCTGGAACCTCGACGTCCACGTAACCGACAGCGCCCTCAACAACATCCCCAACGCAAACGCCACCGCCTATTACGCAAACTCAACCCTCGCCGAAACCGCATTCACAAACACGGAAGGCTGGGCAAGACTGCTACTGATTGGAAAAACAATCAACGCCACAGACGAATACCTGTTTGGCAACTACACTATCGAAGCCACATACGGAGGCAAATCAGACCAAGAAACCGTCAAAATCGACGACAACAAACAAATCTATCTCCAACTTGACCTGATAATACCAGAATATCAACCACTCCTCCTCGTCTTAGCCTTGGCCGCAACCACGCTAACCGCAACAGCCACGTACAAGAAAACACGCAAAACCACCTAGACACACCACACCCCTTTTTCTTCATTCCTCAATAACTCAAATCCGACACAATTCCATGTTGAACCTATATAAAGTGGGGGAATAAACGCTTCGCATGCGCAGACGTAGTTGTCTTTCTGCAGTTCCAGTGGGCAACCTCCTCCGCAGATCTGCAGTTGCGGGCACTCTCTGCACTTAGGTTGCGCGTACTCTCTCTTCCTTATGCGTACTGCCAGTGGGCGGTTCCATATTTCCTGCCAGTCGTCTTTGAGGATGTTGCCAAGGCTCTCAAAGTAGCTCTGACAGGGGTAAACGTTGCCGTCGGGACCCACGCATGCGCTTAGGCCTGCTGCGGAGCAAGACTTGACGCCTAGGCCCAATTTCACAGGATCAAGACGGCAGTACTGCGTGGGTGTGTACCATAGGAATTTGAGGCCAAGTTGGCTGGCTTTGTCGCGAATTCTGGGCAATAGCTCGTTTAGCGTTTTGAGCGGTAAGGCGAATTCTTCATGTATTTTGTTGGCCTTTCCGGAGTAGATGAGGCTGTTGCAGCCGAAGGCCGCTACATCTAGTGTCTTCAGGAAGTCTATTGTTTCAAGGAAGCTCGGGGCGTTGTGCTTGCTCAGTGTTGTGTTCGTGGTGACGCAGAATTGCGAGGGCACGGCGTTCTTGATTCCTGCCACAGTCTCTTTCCAGCTTCCATCGATAGCAGTCATAAGATCGTGGATCGCGGCATCGTGAGACTCTAGTGTTACTTGCACGAAATCCAAGCCGCTTTTCTCCAGAATCTCAACGTAGACCTTGTCTTTGAGTTTTCTTCCGTTCGTTACTAGCCCTGTAACCATTCCCTTATTCTGGGCATAAAGCAACAGCTCTGGCAGGTCTTCACGCAGGGTGGGTTCGCCGCCTGTGAATGTGAGTATGAACACGCCGATCTGTTGGAGGCGGTCGATGACCTGCTTCCACTGGCTCGTAGTCAGTTCTGCAGTTTCGTGCGGTCCACCTGCATAACAGTGGACGCAGTTGTTCTGACACCTGAAAGTCACGGCTAAATCCACGCGCAACGGCGCCGAAAGCGACTGAGTGAAGGGCTCAATGCTTTCTACGTTCAAGAACGAGACGGGACAAACCTTCTCGGTTTGCGCCAGCGTGCTCACCGTGTACACAAGATTCTCGTAGTCCGCCTTCGCCGTTTCTGGCTTCACCTTGTACATCTTCCTTATCCTTTTCAAAACCGCGTCCGCAGGCATCCCCTGCATGAAGAAATAAGCATACGCCGTGGCTGTCTCGTTGAGGTAAAGCACCGTGTTAGCATTAATGACCATGACGCCTCGCCCCCTCAGCTCGACTCGAAGCTGAAGCGCAAGACCTGCAAACTGGTCCTTTCCACGATAGGTGTAGCGACCCATCGGGATCGTTGGTCGCAGCCTGCGCCTTATGAAGCTCACGATTATCCTACTCCTCCACTGGCACAAGCGCAAGCGCACGACACGCAAGCACACGCACAAGCGCAAGCGTGGCAAGCGCACACGCACGTGGCTTGATGATGAACAGGCTCACTTGAAGCCTTAGGAGCTCCAGGCTGGGCGGGCAATATGGAATTAGCAAACTTTTCCAGATTGAGCACTATGTTGTTGGATGTGCCTTCAACTGCTTTGGCGATGTTGTTTGCGAAGTCGGCCCCTGGTAGCGTTGGTGGCTTAATGGTTCCCGTGGGCGGCTGAGACGTAGGCGCGTATGCTGGATGCGGATGGTAATTCGTGTAGCCGTACCAGTACCAGAACCAGAGCGGGCTAGGTTCGAAAGGCCTTTCGCGGAATACCGTTTGAGTGCGGGTTTGGTAGTTGGGGTCCAAGAGTAGCCAAAGCAGCTGTTCATCGTAAGCCTTTGAGGCCAAGTCCGACGTGCTGGCCTGTTCCACTTGCTCCCAAGCCTTAGCCACGACTTTCCTGTAGTAGTCGATTGTGTCTCGCCTGCAGTAGCCACGCATTTTCTCCTCAACATTGTCCCTCAGGTTCATGACCGTTTTTGCCAGTATCGTCTCGCTCAGCGTCCCATCTGGCTTCAGCGATTCAAGGAAATCTATCTCGAAGTATCTCAGTGAGGCTTCGTGCGCGGTCAGGTTGCGGCGCACGTCTTCCATGATTTTGAGCTTGATTGACGGCTTTGTGGATTCAACCCAGACTGCCCGTTTCTGCAAGAGGCTATAGAGAATCTCGGCAACCAGCTTGTTGGGCTTTATGTCAAGCAGGTATGATGCTTCCACGGCCATCAAACCGCGTCTGATGCCGAGAGTTTCCATGCCGACTTTGGGCGTAACGTATGCTCTCTTTCCTACTACAGCGAGTACAGCTACCACTGCGATGGCAAAGACTCCAATGACCGCAAGCGGGAGAAGGGGGTCTTGCCAGTTTGAAGGTAACACGATAGGAGGAGATGGTGTGCCGTTCGTGGGTTCTGTGTCATAGTTCTGCACGTACTGCTTCGGGAACGAGATGCCCACTGGGAACTGGCCGTTTGGCTGGAGGATCTGCTTCTGCCAGTACACCCACAGTCTTCCATCTTCCCGACCTGAATTGGTCCAGTTGACAGAGGTCTTCACCATGCTCACGTTGACACCTTCTGGCAGCACTATCATGACGCGGACATCATTCACAGTGGTCGCAAACCAACTCGGGATGAATTGCATACCAACGTTTCCCGTGTTCTGTTTGTCCTCGTAGATCATGTGAGCCACGTTCGTAGTGAGTGTGAACCAGATGGTTTGCCCGGGATTGAGAGGTTGATACAGGTCAACTTCAACCTGATACTGACTTCCTGAACTCATGTCGTAGGCCTTCAGCTTGTGGCCGTTCTGGTCGGTGGCTTCTCCTATGGTGAAGTCCCTCTTCGGCTGGCCCACATATACACGCCTTATCACATCGCCAGAGTCCAGCGAGACAGTGATATTGTAGAATAGGTCAATGGTTCCGTTCTTGTTTATCCATATCTTAACCCACTCGTGGTCAAGATGGTACGTGCCGCTCCATGCCGTGCAGGCATTGACCGTGAGAAAGAGAAGAATGAACGCGGAGGTTAGCGGTACTGTTATGGCGTGGCTCTTTACCATTTTGGTTCCTCTGCCACTTCGAACGTGTGACCGCAGTAGGGACACGTTGCGTAGGGCACGCCTGAGACCATCTTTATCGAATTCGCGTCCACGGAGGCCGAGCAGTTAGGACACTTCAAGGCCACGGCCTTCATTTCGCCCGAAACCTCAAGCTTCTGCACGATTGTGGTCGGCTTCTTGCTGATGTAGTAGGCGATGCCGAAGCCCACGGCAAACAACATCCCTGCAACAATGAATCTGCTCATTCTCAACTCTTCGTCATCGATCGCTCCGGTGGACCAAGCGAATATGATGCCAAAGAAGAATAGAACAGCCACGGCTGCTGCGCCTAGGATAGTTTTGAAGTTCACGGGTATGCTTGGTGCAGGTTCAGCTAATTTAATCTTGTCCCACATGGAAGAGCATGATGTGTGAACAATCTTGTATTCGCGTGCGCCACGATTGTAGTCCATAGCGATACAAAAAAAGATAGTTATGGCTGAGCTTTCATCTTGCCTATCTTTTGTTCGAAGATCTTGCGGACAAGCGAAATCGGCAAGTATCCGTTGGCGGTGATGGTGTCGTGGAAGAACCTGTCGCTGTACTTGCTACCCATCTTCTGCTTTACTTCCTCCTTTAGTTGAAGGATCAAGTGTTTTCCAAGCAGATACGAAAGCTGGTAGCCAGGCGTCTGCGTGTACCGCCTGACTTCGGCTGTGGCACCGTCTTTTGACATTCCAGTTTCCTTGGTCAGCATGTCCACGGCTTCGTCGAAGCTCATTTCCCCTCTGGACAGCTTCACGTCCACGATTATTCGCACGGCTCGCCAAATCACGTCGTTGACTTGCACAAACTTGGTTTCGGCGTCAGCTATGAAACCCTGTTCAGCCATCATCTGCTCGCAGTAGTGGGCCCAGCCCTCCACGGTTTCGGTTCCATCACTCAGTATGCGGATTAGGCTTGCACGATTGGAGCATGCGCCCTGTAGGAAGTGGCCTGGAAAAGCTTCATGGACTGCAGTGTTTCTGACCGACTTGTAGTTCAAGTGGTTTCCAAGATTGGCTATTTCTCTGGGTCGGGTGACGATGTACACGCCAATCTGGGGCTTGTCGTATTTCGCTGGCATCATGAGAGCCGCGAACGGTATCAAAGGCGCGATGAAGGCAGGCGTTTCCCTCACGTACAGTCTGTCCTCATCGTTGACCGTGGCCAAGTTGTTCTTCTGCACGAAACGCTTCGCCTCTTCCATGGCCTGTTCAGTGAACTTCAGTGCTTCCTCAAACGTCTTCGGAGCATTGCTCTCGATCTTCTTCTTGAGTTCCTCTTCGGTCTTTCCGGGCGCTGCTTGCTGCGCCAGCTTCTTGCGCTCGGCCTTCGTGTCCTTCAGGTATTTTTCGCCCAGTTTCAGGATTTCGTCTGAGCTC